>Ga0208849_1000488_pt1 | contig 37232 bp, 30 predicted proteins | sample NGESurdeep072012_10_FD_184470 | JGI IMG/M metagenome (GOLD analysis project Ga0208849, IMG submission 184470) | Arctic peat soil microbial communities from Barrow, Alaska - NGEE Surface sample 53-3 deep-072012 (SPAdes) | ecosystem: Environmental > Terrestrial > Soil > Wetlands > Peat ... | reverse complement strand
CGACCGCGGGCGTGGAGTACCGAGGGCGCCACGAGCTGGAGCCGGCCATCGCCCGGATGAACCACACGACCAGGAGCACGACGCCCGCCAGGAACAGCAATCCGCCGAGTCCACTGAGGAGCCCGAACGGAAAGAAGCCAAAAGGCGCCAAATGGCCGTGCATCACTGGTTGATCATCGAGCTCGCGCCTTAGAAAGATCTCAAATCCGGCTGTGAGTTTGCGGGCGGCGGTCAGCTGCCCATCGTCGGTTACGATCCGCCATCATGGCCGAGCTGAGGCGACTCTGCGGCCTGTTCGGTGTTCATGGGCCAATGCTTGCTACGGCCACGGTGCTCGTCGGTGGACTGTTGACGCCGGGCTATGACCCGATGTCGAGCACGATCAGCCGGCTGGCCGTGCCCGGCCTTGCGGCCGCCTTCGAAGTGGAGTTGGCGATCGTCGTCGTTGGATTCGCTCTGGTGGGGCTCGCGATCGCGCTTGGGCCAGGGTCGGCCGGGGGCCGCGCCTTGCTCGCGATCGCAGGCACGGGCCTGCTGGTTGCAGCCGCGATCCGGCTGGATCCGGCATCAGCCTCGGCGACCGCGGAGCACCGCCTGGCCACGACCATAGCAATGCTCGGTTTGACGGGAGCGCCGCTCGCTTTCGCGTCATCGCTCAGGAGTCGAAGGGGTTGGGCGACCTACGCACGCGTTTCGTTCGCGTTCGGCGCAGCGGAGGTTGCGATGCTGTTGGTGGGACTTGCGCTGCTGCGCACGACGTTCGCCGATTGGGGAGCCTGGGAGCGGTGCTTCCTCGCAGTGCCGATGGGGTGGATGGTCCTGCTTTCCGCTCGCCTCCTGAGCGCGAGGAAGATCGAGCCCATGTTTTCGTCAACCGCCGAGGACAACAGCTGGGCGAGCAACGTCTCGGCGGACGACACAATGAAAGCCGCCGCCGCGAGCCAGAGCAGCAGCGGCTCATAAGGTGCCGTCAAGAGTGTGATGACCGCGAACGAATAGAGCGCGCCGCCAGCGACCTTGGACGAATAAAGGTGCAGGTTGCCCAGCTGATGGAACTTGACCAGGCCCACTGACAGCGACGCCAGGTAGACGCCGAACGTAGCCACGACCAGCACTGTCTTGTCGCGGAAGATCTCCGGGTGCAGCAACTCGATCCACGCCACCGTCGAGATCAGGAGCAGGTTGTCGGCCAGCGAGTCGAGCCGCGCACCGGCACGTGATTCCTGACGCAGGCGGCGGGCCATGTAGCCGTCGAAAAAGTCGGTCGCGCCGGCGACCAGCAATCCCACCCCGACGAGGCGGCCGTTTCCGAGCAGCGTGGCGACCCAGAGGGCGGGTATTAGGAGCACCCGCATGCCCGACAGGGCGTTTGCGATCCGCCAATGACGTTTCACGACGCGAGTATGTGTGTTGTTACCCAACCGCGAATGGCAGCGTTGGCGTGATATGGAGATTGCGCCCTGCGCGCGCCCGGCATGACCCCATCGATTCGAGTTGCTCTCGTGTCAGTCGCCGGCGCCTCGTTGGTGGCTCTGGTGGTCGCCGTCGCGGTGGTCGCGGCAGGCCGCGCGCAGCCGGTTTTCATCACGTCACCCGCGGCTGCGCCCACCACCACTTCGATCGAATCGGGTGTGTTCACCAGCGGCGATGCGAGCGTTTCCAAGCAACCCGACACGGCATTCCTGTACGCCGGAGTGGACTCGCAGCAGTCCACTGCGTCGGCCGCGCAAAGCGACCTGGCGAGCAAGGCGGCAAAGCTCATCGCCCGCGTCAAGGCACTCGGAGTCGCGGACAAAGACCTCAACACTTCTGGCTACTCGGTTGGACCGACCTACACGCCGAGCGGCCAGGCCGTCAACGGCTACCGAGCGTCGGAGCAGCTGCAGATCACCTGGCACGACGTGAACACCGTGGGTAAGGTACTTGATGCCATCGTGCAGGAAGGCGGTGCGACGAATGTCGGTGCGAGCTTCGGCTTGGCCGATCCGAAAGCCGCACAGTCAGAGGCGCGAACGCTTGCGATCGCAGACGCCCGCTCACGGGCGCAGGCGATGGCTTCCGCCGCCGGCGTCAAGCTCGGACAGGTGATCCGGGTCAGCGACCTCACATCGTCGGGCATTCCCTCGGCGCGTTCCGACATCGCAGCGGCCGCTCCCGCAGCGACTCAGCTACCGGTCGGGGAGCTCACCGTGGCGGTCACCGTAGAAGTGGACTTCGCCATCGCTTAGAGAGCGGTGAACCAGTCCGGAGCCTCGACCAGGCGATGGGCCGGAACTTGAGATATTGCGGCATTGTTCGGACGAGGCTAATCCAATTGCGTGGCCCTGTTTTGTCGCCGGTGACTTATCGTCGCGGGTGATGATCAAGGTCTACCCGGATCGGCGATGGCCCGCTTTCCTGCGCGTGCTGGCGGACACGGTGACGGTTGGCTGGACGATCGTGTGGGCGTACCTCGGTTTTCTGATCTACCAGACGATCATGGGTTTGGAGGCGATCGCCGACGGGATCACCAATACGGGGGCGACCTTCAACGGCTGGATCGCCTCGTTCCGGCAAGCGGTCCCGGGCGGAATCCCGCTGCTCACGCAGTTCCTGCTCGGAACCGCCGACGCCCTGAAGAAGTACTCGGGGGATCCCCTTGTGTCGGCGGGCCACAACATCCACCAGGCGATCCTTCAGACCGCGATCGTGCTCGCCCTCCTTGTGGCGCTGCCCCCGATTCTGCTTGTCTTGCTGCCTTACGCGGGGTGGCGGTGGCGGGATATGCGCGAGACTGGGGCCGCGCTGGCGTTTGTTCGGATCGCCTCCATCACCGGGCGGGCGGAGCAGGCGCGCGCGGTCCTCGCCTATCGGGCCGTATCCACGCTGAGCTTCCGCCAGCTGATGTCCGCGAGTGCCGACCCTGTGGGCGACATCGCCGAGCGCCACTACGATCGGCTGGCGGACGCGATGATCAAGCGGGCGGGTTTGGACCCGACGCGGCTGGCGCCCCACGATCTGCCGGAGTTGCCGCCGCATCGTGGCCGGTAGGTTCAGGTTCGTGGATTCGTGGGTTCATTGGTTCTGGCCTCACTCTCGGTATCGTTGTCGGCGTGTGTCGAAGCATCAAGACGCTGCGCCAGGCTGACGTGGTCGCAACCGATGAGGAGATTCGTGCCGCCGCGCGGCAGTTCGTGCGCAAGGTGAGCGGGTTCCGCGAACCGTCGAGCCGGCACCAGAAGGCTTTCGAGGGAGCCGTCGACGAGATCGCGCTTTCGTCTCAGCGGCTGCTAGAGAGCATCTCGGGGACCCTGGCCGGAAGCCGGTCTTCTTAGCGGGCGTTCTTTACAGGCTGGGTTGACGGCCCTAGTACGCTGGGGTCGGTTGGCCGGCGGGGGCAATCAGTAGGTCACATCCTTATCGCCGCTTGCGCGCAGGGTCCGGTCAAATGAAGGGAGGGCCCGATAGCGGTATGCCCACCTACAGTTGGCAGCCCCGGCAGAAGTTCAGCGGTTCGCGGTTGGAGCCCAGCTGGCTGATCCGGTGGCCGCAGCGCGGGCAGGTTTTCCCTCCTTTCATATGCACCGCCATGAATGACCGGTCCTGCTTCGCCTCGTCGTAGTTCGGGTTGGCGAGGATGGCTTCGACCGCCCGCTTCAGGACGACCGGGATCGCCTCGTACAGCGCCTCCTCCTCCGGCGGCTTGAGCGACGCCCGCCGGCGCAACGGCAGCAGCCGCGCCTCGAACAGGATCTCGTCCGAATATGCGTTTCCGATGCCGGCCAGGAACTCCTGGTTCCGCAGCAGGTCCTTGAGCTCGTCGCGAAACCGGCGGAGTCGCTTGCGGAACACCTCCAGGCCCATCTCCGGTACCGAGTCCGCCTCCGGGCCAAGCGCCGGCCATCCGGGCACCTCCTGGTCGCAGTCGCTCACCCAGTAGATGCGTCCCATGTCGCGAAAGTCGAGATAGCGCAGCTCCTGGCGTCCCTCGATCCGGATGGTGAAAACCTCCGTCGCCGGGACCGGCGCATCACCGCCCACGATCTGGAACCTGCCGCCCAGCATTGGGTTTATCACCAGCCATCGGGGGGACCCACCGCCGCCCAGCTCGGTGCCAAAAACAAGGTGTTTACCGCGCTGGACGAGTGAGACGATGCGGCGAGCGGGGAGCTCGTTGGCGAAATGCTCGACGGGATATCGAAGCATGTGGGCCTTCTTCGGGTTGACGGTCGCCGCCGTGATCAGCTTGCCTTCAAGGCGCGGAGCAAGGCGGATTCGGAGCGCCTCCAACTCGGGCAGCTCGGGCATGCCGCCACGATACGTGGTGACGGTTTGGGGTTCCAAATCGCGGGGTAGTTTTCAACTATGAAATTTGACAAGTTCACCGAGAAGGCCCAGGAGGCGCTCCAAGGGGCGGCGGATCTGGCGCGTGACCACGGCCAGCAGGCGGTGGAACCCGAGCATCTGCTGCTTGCGCTCGTGCGCGAGGAGGAGGGCGTCGCTCGCACCCTGCTCGAGCGATCCGGCGCCTCGGTGCAGGCATTGGAACCGGCGCTCGTGTCCGCGGTGGAGCGTTTCCCGAAGGTTAGCGGCGGGGGACAGCCCTACCTCAGCGCTGCGCTGAACAAATCTCTGGAACAGGCTGACAAGGAGGCCGAGCGGCTCAAGGACGAGTACATCTCGACCGAACATCTGGTGCTGGCTCTCGCGGACACCAAGATCCTGAAGGATGCCGGCGCGACGCACGACGCACTCCTGAACGCGCTGCGCCAGATCCGTGGGAACCAGCGCGTCACGGACCAGAATCCCGAATCGAAATACCAGGCCCTCGAGAAGTACGGCCGCGATGTGACCAAGCTCGCCGCCGAGGGCAAGCTCGACCCGGTGATCGGCCGCGACGAGGAGATCCGGCGCGTGATCCAGGTCCTCTCGCGTCGGACCAAGAACAACCCTGTCCTCATCGGTGAGCCGGGCGTGGGCAAGACAGCCATCGCCGAAGGCCTCGCACAGCGCATTGCGCAGGGTGACGTGCCCGAAGGCCTCAAGGGCAAGCGCGTGATCGCTCTCGACCTCGGCTCGCTCGTCGCAGGGACGAAGTTCCGCGGCGAGTTCGAGGACCGGCTCAAGGCTGTGCTCAAGGAGATCGAAGGCTCGAACGGCCAGGTCATCCTCTTCATCGACGAGCTTCACACGTTGGTTGGCGCGGGTGCTGCGGAAGGCGCCATCGATGCCGCCAACCTGCTCAAGCCGGCCCTCGCCCGAGGCGAGCTGCGCGCCATCGGCGCCACCACGCTGGACGAGTACCGCAAGCACATAGAGAAGGACGCGGCCCTAGAGCGCCGGTTCCAGCCGGTCGTGGTCGGCGAGCCGACCGTCGAGGACACTATCAGCATCCTGCGCGGGTTGCGCGAGCGTTACGAGGTGCATCACGGCGTGCGAATCAAGGATTCCGCGATCGTCGCCGCGGCGGTGCTTTCGCACCGCTACATCTCCGACCGCTTCCTGCCCGACAAGGCGATCGACCTGATCGACGAGGCCGCCGCGCGGCTGCGCACGGAGATCGACTCGCTGCCAGCGGAGCTCGACGAGCTGGAGCGACAGATCCGCCAGCTCGAGATCGAGCGGCAGGCACTCAAGAAGGAGACCGACAAGGCTTCCAAAGAACGGCTAGCCACGCTCGAGCGCCAGCTGGCGGACCTTTCCGAGAAGCGCACCGCACTCCGCTCCCGGTGGGACCAGGAGAAAGAGGCCATCGGCCGCATCCGCTCGCTCAAGGCAAAGCTCGAGGAGGTTCGCGCCGAGGCGGATCGCGCCGAGCGCGCCGCGGACTTCGCCAAGGCCGCCGAGCTTCGTTATGGCAAAGCCGTCGAGCTCGAAAAGCTGATCGCCGAGGCAAACGCCAGGCTCGCTCAGCTGCAAGGTGGACACGCCCTGTTGAAGGAGGAGGTCACCGAAGAGGACATTGCGGAGATCGTCAGCCGCTGGACGCGAATCCCGGTCTCGAAGCTGATGGAAGGGGAGGTGGCGAAGCTCATCGAGATGGAGCAGCGGCTCCACGACCGCGTCATCGGTCAGGACGAGGCGGTCACTGCGGTCGCCAATGCAGTGCGGCGCTCGCGCTCGGGACTTTCCGATCCCAACCGCCCGGTAGGCTCGTTCATGTTTCTCGGACCCACAGGTGTAGGTAAGACCGAGCTTGCGCGCGCGCTCGCAGAGTTCCTGTTCGATGACGAGCAGGCCTTGATCCGGCTCGACATGTCCGAGTACCAGGAGAAGCACACCGTGGCCCGCTTGCTCGGTGCGCCGCCTGGCTATGTGGGCTACGACGAAGGCGGGCAGCTGACGGAGGCTGTGCGCCGGCGCCCTTATTCGGTGGTGCTGTTCGATGAGATCGAGAAGGCGCACCCGGACGTTTTCAACGTCCTGCTGCAGATCCTCGACGATGGGCGGCTCACCGACGGCCAGGGACGCACGGTGGATTTCCGCAACACCGTTTTGATCATGACCTCCAACCTCGGCAGCGCGGTGATCCAGGAGAGGGCTGGCCAGGATTTCGAGCTGGTGCACGACGGTGTGATGGCGGTGCTGCGTGACCACTTCCGGCCCGAGTTCCTCAACCGCGTCGACGAGATCATCGTGTTCAAGCCTTTGACCGAGGACCAGCTGACCGCGATCGTCGACATCCAGCTGCACCGCCTGGAACGCCGGTTGCAGGAGCGACGAGTGACCCTCGTGGTCACAGATGCGGCACGCAGGCAGCTCGCGCAGCGTGGGTGGGACCCTGTCTATGGGGCGCGACCGCTGAAGCGCGCAATTCAGAAGTTGGTCCAGGACCCGCTGGCGATGATGCTCCTCGAAGCTAAGTTCAGCGACGGCGACACGGTCACCGTGGATGCCAAGGGCGGGGAGCTCACCTTCAACCGGGTCGCGTCAGCCGCGCCCGCCGCCGCCGCCAGCTAACCGGTTACTTGCAAACCGTCCCGGCCGCAGGAAGCGAGAGGTCGATCAGATACGCGTCGATCAGCTGCTTCGCGCAGGTGCTCTTGTCGTACGACACGTGCCCGTCGCCATCGCGCGTCAGAAGAACTGATCCGGCGATCTGCTGGTTCGCAGCTTGCGCCCACGAGTAAGGAGTTGCCGGGTCGCCGGTGCCGCCCACGAGCAGGATCGGGGGAGACCCGTCGGCGGTGAGCGGGCCAACTACGCCGGACGGCTTGACGGGCCAGTAGGCGCACACGAGGTTCGAGTACTGGAACGCGGGTCCGAACAGAGGTGAAGCGGCCGCGAACTTGGGGCCGAGCGCGTCATACGTGGCGATGTCTGTGGGCACGGGGCGGTCGTCGCAGTTGACCGCGACGTTGGCGTCTGTCTGATTGTCGTAGGTGCCGTCGGCGTTACGTCCGAGATATAGGTCCGAGAACTGCAGTAGAAGTGCGCCGTTGCCGCGGTCGGCCTGCGTGAGCGCCTGGTCGAGGTAGGGCCAGGTGCTGGGGTCGTAGAGCGGCGTGAGCACGCCGATCACCGCCAGCGCGCGCGTCAGCGAGCGGCTGCCGACTGCCAGGGGCGTCGAATCCAGCCGGGTCATGAGTGCCGTCAACTTGGTCCCCGGATCACCAGACTGCGCGTATCCGCAGGGTGTCGAGGCGGTTTTTCGCGCTCGGCAGTCGGTGAGGAAAGCCTGCAGGTTCTGCTCGAAGCCGACCAACTGTGCGTACAGGAGATCGTTTGGTGAGAGCGTCGGATCGATCACGCCGTCAAGCGCCAACGCCCGGACGTGGGTTGGAAACAGGTGTGCGTAATTCTCGCCCAGGAACGTGCCGTACGAGAACCCGAGATAGGTGAGCTTCTGGTCGCCGAGGGCGGCGCGGATCACGTCCATGTCTTTTGCGGCGCTGATGGTGTCAACGAAGGGAAGGACCCGCGCGCTCATCTGATTGCAGCCAGCGGCGAAGTTCTGGTCCGCCAGGATGCCTGCCTGCTTCTCCTGCGGATCGTCGAGCACGGGGTCCAGCGCGTTGAAGGCGTCTTCGTGCGCGCCGTCGAGACAGCGCACAGGCGCGCTCTGGCCTATGCCGCGCGGGTCGAAGCCGATGAGGTCGAACCGCGTGTTGAGATTTGTCATCGCACCGACCTCGCCGCGCAAGAACTGGATTCCGGAGGCCCCGGGGCCACCTGGGTTGGTCAATACCGATCCGATCCTGTGAGCCGGGTCCGTCGCCGGCTTCCGACTGATGGCGATGCCGATCGTGCCGGAGTCGGGATTCGCGTAGTCCAGCGGGGCCTGCACCGTGGAGCACTGGAAGCCGCCTCCACATTCGGTCCACGTGAGGCTGGTTGGCGAAGGACTCGGGCTGGTTTTCGCGATTGGATTCGCGGTGCGCGTGCAGGCAGCCGCGACGAACGTGACGAGGACCAGGACCATGGCGACACGACTCGTCACAAAAGCGAGTCTACCGGGTGCCGATTGCCTAGCTGGCGAACTTCACGAAACCGAGATCGGAAACATCCGGGCGCGCCTTGATGGCTTCAAGCAGGGCCGGGCCATCGAACTCTCGTACGTCGTACTGGCAAACAACCACTGTCGGGGATTGCCGCTCGTGGTGGTTCACGGCAGCTGGCAGTGGGCGATCCGAGGACAGGCGCGAGTGTTTCAGCCCGTCCCGGTGTTACAAGGCTGGCGGCAGTCCGCCGGTACGTTGGCAACCCACGGCCTGACTTCTGGTGGCGGGAAGGGAGGGAGTCAATCCCTCTCATCCCGGCGGTCTCGCTACCGGCTGATCGCTTAGTCCAGCATCCTCATCAGGCGGGTGAACAGCTCGTTAGGTTTCCCGATGATCTTGTCGTGGCACTCGTAGCAGATCCGCACTACCTTGAGTGACCCATCGAGCGTGACCGTCCATAGATCGGTTGAATGTTTGTCGCAGAGCGCGCAGCTGCCTAAGCCTGCATGCGCCGTGAAATGAGGCGCCATCAGGCCAGTTCAACAGCCTTCGGTTTCGGGACGGGTTCATCGCGAACCCGACGCTCTGCAATTGCTTGAGCAATTTCCATGGCGACACTACTTTGCCAGTAGTGAACTATCGGTGGCTCAATTGGCGGGAAGGGAGGGATTCGAACCCTCGAGGGAGCTTTACACCCCCTACCCGCTTAGCAGGCGGGTGCTTTCGGCCGCTCAGCCACCTCCCCGGGGAGTCACGATCGCCGTTCGATTCTAATCTGACCTACACGCTCTCCATACTTAACGCCCGATGGAGGCTCCAGGAGGACCAGGCGTGCCGCCCATGTGGGGTCCCGGCCGCAAAATGGCGTTCGGAGCGGCGCCGGGTCCGAGGAGCAAGCTCTGGTACACGCTCGCGGACGGGTCGCTCAGCGAGGTCTTCTTTCCGTTCCTGGATCGCGTGGCACTTCACGAGCTTCGCTTCTTTGCCTCCGCCGGCGGTGCGCCACCGGTCGATGACGCTGCCGACGGCCAGCACCGCGTCAGCTGGCTGAGCCCAGGAGTGCCGGCTTTCACCGTTGACACCACCCATCACGAGTACCGGCTGACCAAGGAGTACTTCTCCGATCCAGAGGAGAACGCTCTCCTCATCGCGGCCACGTTCACGCCCGAGCTCCCCGACGTGCGCCTCTACATGCAGGCGACCGCCCATTGGCAGCCGGGCACCGAGGGCAACTTCGGCCAGGTCCTGGACACGCACCCGCCCGCGCTTCTCATCCGTCAACAAGACGTATGGATCTGCATCGTCGGTCCGTTCAGTCGAGCGACCGCCGGCTACTACCGCACCTCGGACGTTCAGATCGACCTCAGCGACGGTGACGGCTACCTGACCAACATCTATGACCGAGCCGGCCCGGGCAACGTGTCCGTCGGGGCCGAGATCGGCATTCGCGCAGGCAGTTTCCAGATCGCGATCGGCTTCGCCCACACACGCGCTGATGCTGAGGAGGTCGCGCGGGCGGCGCTGCAGCGCGGGGCCGGCAACATTCGCCAGGCCTTCGAACGAGCGTGGCGTGCGCAGATCGACATGCCCCAGGCGCTCGCTAAGGTCAGCGGCGACGAGGGGATGCTCGCCCAGGCATCGCTGACCGTGCTGCGCTGCCTCGAGGACAAATCACATGCGGGAGCATTCATCGCGTCGCCATCCGCGCCGTGGGGTGAAACCAACCACGACGGTAATCACGTGTACCACCTCGTGTGGCCGCGCGATCTGTGTCGCATGGCGACGGCGCTGCTCGACGCCGGTGACAGCGCGGCGGCCTTGCGCGCCTTCCGTCACCTTCAATCGCGCCAGCGCCCCGATGGCGGCTGGTATCAGAACTGGTTCCTGGACGGGACGCCTCACTGGACCTCCACGGAGCTCGACCAGGTGGCGCTCCCGATTCTCCTCGCGTGGCGATTGGGCGTGGCCAACTGCCTCGACCACGATCCGTACCCGGTGATGGTCCGGCCGGCCGCGCAGTTCATCATTCGCGAGGGCCCGCTCACACAGCTGGATCGATGGGAAGACCTCGGCGGTCTGTCGCCCTCGACACTCGCCGCCTGCATCGCGGCCCTCATCGTGTCCGCCGAGTTTGCCCACGAAGCCGGTGAGCACGTGGCCGCGAGCCACCTACGCGCCGTCGCGGACTACTGGAACGATCGCGTCGAGACGTGGTGCTCGACTGCGGCGGGCCAATACGTGAGACTCGCCGGCGATCCGGACCATCGTCCGACCGAGGGCGCCATAGCCCCCGAGTTCCTGGAGCTGGTCCGGTACGGCCTGCGCAGGCCGAAAGACGAGCGAATCCTCCGCAGCCTGCAAGGAGTGGACACGTCGTTGAAGGTCAGCCTGCCGGCAGGTCCGAGCTGGCGGCGCTATGTCGGCGACCGGTACGGCGAGCACGAAGACGGGTCGCCCTGGGACGGCAGCGGCCGCGGACGGGCGTGGCCGGTTCTGACCGGCGAGCGCGCGCGCCACTTCTTCTCGATGGGACTCCCGGCGGCCGAGCTGATCCGGACGCTCGAAGGTTTCGCCGGTCAGGGATTGATGCTGCCCGAGCAGGTGTGGGACCAGCCCGACATCCCGGCCCGCGGTCTCGAGCTCGGCCGTCCCAACGGTTCGGCGACCCCCCTCGGTTGGGCGCACGCCGAATACCTCGAGCTGCTGGTCACGATCGCCCTGGCCGGATTTCCCGACATCGTGATGCCGGCACGGCGCCGCTACACCGAAGGCCCGGGCCAGGAGCCGGCCTTCGTCTGGTCGCACAAGCATCAGATCACTCGCCTGGTCGCCGGCCGGCGCCTGCGCGTGCAGCTTCCGCGCCCCGGGGCAGTCCACTACTCGTTCGACGAGTGGCAGACGTTCGAGGAGGTCGAGGCCACCGACACGACGCTCGGGGTGTGGGTCGCCGAGATCCCCTCCAACCGGCTCTCGCCCGGGTCAGAGTTCTCGTGGACGGCGCACTACATGACCGGCTGGGAGGGAAAGAACTTCACGTTGACGGTGGACTAACCCGGACTTCTAGCGCTCTTCCGGTGGCTCCAGGTCGTCCAGGCGGAGCTCGGTCCCGGCGTCCTCGTCGAACTGGCTGTGCAGCTCCCCGCAGTCCGCGCAGCGGTAGTACTCGCCGACGAAACCCTTGTGCCAGACGGCGTAGCTGACGATGCCGGGCTCCTCGACCAGGATCTCCTGCTCGAGGCGGTAGATCACCTGCTCCCACCCGCCGACCTCGATGTCGTCGTCGAGCACGACCAGGCAGTACGGGTGCGGCTCGCCCCAAACCACGGTCACCTCGCCGCGCCGCTCGTCGTCCGAGTTGACGATGGACCACGCCTCGGCGGCCTGTGCGCGGGTGCTGCGTACCAGCCGGAGCTGGGCCCAGAACCGTTCGGCCGATTCGCGCTCCGCCTTGTCGTGCTCGGCCTGGGCTTCCTGGAACGCGCTCCACATTCGAAGCAGGTGGTTGCGAAATCGGTGATAGGTGGAAAGCAGCTTGGGCTGCTGCTTCGGAGAGCCGATCAGCTGCTCGAACGCGTGCTCGAAAGCCGACTCGACACGTTCCTGGCGGTCCGCCACGTCCGGCGCCCACGCCTCGTCCTCGGAGAGCCGCATGCTCTCGTTGAGCACGATTTCGAAGTCGAGCCAGTCGTCGCCGAACTCCGGCACGAACACGCTCTCGACCAGGTCGGCCAGCCGGTGCTCCTCGAGCAGGGCCGGGGTCACCTTCCCGCGAGCCTCGGGCCAGCCCTTCCAGCCCATGACGTTGTGGATCCAGTAATCGAAGACGGTGACCGCGTACTGGAGGGCGGCAGGCGAGGTCCAGATGCCGGTCGGCCAGGTTCGCTTGCCCGTCCGCACCTTGTTGTAGAGGGCGATCACCTGCTCTTCGTCTAGGTATTCGGTTTCCATCGCTCTCTCAGTTTAGGAATAACCGCGGAAGCACCCTGGGTATATTGAATTGACGATGGCCACCGCAAAGGGCTTGACGCCCGATCAAGTCGCCCGCTACGCCCGCCACCTCATCCTGCCCGAGGTAGGCGGAGCCGGCCAGCGAAAGCTGCTCGCCTCGAGCGTGCTGCTCCTCGGCGCGGGCGGCCTTGGATCGCCTGCGTCCATGTACCTGGCGGCGGCCGGCGTGGGCAAGATCGGCATCGTCGATTTCGACGTCGTCGACGCCTCGAACCTGCAGCGCCAGCTGCTGCACGGCCACGACGACATCGGCCTCCCCAAGGTCGAGTCGGCGGCGGACAAGCTGCGCAGCCTCAACCCCGACGTCGAGGTGGTCGCGATCAACGAGCACCTCAACTCCGAGACGGCCATGCGGATCTTCGGCCCGTACGACATCATCGTGGACGGCACCGACAACTTCCCGACGCGCTACCTCGCCAACGACGCCGCGCACTTCCTGGGCAAACCCCTTGTGCACGGGAGTATCTTCCGTTTTGAAGGGCGGCTCGCCATGTTCGATTCCGCGAAGGGCACCGGCTGCTACCGCTGCCTGTTCCCGGAGCCTCCTCCGCCCGGATCGGTCCAGAGTTGCGCCGAGGCGGGCGTATTCGGGGTGCTGCCCGGGATCATCGGCAGCATGATGGCCTTTGAGACGATCAAGTACCTGCTCGACATCGGCCGGCCGATGATCGGGCGCTACCTCCTCTTCGAAGGAGAGGACATGTCGTTCCGCGAGCTGAAGTTGCGCCAGAACAAAGCCTGCCCGCTGTGCGGAGAGAACCCTACGGTTCACTCCCTCATCGACTACGAAGCGTGGTGCGGCACCCCCGCGATGGAGCCTTCCGAAGCCCGGGCGAGCTAGTCTGATCGCTGGATGATGATCCAGCTCGACCGCCACGACGCCGCCCGCCTCGTTCGTGCTCGCGCGATCGTGCGCAGCCTCGGGTCGGTGCTCGTCGCATATTCAGGCGGAGTCGACTCCACGCTGCTACTCAGGCTCGCTATGGACGAGCTTGGCGAGCGTGCGATAGGGGCGCTGGCCAACTCTCCTGCCTACCCCGCCTCCGAGCAGGAAGAGGCGAGAGTCCTGGCCGGCTCCCTCGGTACCCGCCTGGTCGAGGTCACCACTGACGAGGTCGAGCTGGACGCCTACGCGCGCAACAATCCGGACCGCTGCTTTCACTGCAAGGAAGAGCTGTTCGACAAGCTCGAACCCATCCGGCAAGACCTGGGATTCGCGCACCTGGCGTACGGCGCGACCGCCGACGACACGGGCGACCACCGTCCCGGCCACGCGTCCGCGATCCGCCGCGGCGTTCGCTTTCCGCTGCTCGAGGCCGGCATGGGAAAGCCGGAGATTCGCGCCGCCGCCCGCGAGCTTGGTCTGCCGAACTGGAACAAGCCATCGTTCGCCTGCCTTTCGTCGCGCATCCCGCACGGAACCCAGGTCACTGTGCAGGCGCTGCGCCAGATCGAGGCCGCGGAGGCGGCGATGAAGGCGATCGGCTTCAGGCAGGTGCGCGTGCGTCATCACGGCGACGTCGCGCGAATCGAGGTTGACGGATCGGAGATCGGACGGCTCGTCGCCGAGCGCGAGCGGGTGGTCGACGCCGTGCGCGGTGCGGGCTACAAGTTCGTGTCCGCCGACCTCGATGGCTACTCGACGGGCAGCCTGAACCGGACCTGGCAGCACCCCGGCAAGTAAAGGACGCAACCTATGGCTGAGCGCGGGGTCGTGCTGAGCCTGGACGAGGGCACCACCGGCGCGACCGCCGTGGTGGTCGGGCTTGATGGCGAGATACGCGCGAAGGGTTATCGCGAGATCACCCAGCACTATCCCCAGGTTGGCTGGGTCGAGCACGACCCTCTCGAGATCTGGTCGGCGGTACAGCTGTCCGCGCAGGAAGCCCTTCATGCCGCCGGAGCCGGGCCGGACGACGTGCGGGCCGTCGGCATCACCAACCAGCGCGAGACGCTTGTCGTCTGGGACCGCCGTACGCTCGAGCCGCTCGCCCCCGCGATCGTGTGGCAGGACCGCCGCACCGCCCCCGCATGCGACCGCCTGCGTGAGGCCGGCCACGAGGAGCGCGTGCGCGAGGTCACCGGCCTCGTGATCGATCCTTACTTCACCGCGACCAAGCTGGCGTGGGTGCTCGAGCACATCGACGGCGCCGCGCACGCCGCGGTGGGGACGGTTGATAGCTGGCTCGTGGCGCGACTCTCCGCCGGCGGCGACCATGTCACCGACGCGTCGAATGCTTCGCGGACCCTGCTGTTCGACATCGGTCGCGGTGAATGGAGCCAGGAGATGGCCGAACTCTTCGGCGTCTCGCTGAAGAACCTGCCGATTGTGGTCGATTCAGCGGGCAAGATCTCGGTGGTCGACCCGGACAGCTTCGGAGGTATGGCGGCGCCCATCACCGGCATCGCCGGCGACCAGCAGGCCGCCCTGTTCGGGCAGGCCTGCATCACAGCGGGCATGGCGAAGAACACCTATGGCACCGGCTCGTTCGTGCTCATGCAAACAGGGGCGGATCGGGTCAAGTCGGAATCCGGGATGCTGACCACCGTCGCGTGGCGCCGGTCCGGCCGGCTCAGCTACGCGCTCGAGGGAGCGATCTTCGTGACCGGGGCGGCCCTGCAGTGGCTGCGTGACGGCCTGGGCATCATCGGCAGCGCCGCCGAGGCGGGACCCATCGCATCGTCCGTGCCGGACAGCGGCGGGGTCTTCATGGTGCCAGCCTTCGTCGGGCTCGGCGCTCCTCACTGGGATGCGTACGCGCGCGGGACGATCGTCGGGCTCACGCGCGGAAGCGGTCGTGCGCAGCTCGTCAGAGCGGCCGTCGAATCCATGGCGTATCAGACCCGCGACGTGGTGGAAGCGATGGAAAAGGACCTGGGCTCACCTTTGCGAGAGCTGCGCGTCGACGGCGGCGCGGCTGTGATGGACGTGCTGTGCCAGTTCCAGGCGGACCTGCTCGGCATCCCGGTGCGCCGGCCCCGGCACACCGAGACGACGGCATTGGGGGCCGCTTTCCTCGCCGGCCTCGGCGCCGGAGTTTGGAACGACGGCGATCTGAAAGACCTCTGGAAGGTGGACCGCGAGTTCGAACCGGCGATGTCGCGAGACGAGGCGGACAGCCTCCAGTCGCGATGGCGTGACGCCGTGAGGAGAAGTCGCGACTGGGCAAGACCCGATAATCAGTAGGCGTTGAGCACCGAAGCGCCGACTGGGACCGTCCGCCACCAGAACCTCCACGCCCATCACATGTGGCGCCAGCAGCGCTTTTTCGCGGGCTTCCTGGTCGCGGTGGGCGTCGTGATGACGGCTCTGTTGGTCTACCAGCACCAGATCGCGCACACGGCCAACCTGATCTGGCTCCTCTACATCCCGAGCGGACTGCTGTTGGGAGGGGCGTTTCTCTACTACCGCCACCGCAGCCACGTGTCGGTGCAGGACGACGGAGTCAAGGTGTCGACGCTGCTCTCGAGCGTGCTGATCGACTACGACTCCATCAAGTCCGTCAAGGCGTCGCCGCTGCGCCAGCACTTCCAGGATCGTCGCAGCCGGCTGATCGCCCCGGTGATGAAGCAGTACGTCGACAAGCCGGCGCTCTTCATCAGGGTCCGCGGTGACGAAGCCGAGCTGGCGGCGATGAAAAAGCGCCTCGGGGCGCGGATCATGCACGAGGACACGGTCGCCATTCCCGTGCCCGATGCCGACGCCGCCGCGTGGGAGATCAGCTCGCGCCTTCCGTACCGCCTCGGACAGAACCAGGGCGGCGGCAGGCGCAAAAAACGGCGGCGGTGAAGGGGCCTGGCGCCTACGAGCTAGAGGAGACCCAACCGGCGGAGGTTCGGAGCGAGAGGACGTATTTCGACCACTGGGACCTGATCGCCTTGCTGGCCCTGACAGCGGTCGCGTTCGTGCTGCGCTTTTACAGCCCGATCATGCCGGACTTCTTCCTCCACCCGTTCCAGGGTCCACTGATCACCAACTGCGTGTCGAACACGCCCATCGACGCCAAAGGGGACCCGGGCACCATCTGCGGCCTCGCCTATCCGTTCAACCGCGGCTACGCCGATACGCAGGGAGTCCTGTCGCCGCCCAACGGCCAGGTCTTCGACGAGATCTATTTCCCCGTCGACGCGTACGACGACGTCAAGGGAATGGAGCTGTGCAAGCCCACCACGACCAACTGCAAGTTCAACTACTTCGACCCTGAACCGCCGCTCGCTAAGCTGTTCATCGCGTCGGGCGAGTGGGGATACGGCTGGTTCCGCGCGCATTTCCAGGGCGCCACCGGCGACTACATCGACCTCGGGTTCAACACCTTCGGCTGGAGAATCGCCGCCTGCCTGTTCGGAACGCTGTGCATCCCGATGATGTACCTGTTCGCGCGACGCCTCTGGCCGAACCGGATTTTCGCGATCACCGCCGCGACGCTCGCCTGCTTCGACGGGATGTTCTTCATCCAGTCACGGATCGGGATGATCGACATCTTCCCGGTCTTCTTCATCCTTCTGGCGTACTTCCTGTACCTCGTTCACATCCAGAGCCGCACCCCCCGTTCATCGCTGATCTCGCTCGTGGCGTTGGGCACCGTGCTGGGCATCGGCATCGCGTCGAAGTGGATCGTGCTCGCCGCGTTCGCGAGCATCGTTCTCCTGATGGTGGTGAGGGCGGTCCGCCGCCATGTCGACATCCGTATTGGACCGCCCGACAGACCGATCTGGTCTTGGGGACGGGGCGACTCGCCGGTCATACCCCAAGGCCTGCACTGGTCCACCTATCTCGCGGTCGCGGCGGTCGCGCTGGTGGCCATCCCCCTCGCGATCTACGTCGAGTCCTGGTACCCGTTCTTCGCGCGCGGCCAGTTCCACAACCTGGCCGACCTGATCGAGTACCAGAAGCAGTCCTACATCTACCACGCCACCCTGACAGCGACCCACCCGTACGGCTCGAAATGGTGGTCGTGGCCGCTTCTCTCGCGGCCGGTCCTGTACTACGCCGAGTACACGAACCTGGGCATCGACCACTGGACGGGCCAGCAGCTCATCTCACGGATGGCCAATCTTGGCAACCCCTGGATCTGGTGGACGAGCCTGCCGTGCGTGGTGTCCCTGCCGTACTTCATCGTCCGGTACCGCAGCTTCCCCGCCACCGTGATCCTGCTCGGTTTCCTCTCGCAATACCTGCCGTGGTCGCAGATCAGCCGCGTGCTTTTCATGTACCACATGTTCGGAGGCCTCATCTTCATGGTGCTCGCCCTGGCCTTCGTGCTGGCCCACATCGCCGAGAAGCTGAAGCGCCCAGGCCGGATCATGTTCGTCGGCAGCTTCCTCGGCATCGCGGTGCTCTTCTTCTGCTACTTCTATCCCATCTGGACGGGACTCCCGATTTCAGGCGCGGCTTATTTCGCCGGACCGCAGACTCCTCCCTGGGGCCCGAAGACCTGGTTGGTCAACTGCCGCAACGACCTGCCTCCGACCCAGCAGCAGCTCTTCTGTTGGAACTAGCGCCGGCAGCTTTCCTCGCGGCTTGCGTTGCGGCCGGGTTCGGCCTCACGTACTTGATCGGAATCGGCCTGCTGCTCGAAGAACGCATCGTGTTCGGGGCGGTCCTCGGCGCGACCGCCGTCGCAGCGTTGAGCCTCGTGCTGTCGCTCGCGGTCCGCGACGTCACCGCCCTGACTGTGCTGGCGGCGCTCGGGTTCGTAGTTCTGCTGGGCGCGGCCGCGCTGGCCTGGCAAGCGAAGCAATTGGTCGTCGACCTCGCCGGCGCCCGTGCCCGATGGTGGGCATCGCCGCGGACGCCTGGTCACCCGTGGCCGCTCGCGGCGGTCGCGCTCGTTTGCGGCGCGTGGACTGTGCATTTCCTGCACCAGGCCTACGTGTACACGCCGGCCGGTCTGTATGCCGGCTACGTGAACATCTGGGGCGACTGGGCGGCTCACCTGAGCTTCGCGGGATCGTTCGCCTACGGCCACAACTTCCCACCCGAATATCCCATCGATCCCGGCCATCATCTGGGCTACCCGTTCATGATCGATTTCCTGGCGGCCAACCTCGTGCCGCTGGGCAGCAGCCTGACCTCCGCGCTCGTGTTGACGAGCGGCCTGCTTGGGCTGGCCTTCCCGGCGGTGCTCTACGTGGCCGCCCAGAGATTTGCGGGCGGCCGCGCCGCAGCAGTGATAGCTGTCTCGGTCTTCTTGCTGAGCGGCGGCCTCGGTTTTTTCTACCTCGCCGGCGACATTCAGCACCTCGGGTTTGGCGCCCTGGTGCACCTGCCGCGCGAGTACACCCTGAATCGCGACCTGAACTTCCAGTGGCTCAACCCGGTGCTGGCCTACCTCGTGCCGCAGCGCTCTACGTTGTTCGGCTTCAGCCTCGCCCTGATCCTGCTGGTGATCCTGTGGCTGGCGACGCGCGGGGAGGGGTCAGGATGGCAGCCTTTTGTCTTCGCGGGCATCGTCGCCGGCGTCCTGCCCGTCTACCACGTGCACGCGTATGGCACGGTCGTCGCGCTGTCAGCCTTCTGGGCTTTCTTCACTCTGCGGATTCAATGGCTTGGGTTCTTCATCCCCGCGCTGGCGATCGGCATCCCGATCCTCGTGTGGATGTGGCCACCCGCCAACACGAGCGTGTGCGGCAATGGTCCCTCTCTGCACGGCTACTGCTTCGAGGTCGGCTGGCTGTCGTATCTCGATTGGCAGCACGACCTACCGATCTGGTTCGGCCGCGACTGGGTCTGGTTCTGGATCAAGAACACATCGGTCTTCATCCCTCTGCTGGTCACAGCTCACGTACTACGGAATTGGATCCCGACCGCGTTTCCGACCTGGTTCGCGCCCATGTGGCTGTGGTTCCTAGTCCCGAACGTCATCGTGCTGCAGCCCTGGGATTGGGACAACACGAAGTTCTTCATCTTCTGGGCGCTGCTGGGCAGCATCCTGGTCGGCGGCCTGTTGGCGCGGATGTTTCAGCGAGGACCAGGCTCGGCCATCGTCGCGTCCATTCTGCTTGTCGTGCTGGGACTTTCCGGCGCGCTCGATCTCGCGCGAGCATCCGACTACAGCGTCAGCGCTGTTCAGTTCACAGACGCCGGCGGCCTGCAGGTCGCGGACTGGGTTCGCGGCCACACGAGCCCAACCGCCATGTTCGTCGTGGCGGACGAGCACAACAGCCCCATTCCCACGCTCGCTGGAAGGCGCGTGATGATCGGCTATCCCGGCTGGTTGTGGACCTACGGGCTGCCCGACTACGTACAGAAGGGGGCGGACGCGAAGCTGATCCTCGATGGCGATCCGGCGGCCATGGACCTGGTGCGCCGGTATGGCGTCGACTACGTGATGATCGGCCCGCAGGAGATTCCGCGCGGAGCGAGCCGAGCCTACTGGGACCAGCACGGCACGCTCGTCTACGACAAGGACGGGTACGCCGTCTATAAGGTTCTGCGCTAAGGCGCGGGAAGGCTGATCGGCGGGCGTTCGGGTTCAGCGGGTCGCGGCGCCGGCGGGTTCGTGGTCGTCTCGATCACCACCTCCAGGTGGCGGGCGATCCGCTTCATCTCGCGGTCGCCGCGGTCGAGGCGGTTCACGATCTGCAGCAGGATCTCGTCCTGGTGCATGAGGTGGTTCATCAGCGCCTTCAGCTCTTCCTCGGCTTTGACGTTGAGCTCGTAGTCGTGCTGCGCGCGCATACGGTCGCGATCCGCGAAGCGGTTGAGGGCCATCAGCACGACTGAGACCCAGATGGCGGCCTCGAGGCCCAGGATGAAGTTGAGGAATAGGAACGGGTACCGGTCCCACGGATGGATCAGGTTGAAGGCGTTGAGCCCGACCCAGAGGACCATGATCCCGACCTGCGCGAGGACGAAGACCCAGCTCCCGACCAGGCGGGCGAAATCGGCTGCGACGCGGTCCGCGAAGGTGAGCTTGCGCTCGACCTCGCGGTTGAGGTCTCGGACCGGGGGATGGTCGTGCTGGTGCTTGATGAGGTCCCGGGCGATGTCTTCGATTTCTCGTCCGATCGACATGGATCCTTCCTTTGGGGCTGCTGTGATGAGTGCCGCGGCTCAGTCCGAATGCATAGCTTCGCTCAAAAGACCCCCATCTGGCTACGGAAAGTAAGCCTTACCAGGCTCGGCTTTATCGGTAGTCGTGCGATTTCTGGGGCGGGCGGGGCACGCCCTGGAGGGCCTCGATGTGGCTGGCCAGCACCGAATACACGCCGTCGTTGCGCTGCATCACTCCGTCGATGACCAGAATCGGCTGGCGGTTGGCAACCTGGCGGTAGCGGTCGTAGACGTCGGGCTTGATGGTCACGTTGACCTGGCCGAACTCGTCCTCCAGCGTGAAGAAGCGGATCTTCTTCGCGGTCGAGGGAGCCTGTCGAGTGATGACCAGGCCGGCGACTCTCACTTTCCGGTTGTTGGCGATTGCGGCCAGCTTGTTGCTCTCCAGCGCTCCCATCTGCTGCAGGCGCTCGCGACAGAAGTGGATGAGGTGGTGGCCGGTCGAGAGATCCGAGATCTGGTACTCGAGCTGGTTGGCGTCGAAGGCGTCGATGGTGGGAAGGTCGGGCGCGGTGCCGTTGAGGCGCAGCTCGGATTGCGTCTCGATGCCTTTGCGCAGCCCGTGGCCATGCCACCTTTCCTGCCAGCCCCAGAGCAGCTCGCGTCGTGGTTGGCCGAGCGCGTCGAAGGCGCCGACCATGACGAGGTTGCGAACCGCGCGCGGTCCGACCGGGGCGCCGCGAAGCCGGTGGAGAAAATCGTCGAAGGAGGTGTAGGGGCTTTGGGTGCGCTCGTCGACGATCGCCTTGCGGCCCTCTTCGCCGAGGTCGCGGACGTAGTTGAAGCCCACGCGCATGGCGTGGGTCTTGGTCTTAACAGGCTGGGTTGACGTGGTTTCGAGCTCGGAATAGCTTGTGGGCAGGAGTGCCGGCTGGGGGAGGGAGTCGGACAGAAGGGAGGGCCCCAGCGGTAGGTCTCGGTTCTGCTGAGTGGGGGGCAGAGGTTCGGGGAGGCATCGAACCGCGGAGCGGTTGACGTCGACCGGAAGCACGGTCACCCCGTGGCGCTTCAGGTCCTCGACCAGCACGCTCGGGTGGTAGAAGCCCATCGGTTGGTTGTTGAGCAGGCCGCACCCGAACTCGACCGCATGATTGAGCTTGAGCCACGCGGTTTCGTATGAAGTGCGCGCGAATGCGGCCGCGTGGGAGCGGCAGAATCCGTAAACCGCAAAACCCTGCACTGCGGCAAAGAGCTGGTCCGCGACCTCACGAGGCACCTCGTTGGCCAGGCACCCGTTGATGAAATCACCCTCGAGCGATGACATCTCGACACGGTTGAGGTGGCGGGTCATTGCGCGCCGGAAGCCGTCTGCACCGCTTGGCGTCATGCCTGCGACGTGCATCGCGATCTCGATGATCTGTTCCTGATAGAGGATCACGCCCAGTGTGTCCTTGAGGATGGGTTCGAGCAGCGGGTGCGCGTACGTGACCATCTCGCGGCCCTGCTTGCGTCGAATGTATGGGTGGACCGCGTTCCCCTGGATCGGGCCCGGCCGGATGATCGCCACCTCGACCACGAGGTCGTTGAAGGTGTCCGGGCGTGTGCGCGGGAGAGTCTGCATCTGCGCCCGCGACTCGATCTGGAAAACGCCGATCGTGTCCGCGGCGCTGCACATCTCGAAGACCTTCGGGTCGTTCAGCGCCAGCTGGTCGAGGTCGGGTCGCGTGCCGGTTTTGTCTTTGATCAGCTCGAGGCACTCCGCCACCACTGAAAGCGTGCGGAGGCCGAGCATGTCCATCTTGATCAGCCCAAGGTCCTCGACGTCGTCCTTGTTGAACTGGACGACGCGCCGGCCCTCCATGGTCGCGGGCTCGACCGGCACGATCTCGACCAGCGGCTCGCCGGTGACCAGCATGCCGCCGTTGTGTATCGACAGGTGCCGTGGAAACTCGATCACCTCCCTGCACAGCTCCAGGAACTGCTGCCAGCTCTGAGGCCGCATGTCAGGAGGCGGCACCGCGTCCAGCATCGAGTCCGCGACGTCCTCCGTGAACCATCGGTCCACGCCCTTGGCCAGCCGGTCGAGCAACTCGGCCGAAAAGCCGAGCGCCTTGCCCACCTGGCGGATCGCCATCCGCGGCTGGAAGGTCACGACGTTGCAAACCATCCCGGTGCGCTCCCAGCCGTACTTGTCATAGATGTACTGGATCACCTGCTCGCGATGCGCGGTCGAGAAGTCGATGTCTATGTCCGGCGTGCTGGTCATCTCTTCGTGCAGGAAGCGCTCGAAGAGCAGGTTGTGCTCGATGGGGTCGACCCGCGTGATTCCGAGCACGTAGGCGACGATCGAGTCGGCGGCCGAGCCGCGACCCTGGCCCGGAACTCCATGCTCGCGCGCGAACCGCATCAGGTCCCAGTTGATGAGGAAGAACTCGGCGAGGCCGGTCTTCTCGATCACGTCGAGCTCGCGTTGCAGGCGGCGTGCGACCTCGGGTGTGATCGGGCGGTAGCGCTCGCGGACGCCTTCGAAGCAGAGCTTGTAGAGAAAGGAGAAGGGCGTTTCGCCCGCGGGCACGGGATAGCCTGGAAAGCGCACCTTGCGAAAGTCGAGGTCCACGTCGCATTCCCGCGCGATGTCCCACGGTGTGGCCAGCGCCTCGGCATGGCCCTTGAAGAGCGGCCTCATATCCGCACCACCCTTCAGGTGGTGCTCGGAGTTGGGAAAGAGGTGTGGGCGGGCTGACTCGAGGGTGGCGCGATGGCGGATCGCCACCAGCACGTCATGCAGCCTTCGCCGTTCAGGGACGTGGTAGTGCACCTCGTTCGTCGCCACCACCGCGGCTCCGCAGCGTTTCGCCATCGCCGCGCGGCCCTCGAGCACCCACTGGTCCTCTGGGCACAGGTGATGGTGCAGCTCGCTGAAGACGCTCTCCTTGCCAAGCGCCTCCTGCAGCTCGCGCAACCGCCTCTCGTCGTCGGTCGCGCTGAGATAGAAGAGATCCCCGCGATGCTCGGCGACCTTGGCGATGCTCGCGCGTGCTTCGCCCTTGGGCTGGTCGGCGTGCGCGAAGCTCAGCAGCCGGCAGAGGTTCGAGTACCCGCTGAGGTTGCGGGCGATCATGACGACCTCCTGGCCGTCCACCTCCAGGGCCGTGCCGATGATCGGCTTCACGCCCAGCTTGCGGCAGGCCCGGAGAAATCGCACCGCCCCGTAGACGCCGCCGCGGTCGGTGATCGCAAGCGCGGGCATCTCGAGCTCGGCAGCGCGGGCGGCCAGCTCATAAGGGTGAGATCCGCCGTCGAGGAACGAGAAGTTGGAGTGGCAGTGCAGCTCAATGTATGGGTTCATGTGGATGTGGCTACCTCGTGTTGCCAGGCGACCCAAATCAGGGATTGCAAGCTCTCGGTGGGCGCGTTACGTTTTCCAACGGCCCCGAAGGAAACGTGCGAGGGATCTGGCACCAGCCGCAAGGCAGGCGCCGGAGCCAGCGAAGCGAGCCGGCGGGGTCATTTCTTTTTCTGAGGAGGCCCTTCAAGCCATGACTCCCAACGATGAGTTTCTGCGCGCCTTCTTCAGCGTGAGCTTGCCCCCCTCGGAGTTCAGGCACCGCGACCACCTACGCCTCGCGTGGCTTGCCGTCCGGCGTCATGGCGCCGGCGCGGCGGAGGAAGTCGTGACCGCTGGCATCCAGAGGTTTGCCGAACACAACATCTACGGACCGCTCTATCACGACACCATGCCCAGGTTCTGGGTGCGGCTGGTCGCGCACGCAGTGTCCGACCGGCCGGAGATCGCGAGCTTTGAAGAGTTCCTCGCCGCCTACCCGCTGCTGCTCAACAAGAACACTCCGCTGCGGCACTGGAGCCGGGACGCGATGTTCGGCACCGATGCAAGAATGGGGTGGAGAGAGCCGGACCTGGTCGCGCTGCCCTTCTGACCTCTCAGTCATAGACCCGCTCCAGGAACCATTCGTCTCGCGAAAGGTCGTGGTACAGCTCGCAAAGAAGGTTGCTGTTGAGCAGCGCCTTCCAGTACTCGCGGACGACGGGCTGCTTCCACCACTCGGCTTCGACCTTCCAGCGCGCGATCGGGTCGATCGACCCGCTGAAGGCGCCGGAGATGAAGGCCGGTGTGCCGTCCTCGGCCAGCGTGACCTCGATCGCGGCGGGAGGCGAGAGCAGGCGGGTCATGCGAAGCGCTGCGAGGCGAGTGGGGAGGAGAGCAGCGCTGGGCGTGGCTTGTGGACCACCTCGGCTCCAAATTGGTCTTGCCACCGTTCCTGCAACCGCTCGAGGGCGGCGATCACCTCTTCGCTGTTTCCATCCCCGCCCGCCCACAGCCGCAGCTGCCGCCGCCCGGCGCCCTCGAGCACCGGCAGCTCGATCCACAGCTCGGTGATCGGAGCGCGCGGCTGCCATTCCTTGACCCAAGAGCCGATGAGCCCGAACAGCTCCGCTGTGCTGCTCAGCGGATGGCGCACGACCGTTTCACGCTGCTCAGACTCGGCGGACTCGAACATCAGCCGCACACGAATGCGCTTGGCGCCCGCCCCGCGCAGGCCGAGCTCCTGTGCCAGGTCGCCGCACAGCGCGCGCGCGACGAACAGCAGGGCCTCGCGGTCTTCGACCGGCTCCTCGAACTGTCGATGCGCGCTGGTGAAAAGAGGAGGACGCCAAGGCGTGAGCTGGTCGGGCTCGAGACCTCGCGCGAGCATGACCGCATGACTTCCGTCGTGGCCGAGCTGGCTCTCCAGCTCGCGTGGACCGATCGCCGCCACCGCGCCAAGTGTGCGAAGACCCAGGAGGTCCAGGCGCTCGAGCTGCTCCGCGTCGAGCGGGAGCTCGTGAGATGAAAGCGGAGCGAGAAATGCGCGAGCCTCATCGACATGCACCAGACGTCCAGGTCGCGCGCGTGCGGCGGCAAGCCGGGCTGAGAAAGGGCCTGGCGCAAGACCCAGCCTCGGTTCACGGCCGATGGCGGCACGCAGCCTGCGCCGTGCCTCACTTATCGCGCCTCCCTTCACGACGCCGCTCACGTCCAGCCACGCGATCCCTTCGACATGGACCTCGACCGCCGGTGCGAGGTCGTAGAGCGCGGAAGAGATGAGCTCTCGCAGGCGCGCGGCCGCTTCAGGGTCAGGGGGAAGGAAGTTCGCTTGCGGGCAGAGGTGCTCCGCCTGGCGCAATGCCATCCCCGGCATCACGCCAAACGGAGCTGCCTCTTCGGAAACAGCGATCACGTGCTCGAATTTATTGATGGGGGACTCCCCCCTGCCCCCTGGATGTCCGACCACGACGGGATTCCCGTATAGGTCCGGCCGCCGGGCGAGCTCCAGGTGGTTGGTCAGACCACAGCAGACGTGCATTCGAGCCCTTCCACGCGAATCGAAGGAATTTCAGACACCTGGCCACGGTGGTCGGACAGCGCCTGCGTGCCCAGCGGGTAGCGGATCTCCAGCTCAGTCTCTCCAAGCGGAGGGGCGACGCGGTTTTTCACGCACCGAGCCGAGGCGCGAAGCCCCACGAGCTGCCCGCGTTCCCAGATCCAATCCGTGCGCGAAAAACCAACGCTCAAGCTCGAGGCGTGCGCGAACGCCCGCCCGGGCGCGTCGACCACCCCCACGATCACGGTTCCCGAACGGCTGGCTCCCGACTCCAGGGGTCCCAACCAGTGCTCAGGGATCTCGCCCATTAATAGGATGAAGCCGGCTCCAGCCCTGGCCAGTGCCACCGCGGCTTCTCCAGCCGGATCAGGAGCCGGCGCGCGGACCACGGTCAGCGCGCTCAACTCGGGATAGAAGGGAAGCAGCGTCCAGGGATCGAAATTCGCACTGGTCTCGATCACCATCGCGTGCGCGAACTCGCGAGTCGCGCTGGCCAGCAGTAGAAGAGCGAGCGTGAGCTTGCCGCACGTTCCATTCCCGCTCAAAAGGGTGAGCCGGCCGTGGGGCAGTCCCCCGATTCCGGTCAGGCGGTCGATCGGAGTCCGGCTTGGCCAGGGCTGCGGGGGCGGAAGCTCCGCCGCCCTCGTCAGCGCCTGGCTGCCGAAACGGACCCGAATCGAGTTGATCGCAATGTTGAGTGTTTCCTGCATCTTTGGCCGCCTCGGAGGAGAAGACGCAGGGGAGGTGTGGAGGCATGCTGACCATATCGAACAAATGTTCGTAAGTCAAGGGCTGCTTATCTTCTCTATATGGCGAGGGTCGTCGTGATCGGAGGAGGGGTGATTGGATGCGCGGTCGCCGAGCGATTGAGCTTCGAAGGACACCAGGTCACCCTGCTCGAGCGCGACCAGCTCGCGTGCCGCGCCTCGGGCGCCGCCGCCGGCGAGCTGAGTCCACAGAGCACCACCGTACCGGCAGAAGAATCGGCCAATCAAAGCCTCCAGCTGTTTCCCGAGCTCATCGCGCGCATCGAAAAGGACAGCGCGATGAACGTCGAATACCGAGTTCAAGAAGGCCTGCAGCCCGCGTTCGAACCGGAGGAGGTGGCGAGGCTGCGCGCTGCAGGCGGACGCTGGCTCGATGCACAGGCCTGCCGCAAGGCGGAGCCCTCTCTGAGCGCCGACGTCCTGGGCGCCGTGCTACTGAAGCACGCGCACCTGACACCGCCCCGGTTTGTCCGCGCCCTGGCCAGGGCGGCGGCTGCGCGCGGTGCGGCGATACGCGAGGGCACACCGGTCATTGGCTTTGAGCGCTCCGGCGATGAGGTCCACCGGGTCATCACCGCGGCAGGCTCGCACGAGGCCGATTGGGCGGTGATCGCCGCCGGGCCGTGGAGCAAAGAGGTGGCTTCGACGGCAGGCGTCGACGTTGATGTGCGTCCGCAGCGCGGCCAGCTCGCGGCGCTCGACCCACGGGCGCTTGTCTTGAAGCACAGCGTCTTCTGGTCCAACGGCTACCTCGTGCCGAAGGCGGACGGAACCATCATCGCGGGCGGCACCGAGGAGGATTCGGGCTTCGATGATCGTCCGACCGTCGCTGGAATCGCGACGCTGCTCAACCTTGCGCGCCGGTTGGTGCCAGACCTTGGCGCCGCGAGCCTGCTGCGTGCGTGGGCGGGATTGCGTCCGGTGACCCGCGATGGACGTCCGATCGTCGAAGCAGTGGGCATCCGAAACCTGATCGTCGCGACCGGGCATCACCGCAAGGGGATTCTCCTGGCTCCGCTCGCCGCGATGCAAGTCGCCTCTCTGATCTCTTGAAGCGCTAACGCTGCATGGGCAGCCGGGTTAAACCCGGCTGCGACTTTGTTCTCTTCGCCTCCATGCGTCGCGAGGAGGGAGGGTGAGCCATGAGAGGGAACCTTGGTTCCCTCTCATAAGAAAAGTGCCGGGGCTCCACAGAACCCCGGCACGGAACGGACTAAAAAAAGAATGAAGAAGTTTTAACTACTTCTTCTTCTTCGCGGCTGGCTTCTTCTTGGCGGCGGTCTTCTTCGCTGCCTTCTTCTTAGCGGCCATCATGCATAACCTCCTTCTCCGGTGATACGACCCGATAGGTTCCGTTGATCCCACGGGCTTCATCGCGGAGCCTCAATGACGAGGACTCCGAGACGTTGGCGGTTGTACGAAATGACACGCTGACTCGCATCGGGTCCGTCGCCTCTGTGGTGGCAACCACGAGCAGCATCGCCATACAAAGTGTTGTGATACCTGAATGAACCCTCTCACGTCAATGGTTCGCGAGAAATATTTTTCGTCAGGCTTGTGGAAAAGTTTTCCAACGCGGGTCGATAAAGACCTCGCATGACCTCTTGACGTCGGGTGCACCAACAACAAAAAGACTGCGACGATAGACATCATGCGAGTCGTCCTCGGTCATGGCGCATCAGGCAACGCGGCATCGATGAAGCCCTACGTCGATGGGTTCAAGCGCCGTGGAATCGATGCCATCGCGGTGGATCTTCCACGCGGAGGCGCGGAACGCGCGGTCCCGGTCTTCATCAAGACGTCCGGTCGTGGCCATGAGGTCATCGGTGGTGGTCAATCGTTCGGCGGAAGGGTTGCGAGCATGGCCGCGGTCGAGGCGGACTTCGGTGGCCTCGTCCTTTTTTCATATCCACTCCACCGTCCGGGCTTCACGGACCAGCTACGCATCGAGCATCTGCCATCAATCCGCTGCCCGACCCTCTTTCTGAGCGGCGATCGCGATCCTTTTGCACGCCTCGATCTCCTTAAGCAATACACAAAGCTCGTTCCGAAGTCCCGGCTCGAAATCTTCAAAGGCCAGGGACACGGACTGCTGGCCGTGCTCGACCAGGCGCTCGACGTGGCAGCGGAATTCATACTCACCAACTGCAAGTGACCGCCTCACAGCACATGGTCCAGGCGAACGGCCTTCGGTTCCGAGCCATGGTCGACGGGCCGGCCGACGGAGAGATGTTCATCCTGCTTCACGGCTTCCCCGAGGGCGCCGAGTCCTGGACGAAACAGGTCGACGCGCTCGCGAAAGCGGGTCACCTCGCCGTCGCCCCGGATCTCCGGGGCTACGGACTGAGCGACGCGCCGGAGGGTGTGGAAAACTACGCGATCGATCATCTCGTCGAGGATGTGGCCGGGATCATCAAGGCCTTCGGCCGCGCCGAAGCCCACGTGGCGGGACACGACTGGGGTGCCATCGTCGCCTGGTTCTTCGCGTCGCGCCATCCGGAGATGACCAGGACGCTGAGCGCCCTTTCAGTGCCGCACCCGGCCGCGCTGGCCGAGGCCAGCCGCGTGGACGAGGACCAGCGCGACCGATCACGCTACGTCGCGCTGTTCCTGCAGGAGGGCAAGGCCGAGCAGGTGCTCGCGGACGATGACCATCGCCGGCTCCGCGCAATGTTCGCGCTCGGACCCAACCCCGATGCCGTGCCTCGCACCGTGGTCGAGCACTTCATCCGGTCGCTGAGCCGCCCCGGCCGCCTGACCTCCGCTCTCAGCTACTACCGCGCCAACCTTGGCGCCGGAGGCGGCGCCTGGGCCGCCCTCACGCAAGAGTTGAAGATCACGGTGTCAACGCTTCTGCTTTGGGGTGACCAGGACCCCGCGCTAGGCCGGCGGGCTGTCGAGGCCACGGCGGGCCAGGTCGAGGGTCCCTACGAGCTCGTGGTGCTCGACGGAGCCGGCCACTGGTTGCAGTTCGAGCGACCCGACGAGATCAGCCGCGCCCTGACACGCGCCGGTCAACCTCATTAAGCTTTCTGCGGTGCTCAACCGGTCCGATCAGAATCGGCGGCAGGGTCTGCGCCGGCTGGATGACATCCTCGAAACGCTGGAGCAGCTAAACCTCCACGACAAGACAGAGCTGCCCGACGCTGTGGCGGAGGCTCTCGTCCTGCTCGGTATCGAGGGGCCGCACAGCGTGCCGGTCCCGCAGCTCATCGAGCGCGTGTGGGCGATGCAGCAGCCATACCTCATCACGGTCGTCGTCGAGCGGCGGCGCCGCCGGCGCAGAAAAGTGTCGAGCGACTCCGGTCTTGCTTGAGAGCCGGCCCTAGCCTGAATCCCGGCGAGTGGCTCGAGCTCTTTGGGCGCATCGGCGCCGGCGTGCGCAGTGCTGTCCTTCCGATTGCCGGGACCGAAGCCGGGCGGGTGGGGTTCGAGGTCGGCGCCGGCGGGGACACGACGCTCGAGGTCGACCGCGCAGCTGAGGCGGTCGTCTTCGCCGAGCTCGAGGCGGTGGCAGGTCGCGGTGATAGGTTCTCGGTCCTGTCCGAGGAATCCGGGCTCCGGAGTTTCGGCGCCGACCACCCGCTGGTCCTGGTCGACCCCGTGGACGGAAGCCTCAACGCGAAGCAGGGCGTGCCGGTATTCGGCCTGATGCTGGCGGTGCTCGACGGCCCGGCCATCGATGACACCTTCGCGGGTTACGTGCTGAACCTCAACACCGGAGAGGAGTGGACGGCGATCCGCAAACATGGCGCGCGGCGCGGGGGCGTGCCTTTGACCGTGATTCCACGGCAGGACTCGAAGAGGATCCAGATCCTCGGTCTCGAGAGCTCGCCGCGTGCGATCGCGGCGGCTCGACCTCTCGTGGAGCATTCGAGCAAGCTCCGCATACTGGGTTCCATGGCGCTCTCGATAGCGCTGACCGCATCCGGCGGGTTCGACGTCTTCTGCGCGCCGATGCCCGCGCGCGTCTTCGACATGGCGGCGAGCCTGCTGCTGCTCGCGGAGGCAGGCGGCGTCGCCACCGACATGCAAGGGAATCCCATCGGTCCGCTTGCTGCCTCGCTCGACCGCCGCACGACGCTGCTCTGCGCGCCGACCAGGGAGCTACACGAAGCGGCACTGAAGATTCTCGGTCCGCAGCTGTGATCTTCACGCCCGACCGCACGGTCTTCGTCCTGCTGAGCTTCGAGGGCCCTGATCTCTACAGCCAGGCCGGCGGCCTGGGGGTGCGGATGAAGGGCCTGTCGCGGTCGCTCGCGATCCTCGGTTACGACACGCACCTCTACTTCTGCGGCGATCCCGATCTGCCCGGAGAGGAAACGCTCGAAGGGGGCAGGCTGCACTACCGCCGTTGGTGCCAGTGGATCTCGGCTCAGCATCGCGGCGGCGTGTACGACGGCGAGGAAGGCAAGATCCGCGACTGGAACGCGAGCCTGCCGCCGAGCGTGATCGACAACGTAATCGCCCCAGCCGCCGTGGCCGGCAAGAACGTCGTCGTGCTCGGTGAGGAGTGGCACACGTCGTGGTCGATGAGCCTGATCTCTGACAGCCTGTATCGCCGCGGCCTGCGCGACCGGGTGGTGATGCTGTGGAACGCGAACAACACATTCGGCTTCAACCGGATCGACTGGCCCGCGCTGGCGCTGGCCACGACCATCACGACAGTGAGCCGCTACATGAAGTTCACGATGTGGAGCTCGGGCCAGAACCCCGTGGTGATCCCCAACGGCATTCCTCGCTCGTCGATCGCGGACGCGGATCCCGCGGCCGTGGCGGCGGTGAGAGCCGCTGCCGGGGTGGACCATCTCTGTTTCAAGATCGGCCGCTTCGACCCGGACAAGCGCTGGCTGATGGCAGTGTCGGCCATGGCCTATCTCAAGCGCCATGCACAGAGCGTGAAGCTCCTGATGCGCGGCGGGCGCGAGCCGCACGGCGGCGAGGTGCTCGACTACGCGCGGCACCAGGGCCTTAACGTGGTGGACACTGTCACGCCCGGCGATCCATCCGGACTGGTTTCGCTCCTGCGCCAGAATACGCAGGCGGACGTGATCAACTTCACCAGCTTCCTCAGCGACGAGCTGGTGGCGGTGATCTACGCGGCGTGCGATGCGGTGCTCGCCAACTCCGGACACGAACCGTTCGGCCTCGTCGGCCTCGAGGTGATGGCTGCCGGCGGTCTGGCCGTCACCGGCTCGACTGGGGAGGACTACGCCGAGGCGTACCGCAACGCGCTGGTCCTCGAGACCAACGACCCGGTCGAGCTCGTCACCGAGCTCGCGCTGCTGAAAGAGCGGCCCAAGCTGGCGGCCTCGATGCGCAGGCGCGGCCGCACCACGGCACGTGAGTACGTCTGGGAAAAGGTCATCGACCAGCTCTTGCTGCGCATCGAGTTCGCCGCGGCACAGCAGGCGGTGCGGCCGCCGCCTGCGGAGAAGCCAGTTCGCCGGTCGGTCCGGACGATTGCTCCGACACGTGACTGAGAACCTCGTCGTCTATACCGTGGTCCACCAACCGAAGCGGTTGAAGCTACCCGCGCAGGTCATCCCGGCCGGGACGCCGCTCGACGATCTCGCCGGCCTCATCTTCGACGAGGCGATGGATCGGCGCTACTTCGACCAGGTGGCGCGTGCCGCGTACCTGCCGGCGACCGCGATGTTCCGCGACCTGACCAGGCGCGGATGGCGCATGTCGATCGGGTTCAGCAACTCGTTCTTGGTCCAGGCCGAGGCGTGGGGACCCAGGGTGATGGACTCCTTCAAGCGGTTGTGCGCAAGCCCCAACGTCGAGGTCGTGTGCGTCGAGCCGTACCACTCGTGGCTCTTCTACCTGGACATCGTCGAGTTCAAGGAGTCGATGCTGTGGGCGCGCAGGCGCCTCGAGGACCTTTTCCAGAAGCCCGTCACCGTGACGGACACCACCGAGATGTTCATGTCCAACGACGTGTACTTCGCCCTTCAGCAGTGCGGCTTCAGCGGAGCCTTTATGGAGGGTCGCGCGTGGCAGCTCGCCTGGCAGGAGCCCACGCACGTATTTCGGTACCCCGGCCAGAACCTGGCGCTGCTCGCGCGCCACCAAGAGCTCTCGGACGATGTCGGCTATCGTTTCTCCAACAGCAGCTGGAGCATGTGGCCGCTGTCTCCTGAGACCTATGCGGGCTGGCTGCGCGACAGCTGGGGCGACGTGGTCACCCTCGGCTGGGATTTCGAGACGTTCGGCGAGCATCACCGCAAGGACACCGGAATCTTCGGTTTCATGCGTGCTCTGAGCACGCAGCTCAAGAAGCGGAAGGTACGCATGATGCTGCCGTCGGAGGCCATCGCCGAGCTGGACCAGCCGCGGTACGAGATTCCGGTCAACGAGTACGGGACGACCTGGGCGGGCGAGGGCGGCATGGAGTTCTTCCTCGGCAATTCGGCCCAGCAAGGACTCTTCCGCCTGATGCACCACGCGTACAACAAGGCGCGGCTCACTGGCGATCCCAGGCTGATCGAGATCGCCAGGTGGCTTCTCCAGTCGGACAACCTGCATCTCATCCAGTGGTTCGGCCGTTCGGGATCGGCGGCGGAGGTCAGCGCGTACTTCACGCCGGACGAGTGGTGGGAGCTCGGCGCGAACGGAATCATCCGTGAGCAGCAGCGCGTCTACTTAAACTTCATCCGCGCCCTTGACGAATACGCAAAATAGCGCCCCAGCAAAGTTGAAAGGATTGTCGTGAGCGAATGAAGCCCATACACGTCGCCTTTGTCTGGCACATGCACCAGCCGTATTACAAAGACGACCTGACGAGCACCTATCTCCTGCCGTGGGTCCGGCTCCGCTCGGCCAAGGACTACTACAAGATGCCGGCCCTGCTCGACGGCTATCCCAAGCTTCGCGCCACGTTCAACCTCGTCCCTTCGCTGCTGGCGCAGATCGAGGACTATGGGAAAGAGGAGTCTGTCGACCTCTTCCTCAACCTGAGCCGGCGTCAAGCCAACGAGCTCTCCGCCGAGGAGCGCGACTTCCTTCTGCGCTGGATGCGCGAGTCGCCACGAGCGCTCCGCGTCCAGCAGTCGCCCCGCTATCTCGAGCTCGCCTCGCGGCCCGTCGACGCGCAGTTCACCACGGCCGACATTCGCGACCTGCAGATCTGGTTCAACCTCGCGTGGTGTGACCCGGTCTGGGTCGAGTCAGACCCGCGCCTGGCTGAGCTGAAGCGCAAGGATCGCGACTTCTCGGAAGCCGACAAGCAACCGCTCTTCACGGCCCAGCTCGACCTGATGGCGAAGGTCATCCCCAAGTACCGCGAGCTTGCGGATCGCGGCCAGGCCGAGCTCACGTTCTCGCCGTACTACCACCCGATCCTCCCGCTGCTATCCCACGTCGATTCGGCCCGCATCGCCAACCCGCAGATCCAGCTTCCCGAGCACCACTTCTCACATCGCGAGGATGCCGAGCGCCAGATCAGCCTCGGGTTCGCGCTCTTCGAGCGACTGCTGGGACGCAGGCCGAAGGGAATGTGGCCTTCAGAGATGGCGGTGGGGGAGACCGTCGTCGGGCTGGCCGCGAGCGCGGGCCTGGACTGGATGATCAGCGACGAAGAGGTTCTCGCCCGCTCGATGGAGAGTCGCTATTCGCGGGAAGAGGACCTGTACAGCCCCAAGCACGTGACCCGGGACGGCCAGAGCGTGACCATGGTCTTCCGCGACTCGCAGATATCGAATGCAATCGGCTTCGACTATCAGCGGATGTCCTCGCTCGACGCGGCGCGCGCCCTCGTTGGTCGCCTGAAGCTAATCGGCGAGCAGCAGGGCGACCGCAACCTCCTCGTCGTGATCGCCCTCGACGGCGAGAACGCATGGGAGTTCTACCCGCGAGACGGTCATGACTTCCTCAACGCCCTCTACACCGAGCTCGAATCGAGCCAGGACGTCGTGACCACCACGGTCACCGACTTCATCGCTGAGCATCCGCCCGAGCAGCAGCTGCACCACCTGCACACCGGCAGTTGGATCGGCGCCAGCCTGGACACCTGGATCGGTGACCCCGAGCACAACGTCGCCTGGGACCTGCTCGCCGAAACCCGCGCCTGGCTCGAAGACCAGGCGCGCCAGCGGCCGAAAGAATCGGATCAGGCGGCGCTGGCCTGGCGGGAGATCCTCATTACCGAAGGGAGCGACTGGTTCTGGTGGTTCAGCCGAAAGCACGACTCGGGGATGGACCCGATCTGGGACAACCAGTTCCGGCTGCACCTGCGCAACGTCTACAAGCTCATGGGCTCACGGGCGCCGGCACGCCTGTTCCAGCCGATCATCGAGCGCGCGCCTGCGCCGGAGAGTGGTATCCCCGCGGCGGCCATCAGCCCTGCCTCGTATGACGACCCTGAGTGGAGTAAGGCGGGCTACTACCTGGTGGGCTCGGGCTTCGGCGCCTTGCATCGCCCCGCAGGGATCGTCGAGCGCGTCGCTTACAGCAACGACGACGAGCAGCTCTACTTCCGAATCGACACGCCGCGCTCGCCCGCCGAGCTGGAGGCTCAGCACATCGATTTCTGGCTCTACTGCTCGGGCAAGCCGGCAGGAGACGGGGCGGCGGCGGACATCGACCTTCCGCTCGCGGAAGCCGCCACGGCGGACCTGGGCTTCGAGCCGGCGTACGCCGTCCGTATCGTTCCGCGCGCGCTCGGCGGCTCCGTCACCGTGGCGAGAATCGTCGAGCCCCAAAACCGCGGGGTGGTCGAGACCGCGTGGGAGGTCCCGGATCCGTTCTTCGTCGCGATTCCATTCCAGCGGCTCGGCAAGAGGGCGGGTGATACGCTCGAGATGGCGCTCGTCGTGACGCGCGAAGGGAAGGACATCGAGGTCGTGCCGCCGTCCGGCTCGCTCGGCGTCCGTGTGCCGGGCGAGGCGCCCGGCGCCGGCGTTCCTCACTCCCAGCATCTCAAGGTCCTCGTGGCCACGGCCGAGCTGGCGCCCTTCGCCAAGCTCGGGGGCGTGGCCGACGTGGCGGCCGCCCTCTCGAAGGAGCTGCGCCATGCCGGCCACGACGTCAGGGTCGTGCTGCCCCGATACCGGCAGATCGACATCGCCATGCACAGCCTGCGCCCGGTCGTGACGGGTCTACAGGTCCCGCTCGGGGCTCAGAAGATAGAAGCGACGATCTACGAAGGCCGCCTCGGCGACGTGATCGTGTATTTCGTCGATTGCCCGGCCCTGTACGACCGCGACGGGATGGTGGGTTTCGGTGACGACGACGCGCGTTCGGTTTTCTTCTCGCGGGCGCTGCTCGAGATGCTGCCCGCGCTGGAGTTTTTCCCCGACGTCATCCACGTGCATGACTGGTTTGCCGCCCTCGTGTCGAACCTGCTGGACCGCGTGTATTCTGCGGGCCCCTACTCCGAGATCGCGACGAACCTCACCATCCACAACCTCGCCGCTCAGGGCACCTTCGGATTTGGCGCCCTGATGCTGGCCGGCCTCGAGGAATGGGGTCTGATCCAGGTTGGGATTCCTGGGCTGGACAACGTGGTCAACGTGTTGGGCCGCGGCATCCATTTCGCCGACGTGGTCAACACCGTCAGCGAGCGGTACGCGTCGGAGATCCAGACGCCGCAGTACGGCGAGGGTCTGGACGAGCTGCTTCGCCGCAACGCGCACAAGCTCCACGGCGTGGTCAACGGAATCGACTACGAGATCTTCGATCCACAGAAGGACCCCAACCTCAAACACCAGTATTCGGCGGACGCTCCCGAGGCCAAGGCTCTGTGCCGCGCCGACCTTCGCGCCGAGCTGGGGCTGGACGACGTGAACAAGCCCGTATGCGCGATCGTGTCCAGGTTCTACGACGTCAAAGGCATCGACCTGGTGGAGCAGGCGATGCCGCACCTCCTCCACCTCGGCCTGCAGGTGGTGGTGATCGGCACGGGCGACCGGCGTTACGAAGACATGTTTCGCCGGTGGGCGGGCGACGCTCCACACCAGGTCTCGGCCTCGATCGGATTCGACGCGGCCCTCGCCCAACGAACCTATGCCGGGGCCGACATGATGTGGATGCCGTCGCGCTTCGAGCCGTGCGGCCTTGCGCAGCTGATCGCGTTGCGGTACGGGACCGTTCCGGTGGTGCGGGAGACAGGCGGCCTGGCGGACACGATCAGGGACTACGACCCGGTCGCGGCCACGGGCAACGGGTTCACGTTCGACGCCTACGATCCCTGGCAGTTCTACGCCGCGGTCGTGCGTGCGGCCGAGACGTTTCGACATCCGGCACCGTGGTCGTGGCTCGTACGGCGGGACATGACCGAGGACGTGTCGTGGTCGCGCTCGGCCCACCGGTACGTGCAGCTCTACCTGGCCGCAATCACCGCACGGCGAGAGCGCCGCGGAGTAGCAGCGCTAGCGGACTAAGACCTCATGAAAGGTATGACCTTCCGTGGTTCTCGAGGCTTACATGGTGGCAAAAGGCCCTGCTAGCCATGACGATCGCTGTAGCTGTCTTCACACTGCTACTGCTGCCAAGAAACGCGTTTGCTGCCGCGATCGTTGCAGGCACCGTGCTAAATGTGGCCGCAGGATTCTGGCGTTGCTATCGCAATCGAAGACTCTAGAGTGGCAGTCGCCGATTCGGTACGTGTGGCGCCAGCCGTGCGCCATTCGGGTGTCCTTTACGCTCGTCTGCC
>Ga0208849_1000487_pt1 | contig 37241 bp, 32 predicted proteins | sample NGESurdeep072012_10_FD_184470 | JGI IMG/M metagenome (GOLD analysis project Ga0208849, IMG submission 184470) | Arctic peat soil microbial communities from Barrow, Alaska - NGEE Surface sample 53-3 deep-072012 (SPAdes) | ecosystem: Environmental > Terrestrial > Soil > Wetlands > Peat ... | reverse complement strand
CGTCACCGCGATCGCGCCGAGTGAGGCGACCTACCTCACGCTCTTCCCTGATGGGGTCTCGAAGCCGGGATCCTCGAACATTAACCCGCAAGCAGGTTCGTCCGTGGCGAATCTGGCAGAGATAGCGGTGAGTGCCGGAGGGAAGATCGACCTCTTCAATGCGCTCGGGGCAGTCAATGTCGCGCTGGACGTCGAGGGTTATGTGTCGTCCGGGTCGACGGGGCTCTACACCCCTGTTGCGGCAGCGCGGATCTGCGATACCCGCGTCGGAGCTGGAATCGCTACTAATCAATGCAACCAGTCCGGCGCATCGCCGATCCGCGGCGGTGACTCCCTTAGTTTCAATGTACACACCGCCTCGGATGGCATCCCGGCAACGGGCGTCAGCGCCGTGGTTTTCAATCTCACGGCAATCGACCCCACGCAGACCACCGTGCTCACCGCCTATCCCAGCGACGTCGGCAGGCCAAATGTGTCGAACGTCAATCTGAAGGCTGGGACAGCCGTGCCGAACCGCGTCATGGTTCGGGTATCGACCACTGGCCTGGTGTCCATCTGGAACGGTATCGGCTCCGTGAACGTTGCGGTCGACGTGGATGGCTGGTTTGGCTCTGGTTCCGGTGCGCGATTTACGGCCCTCACTCCGGCTCGTGTGTGCAACACGCAGGTGGGCAATGGCAACGTAGCGGGCTGTACTCTGGGCTCGGTGGGAGCTGGCAAGATGCTGACCGTCGACGTCACTGGCGTGGACGGCGTTCCTCAATTCACGGGCAATCCAGGCTCGCCTGTAGCGGTCGTGATGAATGTGACGGCCGTGAACGCAACAAGCGCGACGTTCGCGACGGTGTACTTGGGGTATTACCGCCCGAATACATCGGACCTCAACGTACCGTCGTTTGAGCCGGTGACCAATCTCGTTGTTGTCCCAGTTGGGTTGCTGCCGGCATTCATCAACATCTTCAACGCCCTAGGCAATATCAATTTCATCGTCGACGTCCTGGGTTATTACAGCTGAACCGGTCCGAAACGGCTGCGCTCACACACTCGATCAGGAGTGAGCGTGAGCACAACCCCGGTCCGGGAGTCAGTATCCCGTCGCGCCGTCGATCCGCTCGCGAAGCAGATCGGCGTGGCCGTTGTGACGCGAGTATTCCTCGATCATGTGGGTGAGGATCCAGCGCATCGAAACCTCCGTTCCGGTGCGGTGATGACCGGTCGCGTCGAGCGCGCGGCGGGAGATGATCTCGTCGGCGCGGCCGCACTCCTCATGCCAGCTCGCGAAGGCCTCGTCGACATCGGCTGTCGCGACGTTGTCGAACTCGCCGTCGGGGTCGGCGTCCGTCGAGTAGCGGTAATCGATGTCCTCTCCGGCGAGCGTGCGCCGGAACCAGCCACGTTCCACGTCGGCCATATGGCGCACGAGGCCGAGCAGCGACAGCGATGCCGGCTCGACCGACCGGATGCGCAGCTGATCCGGCTGGAGGCCGGCGCATTTCCGCTCCAGCGTGCTGCGCTGCCAGTCGAGAAAGGCGAGCAGCGTCGACCGCTCATCGCCGTTGCGGGGGATTTCCTCGTACTCCATCTCGAACGAACTCAGGCGATGGTCACCTTGTTGCTCAGATACACGTCCTGAATCGCGTTGAGCAGATGGACGCCGTCGCGCATCGGTCGCTGGAACGCCTTCCGGCCACTGATGAGCCCCGTCCCACCCGCGCGCTTGTTGATGACCGCGGTCCGCACTGCCGCCGCAAGGTCACCCGCGCCGATCGACTCGCCGCCCGAGTTGATCAGCCCCACTCGCCCCGAGTAGCAGTTGAGCACCTGGTACCGGCAGAGGTCGACCGGATGGTCGGAGGTGAGCTTGGTGTAGACAGCCTCGGCGGTCTTGCCGAAGTTGAGCGCTGTGTACCCACCGTTGTTGGTCGGCAGCTTCTGCTTGATGATGTCGGCTTCGATCGTCACACCCAGGTGGTTGGCCTGGCCGGTCAGATCCGCGGCGACCGAGTAGTCGACGCCGTCCTTCTTGAAGCCGGCGTTGCGCAGGTAGCACCAGAGGACCGTCGCCATCCCGAGCTCATGCGCTTGCGCGAATGCGACGGCGACCTCCTGGAGCTGGCGGTCCGCCTCATCCGAGCCGAAATAGATCGTCGCGCCGACCGCAACCGCGCCGAGGTTCCAGGCCTCTTTGACGGTGCCGAACATGATCTGATCGAACTTGTTCGGGTACGTGAGCAGCTCGTTGTGGTTCAGCTTGACGATGAAGGGAATCCGGTGCGCCCAGTGTCTCGACACCGCGGCGAGCACACCGAAGGTCGACGCCACCCCGTTGCAGCCGCCTTCCACGGCCAGCTCGACGATCTTGCCCGGATCGAAATACTCCGGGTTCGGCGCGAACGAGGCTCCGGCGGAGTGCTCGATGCCCTGGTCGACGGGGAGGATCGATACGTACCCGGTGCCGGCGAGCCGGCCGTGCCCGTAGAGCGACGACAGGTTGCGGAGGACCCGGTTCGAGCGGTCGGTGCCGGCCCAGACGCGATCGACGAAGTCCGGCCCGGGCAGATGGAGGGCCGACTTGGGCACGGTCTCGCAGCGATGCTCGAGGAGTGATGCGGCGTCGTCGCCGAGGAGCTGTTCGACCGTCTCGCTGCCGGGGAGTGTTGCGGTTGCCATGGTGTCTCCGATGTGTGTCGGCCATCCCTTCGGGATGCCACTCTCTAATCTACCCGGTTCGCAGCCGCCGTCGAGTACGGTAGGCGGCGATGGAACTCCTGCGAATCCGCGGCGGGCGCCGGCTCGAAGGGGCTGTCGCGATCTCCGGGAGCAAGAATGCGTCGCTGCCGGTCATGGCGGCGGCATTGCTCACCGACCAGGAGGTGGAGCTCGGCAACGTTCCGGACATCGAGGACATCTCGACCATGGCGCGGATGCTGGAGCACGTCGGGGTCACCGTCGAGCACCCGGACACCAATACATGGCGCCTGCACGCGGCGTCGCTGTCGACCACCGAGGTCGACCCCAACCTGAGCAGGAGGATGCGCGGGTCGTTTCTTCTCCTCGGTGCCCTGGTCGCTCGAGCCGGCGAAGCAAGCATCGCCAAGCCGGGCGGCGATGACATCGGCATGCGCCGGGTGGAGCAGCACCTCGAGGGCCTCCGCCTCATGGGCGCGGAGGTCGAGGAGCGTGAGGGCGGCTACGTCGCCCGCGCGCGGCGGCTCCACGGTGCGCGGATCGCTCTCGACATGCCCACGGTCACGGGCACCGAGAACCTGATGATGGCGGCGGTGCTCGCCGAGGGCATCACCGTGATCAGCAACGCCGCGCGCGAGCCGCACGTCTACGACCTGGCGCGATGCCTCATCGGCATGGGCGCGCACATCACCGGCGTCGGCACCGAGCTGATCGTCATCGAGGGCAGCGGCGGACTGCTGCACGGGACGACCCACAACATCACGGCCGACTACATCGAAGCGGGCACCTACATGATCGCCGCCGCGGCCACGTATGGTGACGTCGTCGTCGAGCACATGCGCCCCAGCGACCTGCGCTGGCTGTTCAGCAAGCTGCGCTCGGCGGGGTGCGACATCGTCGAAGGTGCGCACCACGCTCGCGTGTCCTGCTCGCACCTCCGCGGCGTCGACATGACGACCTGGCCGCACCCGGGGTTTGCCACCGACATGCAGCCGCAGTTCTGCGCGCTGATGACCCAGGCGACGGGCCCGAGTGTCATCAGTGAAGCGTTGTACGAGAACCGTTTTCGCCACGTCGCCGCGCTGCAGCAGATGGGTGCGAACATCGCCATCGACGGTCGCAGCGCGGTCATCAACGGGCCGGCCAGGCTGCACGGCACGAGGCTCAGCATCCCCGATATCCGCAGCGGCGCGGCGCTGGTCATCGCCGGCCTGTGCGCCGAAGGCACGACCGAGCTCGACAAGGTGTTCCACCTCGAGCGCGGCTACGACGACCTCGAGGCCAAGCTTGCGGGGTTGGGCGCTGACATCGAGCGTCTCACCACCGATGAGCCGGGCAGCGAGGTGCGCGATCTCACCGGCGTGGTCGGCGACTGAGGCAACCGGGTACCAGTGCTGGGCAAGAAGGTCGGCATCGACCTCGGCACCACGACGACGAGGATCATCGTCAAGGGTGAGGGCATGATCGCCACCGAACCGACGGCGGTGGCGATACGCGACGGCGGGATGCAGGCAGCGGTCTTCGGCGAGTCGGCCTTCGAGACCGCAGCGAGCGACCCGGAGTTCCGGCTGCGCAGGCCGATCGCCGGTGGCGAGATCGCCGACGCCGCGTCGGCGCGATGGCTCGTCAACCACGCGATGATCCGCGCCGCCGGACGCCAGCGGATCTTCAAACCCGACGTCGTGATCGCGGTGATGTCGGCCCTGCCCGGTGGGCAGCGGCGCTCGCTCCTCGAGGCGGCTGCGCTCGCCGGCGCCCGCACCGCCTATCTGCTCGACGCACCGCTCGCAGCGGCCATGGGCGCGGGAGTCCGCTTGAGCGGCCCGAACGGCCACCTCGTGATCGACATCGGCGCCGGCAAGACCGACATCGCCACCCTCGCGCTCGAGGGGACGGTGAGCGGGCGCTGCCTCAGCGGTCACGGCGGCCTCCGTCTCCACGCGTGCGTCGCCGACCACGTCCGGCGGGTGCACGGCGTCACGCTCGATCCGGCAACCATCGAGGAGGTGGTCGCCTCGCTTGCCCGGGTTGGACCACACGAGGAACGCCGGCTGGAGGTCATGGGACGCGGTGAGGCCGGCGAGGAGAGCCTGACCATCACGTCGACCGAGCTCAACGGCTGCCTCGATGCGCACGTCCGTCCGATCCTCGCCGCGCTCGAAGCCGTCCTCGCCGACACCCCGGGACGCCTGCTCCCCGACATCCAGCGCGAGGGCATCCTGCTCTGCGGCGGGGGAGCGCGCCTCGAAGGGCTCGATGGGGCGATCGCCACCGCGTCTGGCATTGAGGTCCATCGCGACAGCCAGCCGCAGCTCTGCGCCGTTCGGGGGACGGGTTACGCCCTCGACAACCTCGACGTGCTCAAGCGCGCGCTGATGTACATCCGGTAGCCGCGAGGCTCAGAGAGTCGCCTCGATCCCTGCGAGGACGTCCTCGACCCGGATCTGGTCCATGGTCGCCTCGTTCTCGATACCGTCGTCGAATTCCGGGGCCGCGAGCGCCTGAACCACGCGGTGAGCCGGGCCGTAGGCGCCGCCGCGGGCTCCGTCGGTCGGTCCGAAGAGGCCGACGGTGGGGGTGCCCATCGCTGCCGCGAGCTGGAGGAGCGGCGTGTCACTGCCGACGAGGAGGTCGCACCGGGCGATCACCCCAGCCAGGGTCGCCAGGTCGATCTCACCGACGAGGTCGGTCGCGGCCGCTCTGAGGTCCATCTTGGTGTGCTCGGCGGCGTAGCGATCGTGCGCCGATCCCACCAGGAGGATCCCGGCGCCGTGACGCTGGGCGAGCTGGTTGGCGAGATGCGCCCAGCGCTCGGGATCCCAAGCGGTCGCCGCGGCAGGCGCCATCGAGCTCTCGGCGTAGCCGGCACCGGGCGCGATCGCCACCAGCAGGCGGCCGTCGCCGAGTCCCGTCCCGTGGAGCACCTGCTCGGCCCGGCGCCGGGCTTCGGGACCGGGCTCGAACACCGGGCTGTGGAGCTGCTGATGCACCCCCGCAACCTCGGCGAGGCGAAGCCAGGTTTCAGCCTGGTTCTCGCCGCGTCTGGGCTTGACGCGACCGGTGAGCAGCAGTCCGATGCCGCCACCCACCCCGCTGCGCTGGGGAATACCGGCGAAGTACGCGGCGGTCGCGGGTGCAGCGCCGGAGGTGCACAGGAAGACAGCGTCGAGGCGCAGCCCGCGCAGGGTCGCCCAGAGGCGGAGCCCTCCCGTTCGCCTGCCCCGGAGCCCGGCGAGCGGGAAGACCTTGTCGACGGGCGGGATGCCGTCGGCGACGTCGACGGCGGTCGATGGGCAGATGAGCGCGATCCGCGCGGTCGGGTACCCGGCGCGCAGGGTGCGCAGGAGGGGCGTCGCCTGCAGGGTCTCGGCCATCCCGCCGTTCACGACCACCGCGATATCCACGCGCAGACGGTATAGCGTGTGACACTCCGCGCGCGGGTTTGCGCGTGCGACGCGCGATCGGGGTCGCGGTGCAACCATATGAGCGGATGAGTCAATCGCTCGCCGGCCGCGATCTCCTGAGCATCGCGGACCTCAGCACCGACGAGATCATCACCGTCCTCGACCTCGCCGACGCGGCAAAGTCGGGCCGCGATCTCGGCAGCCCGCTCGCGGGCCGATCGCTGGCGCTCATTTTCCAGCGGCCGAGCAACCGCACCCGGGTGTCCTTCGAAGTGGCGATCCACCGACTCGGCGGTCATCCGATCGCGCTTTTCAACCCCGAGGTACAGCTCGGCGAGCGCGAGTCGGCCGCGGACATCAGCAGGATCCTCGACCGTTACGCGGACGGGATCGTCGCCCGGCTCGTCTCGCACCGCGATCTCGTGACCATCGCCGGCGCCGCACGCTCACCGGTGATCAATGCGCTGACCGATTCCGAGCATCCCTGCCAGGTGCTCGCGGACTGCATGACCGTTCGGTCGGTCACCGGCCGGCTCGCCGGCGCCACCGTCGCCTACATCGGCGACGGCAACAACGTGTGCACGTCGTGGATCTACGCGGCGGCTCTCCTCGGGGTGCACCTCCGGGTCATCTGTCCGCGCGGCTACGAGCCCGCTCAGGCGGTTGTCGACAGGGCGGCGGCCCTCCGAGCGCCCGGCACCGGTTTCGAGGTCACCCACGAGGCAGCCCCGGCGCTGCGCGATGCCGAAATCATCTACACCGACGTTTGGACCAGCATGGGCCAGGAGACCGAGCAGCAGCGCCGTCGCGAGGACTTCGCGTTCCTCCAGGTGAACGATAGCCTGGTCGCGCTCGCGCCGCCCGGGGTCCGGGTGATGCACTGCCTCCCCGCGCACCGCGGTGAGGAGATCACCGACGCGGTGATCGACGGGCCCAACTCGGTGGTGTTCGACCAGGCGGAGAACCGGCTCTGGGTCCAGCAGGCGCTGCTCGCCCTGATCTACTCGGACCCCGGCCGCGGGGTCGCCGCGTGACCGATCTGCTGCGCAACGCGCACTTCTTTCTCCAGAGTCTCAGCTGGCGCGATGGTCTCGACGTGATCGTGGTCGCGTTCCTTCTGTATCAGCTCCTCAAGCTGATCCGGGGCACCCAGGCGGTGCAGCTCCTGCTCGGCCTCGCGGTCATCTTCGCGGTTGGCGGGGCGGCGCAACTGCTCCACCTCCGCCTCCTCGAGTTCATCTTCAACAACGGGACCCAGGCGATCGTGATCGCGGCGATCGTCCTGTTCCAGCCGGAGCTGCGTCGCGCACTCGATCAGGTCGGCAGGCTCGGCACGGTTCGCGCCGTGCTCGGGCGCCATCCCGAGCTGGCGTATGCGCGCACCGTCGACGAGGTGCTGCGCGCCGCGGGCTCGCTTGCGGAGCACAAGGTCGGCGCGCTCATCGTGTTCGAGCGCGAGACCGGGCTCGAGAACCTCGCCGCCACCGGCGTGCACGTCAACGGCGATGTCACCGGCGAGATGCTGGCAACGATCTTCATCCCGGGCTCGCCCCTCCATGACGGTGCGGTGATCATCCGCGAGACCCGGATCGTCGCGGCCGGCTGCGTGCTGCCGCTCGCGGAGACGCTCCCCGGTGTCGGTCGGATGGGGACGCGGCATCGTGCAGCGCTGGGACTGACGATGCAGAGCGACGCGGTGGTGTTGATCGTCAGCGAGGAAACCGGCCTGATCAGCATCGCTCACGACGGCAAGATCTACCGGGGCCTCGACCAGGCCAAGCTCCACGAGATGCTGGTCACCCTGCTGGCCACCGAGGGTGTATCGGGTCGTGCCGCGATGCTGCGTCCGCTCGCGCGGGTGGGCACGCTGCGCACCCTGGGGCGTCGCTCGCACCCGTGAGATTCCCGGGCTTCATCCGGCGGAACTGGAAGCTCAAGGTGGGATGTTTCTTCATCGCGTTCGTTACGTGGGTCGGCGTCGTGTACGCGGGCAATCCCCCGACCACCAGGGTCGTCTCGCTGTCGGTCCCGCAGAGCTCAGCGAACATTCCCGCCCCGTACGTGCTCGTGCACCAGGTCAACAACATCCTGGTTCGCGTCGGCGGCGATCAGAGCACGCTCGATGCCCTCAACGCATCGGAGCTGACCGTGACGGTGGACTGGGCGGCGGTGAATCGCGCGGGGACGTACGTCATCCCGATGTCGATCACGAGCAGCGAACCCAACGTCGAACTCATCAGCCCGCCGACGTCGGTGCAGGTGGATCTGGACACCTTCATCTCCAAGTCCGTGCAGGTGACGATCGTGATCACCAACCCACCGCCGGTCGGCTACGAGCGCGGCACCGAGCAGGCCACGCCGTCAACCGTCGTGGTGAACGGTCCGCAGCGCGAGCTCGTCGGCATCGAGGCGCGCGTGACGGTCAATCTGAACACGCAAAAAGCGAATTACCTGGCAAGCCTCCCAGTCCTCGTCTATTCGAAGGGAGTGCGCCTCAACAACGTGGGTGTCAACCCCTCATACGTCAGCGTCAGCATCGCGATCACGGAGGACGTCACGACCCGCATCGTGGCGGTGATTCCGCTTACCACGGGAAGCCCATCGCCCGGTCACTATCTGACCGGGATCGTCTATACCCCCCTCACCATCGTCGCGACCGGGTCGCGGGACCTGCTCAACACACTCGACTCGGTGTCGACGGCGCCGATACCGCTGAACGGCATCTTCGGCTTCTACACGGTCACCGTGGCGATCGTGGCGCCGCCCGGCGTGACCCTGTCGCAACCCAAGGTGACGGTGACGATCGAGATGGCGAGCATCCCCACGCCGCCGCCCACCCCCACCCCGACGCCAACTCCCGTTCCCACGTAACCCGTTTCGCCGGCATCCGTTCCAGAGAGGTCATATGTGCGGCATCATCGGCTACACCGGCCCCCGTCCCGCGGCACCGATCCTGCTCGACAGCCTTCGCCGTCTCGAGTATCGGGGCTACGACTCGGCGGGGATCGCGATCATCGACGCGGACGGCGATGTCGCGACGGTGAAGAACACCAACAAGGTCGTCGACCTCGCGCGTCAGGTCGAGGCCGAGGGCACACCCTCCGGCACCGTCGGCATCGGCCATACGCGCTGGGCGACCCATGGACGGCCCTCGCTCGAGAACGCGCATCCGCACCAGGACTGCACCGGGCGCATTCACGTCATTCACAACGGCATCGTCGAGAACTACCGCGAGTTGCGCGCGGAGCTGATCTCGCGGGGGCACGAATTCCTGAGTGAAACCGACACCGAGGTCGTCCCACATCTGATTGAAGACGCCTATCGCGGCGACCTCGCCGCTGCGGTTCGGAGTGCGCTCAATCGCATGCAGGGAGCCTGCGCGCTCGTGGTCATCTCCGCCGATCAACCCGACCGCGTCGTCGGCGCGCGGATGAACGCCCCACTCGTGGTCGGGCTCGGGCGGGGCGAGGTGTTCGTGAGCAGCGACATCACCGCATTGATCCCGTACACCAAGCGGATCGCGCTGCTGGGCGAAGGCGAGATCGTCACCGCGACACCGGACGGGATCACCGTGCAACAGCTCGACGGCACCGCCGTCGAAGCCCGCGTGGTCATGGTCGACTGGGAGGCGGAGCAGGCGCAGAAGAACGGCTATCCGCACTTCCTGCTCAAGGAGATCCACGAGCAGCCCGACGCGGTGCGCAACGCGCTGCGCGGGCGCATTGACGACCTCGGGATGGTGGTACTCCCCGAGCTCGGGGTGAGCTCGGAACGGCTCGCCGAGGTCCACGAGGTCGTGCTGGTTGCCTGCGGGTCGGCGTGGTACGCGGCGATGGTCGCCGGGTATGCGATCGAGCACCTCGCCAAGGTTCGCTGCAAGGTCGAGGCCGCGAGTGAGTTCCGGTACGGAGAAGCCCTCGTCGACGAGCACTCCCTGGTCATCGCCGTCTCGCAATCGGGCGAGACCGCGGACACCCTCGCCGCGGTTCGCCAGGCGCACCGGGCGGGCGCGCAGGTGATCGCGATCACCAACGTGGTCGGCAGCGCGCTCCCACTCGAGGCGGACGGAGCGCTGTACATGCAGGCCGGCCCGGAGATCTCCGTCGCCGGCACCAAGACGTTCATGACCCAGATGGTGTGCGGTCTGCTGCTCGCGCTCCGCCTCGGCGATGCGCGCGGCACCCTGGATGTCACCGAGCATCAGCGCCTGGTGGCAGAGCTCCAGGGTCTGCCCGACCTCCTCTCGAAGACGCTGGAGCTGGAGCCGATGCTCGTCGAACTCGGTCAGCGCTTCGCGCATACCCACAGCGCGCTGTACATCGGGCGGGGCATCAACTTTCCGATCGCCATGGAGGGCGCCCTCAAGCTCAAGGAGATCTCCTACGTCCACGCGGAGGGCTACGCGGCGGGCGAGCTGAAGCACGGGCCGATCGCCCTGCTCGAGCCCGACGTCCCGGTGATCGCCATCGCGACACGGTCCGCGACGCTCCCGAAGATGGTGAGCAATGTGCAGGAGGTCCACTCCCGCGACGCGCCGGTGATCGCGCTGATCACCGAGGGTGAGGATCCGTTCGACGCTGGGTTTGCCACCACGATCCCGGTGCCGGGATGCTCCGAGGTGCTCTCGCCATTGATCAACGTCATCCCGCTGCAGCTCTTCGCATATCACGTCGCCGTGCAGCGCGGATGTGACGTCGACCAGCCGCGCAACCTCGCGAAATCGGTGACTGTGGAATAGTCGTCGTATGACGATGGTTGTCGGGGTCGACGTGACCGTGGTGGATCGCATCGCGTCACTGCTCGAGCGAAACCCTCGGTTCGCCCAGCGCATCTACACCGCCGGCGAGCAGCGCATCAGTGCGGGGAAGCCCGAACGCTGGGCGAGCAGATGGGCGGCCAAGGAGGCGGTGCGCAAACTCTGCTCATCCGCGGGGGAGGCGATGCCCGCATATCGGGACATCGAGGTCGTGCGCCGCCGCGGGGGGCCGCCTCGGGTGCACATCCGCGGCGAGGAGACAGCGATCGCGCTGTCGCTGACCCACGACGGCGGCCTCGCCATCGCCGTTGCGATCAACCGCGGGGCGCCCCGTGGGCGCGCCGGACTGGTGCTTCCCGACGGCCTGGTACTTGCCGATCGCCCGGAGACCGGGCACAAGGGGACCTTTGGCCGGGTGGTCGTCGTGGCCGGCTCCAAGGGCTTCACCGGGGCGCCGCGACTCGCCGCGATGGGAGCGGCGCGCGGCGGCGCCGGGCTGGTTGAGGTCTGCATCCCGGAGGCGATCCATCCGATCGTTGCTGCGGGCTGCCTCGAGGTGATGCCGACGCCGCTTGCTGACGCAGGCACCGGGACGCTCCACCCGAACGCGGTTCCGAGGGTCCGGGAACGGCTCGGCGGCGCAGACGTGCTGGTCATCGGACCCGGCTTGGGCCGGTCTCGTGACACGGTCAGCGCGCTCCTGGATCTGCTGGTCGGATTGCCCTGCCCGGCGGTGGTCGACGCCGACGCGCTGAACATCGTCGCCGCCTCGGGATTCGACTGGAAGCTGACCAGACAGACCAACGTTGTGACCCCGCACCCGGCGGAGATGGGTCGCCTCGCCGCGATGACGACCGATGCGGTGCAGGCAGACCGGGTCGGCACCGCCGAGCGCTATGCACAGCAGCACGGCGTGGTGGTTGTGCTGAAGGGCGCGGAGACGGTGGTGGCCGCGCCAGGGATGCCCACGCACGTCGATCACCACAGCGTGGTCGCACTGGCAACCGGCGGCACCGGCGACGTGCTCGCCGGCCTCATCGGTTCGATGCTGGCCCAGGGGCTCGCGCCTCGGGACGCCGCCGTGGCGGGCGTCAGCATTCATGCGGAGGCCGGTCTGATGGTCCAGGCTCGCCGTGGACGAGCCGGCGCGCTCGCCTCAGACGTGATCGACGCACTGCCGGCTGCCCAGGAGCGGCTTCGGCGCGCGCTCGAGGCGGCTACTGCCCGTAGATGAACCCTTCGATGTTGCTCGTCGTGTCGCTGATCACGCGATAGTCGACACGATTCCAGCCGGCGAAGTTCATTTCCGAGAGCTTGAACGAGCCGGCCGGGATTCCGGCGGCCGGTCCCACCGCCTCGACGTACGCGACGTGGCCCTCAGGGCTCACCCCGCCTTGACCCGGCCAGAACACGACGATGGCTCCGGCGATCGGAAGGTGCCCTTCCTTGTAGCCCATCTGGGCTGCTGCGATGAACCAGCTCCCGGCGTTGCCGAGCCACGGGACGCAGCGGCGGGTGGCGACGTAGTACGTGCAGAAGCCGTATGCGAAGTGGTTGCCGCACGCACCTGAGCCGACGTGCGGGCCGGCCTCGAGGTACGCGATCTGGTTGTCGACGTTGGCGATCTCCGCCGCAATGGAACGCGCGGGGCCGTTGAGCCCGGCGAACAGCGTGTTCCGGCTCTCCAGAACCACGAGCAGCTGGTTGCTCTGCGCGGCGAGCTGGCCTTCCAGGCTCTGCGCCGACGACGCGTCCGCGCGAATGGAGTTCTGCTCGGCGACGATCGAGCGGTTGGACGCGGCCAGACGCTCGACGAGGTTGAGCACCTGTTGCGACACTTGATTCGCCGCCTTCAACTCGTCGATCGCCTGGTTGAACGACTGCGCGCTCAGCACCGCTGCCAGCATCTGGTTGTTGCCGCTGGTTTCGTACGTGGCGCGCGTGATCTCAGCGAGCTGCGCCTTGTCCTGCGCCGCCGTCGCGTCGTTGCTGTTCAACTCGCTGCTCAGTGAGAGCAGGGCTGCATTCAGCTTCGCGAGATGCTTGCGCTCGTTCAACACCCGTGTCTGCTGGGTATTGAACATCGCTTCCGCCGAATTGACGGAGCCGCCCGCGGAACTCAGACTGGGTTGCATCGCGGCGAGCTGTGCGATGAGTTGCGCGCGCCGCTGCTGCAGCGCTGCGATCGCAGAGCTCGGCGCCTGCGAAGTTGTCGACGATGAACCGTTTGCCTGGGTGTTCGGGATGGTTCCGATTCCGGTGGCCAGAAGGGTGATGACGCCTGCCGCGGTCAGGGCCACCTTCCGGCTCCACGTCAAAATAGGCGTCCTCCGTGTAATCTGCCGCCGCTGCCCGGACGGGCACCGATCGGTACGTCCCCGCGGCACGATACCGAGCCGGAGGGTCCGAACGCAAGCCGGACATCCGGCGCCACAGTACCCCGTGGCCGCGCCCCGTATATTGCGGACGTGTGACGTTGGACCAAGATCAGACGCCCGAGCGAGCCTTCGACCGGGGCGGGCCGAGCCTCGCGGACGTGGGCGAGCGGGCCCTGCTGCGAGCACTCAGGGAGATCGCCCACGCGCCCGCGCCGGGCCTCATCGTCGCCTCGGGTGACGACGCTGCCGTGTGGTCGCCCGAGCCCGGAACCGATCTGGCGATCAGCCAGGATGCCCTGGTCGAAGGTGTGGATTTCCGTCGCACCTGGATCACCCCTCGCCGTCTCGGAGCCCGGGCGCTGGCCGTCGCGCTCTCCGACCTGGCCGGGATGGGTGCCCGGCCACTCTGGTGCACCGCCACGCTCTGCGCCCCATCGAGCACGTGCTTTGAGGATGTTCTCGAGATCCAGCGAGGGCTCTGCGCAGCCGCCCGGTCCGCAGGGTGCGCGGTGTCCGGCGGCGACGTAAGCGCGATCGACGGGCCGCTCGTCATCGACATCTCGGTGGGGGGAACGCTCGGCGCGAACGCGGCGCTGCGTCGAGACCGCGGTCGCCCGGGCGACCTCGTGCTGGTGACCGGAACTCTGGGCCGCGCGGCCGCCGGACTCCGATTGCTGCTCGATGGCGGCGACGACCTGTCCGAGCAGGAACGAGCCTGGGTCGATGCGCAGCTCTCCCCGGTCGCCAGGATCGCCGAAGGGCTCCAGCTCGTCGCGTCAGGGGTGCGCTGCGGGGGTGACATCAGCGACGGGCTCCTCGTCGACCTCGAGCGGATCACCGAGATGTCGGCGTGCGGCGCCGAGCTCTGGCTCGACCGCCTCCCCGTCGAAACGGCACTGGTCTCGGACTTCGGCGCCGCGTGGCCCGACCTCGCAATCGGCGGCGGCGAGGACTTCGAGCTGGTGGCGACGCTGCCCGAGCCGGCTGTCGCGGCGCTCCTTGAGAGCTGGCCGAAGGAGCTGGCGCCGCTGACGGTGGTCGGCCGCCTGGTTGCGGGCGCGACTCTCGATGTCCTCGACCACGAGGGCGGCGCCCAGATGCCACGTCCGCAGACGAGCTCGCGTCACTTCTCATGAGCGATGCCGGTGCCGCCACGCGCTGCACGACCGAGGCCGAGACGCTCGCCCTCGGAGAGCGCATCGGTATGGCTGTTGAGCCAGGCGACCTCATCCTCCTGAGCGGTCAGCTCGGCGCGGGCAAGACCGTCCTCGTCCGGGGTATCGCCGCGGGGATGGGCATCGACCCGACGCTGGTGCGGTCGCCCACGTTCGTCCTGCACCACGTCTATAGCGCCGGATCCCGGGTCCTGCATCACCTCGATCTGTACCGTCTCGGCCCGAGCGCGGACATCCGGCTGCTCGACATCGACGAGATGCTCGAGTCGGGCGGCGTCGTGGTTGTGGAATGGGGCGAGCACGCCGAGCGAGAGCGGGACGCACCCGCCACGGTCACCATCGATATCGACGATGACGGGACGCGGGTGATCAGCCGGGCCGACACGGCGCCGCAACGGCTCCTGGACGCGTGGAACACCGAGGCGCGAGCGTGACCGTGCTCGCGATCGACACGTCGTCGAGGTCGCGGGTTGTCGCGGTGGCGGCGACCGCCGACGGCGCGCTGATCGACTCGGCGGTGATCGGTGGAGATGCGGTCGCCGCATCCCTGCCCCGTGCGCTCGGTGGGATGCTCGGCGCGGTCGACATCGCGGTTGTGGTCGTGATCGGGCCGGGAACCTACACCGGGGTGCGCGCCGGGATGGCGGCGGCGCTCGGGATCGCGCACGCGCGTCACCTGCCCCTCTACGGCGTCGGTTCGCTCGAGGTGGTCGCGTGTGGCGAACCTGGCGCCGGCGTTGATGACTGGGTCATCGCCGACGCCGGGCGCGGCGCGCTCTACGTCGCGCGTCTCGCTGATGCCGCCGCACCGTCACGCGTGCCCCGGCTCGGCTTTGACGCTGCAGGTGCTCGGGTCCTGAGCACTGACAGCATCGACGTCGCCGGGCTCATCCTCGTGGACCCCGCGCGTGCGCTTGCCCGGGCGGTCCCGCTCGCGCTCTCTCGGCCGGCGCTCGACCCGGCGGGGCTGGGCGCGCTCTACGTCGACTGACTCGTCGCGACCCTACAGCCAGCCGTGCTGCTCGGCGGTGCGCACCGCCTCGAGGCGGTTACGCGCGCCGGTCTTCTGAATCGCCGAAGAGAGGTAGTTGCGCACCGTTCCCTGGGACAGGAACATCGAGCCGGCGATGCTCGCGATGGTCGCCCCGCCGGAGGCGGCGTGGAGCACATCCCGCTCTCGCGGCGTCAGCGGGCTCGAGCCATCGCTGAGCGCCGCTGCGGCAAGGGCGGTATCGATGACGCGCTCACCCGCGACGGCACGGCGGATCGACACGGCCAGCTGGTCCGCTGGCCCGTCCTTCACGACGAATCCGGTGGCGCCGGCCTCCATGGCGCGGCGCAGGTATCCAGGCCGTCCGAAGGTGGTGAGGATGATGATCGTGCACGCGGGTTGCTCCCGATGCAGCATCGCCGCGGCCTCGAGCCCGTCCATCCCGGGCATCTCGATGTCGAGCAGCGCGACGTCCGGCTGCGCGGCTCGCGCCACCACGACGACCTCGTCGCCGCGAGAACACTGCGCCACCACCTCGATGTCGTCCTCCAGCTCGAGCAGCGTGGCAAGCGCCCCACGCACCATGCCCTGGTCCTCGGCGATCAGCAGACGGATCACGTCGTGGCCGCCTGCGGAACGTACGCCTGGAGTCGGAATCCGCCCCGCTCCCCAGGTCCGGCCTCGACCCGTCCACCTGCGGCGCCGACTCGCTCGCGCAGCCCGTGCAACCCGCTGCCGCCCGCATTCGCGACGCCACCGACTCCGTCGTCGACGATGGCAACCACGAATCCGCCGTTGCTCGCTTCGAACGAGATCTCGCAGTGGTGCGCACGGCTGTGGCGCAGGACGTTGGTCACGCCCTCACGCACGGTCCAGGCGAGCAGGCTGTCGATTGGAGCCGGGGGCACGACGTTCCCGCGCGTCACCGCAAACGCGATCCCCGCCGCGTCGAGCACGTCGCGCGCGCCCTGCAACTCGTCGGCGAGCGAACGCTGCCGGTAGCCGGTGACCATCGCGCGCACCTCGGCGAGCGATTCACGGGCGACTGACTCGACATCGCCGAGCGCCGCCGCCGCGGCGTCGGGATCGCTGCGCATCAGGCGGCGCGCCACCTGCGCCTTGAGTGTGATGACCGACAGGCTGTGGCCAAGAATGTCATGAACATCGCGGGAGATGCGCAGCCGCTCGTCGGCGATCGCGAGGCGCGACACCTCGGCGCGTGCGGTGCGGAGCTCGATGACAGTCGCGATCAGCCGGCGGAACGCGAGCATGGTGAAACCCAGCGCCACGGTGAGGAATGTGATGAAGCCAAGGTCTGCCCACGCATAACCGAGCATCGCCCCGGAGACCACCATGAAGACGCCAAGGGCAAACAAGACGGGGACGAGGAAGCGCCAGCGGAGTGTCCACCCGGCGGCAACGCCGCAGTACACGAGCACGCCGCTCCACTGCCCGCGAAAAACCAGCGCGAGTGTGATCCCTTCCACGAAGAGCGCACCCAGCGGCAGCAGCAACAGCCCGGTCGCGACGCGCGGTACCAGTGACAGGCATATCCACATCGCGAAGAGATACGTGGCGGCGAAACCGACGAGGCAGATCCACGCGATGACCGCTCGGGCGGGGGAGTATCTGGTGCCGACGATATCGGCGATGGGATAGCCGAGGAAGACGAGCCAGATCGCCGCCCAGGCGAGGCGGGCAACTGTGGGGATCGGCCACATCACGTTGTCGGGGCCGCCGACCGTCCTTGTCGTTTCCACTGTGCCGGCCATGAGCATGATGCTATGCCAGGCTCACGCGGTACGCAGGGTCAGCCGGCGCGAGGCGGCCACCGCGAGCAGGGCGGCACCCGCAAACCAAGCGAGCAGGACGAGCACGTCGCCGAGAGCAGGGGCAACGCCCTGGGCCACATGCCATCCCAGCTGGGCAAGGTGGTAGGAGGGCAGCGTCTTGGCAACGGTTTGCAGCGCCGAGGGCAGGATCTGCACGGGCATCCACAGACCGCCGAGAGCCGCGAGGACGAGATACAGCACCATGGTCAAGCCCTGGGCGCCGTCGCCATCCGCGATCGTGCCGACGAGGATGCCCATGGCCGCGAACGGAAGGCAACCGGCCGCGATGAGCACCACCAGCACCGGCCACTCCCAGAGCGGCAGCGTGACGCCCTTGACCAGCACCGCGGCGATGAAGGTGAGGCCGATCGCGGGAAGGCTCAGCGCCATCGCCGCAATCAGGCGCGCAGTGAGAATCCGTGCCGGGGCGAGCGGGGTGAGACGCAGCTGACGCAACCAGCCGAGCTGGCGATCCATGGCGAGGCGCGGCCCGGAGGCCATGAGCACTCCACCCATGGCACCGAACGTGGCCATCGCGACCATGATCGCGACCGTTGGTGCGAGCCCCTCCGACCGGTCCGCAGCCGCTCCGAACACCGTGGAGAAGAGCAGATAGGCGGCCACCGGCCAACCGGCGACGAGCAGCAGATAGCGCCGGTCGCGGAGCGAGCGACGGAGTTCGAGCGTGAGGTACTTGATCATGCCGTGGTCTCCAATCAGGCGGCGATGCCGTCGGTGATCGTGATGAACGCGTCTTCGAGGGCGACGCCGGCGACCTCGATGTCGTAGGCGTCAGGGCGAGCGGCGAGCAGCACACGCAGGGCGGCGTCGGAGTCCTTGCAGCGCAACTCGACACGGCTGCCGTGTGCGGTCGCGGACACCGCCCCGGGGAGCGCGTCGATCCCCGCGATGCCGGGAGTGGCGATCGAGAAGCGGATGACCCGCAGGCCGACCGAATCCTTGATGGCTGAGGGCGTGCCATCCGCGACGACGCGACCGCGGGCCATCATCACGATCCGGTCCGCGGTCAGGTCGGCTTCCTCCAGGTAGTGCGTCGAGAAGAGGATGGTTCTGCCGCGCTCCGTGAACCCCTCCATCGCATGCCAGAACCCGCGCCGCGTCTCCACGTCCATGGCAGCGGTCGGCTCATCGAGGACGAGGAGCCGCGGGTCTCCGATGAGCGCCATCGCGAGCCGGAGCCGCTGGGACTGACCGCCTGAGAGGCGATCGACACGTCGCTTCTCGAGGCCGCCCAACTGCGCGATCTCGACGGCTTCGTGGAGCGCGAGCGGTGTGGCGTAGAGGCTGCGAACCATCGCGAGCAACTCGCCCACCAGCACGCCGGGCATCATGCCGCCGTCCTGGAGCATTGCCCCGACACTGGCATGCGCCGTGGCGGATCCCGGTGCGGAGCCGAAGATCGCGATGCTGCCGGCGTCCGGCGCCGAGAGGCCGAGGAGCATGGAGATCGTCGTTGTCTTGCCGGCGCCATTGGGTCCCAGCAGCGCAACCGTCTGCCCTTGCTCCACCGTGAGACTGAGGTTGTCCACAGCCAGCACCGGCCCGAAGCGCCGCGTGACTCCCTGGACACGCACCGCGCACTCGCCGGCGGCATCAGAGCGGACGAGACCGGGGGTGCGGATGCCTGTTGCGGAAGGGTGAGATGTCATGCGTTGAGCCTGACCCGCGCCGGCCCTGCGCGATAGTGAGGCCGGTCAGGAAGCTCGCATGACATCTGTCACGGCTCACCTGCCGCCACCGGATGCCGCGGTTATGATGCAGATGCCGACTCCACCATTGATTTCAGGGTGTTCATGCAGGTCGTCCCTCGTCTCTCCCTCGAGCCGATGCGCTACGAGGACATCGCTGCCGTGCAGGCAATCGAGCGCCAGGTCTTCGCGTCGCCGTGGCCGAAGAACGCGTACGCAAGCGAGCTGTCCCAGAACCGGCAGGCGTCGTACATCGTGCTCAGACAGGACGGCGGCATCGTCGGCTACGCGGGCCTCTGGAGAGTGGCGCTCGAAGCGCATGTCACCACCATCGGCGTCCGCGCCGGTGATCACTCCAAAGGCTACGGGACGGTGCTCTTCGCGGCTCTGGTGCAGCGTGCCTACGCGCTCGGCGCCCGCTGGATCACCCTCGAAGTGCGCGACACCAACGACCACGCAATCCGGCTCTACGAGCGCTTCGGTTTCAAGGCGATCGGCCGGCGTCGGGGCTATTACACCGACAACGGCGAGGACGCCGTGATCATGTGGAGCGACAGCATCCACGCCCCGGAGTTCAAGCGGAACTTCACGGCGATTCTCAACGGCTTCGACGTGACCGGGGTCGGGGGCGGCCCCTCGATGGAGTACCCGTCAGCCTGAATCTGCTCGCGATCGAGACATCCTGCGATGAGACCGCGGCGGCGGTGCTCACCGACGGCCGCGAGGTCCGCTCGTCGGTGGTGTCCTCGCAGATCGCGCTCCACGCCGTGCACGGCGGTGTCGTTCCGGAGCTCGCCGCGCGCGCGCATCTCGAGGGCCTCGCCACCGTGGTCGATGCGGCGCTCGCGCCGGTGCCGGGTGGCTGGGACGCCATCGACGCCATTGCCGTGACCCGGGGACCCGGCCTTGCGGGCTGCCTGATCGTCGGCACGATGTACGCGACGACGGCCGCGATGGCCCGTGGCCTCCCGATCGTCGGCGTCTCGCACCTTGCCGGGCATGTCTACAGCGCGTGGCTCGCCGACCCCGAGCTCGAACCCCCGTATCTCGCATTGCTGGTGAGCGGCGGCCACACCGAATGCGTCCTGCTGCGCGAGCACGGGATCGCAGAGCGCCTGGCTGCGACCCGCGACGACGCGGCCGGCGAGGCCTTCGACAAGGTCGCCCGCCTCCTGGGCCTGGAGTACCCGGGCGGACCGGCGATCCAGCGAGTGGCCTCGGGAGGCGACCCGTCCCGATTCCCGCTGCCCCGCACCCGGCTCGACGGCGCATTCTCGTTCAGCGGCCTCAAGACGGCGGTCCGCTACATGGTTCGCGACCTCGGCCCTGAGGCGCTGACAGCATCGGGGGTCCCGCGAGATCGCCAGGTGGTCGCCGACCTCGCCGCGAGCTTCCAGGCAGTTGCCGTCGACCAGTTGGTGACCGGTCTGGTTGCCGCCGCAGACCGCACCGGGGCGACCACTGTGGCGGTCGTCGGAGGCGTCGCCGCCAACCGCGCGCTGCGTGAAGCGGTGACAGCTCGATTCAGTGGTCTCCGGGTCGTCGTGCCACCCTTCGACCTCTGCACCGACAACGCGGCGATGATCGCCGCGGCCGGCTGGCAGCGGCTCCGGGTCCACGGTCCGGATGCTCCCGGTTTCGACGTCGATCCCTCGCTGGCGGAGTGCGCGTAGATTCCCTCCGCATGACTGCCGTCGAGCCGTCCCTGCCCCGCTCGGAAACCACCGAGCGGTATCTCGAGGCGATCTACTACATCGATCACGAGGGGGAGGTGCCACGTCCTGGGCGCCTCGCGGAATGGCTCGGCGTCAGTGCCCCGACGGTGACCGTCTCGCTCCAGCGGCTCGCCCGCGACGGTCTGATCAGCATTGCCGGCGACCGGTCGGTGGAACTCACCGAGAGCGGAGCCGACGCGGCCGCGACGATCGTCCGCCGGCATCGCATCGTCGAGCGCTGGCTGACCGACATCCTCGGGTTCGACTGGGCGACGGCCGACCTCGAGGCGCAGTCGCTGACCCATGGGATGTCGGCGCTGGTCCTCGAGCGCATCGACGAGTCGCTCGGGCGGCCCACGACCTGTCCGCACGGCAACGTCATCCCTGGACGCACACCTCCCCAGGGGCGGCGCCTGGTCCGGCTGGTGGAACTCGAGGACGGCGATCAGGCGCGGGTCGCACGGATCTCGGAGGTCGCCGAACACGAGGCGCCGCACCTGCTCCACCTGCTCGACGAGCGGGGGATCGTCCCGGGCATCGACGTCGGCGTTGTCTCACGCTCGACCTCCGGTTGGGACCTGACCGCGTCGGGTGCGAGGGTGTCCGTCGACCCGGCGACGGCGAGGGCGATCTGGGTCGAGGCCCTCGCGGACCGTTAGGTTAGGTTAATCTAACTCGCCGCTCAGGCATCATCCGTTCTGTCCGAAGGACCCGCGTCGTGGTCGGAAGCTTGCTGATCTTTGCCAGAGAGGGCATTGAAGGCACCCTGATCTGCTCGATCCTGCTGACCTACCTGGCGTCAGCGGGCCGGCGCGACCTGTTCCGCTTCGTGTTTCTGGGTGCGGGGACGGCAGTGGTGCTCGCCGTCGCGGCGGGCATCGTCCTCTGGATCGTCAGCCGCGACGCCTTCATCAACTCGACCGCGCAGGCCTGGTTCGAGACGGTGGTCTTCGCGGTGGCGGTGGCCGTCCTGACCTATATGACCTTCTGGATGCGCCGTCACAGCCGCAACATGGGGCGGGAGCTGCGCGTCAGGATCTCCGGGGTGGTGAGTGGCGGCTCGGGTTTCGCCCTCGCCCTGATCGCATTCGTCACCGTGGGACGCGAGGCGATCGAGACGGTGATCTTCCTGCTGGCGATCGCTTACCAGAGCTCACCGCTTCAACTCGTGATCGGTGCTGTCATCGGGCTCGCGGTGGCACTCTCGGTGACCTTCGCCATGTATCGCGTCGGCCTGCGCATCAACCTCGGGCGGTTCTTCGCGATCGTCGGCAGCCTGCTGATGGTGGTGGCGGCCGGCCTGCTCGCGGACGCCGTCCAGAACCTGCAGGGCCTCGGAGTGCTTCCGGGCGGCTCGATGACATTGTGGAACGTCAGTCGCACCCTTCCCGATGACACGGGAATCGGCGATGTCCTCCACGGACTGGTCGGCTACAGTGCCGCGCCAACGCTCCTCCAGGCGATCCTCTGGGCGGGATTCCTCGGCGTCGGGCTCACGCTTTTCCTGCGCCCGGCGCGGGGGCGGATCTCGGCCCCGCCCTCGGCTCCCGCGGCCGCCGTGTGACAAGCCCCCGATTTCGGGGCCGCGAGCTTGCATGGTTGGCACTCGGTTAGGTAGAGTGTTAGCAGTCACCCACCAAGAGTGCTAAGAACCCAGGAGGTCCCATGTCCCTCAAGCTGCGCCCCCTCGCCGATCGTGTCGTCGTCAAACCGGTCGAGCGCGATGAGATGACCAAGAGCGGCATCGTGCTGCCCGACACCATCAAGGAGAAGCCACAGGAAGGCATCATCGAGGCTGTCGGCAACGGTCGCTACAACGAGCAGACCGGCGTCCGCGTTGCACTCGACGTCAAGGTCGGCGATCGCGTCATGTACGCGAAGTACGCCGGCAGCGAGGTCAAGATCGACGATGTCGAGTACCTGATCCTCGGGGAGAAGGACATCCTCGCCGTCGTCGAGAAGAACGGCAAGAAGTAGTCGGGGATGCCAGCAAAGCAGCTTCGCTTCGAGGCGCCCGCACGCGCGGCGCTCGCACGCGGCGCGGCGATCGTCGCCGACACCGTCGCGGTGACACTCGGACCACGCGGTCGCACGGTCGTTCTGGACAAGAAGTTCGGCCCGCCTCTGATCAGCAATGACGGGGTGACGATCGCGCGTGAGCTCGAACTCGAGGATCACTTCGAGAACATGGGCGCGCAGCTGCTCAAGGAAGTGGCGATCAAGACCAATGACGTCGCGGGCGACGGCACCACCACGGCGACGGTGCTGGCCCGGTCGATGCTCGACGAAGGGTTGCGCAACCTCGCCGCCGGCGCTCCGCCCAACGAGTTGCGCCGCGGCATGATGGCCGCGTGCGACGTCGCGGTGGAGTCGATTCGCTCGCGCTCGCACCCGGTCAAGGGCGGGGACGACATCCTGCGCGTCGCCACGATCAGCTCCGGTGACGCCGTCATCGGCGCCATGATCGCCGACGCATTCGACAAGGTCGGCAAGGAAGGCGTCGTATCGATCGAGGAAGGCACCGGGATCGAGACCGAGGTCGATGTCGTCGAGGGCATGCAATTCGACCGGGGATACATCTCCGCGCACCTGGTCACCGATCCGCAGAATATGGAATCCGTCCTGTCCGACGCTCGAGTTCTCGTCACAGATGCCAAGATCTCGTCGGTCAACGACCTCCTGCCCAGCCTGGAGCTGGTCATGCGCGCCGGCCGCCCGCTGCTCATCGTGGCCGAGGACGTCCAGGCCGAGGCACTCGCCACTCTGGTCGTGAACCGTGCTCGCGGCACCTTCAGCGCGATGGCGGTCAAGGCTCCCGCGTTCGGCGAGCGTCGCGACGCGATCCTCCAGGACATCGCGGTGCTCACCGGCGCGACGGTGATCAGCGAGAAGACGGGCCAGCGCCTCGACGCGGCGCGTGACGAGCAGCTCGGTGTTGCCGGGCGCGTGACCGTCACCAAGGACGACACGACGATCGTTCGCGGCGGTGGCACCAAGAAGGCAATCGAGGCGCGCTGCGCCGAGATCCGCCAGCAGATGGAGGAGACCACCTCCGATTGGGATCGCGAGAAGCTGCAGGAGCGTCTCGCGCGCCTGACCGGCGGCGTCGCGGTGATCAAGGTCGGCGCGGCCACCGAGGTGGAGATGAAGGAGCGCAAGTCCCGCGTCGAGGACGCGCTCGCCGCCACCCGTGCGGCGATCGAGGAAGGCGTCGTCGTCGGCGGCGGCGTCGCGCTGCTGCGCGCGGTTCCCGCTGTGGCGGCGCTCAAGCTCGAGGGCATGGCGCGGGTCGGTGCGGACATCGTCGCCAGGGCACTTCGCGAGCCGCTGCGCATCATCGCCCAGAACGCCGGGCTCGAAGGCCAGGTCGTTGTCAACCAGGTGGCTGAGGCCAAGGGCGACCAGGGCTTCGACGCCGTGAGCGAAACCTACGGCAACCTTGTCGAACGCGGGGTCATCGACCCAACCAAGGTCGTCATCTCAGCGTTGGTCAATGCAACCTCGATCGCCACCATCGTGCTCAGCACCGACGCGCTGATCGCCGATGCTCCGGAAAGGGAGGAAGCCGCAGCGGGCGGCGGCCACTCGCACGGCGGCGGCGGCGGTATGGGGATGGACGACGACGACATGGACTTCTAGCGTCGGCTGACAGGCCGGCGCTCGCGCCGGAGAACGTCCGTGACCTCGGCGGGTGTCGTACCGTTGCCATGGTCATGCACCGACCACCATTGACGCCCGCGAGCCGCTGACGTGTGCGGGATCACGGGCTTCTGGGGTCCTCCGGACAGGACCCTGCTCGATGCCATGACGACGTCGCTCCGCCACCGGGGGCCGGATGACGATGGCTATTTCGAGGATGCCACCGCGTCCCTCGGATTCCGCCGGCTGAGCATCATCGACCTCGAGCACGGCAGCCAGCCGGTGTCGATGGACGGCGGCAGGCTGCAGATGGTCTACAACGGCGAGGTCTACAACTTTCGCGAGCTGCGGGCCGAGTTGGAGGCGCTCGAGCACTCTTTCACAACCACGTGCGACACCGAGGTGGTGCTCCACGCGTATGCGCAATGGGGCACGGACTGCTTCCGCCGCTTCAACGGCATGTGGGGTCTCGCCATCCTCGACGAGCGCGCGCCCGCCCCAAGGATGGTGCTCGCACGCGACCACTTCGGCATCAAGCCGCTGTTCTATGCACGCCATCGGGGGCGGGTCGTCTTTGCCTCGGAGATCAAGGCAATCCTGCAGGACGAGACCTTCCCGCGCGAGGTCGATGACCAGCAGATGTACGAATACCTCCGCTTCGGTCTGTTCGACCATAACGACGGGACCTTCTTTCGGGGCATCCGGCAGGTGCCCGCGGCGGCCTTCGCGGTCATCGAAGGCGGCGCCATCTCCGAGACGGTGTACTGGACACCGCGGCTCTCGGAGGACGGCGACGCGAGTCCGGAGGCGTTCCGCGCGGTCTTCGAGCGCGCGGTGCAGCGCCGTCTCGTCGCCGACGTGCCGGTGGGCATCTGCTTGAGCGGTGGTCTCGACTCGTCGTCCATCTGCACGGTCATGGCGCAGCAACTCCGCGACCACGTTCCCGACACCGAGTCGCTCGGTGACCGCCTGAAGACGTTCTCCGCGGTGTTCCCCGGCGATCGCATCGACGAGAGCGCATACATCGACAGCGTGCTGCAGGTGACCGGCGCGGACAACAGCGCGGTGCAGCCCACCGACCAGGACTTCATCCGCGAGCTCGAGGCGTGGGTCTGGCACATGGAGGAGCCGATGGTCTCCTCGGCGCCCTTCGCGATGTGGATGGTGATGCGGCTCGCACGACGCCAGGTCACCGTGACGCTCGACGGTCAGGCGGGTGATGAGCTGCTCGCCGGATACGACCACTACCCGTATGTGCTGCTCCGCCAGCTCCTGCGCGAGCGCCGCTACGCCGAGTTCGCTCGCGAGGCCTGGTTGCTCCGCGACATCGTCAGCCCGCTGGTCCGGAGGCGGCTTCGTGAGCGTGGCCAGCGCGTCGACGTTGCGGGCATGCTGGCGCCATCGTTCACCCGCGGGCGCAAACCGCCGGAGGACGACCGGGTTGCAGATGATCTCAAGCGCCGCCTGCTCCAGGACTTCCGGACCTACAGCCTGCCACCGCTGCTGCGCTATGAGGATCGAGCGTCGATGGCGCATTCGCTCGAGGCGCGACTGCCCTTCCTCGACCAGGAGCTGGTCGACTACATCCTCACACTCCCGCGCACCGCGATTATCCACAGCGGCTGGACGCGGGCGATCGTGCGCCAGGCCCTGCATGGCGTTCTGCCCGCCAAGGTCGAGGCCCGTCGCAAGAAGATCGGCTTCACCACGCCCGAATTCCGCTGGTATCGCCGCCAGCGGGCGGTGCTGCAGAGCCTCATGCGCTCGCCGTCGTTCCGCGCGCGCCCGTACTGGAAAGCCGCTGCGTTGGCCGAGAACTTCCGTCGCGCGTGCGCCGGTGAGGTCGAGGAGTCGATGTTCTTCTGGCGCGCGGTCAACGCCGAGGTGTGGTTGCGCATCTTCATCGACGGTAAGACGCGCGCGCTCGACAAGGAGAGCTACCAGGGCGGCTTCGTCCGCCGGGGTGATCGGGTGACGGCGCGCAGGGTGGCCGGCGGGGAGGCGCTGCTCGCCGGCGCGCGCCTCAACTGGGGACGGCACCTGTTCCTCGAGGATCGGGGCCGGATCTGGGCTCGGATGCCACTGCGATCGACGCTGATCAAGCCTGGCGACGATCTTCTCGAAGCTGTCTCCGGGGCCCTCGAGCGCCTGCGCAGTGACGGCATCGACGTCGCGGACGGCGACATCCTGCTGGTGAGCGAGAAAGCACTGGCGATCAGCCAGGGACGTTCCTATCCGATCAACGAGATCAGGGTTTCACGGGCGGCGCGAGTGCTCTCCCGCTACGTGAGCCACGAGCCCACCGGGGTCGGGCTCGCCCACCCCACGACCATGCAATTGGCCATCGACGAAGCGGGCGTGGGTCGGATCCTCCTCGCAGCCGCCGCCGCTGCGGTGACCAAGCCGCTCGGCATGCGCGGCGTCTTCTATCGCGTGGCGGGGCACGGGGTCAACGCCATCGACGGGCCCTCGTCGCTCAACCTCCCTCCATATGACAAGTGGGCGACCAAGTCGCCGCTGGATCCGTCGGGTGCTGCGCTGAGCATCGCCGCCGACGTCCGCCGGCGCACCGGGCGCCGGGTGGGGGTGGCGATCATCGACGCCAACGACATGGCTGCCGAGGTGTTCGCGTCAGTCGGCATCGATGCCGGATCTGTTCTTGCCATGGTTGCCGATAACCCGCTGGGTCAGTCGGACGAGCAGACACCCTTCGGTCTGGTTCGCCGGGTGGCCCCGGCTGAGGTCGCGGTGCCTGCACCGGAGCCGGTGCCGGTCGGAGCGTGAGCGGGCGAGGCGGCGGCGATCTTCGCTGGGCGGAGATCGACACCGATGCACTGGCGCAGAACGCGGCGGTGATCGCCGCGCTGGTCAGGCCCGCCCAGGTGATGGTCATGGTCAAGTCGAACGGCTACGGGCACGGCATGGCAATCGCTGCATCGGCAGCCCTCGACGGTGGGGCCGAATGGCTCGGCGTCTACACCCCGGACGAGGCGCTCGGGCTCCGCGCCGCGGGGGTCGAAGCTCGCATCCTGGTCGTGGGCTGGAGTCCGCCGGCGGCCCTGCATGATCTGATTGCCTCGGACGTCGATGTGAGCGTCCTCGACGCCGACGGCATCCGCGCGGTGGCGGCTGCGGGCGGGAGGGCTCGCGTCCACCTCAAGATCGACACCGGGCTGCACAGGCTCGGCGCGCTTCCCGAGACGGTCGAGACGCTCGGCGCCGCCGTGCGCGAGGCGGGACGACACGTCCAGGTCGTCGGGATCTTCACCCACTTTGCCGGCGCTGGTGAGGATCCCGGATTCACGATCGAGCAGCACGGTCGCTTCCTCGAGGCGGTCGAAGCACTCCGCGCAGTCGCGCCTGACGCGCTTCTGCACACGTCGGGCAGCGCGGCGATACTGGCCCATCCCGCGATGCACCACGACCTGGTCCGCTCGGGTATCGCGTTCTACGGTTACCCACCGGTTCCCGGCCCCGCCACGCTGCGGCCGGCGATGCACGTCTTCTGCCGCGTGGCCCAGGTGCGCACGGTCGCCGCGGGCGAGAGCGTGGGCTACGGCCGGACCTGGCGGGCGGCAGCGACTCGGCGGATCGCGACCGCGACGCTCGGGTACGGGCAGGGTCTGCCGAGAGCGCTGTCCAGCCGTGGGCACCTCGCAATTCGCGGTCGGCGCTGCCCGATCGTCGGGATCGTGAGCATGGATCAGGTGGGCGTGGACGTGTCCGACATTGACGGGGTCGTCCCCGGAGACACGGCGATGTTCATCGGCGAACGTGGTGGTCTCCGCATCGGCGCTGACGAGGTGGGCGACCTGTGCGGCACCCTGCCGCACGAGATCCTTTGCGGCATCTCCGAGAGCATCCCGCGCCATCCTGGGGTCACGCCTGCTGCGCTACCGTGAGGAGCGTGAGTCGCCCGCTCCGCATCGCTGTCGCGCAGTACGAGCCGCACGTCGGCGAGCTCGAACACAACCGCTCGCAAGCTGTGCTCTGGGCAACCGCGGCCGCCGACCAGGGAGCGAATCTGATCGTGCTCCCCGAGCTCGCGTCCAGCGGGTACGTCTTCGGTGACGAAGCCGAGGCCCAGCGGTCCGCCGAGGACCCCGACGACGGGCCGACGGTCCGCGCGCTGCGTGACGTGTGTGCCAAGCACCAGTGCCACATCGTGGCCGGGATCAGCGAGCGGGACGGCGACTGCCGTCACAACAGCGCGGTGCTGATCGGGGCATCCGGGCGCATGGCGACCTACCGGAAGCTGCACCTCTACTACGACGAGCAGTCGTGGTTCAGGCCCGGCGAGGAGCTGCCGATCGTCGATCTTCCGTTCGGGCGGGTGGGCATGATCATCTGTTTCGACCTCTGGTTCCCGGAGGCTGCCCGAGCCCTCGCACTCGCCGGCGCGGAGGTCATCGCGGTGCCCACCAATTGGGTCGCCTCGTTCAAGCGCACTGTCTGGGATGACCGCGGCTACTGCCAGGGCGACTATGTCGCGATGGCAACGGCCGCCCAGAACGGCGTGGTCATGGCCTGCGCGGACCGGATCGGCGTCGAGCGGGGTGTCACGTTCATCGGCGCTTCGATCATCGTCGGCGCGGACGGCTGGCCGGTGTCCGGCCCGGCGAGCAAGGATCGGGAGGAAGTGCTCATCGCCGACGTCGACCTCGACTCCGTCGAACACGCGAGGCGGCGCACACCCCGAAACCACCTGCACACCGACCGGCGGCCGGATGCCTATCGCGCATCGGCCGGGCACGCCGCGCCCGCGACCGGGGCGCACGCCTGAGCGCGACGATCGGGGCGACCGCCCTGCTCGAGGGGCTGAACCCGCCGCAGCGCGAGGCCGTCGAGGCCCCTGATGGTCCGCTGCTCATCTTCGCCGGTGCGGGCAGCGGCAAGACCCGCGTCCTCACACACCGCATCGCGTACGTGATCGCCACGCGCCGTGTGCGACCGGACGAGATCTGCGCGGTGACGTTCACGAACAAGGCCGCGCGCGAGATGCGCGCCCGCGTCGAGCAGTTGATCGGAGACAGCATCAAGGGGATGTGGCTCGGCACCTTCCACTCGCTCGGGGCTCGTCTCCTGCGCCGCGAGGGCGACGCGATCGGCATCCCCTCGGGATACACGATCTACGACGAGGCAGACCGGCTCTCCGCCATCCGCAACGCCATCCGGGCCGAGGGGATCGACGAGAAACGCCTGACGCCGAGCCGTGCGGCGCACGCGATCAGCGCCGCAAAGAATGAGCTGCTCGATGCGCGTGACTTCCAGGCCCGGGTGAACCCGAACACCATGGACGAGCAGATCGCGCGCATCTACTGGGCGTACGAGCGCGAGCTCGACGCGGCATCGGCACTGGACTTCGATGACCTGCTGCTCCGAGCCGTCACGCTCTTTCGCGAAGCCGACTCGGTCCGCGAGTACTACCAGGATCGATTCCTCCACCTCTTCGTCGACGAGTACCAGGACACCAACAAGGCGCAGTACGAGCTTGTCAAGATCCTCGGCGCCAAGCACCGCAACGTCACCGTGGTCGGCGATGACGACCAGGCCGTGTACGGGTTTCGAGGCGCTGACGTGCGCAATATCCTGTCCTTCGAGCACGACTTCCCGGATGCGACCAAGGTTGTGCTCGAGCAGAATTACCGCTCCACGCAACCGATTCTCGACATCGCGCACGCGCTCATCCGCAACAACAGCGAGCGCGCGCAGAAGAGGTTGTGGACCGAGCAGAGCATCGGCGAACCCGTGCGGCTCATCTCCGTGTACGACGAGCGTGAGGAAGCACTTGCGGTCGGGTCGGAGATCGAGAACCTCATCGGTCGCGAGGGAGTAACCCTCGCGGAGTGTGCCGTGCTCTACCGCACCAATGCACAGTCACGTGCCTTTGAGGAGATGTTCCTGAGGCGCGGCATCCCATATCAACTGGTGGGCGGACTGCGCTTCTACGACCGGCGCGAGGTCAAGGACGTGCTCGCGTATCTCCGTCTGTGTGTCAATCCGCGCGACACCGTGTCGTTCGCGCGTGTCGTGAACACGCCGCGTCGCAAGATCGGCGATCGCAGCGTGGCCGAGCTCGACAAGCTGGCGCGCAAGAAGGGACTCGGCCCGCTCGAAGCAGCCCAGCGTCTCGACGAGGGCGAGCAGGCATTGGGACCGGCGGCGATGACGGCGCTCCGCGGATTCGCCGACCTCATGGAGCGGCTCAGCTCGGACGCGCAACGCGTGCCGCTCCCGGTGCTGTTCGAGCGTGTCCTCGACGAGACCGGCTACCGGGAGATGCTCCAGGACGGGACCCAGGAAGGCGCGGAGCGCTGGGCGAACGTCCTCGAGCTGGCTGGGCTCGCCGGCGAGTATTCCGACGTGCCGCCACCCGACGGGCTCGTGCAGTTTCTCGAGAATGTCGCCCTGGTCAGCGATGTGGACACCATGCGCGACGAGGCCCCGGGGGTCACGCTCATCACCTTGCATCAGGTGAAGGGCCTCGAATTCGGGGTGGTGTTCATCGCCGGTATGGAAGAGGGGCTCCTGCCGCATTCGCGGGCGCTCGAGGAGGGCGACGCGGGGATCGCCGAGGAACGCCGGCTCGCATACGTGGGGATCACGCGCGCGCGCCGCCGCCTGTACCTGCTGCACGCCTTTCGCCGGCACACCTATGGCACGCCGCAGCTCGCCGAGGCATCGCGCTTCCTTGGCGAGATCCCGGGCGAGCTGCTCGAGGTGCAACTTCGCCCGGGCGCGCCGTCGCTGGGCGATATCAGGGCATCCGGCACCGTGCGACGCGCGATCGTCGGCTATGCGACTCGACCAAACCCTGTCGAACTGGCACCGCAGCGGTTCAGCGAGGGCATGCGCATCGGCCACCAGCGCTACGGTGAGGGTACCGTGCTCAAGAGCACCATGACCCGAGGTGGTGAGGAGCTGGTCATCAAATTCGATGATCACGGCGTCAAGATCTTCGCGGTCGCCGATGCGACGCTCTGGCCGATCGTGGAGCCCTGAGGGAGCGGTGGATACCGGGAACATCGAGACAGCGGTTCCCGAGCAGGCGCGCGCACGCGTGCTGGCGCTGCGCGAGGAGCTCGAGCATCACTCGCGGCAGTATCACGTGCTCGACGCACCCGATATCACCGACGCCGAGTACGACCGCCTCTTCCGCGAGCTCGTCGACCTCGAGTCAGCGTATCCGGATCTGCAAACCGCCGATTCTCCGACCCAGCGAGTGGGAGGCGAACCGGCGGCGACCTTCACGAAGGTCAGGCATCGAACCCCGATGCTCAGTCTCAACAACGCCTTCAACCCGGACGAGGTGCGCGACTTCGGCGCTCGGGTCGAACGCGCGATCGGAGCAGTCAGTGGGTACGTCTGCGAGTTGAAGATCGACGGCCTCGCCATGTCGATCACGTACTCCCGTGGGAGCTTCGTCCGCGCGGCCACGCGGGGCAATGGCGTCGAGGGCGAGGATGTGACCGCAAACGTGCGCACCATTCGCTCGGTGCCCAGGGCGCTCGCGCCGCTGGACGGTGGTCTGCCGGACGAGCTCGAGGTCCGCGGGGAGGTCTACCTGCCCAAGGGGGCGTTTGCCGCTACCAATACCCGCCTCGAGGAGGCCGGCAAGCCGGGATATGCGAACCCTCGCAGCGCGGCGGCGGGGGCGGTCCGTCAGCTCGACCCCACGGTCACCGCCGGCCGGGGCCTGCAGACCTTCATGTACGCGATCGACCCGCCGGGCCGGATCCGCAGCCAGGCGGAGGTGCTCGAGACGCTTGCCGCGCTCGGCTTCCGGGTCAATCCGCACCGTCGGCTGGCCGGGTCGATCGACGAGGTCCTCGCCTTTCTCGAGCACTGGTCCGAGCGGCGTCACGACCTCGACTACGACACCGACGGCGTCGTGATCAAGGTCGCATCGCTCGCAGAGCAGGCCGAGCTCGGCACGATCTCTCGCGCCCCTCGCTGGGCGATCGCGTACAAGTTCCCGCCCGAGGAACACGAAACCCAGGTGCTGGACATCCACGTCCAGGTCGGCCGCACCGGCGCCGTGACGCCCGTGGCGGTGCTCGAGCCCACGCTGGTCGCGGGATCGACCGTCCGGCGCTGCACCCTCCACAACGAGGACGAGGTCGCCCGCAAGGACGTGCGCATCGGCGACACCGTGTTGCTGCACAAAGCCGGTGACGTCATTCCCGAGATCGTCCGGGTGATCCTCGAGAAGCGGCCCAAGGATGCGACCCCCTGGCAGATGCCCGAGCACTGTCCCGCCTGCGACTCGCTGCTGGTTCGCGAGCAGGGGGAGGTGGTCCGGCGCTGCCTGAATCCCCTCTGTCCGGCGCAGCGCCGGGAGTTGCTCATCCATTTCGCCGCGCGCGGGGCCACGAACATCGAGGGCCTCGGGCCCGCGGTGATCGACCAGCTGCTCGACCTCGGCTACGTCACCGAGCCTGCTGACCTGTTCCGTGTCACCGCCGAACAGCTGCTGACGCTGGAGGGATTCGCCGAGCGATCGGCCACGAAGTTGATCGAATCGATCGCATCCCGACGCCGGGTGCCGCTGGCTCGATTCATCAATGCTCTCGCGATCCGCCATGTCGGCGAGCACACGGCGGAGACGCTCGCGGCGCATTTCGGCAGCATCGATGCGCTCTCGGCCGCCACGGAGGATGACCTGCTCGGCGTGGAGGGCATCGGTGCGGTGGTCGCCGCGCACATGGCCGCGTGGTTCGCGTCGGCCGAGGGCAGGGCGGTCCTCGAGCATCTGCGCGACGCGGGCGTCGAGCCCGAGCGCGCCGCCGGGGGCGGCGGCCCATGGAGCGGTCAGAACTGGGTCATCACCGGGAGCCTCGAGGGCACGAGTCGCGTGGACGCGGAGGCGCGCATCCGCGCGCTCGGCGGCAATCCCACGTCCAGCGTGAGCCGCAAGACCCACGCAGTCGTCGCCGGCGCATCTCCGGGGAGCAAGCTCGAGAAGGCTCAGCGGCTCGACGTTCGCGTGCTCGACGAGGCACAGTTCCTCGCCGAGCTCGAGGCGGCAGAGGGGTCTCCCTGAGCAGCGATACAGTGACCACGATGGCGGCCCCCCGGCGCTCCGAGCGCCTGCTCGACGACAAGGCGCAGCTGCGAGCACGCCTGCGGGCGTCGCCGGACGGCCCGGGCGTGTATGTCATGCGCGGTCCCGACGCGCGGGTCATCTATGTCGGCAAGGCCTCGAACGTGCGCAACAGGCTGCGCTCGTGGTTCAGCGGCGTCGATGCGCTGCAGCCCCGCACCCATCAGCTGATCGCGAGCGTCTTCGATTTCGAGGTGATCGCGTGCCAGAGCGAGCACGAGGCGCTGGTCCTCGAGAACACGCTCATCAAGCAGCACCGTCCGCGCTTCAACGTGCGTCTGAAGGACGACAAGAGCTATCTCTATCTCAAGATCCCGCGTCCGGGCGTGCACGATGCGGTTGCGCCTGGAACCGCGCGCGAGGAGGTGCGCAAACCTCGCGGCAAGAGCGCCGAGGGAGCAACGCTCTTTCCGAGGCCGTACTACACGCGCAAGGTGATCCGTGACGGTGCGCGCTACTTCGGGCCGTACACGAGCGCGCAGTCGTTGCGCACCACCGTCCGCTCGCTGCGCACCATCTTTCCCTTCCGCACCTGCAGTGACGAGGTCTTCCGTCGGGGCAGGGTCTGTCTCGACTATCACATCAAGCGCTGCTCGGGGCCGTGCGAAGGGAAGATCGACGCTCCCGAATACGCCGAGATCCTCGAACAGGTCCAGGAGTTCATGGAGGGCCGGTCGGACACACTGCACGACGAGCTGCGCGACCAGATGGACGCTGCCGCCGACCATCGCGACTACGAGCTCGCCGCGCGGTTTCGCGACCGCCTGCGGGCGATCGAGCGGATCAGCGAGCGCCAGACGGTGCTCCGCGGCGCCCGGTCCGACGAGGACTGCATCGCGGTCGCCGTCGAGGCGGGGCGTGCTATGGCCGCGGTGTTGAGCATCCGCCAGGGGCGGGTGATGGCGATGGAGACACACGAGCTCGAAGGTGTCGCCGGGCTCGACGCCGCGGCGTGCCTCGGCGGGTTCCTCCCGCAGTATTACGCCAACGTGACCTCGATTCCCCGGCGTCTGCTCGTGTCCGATGACATCGACGGGCGAGCCGTCTTCGAGGAGTTCCTCGCCGCGCAACGGGGCGGCCCGGTCGAAGTGCACGTCCCCAAGCGCGGTGACGCACGGCAACTGATCGCGCAGGCTGCCGAGACGGCGCTCGTCGCCCTCCGCCAGCAGCGAATCGTCGACGACTACGATGCCGCCAAGACCGAGGCGCTGCTCGACGACCTCGCGACGCGGTTGCAGCTCCCCGCCCCGCCGAGGCGCATCGAGTGTTACGACATCAGCAACACGATGGGGACGAACTCGGTCGGCTCGATGGTGGTCTTCGAGGAGGGACGGCCGGCGCCCGCGAGCTACCGCCACTTTGGGATCAAGACCGTCGAAGGCTCCAATGATTTCGCGTCGATCGAGGAGACGCTCCGCCGCCGCTTTCGCAGGCTTGGGCCTCGCGGTGATGGCCCCGATGTGGATGTCCCGGTCCTCGATCCCGCGGGGGCGAACGGCACCGATGAGCGGCCGGGCCGGGCGCCGCGAGGCGGCGGCGACGATGCGGATCTGAGTTTCTCGGTGCTCCCCGATCTCATCCTGATCGACGGCGGCAAGGGCCAGCTGAGCGCCGCGGTGAAAGCGCTGCGCGAGGCGGGTCTCACCCGGGTCCCTGTGTTCGGACTTGCCAAGCGCAACGAGGAGCTGTACAAGCCGGGCCGCGCGAGGCCGATCATCATCGAACGAGACAGTCCGACGCTCTTCCTCGTCCAGCGTGTTCGCGACGAGGCGCACCGTTTTGCGATCACGCATCATCGAGCACGCCGTGGACGTGCCGCGCTTCGATCGAAGCTTGACGTGGTGCCGGGTCTTGGCCCGGTCCGCCGGCGGGCGCTGCTCCGCCAGTTCGGCAGCATCGACGCCATTCGCGACGCCCCCGTCGAGCAGCTCACCAAGGTGGTGCCCCGACCGGTGGCTCTGCGCGTCAAGGAACTCCTGTGAACCGGCGTGACTCCGTCGAAGACGTTGCGGTCGCGGTGACATCGTTCGGCTTCAAGTTCGGTGTCCCGGCGGACGCCGGCTGGGTGGTGGACGCGCGCATGGTTCGCAACCCGTTCTGGGTCCCGGAGTTGCGCTCGTCGACCGGGCTCGACCAGGCCGTCCGTGACTACGTTCTGGAAGACGTCGTCGCTCACGAGCTCATCGAGCGCACTCACGCGCTGCTGCTGTGGTCGCTGCAGCGCTATCGGGAGCGCGGCCGGGACACCCTGAGCTTCGCGGTCGGCTGCACCGGCGGCAGGCACCGGTCGGTTGCCATCGTCGAGGCTCTGACAGAGCGGCTGCGCGCCGAGGGTGTCACGGTGACCGTGCAGCATCGGGATGTCGACGTGCCGGATCCCCGCCTGTGAGCCGAGCCGTCGAGCTCGGGAGCGACCGCTGACCCGTGGACGGTGCTCAGTCCTTCACGCAGCGGGTCGCCGCGGAGCTCGCTCCGCACACGCCGTTGCTCGCCTGTTGCCGGCGTTCGCTGGTGGAGGGTCTGGCGCTCGTGACCACGACACCCGGCGCCATCGCGACCACGCGCCCGGTGGCGGTGCGTGCCGCAATGCAGGCGCTCCATGCCGAAAGGATTGCGGCACACGTCTCGCGAGTCGGTGCTGCCCGTCGGGTCCAGTACGTCCTCGTCGGTGTCGAGACGGAGGTCATCGAGACGCGGTCGGCGCGGGTGTGCTGCAGACGCAGCCGGCTGCGCGGCGCGTTCCTCGGCGCCGGCCGCCTCGTTCGCCCCGACGGTGAGCCGTATCTCGAGATCGGCTGCGCTGACGAGACCGGCGCCACCCGGCTGGTCGATGACTTCGCGGTGCTCGAGGTCACGGCGCGCACGCGCCGCCGGCGCGGGCGCTGGGTGGTCACCGTCCGCTCCGGCCCCGACGTGGGCGCCGCGCTCAGCTCCATCGGCGCCCAGGCCGGCCGGCTGAGCTTCGAGGCGGGGCGCGTGATCCGCGAGGTGCGCAGTGGCGTGAACCGGCGGCTCAACGCCGAGACGGCGAACCTGCGCCGCACCGCTGCCGCCGGGGTCCGTCAGCTCGAGTCGATCGCCGTGCTCGAGGCCGACATGGCACGCTGGCAGGCGCTGCCCCCGGCGCTGCGAGAGGCCGCCGCCCTGCGCGCCCGCCATCCCGACGACGACCTGGCGCAGCTTGCGGAACGGGCGGGCTGCAGCCGGCCGGCGATGGCAGGGCGCCTGCACCGCCTCGTCGCCGCGGCGGGTGAGGCCGGTGATAGGGTGAGAGCGCGCCGCTAACCCGGCATCGGGCATCGAGACGAGTGGAGGTTGTCCCGCATGGGAGTCAGAGTCGGCATCAACGGCTTCGGCCGCATCGGTCGAAACGTCTTGCGCGCTGCCCGAGAGCGCTCACCCGACCTCGAGATCGTCGCAGTCAACGACATCACGACGTCGGAGATGCTTGCCCACCTGCTCAAGTACGACAGCGTCTTCGGGCGGTTCGCCGGGACCGTTACTGTCGATACTGACAGCATCACGGTTGACGGTCACGTCATCAAGGTGCTCGCGGAGCGCGACCCACAGCGGCTGCCGTGGGGTGACCTCGGCGTGGACATCGTGGTCGAGTCGACGGGATTCTTCAGTGATGCCGTGCGCGCCAAGGGCCATATCGACGCCGGCGCCCGAAAGGTCGTGATCACCGCGCCCGCCAAGAACGAGGACATCACCATCTGCATGGGTGTCAACGACTCGGCGTACAACCCGGCCGAGCACCACATCATCTCGAACGCCTCGTGCACCACCAACTGCCTGGCGCCGGTCGCGAAGGTGCTCAGCGACTCGTTCGGTATCGACACGGGATTCAT
>Ga0208849_1000486_pt1 | contig 37242 bp, 31 predicted proteins | sample NGESurdeep072012_10_FD_184470 | JGI IMG/M metagenome (GOLD analysis project Ga0208849, IMG submission 184470) | Arctic peat soil microbial communities from Barrow, Alaska - NGEE Surface sample 53-3 deep-072012 (SPAdes) | ecosystem: Environmental > Terrestrial > Soil > Wetlands > Peat ... | reverse complement strand
GGGCAGGATCGCCTGCGGTTCCTTGGCGGTAATCATCTCCGCCACGAGCCACAAAGGCCCGGCCCAGGCGAGGGCAAAGAAGACCACCGGACGCCGGAATTCCGACAGGTACCAGGGCAGCGCCAGGAACAGGAACGTCACCGCCGGCCCGACCAGCAGCGGCAATATCAGCGCGTAGCTTCCGGGCGGAGCGTCGATCTCGAACGGCACGCCGATCTCCGCCAGGAATTGCGGGTCCGGTCCCTCGCCGGCTCCCTGCAGGAGGGCGAGCACTACGGCGATCAGCCAGGGCGAGATAATGACGAACAGCCAGACGAAGCCGACCGCCGGGCGCAGGCGCGAGAGCCAGCGTATATTGCCGCGCTCGAAAGAAAGGATCAGCACCGCGGCGACCGCCATCGCCGGTGCGACGATGCCCTTGGCCAGAATGCCGACGCCGAGACCGGTCCAGAAGAGCGCGGCCACCACGTCGTCGCTGCGGCCGTCGCGATTGAGCCAGACGCGCGCCAGCGCGCCGGCGATGAGCGTGCTGGCCGCGAGCAGCAGCGCGTCGGGCGTCGCCAGACGCGCCTCTAGCCCGACGATGCCGCTGGCGGCGGTGAACAGGCCGGCGAGGAGCGCCATCCTGCGCCCGCCGAAGGCCATCGCCAGCCACCAGGTCAGCAGGGTTGCGGCGACCGCGGCAACCAGCGAAGGCAAGCGATAAACCCAGATCGGCGGATCGCGCCCGGCGAACGTCGCGGTCAACGCCTGGATCCAGTAGGCGCCGCGCGGCCGCCATTCGGCATTGGCAGTTTGCAGGCGGACGGCGGCATAGTCGCCCGTGGCGACCATTTCGTGCGCCGCCACCGCGTAGCTCGGTTCATCGCCGTCGATCGGCGGGATCGTGGCAAAGCCGGGAAGAAAGCAGGCCAGCGACACGATCAGGATCGCTGCCAGGCTCGCCAGCTGCGATCGCGCAAGGGTGTCGCCGAATTTCTCGATTTGCGCGGCCAGCATCGAAGCGACGTTAGCAGGAACGCCCGGCCCGATCAGCCCTCGCGGCAACCGGGCGCGGGCCCGCAGAGGCATCGCGGTTGAAACATGTCATTTACAAGCGGATGATCAAACTCCGGCGGGACTGTGGAATCGCCCGGACATCCGTGTGCGATCTGGGCAGAGCCAAGGGGAGAAGTACGATGAAGCGGGTTATTTTTGCCGGAATCGGGCTCTGCATCGCCCTCTCCGCCGCGACGGTGGTCGTGGCCGCGGCGCAGGACAATGGGCCGGCGGACGCGGCTGCGGCCGCGCCGGCGCCAGCCCCGGCTCCGGCGCCCAAGGTAAAGCCAGCCGTGAAGCCGGCGATGACGGCAGCCGCGGCAGCGGTCGTCTGGACCGGCACGATCAACCAGGTGGGACGCGCCCAGTCCTATGCCATCGAGGTGACGCTCGCCGCCAAGGGCGGCAAGACGACCTACCCTGGCCAGAATTGCTCGGGCACGCTGACCAAGATCGGCAACGCCGGCGACTATACGTTCTTCACCGAGAGCATCACGGCAGGCAAGTTCGACGCGGGCACCAAGGCTGGGTGCCTTGACGGCAGCTTGACGCTCAAGAAGGACGGCGCCGCAATGGTGATGACGTGGATGTCGTCCTACAACGGCAAGGCCGTCGTCGCTTACGGCTCGCTCGAGGCGAAAAAGCCCTAGCGCTCGCCCCTCCTCTTGGCGCTATAGCGGGATAACTGAGCAAGAAATTTGGGTGATGACCGCAGCGAGGTCGGGTGATTCCCGTCCTCGCAACTACCCGAGTACTGCTGTCACCTGATGCACCTTGCCGTCGTCGCAGAGTGATATCACTGCGGGTGCATGCGGCACCGCGGCGCCGTCCAGCGTAAGCGCCGAAATCGGGCCGGCGGTGCCCGCCGGGTTTTGCACCGTGATTTCGTAGCGCGCGCTGCCATGCCGGAGGTTCGCGCGAAAGCCCGACCACGATGCGGGAATCGCCGGTTCGAGATGCAGCGTGTTGCCCTCTTTGCGGAGACCCAGGATCCATTCCACACCGGCGCGATAGAGCCAGCCGGCCGAGCCGGTGTACCAGGTCCAGCCGCCGCGCCCGGCATGGCCCGCCGCCGAATAGACATCGGCGGCCACCACGTAGGGCTCGACCTTGTAACGGGCGACGCCTTCCCGCGTTAGCGCATGGTTGACCGGATTGAGCATGGCGAACAGCGCCGCCGCCTTGTCGCCCTTGCCCTGCATCGCCTGCGCGATGACGAACCAGCAGGCGGCGTGGGTATATTGCCCGCCGTTCTCGCGCAGGCCGGGCGGATAGCCCTTGATGTAGCCGGGCTCCAGGGCCGTCTCGTCGAACGCCGGTGTGAATAGCAGTGCCAGGCGATCGTCGTTGTCGATCAGTTGGCGTTCGGCCTCGGTCATGGCGATAGTGGCGCGCTCCGCCGGAGCGGCGCCCGAGATGACCGCCCACGACTGCGCGATCGAATCGATCTGGCATTCGTCGTTGCTTGCCGACCCGAGCGGCGTGCCGTCGTCGAAAAATGCGCGGCGATACCAGTCGCCGTCCCATCCGTCGCGCTCGACGGCCGAGGCCAACTCCGCCCCGTGCGCCCGCCAGCGCGTGGCGTAGGCGTCGTCATGGCGTTTCGCTGCCAGTGCGGCGAAGTCCGTGAGCGTCTTGCACTGGAACCACGCCAGCCAGACGCTTTCGCCCTTGCCGTCGATACCGACGCGATTCATCCCGTCGTTCCAGTCCCCGGCGCCCATCAGCGGCAGGCCATGCGCGCCGGTTGCCAGGCTGTGCTCGATCGCGTCGACGCAATGCTGGTAGAGCGGCGCGCTCTTCTCGCTGGCGGTTGGCTCGAAGAAGGCATCCTGTTCGTGATCGGCAAGGCGCGGCCCCTCGAGGTAGGCCAGCGGCACATCGAGGATCGCATCGTCGCCGGTCGCCTCGACATAGGTGGCGACGGCGTAGGCGAGCCAGACGGGATCGTCGGCGATCCGCGTGCGGACCCCCTGCCCGGTCGTCGGCAGCCACCAATGCTGCACGTCGCCCTCGGGAAACTGCCGTGCCGCGGCGCGCAGGATGTGCTCGCGCGCGAGCGCCGGTGCGGCGAAGACAAGCGCCAGGCAATCCTGCAGCTGGTCGCGAAAGCCGTAGGCGCCACTCGCCTGGTAGAAGCCGCTGCGCGCCCACATTCGGCAGGCAAGCGTCTGGTAAAGCAGCCAGCCGTTGAGCATGAGGTCCATCGAGCGGTCCGGCGTCGTTACGACCAGCGCCCGCAGAATTTCGTCCCACTGGCCGGTCACCGCGGCGAGCACGTCGTCCAGCTTCGCCGACCGGTATTTGGCGATCGTCTCCTCGGCGCCCTCGCGCGAGGCCGCCTCGCCGAGCAGGATGACGACCTCCTGCGTTTCGCCGGGCTCGAGCTGGAGAGGCGCCAGGAACGCCGCGCACGGGTCGAGGCCGGTGCCTGCATGGCCCGACAGGGGAACTCGCGCCAGCAGCGCGGCGGGCTCAGCGGTCGAACCGTGACGGCCGAGGAATTCGGCGCGGTCGGCGGTCCACGAGGCCTGCCCCGATCCCAGCGCCAGGAAGGCGACGCGTCCGGGATAGGCGGAATTGTGGGCGTTGCGGGCTAGTATCGCGCCCTCGCCCGCCATCTCCGTCACGATATGTAGCGCATGCGCTCGCGACGGGCCCAGAACCCACTCCGCGTAGGCCGCGACGGACAATCGGCGGGAGCGCTCGGACGTGTTGGTCAGCCTGAGCCGCATGATCTTGACCGCGTCGTCGGTCGGCACGAACGCGGTCAGTTCGCTGACGATTTCGGCGGCGGCATGCTTGAACCGGCTGTAGCCGCGCCCGTGGCTCGCTCGGTAAGTCCCGCCGGGATTCTGGAAAGGATGCGCCGTCGGCCCCCACAGTTCGCCGCTCTCGTCATCGCGGATATAGAGCGCCTCGCCGGAGCGATTGATCACCGGATCGTTTGACCACGGCGTCAGCTGGTTGTCGTGGCTGTTGACCGCCCAGGTATGCGAGGCGCCGTCGGCGGAAATCTGGAAACCCAGCACCGGATTGGCGATTACGTTGACCCACGGCGTCGGCGGGCGATTGCCGTCCTCGATGACGGTCACGTACTCGCGCCCGTCGTCGGCAAACCCGCCAAGGCCGTTGGCAAATTCCAGCTCACCCGCTGGCGGCGACTTTGTCGCGGAAGGACGCCGCGGGCGCGACACGGCCGGTGCATTCTCGGCGCCTTGCGCGAAACGCTCGAGCTGGACGGCCAGCGGCCCGCGACTGCCGACGAAGAGCGCGCGCGCCGCGAAGGACAGCGCCTGGCGGCCGGCGTCGGATGTCAGGTCCCGGCGGACCACGAAGATCTTGCCGGTCTTGCCTTCGTTGCGCAGCGGATGGAGGCGGGTTTCGCTGATCCGCGCCATCGCCTCAAGGCTCTGCTGCAGCTCCTGCGCGTAGGACGAACCGCGTTCGTTAAGGATGACCAGATCGAACGACAGGCGCTTGAGGCGAAGATATTCGTGGGCGAGGACCAGCTCGCGCGCCACCTCGACATCGGCTTCCGAATCGATGCGGAGCAGCACGATGGGGAGGTCGCCGGAGATCCCGTGCGCCCACAGCGCACGAACGTCGAAGGCAGGATTGGCCAGCACGCCGTCGGCGGCCCGCAGGTCCCGTTCGGGATAAAGTATACAGGCTGCAAGCCGCTGGAACAGGCTGGCTTCTGCCGAGGTCAGGTCGATGTGACGGAGCTGGACCTGGGCGTGGGTCCAGGCCAGCGTCGCCGCCCGGTCGAAGGCCGCCACGTCGTTATACTTCGCCGCGCTCTCCAGCACCGCCTCGCGACTCTCGCCGACGACAGTCCAGAACGACACGCGCACCGTGGTGCCCGGCCGGATGAGGACGCGGCGGCGCAGACTGAAGATCGGGTCGAGGACGATGCCCGCCGTATTGGAAAGCGCGCGCCCGTCAAGCGCCGCCGGCGCCCGTAGATCGCCGCCGACGCCGATAAACTTCGCCCGGTCGGTCTCGAACTGGAGATCGCCGGCCGACGGCCCCTCGACCACGGCAAAATGCGCCGCCCAGATACTGGGAGCATCGGGCGACCGCTTGCGCCGGGTGGCAAGCAGAACCCCCCGGTCGGGCAGGAACTCCGTCTGCACGAACATTTTCGAGAAAGCCGGATGCGCTGCGTCCTCCGCAGGTGCATTCAGGACGACCTCGGCGTACGAGGTCAGGTCGATCTGCCGCTCCATCCCGCCGATATTGGTCAGCGAGACGCGGCGGACCTCGGCGTCCTCCTCAGTGGAAAGCGTGACCTCCATCGTCGTCGTCAACGTCCGGTCGCGGCGCGTGATGCGGATGCGATCCTCGCCGAACGACACCGAATACGTGTCGGGGTCGAGCGCCGTCGGCTGGTAGCCCGCCGACCATACACGCCGGTCGTAGGTGTCGCGGAGATAGATATAGGAGCCGCAATCGTCGAGCGTGGAGTCCGCTTGCCAGCGCGTCACCGCCTGGTCGGTCCACCGGCTGTACCCGGAGCCGGCGGCGGTCATCATGATCGAGTAACGGGTGTTCGACAGCAGCCCGACCTGCGGCAGCACTGTTCGCGCCGTGTCGAACTGCCGCCGCGCCGAAGGCATCGCCGGGCGCACGTCCGAGGCGATCGCCGCATCGGCGCGCACTTCCACCGCGGTCGTCGCCTGCGGATTGCGCTCCTCGAGCAGCAGCTCGCTCGCCGCCACCATCGGCTCGGTGTGGAACCACCCGCGCGTTCTCCCGGAGAAAATTACGTTGGCGAGCGCCACGACGGTCATGCCCTGGTGATGGGCCATGAAGGCGTGCACGACGGCGACCTTGTCGCCGACCGGCACGCGCGACGGCGTATAGTCGAGGGCCTCGAAATAGCCGAACCGGCCGCGACCGCCGGCATCGGTGATCGCCGCATAGTTGCGAAGCGCCGCCACGGGATCGACCATGGCGGCAAGCCCGGTGGCGTAGGGCGCGATGACCCTGTTGGCGGAAAGACCTCGCTTCAGGCCAAGGCCCGGAACACCGAAGTTGGAGTACTGGTACGTGAACTCGATGTCGCGGGCGTTATAGGCCGATTCAGAGATGCCCCACGGCAGCCCCAGCTCTCCGCCATACTCGATCTGCCGGCGCACGATGAGCCGGTGGGTCGTTTCCAGCAGGCTGCCCGCCGGCGCGCGCATGATCAGCGACGGCATCAGGTATTCAAACATTGACCCCGACCACGAGATCAGCGCCGCCTCGCCGTCGATCACCGTGGTCTTGCGACCGAGTTTGAACCAGTGCTTGGTCGGCGTGTCGCCCTTGGCGATGGCGAAAAAGCTCGCCAGCCGCGCCTCCGACGCCAGCATGTCGTAGACGTTGGGGTCCTGCCGGCTTTCGGCGGGAATATAGCCGATCGACATCAGCTTGCGCTGCGGATCGATCATGAAACGGAAGTCCATCTGCAGCGCCATCTCGCGCGCGGTGTGCGCAATCGCGATAAGGCGATCGCCGAGATCTGCCGGTGCTCCGGCAAGATCGGTTGGCGCCCCGGCGAGATCGCGCCCGTGACTCTCGATCGTCCGCGCGGCGGCCTCAGCCCATACCACGACCGCATCCTCGCCGGTGCCGGGCGGCGTCTCGGAATGGGCGGCATCAACCAGCGCCTGCGCCAGGGGACCAAGCTCGGCTAGCCGCGCCGCGATCGCCGGGCCATCCGATGCCTGGCCGCTTCCGCGCAGCGCATTCTCCAGATCGACGATGCACTTCGCGACGTCGCGCGAAGGTACCGACCGTTCTTCGATGGCGCGGCGGACCAGCGCCAGTGCATCGCCGATGCCGGCAAAGCAGCGGGTGTTGGACGTCACTTCGCGAGCTGCCGCCTCGCAGGCGTTGGCAACGGCGATGAGATGGCCGGCGAGATTGCCGCTGTCGACGGAGGAAACGTACTGCGGCTCCAGCGGCCGAAGGTCCTCGGTGTCGTACCAGTTGTAGAAGTGCCCGCGGAAGCGGAACATCTTGCGCAGCGTCCCGAAAGTCGCCTCCGCCCGCTCGATGGCATCGGCGAGGCCGAGCCAGCCGAAGTCGTAGGCGCAGGTGATGGCCAGCAGGTAGAGGCCGATGTTTGTCGGCGATGTGCGGTGGGCGAGCGCCGGCTGCGGAAACGCTTCCTGGAAATTGTCCGGCGGTAGCCAGTTGTCGCGCGCGGTGACGAAGGTTTCGAAATAACGCCAGGTGTCGCGCGCGATCGCCCGCAGCTCTTTCGCGTGATCGGCCGTCAGCGCGGCGAGCGCCGGATTCTTGCGGGCGCGGCTAGCCTCATAGGCAATCGCCGGCGCCGCCGCCCAGGCAAGCACGAACGGCAGGGCGATCAGGCTGGTTGCCGGCGAATTGACGAAAGAAATCGCCGCCCCGGCGGCGGCCACCACCGGGCTCAGCCCCATCCAACGGTAGTATTGGGCAAGGCTGAGCTCCGCCCGACTGCTCGCCTGCTCTGCGGTTGTCCATTCCAGCAGGCGCTTGCGCGTCACCGCCAGGCGCCACCAAGTGCGCAGCTGCGCGTCGATCATCAGTTGCCCCTGATGCACGAGCGTCGCGATGACGAACCCGGTCTGCCCGACGGCCACGTAGAGGGCGGAGAAGAAAACCGAGAAATGCAATCGCCAGCTCGACTTCGGCGCGACCGAGAAGACGCCGAGCAGTGCCGGCAGCAGCGCCGGCGCCGCCAGCGTGACCAACACGAAGGCGGACCACATGAAGCTGGGGAGCGGCGACAAGGTCCATCCGGCAATCAGCGCCAGGACGGTCAGCGGCGCCGATAGCGTGCGGCGCAGATTGTCCAGCATCTTCCAGCGCCCGAGAAGGGTGGCCGGTGCGCGGTTGCCGCGCCTGCGCGGCCATACGAAGAGCCACCCGAGAAGCTGCCAGTCGCCGCGCGCCCAGCGATGCTGGCGCGACGTGGCGACATCGTAACGGCGGGGGAATTCCTCAACCACTTCGACATCGCCGGCGAGACCCGCGCGCGCGAAGATGCCCTCGAAGAGATCGTGGCTGAGAATGGCGTTGTCGGGCGTTCGCCCTTCCATGACCGCCTCGAACGCATCGACATCGTAGATGCCCTTGCCGAGGAACGAGCCCTCGCCGAAGAGGTCCTGATAGATGTCCGAGACCGGCGCCGCGTAGGGGTCCATGCCGGTAGCCCCGGAAAAAGTCCGCTGGAACCACGAGCCTTCGGAACCGTGGGGCAGCGCCAGCGTAACGCGCGGCTGCAGGATGCCGTAGCCTTCCACTACCAGCTGACGAGCGCGGTCGACGTGCGGCCGGTTAAGGACGTGCGCCATCTTGCCGACGAGGAGCGGGATCGTGTCGCGCGGCAGCTGGGTGTCGGAATCGAGTGTCAGGACAAAACGCACACCGGTCGGAACCGTCGGCGGGCGCCCGTCGATCGGAATGAACGTCGTGTCGGTCGCCCCGCGCAGCAGCCGGTTCAGCTCCTGCAGCTTGCCGCGCTTGCGTTCCCAGCCCATCCAGCAATCCTGCGTGTCGTTCCACACGCGTTTGCGATGGAGCAGTAAGAAGCGGTCGCTTCCCCGCCGCGGGTGCGCGCCGTTGAGCCGGGTGATGCCTTTGACCGCCACCTCAAGTAGCACCCGGTCTTCCGGCATGTTCTCGCCCGCCGCGTCGGCCCAGTCGGTGAGCAGCGCGAATGTCAGGTCGTCGGAGGCGTTCGACAGGTAGTGGATTTCCAGCCGCTCGACCGCCTTCTCGATGGCGCGTGGGCTGGAAAGCAGCGTCGGGATGACCACGAGCGTGCGCAGGTCCGCCGGCACGCCGGACTGTAGATCCATGGCCGGCAGGGCGACCGAACGCGCAAAGGCCAGCACCGTGCGGCTGATAACGGTGGCCGCAAGATCGACCGCCAGAAGAATGCTGAGGCACCCGAATAGCAGCAGGCCCGGCCCGGCAAGCTCTCCGGAGAGCGCCCAAACCACCGCCGCGACAATCAGCACCGCCGAAGCCGTGCACACGCCGATGAAGCCGCCTACTCCGGCAGCCCGCGACAGCCGCCGGGCGAGATCGCCAAACGACGGCCGATAGGTGACCGCGTCCTCCATGATCTTCAGCCCGGCCGGCGTCAGCAGATAGTAGCCGGGCTCCCGCCTTCGCTCTTCCTCCTCGCGCGCCGCGGCGGCGCCCGCGAGTTCGATGGCCCGCCTGGTGATCTCAAGTTCGGTCACGTGCGAGCCCCGGGCGAGCCGTTCGATCTCGCGTCGGTAGGCGTCACGGGTCGGGAAATCCATCGCCGCAAAATTGCCAGCCTTGCGCAGCTCCGCATCGACCAGGCTGATGCGCTCGAAAATGTCCGGCCACTCGATCGCGGAAATTGCCCGCATGCTGGTGATGATGTTGCGGACGGTGACATTGGCCTCGGCCTGCACGCGATGCTCGGCCTGCACCGCCGAGTCGACGCTGTCGCCTTCGGTCGAGGCGACCTGTTGCTCGAGCCAGTGCACCGCCGGGGCGACCGCAGGCGTCGGGTCGCGCAGGCGATGCGCCAGTTGCACGATGAACGTGCGCAGGTACGGACTCGGATAATCAGCGAGGACTTGCGCAATTGGTTCGGGCGCTTTCGCGCCAAGTCCCAGAACCCGGTCGGCGAATTCGTCGGCCTCGCGCCGCACCTGGTGGCTGCGCACGATACGGCCGGCGGCGCGGCGAAGATTCTCGACGAGAATAATGCGCAGCGTGATCGGCACTGCCCACAACTCGCCGATCGTCAGCGGCTGGACTGCCTGATAGGCGTCGACAAACTCGCAGAGGAGATCGCCGTCGAAGCGACTGTCCGTGTGGGCAATGTAGGCCCAGGCCACGCCGAACACCCGTGGCAGCCCGGCGAAGGGGCCGGCGGTCAGCTTGGGGAGCTGGCGGTAGTAGCTCGGCGGCAAATCGCCGCGCACTTCCACGATCTGCTCCTCGACGATGTGATAGTTGTCGAGAATCCACTCGGCGGCGGGCGTGATCGGACGGCCGTTCTCCACGGCAGCCGCGATGTCGAGGTAAGAAGCGAACAGCACCCGCTCGTTGTCACGCAGGCGGCTGGCAAGCTCTCGGCCTCCCTTCTTGCGCGACGAAACCGGCTGGGCCCGCGCCAGCGACTCGGCATGCTGCCGCAGGCGATCGACCGCAAAAAGCTCCTCGCGGATGAACTCGCTGCTGTCCCACAGTCCGGTGCGCGGCGCGAAAGGTGGCAGCTTCAGGCCCGGCACATCTGCTCCGCATTCATTTCCGGCCCGCGCGGTAACGCCGACCCATAGCTAAAGCCGTGCGAGTCGCCCGGCGCACCGCACGAATAAATGGCTGTCGCTAATTAAACTTCAACGCCCGGGAAAGCCAAGAGTTCCAGCGCTCGGAGCCGCGCCGTCGGCCAGCCGGCCGCATCGCGCGCATCTCGCGAAAGGAGATGAGGCGGCGGAGCTTTTCGTCCCACAACGTCATGCGCGCGTTGCGCAGGCTGTCGAGCAGCGTCAGGCGCCCGACGCCGGCGAGCTGGGGATGGTCGCGCAGGACGCGACCGAGGCGGTAGTAGGGAATGCGGCTGCACAGGTGGTGCACGTGGTGGACGCCGATGTTTGCAGTGAACCAGCGCAACACGGCCGGCAAGTCGTAGTGCGAGCTGCCGTGAAGGGCTGCCTCATGGAACGTCCAGCGTTCCTTCCGGTCCCAGGAAGTATCCTCGAACTGGTGCTGCACGTAGAAGAGCCAGACCCCGATCGAAGCCGCCAGCAGAGTGATGGGGATTTGCACGAGCAGAAACGGTCCGAATCCGACCAGCCAGATCGTCGCCGCCGCCGCCAACCCGATCGCCGCGTTGGTCGCCATCGTGCTCAGCCAGGCCAGCCAGCTGCCGCGCGACGGCGGCACCCGGTATTGCAGCAGAAACAGATACGCCGGCGCCAGGCCGAACAGGACAAACGGGTGCCGGTAAACCCGGTAGAGCAGTTGCCTACCGCGCGAGAGCGCCAGAAACTCGCTCACCGTGAGCGTATCGATGTCGCCCATGCCCCGCAGGTCAAGATTGCCGGAGCTGGCATGATGGTGAGCGTGGGTGCCCCGCCACGCGTCGTAGGGCGTCAGGGTCAAGACGCCGATGACGCGCCCTGTCCAGTCGTTTGCGCTGCGTTGCCGGAAGAACGAGCCGTGGCCGCAGTCGTGCTGGATCATGAACAGTCGCACGAGGAAGCCGGCCGCCGGCACTGCGAACAGCAGCGAAGCCCAGTAGCCCAACGGCAGGACGGCCCACGTCACGATCCACAACAGAACGAGCGGTACGGCTGTGATCGCCAACTCGACCGCGGCGCGCCCGGTGTTCTGCTCGCGATACGGTGCGAGTGTGCGCACAAGACTGCGTGCTTCGGCATCGCCGGTGGCGTGTGATGCGACGTCGTTCATGGGCTTGCTCCGCAACGAGGGGGCCGGGAGGCTCAGGGGCGATCAGAAATCCGCGGCGGCAAGCGTATAGAAAGTCTTGCGCGCGCCGGTATACATCTTGCGTGCGACCGCATGGATGCGATCGAGCCAGGTATCGAAGGTTGCCAGCATTCCCGCCTCGTTGTTCCGCGTCTTGGGGTCGAGCTTCAAGAGAGCGCCTTGCTCGAGGAAGAACTGCACCTCGCTGGCACTGTCGTGGCCCCAGAAGCGGACGCGCTGCCCGTCGGGATCGTAGCTGCGGCTGGTGTTGGGAAAATTGATCGCCATGGGGCTCTTTCGTGTTCGACAATCGATGGCAAGTCATGGGTACGGAAGTCAGCCGAATCGTCAAGGAAACGCCGGGGCGCGCTAAGCTTGTGACACGAACGGGCGCGGTTCTCACCGCCTTTTCGGCGGGAAGTCGCCGCCGGGTCGGTGCAGCAGGGCGGCATCAGGCACTGCGCGGCACGTAGCAGTTCGTCCGCTCCGCGGCATGGGCTTGGATGGTGATCCAGGTAGCCGTCCCGCGATGTGCAAAATTGGACAACCCGGCGATCTATTCGCCAGAGCGCCCGGCGCTCCGGTGGCGTCGCCGGCCTTCTCCCGCTAGGTAGGATCGCGTGAATCGCCGGGGGGCCAAGCCAGTGATGCGCAATCTCGTCGCCGTTGTCCGCAGCGAATGGTTCTGGTTGGTCGGCATTGCCACCTGCGGCATCTTCTACCTTGCCGGCGACGCCATCTTCGCCACCCTCGCCAATCCCATTTCGCTGGGCGTCGTTTTCCTGTGGTTGTTCGCCGTCATGCTTGCCTCGGCGGTGTCGGTCGTCCGCCACGCCGATCGTCTCGCCGAACGTCTTGGCGAGCCGTACGGCACGCTCATCCTGACGCTCTCGGTCACCTTTATCGAGGTAATGAGCATCTCGGCGGTGATGCTCCACGGCGCCAACAACCCGACGCTCGTCCGCGACACCCTGCTCGCCGTGGTGATGATCATCCTCAACGGCATGGTCGGGCTGTCGCTGCTGGTCGGCGCCTGGCGTCATCGCGAGCAGGCCTACAACCTGCAGGGCGCCAATGCGTACCTCAGCGCCATCGTGCCGCTCGCCGGCCTCAGCCTCATCCTGCCGACATTTACGACCACCACCGAAGGCCCGACGCTTTCCGGCCCGCAGCAGGTGTTCGTCGTCTTTGTCACCATCGGCCTCTACGTCGTGTTCCTGGCTATGCAGACCGGCCGCCACCGCGGCTACTTCACCCTCGGCGGCGAAGACAACGGGCACGAAGCCGCGCTGGCGGAGCGCCCCTCGATCCCGTGGCACGCGATCATGCTGGTTGCCTACATGGCGCCGGTTGTCTTTCTTGCCGAGCAGCTCGCCCACCCGATCGACTACCTCATCGAGACGCTGCGGGCCCCGACGGCGATTGGCGGCGTCATCATGGCAGTCCTGGTGGCAACGCCCGAGGCGATCAGCGCGGTACGCGCCGCCGCCGCCAATCACCTGCAGCGCTCGGTCAATATTTTCCTCGGCTCGGTGCTCTCCACCATCGGCCTGACCGTGCCGTCAATGATCCTCGTCAGCCACCTGACCGGGCGACCGATCCTGCTGGGCGTCGAAGGCCCCGATCTGGTGCTGCTGATCATGACGCTGGCGGTGAGCGTCATCACCTTCGCCAGCGGCCGCACCAACATTATCCAGGGCGCTGTTCATCTGATCCTGTTCGCCGCATTTCTGCTGCGGATCTTTCAGGGATGAACGCGCGCGCCTTCGCATTCGCGGACCGATAGTGCGGCCCGCCTTTTGCCTTCGACACTCGTCGGCTGGGCGCCGTCGCGCAATGGGCGCGCCTACAATCTGCGTTGGTGGAACGACTTTTTCAGAAGCGCGTTGGCAGGCGGGCGACAACAAAAGAGAGGAATCTGCAAGATGCCACGCGAAGCACACACCAAGGCCGCCGAAGCACACGAGAACGCCGCAAAGTCACACCGGAGTGCCGCCGAGCATCACGGCAAAGGCGAGCAAGACAAAGGCATGGAACAGTCCGGCAAGGCTCGCGACAATTCCAAGAGCGCCAATGACAGTTCCCAGGCCGCTCACTCGAAAAGTGAGTCGTCCCGCGGGCAGCAGTTCGGCGAAGAAGTAACTGGCTCTCCACGGAGGCCGGCTTCCCCAATATCCTGGGAGGTCGGCCTTCGCTCGCTACCCCGCCCGCCACCAGGTGTTCCAGGCCCAGAATTGGATCGCCACGACCACAAACTGAACGGTTTCTGCCACGCCGGAGTTGGGGGGCGGTAGCCAGCAGGTAAGGCGAGAGCAGACAAATGAAAACCGCAATCACGGCAACGGTCAGGGCGCAGCGCGCGATTCAGGCCGAGGTAAAAGCTGCAGATCTAAAACATAAGAAGAAACCCCCTAGGGTCGGGGCAATGCAGGCCGGGGCCAGGAAATATCCCGCTCCGCCGATGCCCGTGCAGCACCATGCAAAACCCGGCCGCGAAGCGAGCTTGAACCCGGCGCCGATGTTGACGCGCCGTTCTATCGGGGATCGGGAAAACTCGAAGGCAAGGTGGCGCTGATTACCGGCGGCGATTCCGGCATCGGCCGGTCGGTGGCAATCCTCTTCGCTCGCGAAGGGGCGAATGTTGCTATCACCTATCTCTCGGAAGATGCCGATGCCGATGAGACTCGCAAGCACATCGAGAGGGAAGGACGCCGCTGCCTTACGATAGCGGGCGACGTCAAGGATCGGGCGTTCTGCCGGCAAGCTGTGGCTCGCGTCGTCAAGCAGTTGGGCGCCCTCAACGCCCTCGTCAACAATGCCGCGTTTCTGGTGCATGCGCCGTCGCTCGCAGATCTGAGCGAAAGGCATTTCGCCCCGGTTTGGACGCCGCTGAATCCGTCCGACAAACAGGGGAAGGACGTCAGGAACTTTGGCAAGGACACGCCGATGAAGCGGCCGGCTTAGCCCGAGGAAATAGCGCCCGCCTATGTCTTCCTCGCGTCGCCGCAGTGCTCGAGTTACATCACGGGCGAGATACTTCCCATCATCGGCGGCTATGGCGGCGGATAGGCGGGTTGGCTCGCGCAAGATCGCCGCGGCGGGTGGCTAATTCCACGGGGGCCGCCGCTTGAGAGTGAGCGCCTCTACCTTCAGAGGAACGAACGAAAAATTGCCAGATACCGAGGGATCCGCACCAGCGTCTTAAGATTCGCACCACCTTCAACCGCGTAGATGGGCAGACGCGAACCTCACTATCAGTCTCACAGGTGTCCAGATGCCCGACAAAAACGCCCAACTTGCAAAGTCGGTCGACGTCCTCACACATCAGGAGGCCGAAGTCCTTGACCTTGCCAAGGATCAGCGCGCCGCGGCTGACAGGCAGCAGGCTGCCGCCAACCTGCAACACACCGCCGCCAATCTTCAGGAAGACGCCGCCAATCGCCAGCACGTAAACGCCCACAAGCTCGAGACTGTCGGCGCAGCGCTGAAGGGCGACCTTGCCACCCTCAAGACCAGACTCCAAAATCGGGCCACTAAATAAGGGCGTCGGCACGCGGGCGGCAGCGGCGGGCAGTTCTGGGCGAACCCAATTGGTGCGGCGTCGAGCAACAAAAAAATTCTGCTTTATCCACAGGTGCGAAGAATAGCCGCTCTTTTCGCTTGCGTGCGACAAAGTAGTAACCGTTAGCTCGCTGTGTCGTCGTCCGCGCGGTTCCAGGCCATGGCGTGTAGCGAACTGACAAAGCGCCGCTCCCTGTCCGGTTCTCCCCGCGTCGGTTGTCTCGACAGCGGTCGCGGGAGAGGAGACCCAATATGAAGGTGGTTCACGAAAATCGGATACGGCAGCGGGCTTACCAGATTTGGGAATTGAGCGGGCGCCCCGAAGGCCGGGACCGGGAACACTGGGAACTGGCGGAAAAGGAGCTTTTGGACGCGGCTCCTGACGTAGATACCGCCGTCTCGGCTGTGTCGGCAACGAAGACCCAACCTGCCGGAAACTCGGAAGACGGTCCCCGACTGATGCCGACGCCCAGGCACGACTCTGGCCGGGCGCCGAGCCGGGCCGAAGATAGTCGGGCTCGCTGACCCTAGCCCTTATCGGGGCGGTCGTTTCGCAAGTGCTACGCGCTTCAAGGCCGGACGTTTCGCCGCCCGGCATAGGCGGCGTTTGCACGACCGCTGATAAAACCGGGTCTCAGCGCTACTGAAAAACCGAGCGATCGGCGACGGTCGCAGCACGCGGAGCCGTTGTCTCCTCGTCTTCTGTCTTCTCACACACGGGACAGCCCGCCTGGCCGGGAGCGAGCATGCGTTCAGCATCTGCCGCTGAGCGAAACCACGCCTCGAACTTATGCTGGTAGTCGCAACGCACGACGTATCGCATCATTGCCGAGCTCCTCACGAGGGACATCCGCAACGCCGTCCGCGGCGGCAGATCGAATCGTGCCCGCACGTAAGGATCGATGGTCCAAAATAAGTCTTAAGAATTGCCAAATGCTCGAAGCGCCACGGACGCCCAACAAACGCTGGCGACCCCGGCAGGGCTCGAACCTGCGACCTGCTGCTTAGAAGGCAGCTGCTCTATCCAGCTGAGCTACGGGGTCATGCGCCGCGGCTGGATCGACTAATGCGTCCACGGTTGCGGCCGGCCGGAACGGAAGTTGTCGGAGTAGGAAATTTTCTTGGCTGTCGGCTCGTGCGCCTCGGAGACGCGGTAAGGAATTCCGTTCCTCGTCGCATAGGCGATCGCCTCCTCTCTGGTGGCGAACTCCAGCTTGATCTGGCGGCGCATGTCGGCGGACGACGTATAACCCATCAGCGGGTCGGCCGCCGGGCGCACCTCGGGCTCGTATTCCAGCAGCCATTTTTCGGCTGCAGCGTCACCGGACTGCATCGCCGTCCGTGTGGGCCTGTAGATACGCGCGAGCATCGATTCCCTCGTCGGCAATGGTCGTCTTCTTTCAAGCATCAACCGGAACGGTGCGCAACCGGCGGTACCGCGACCGTCAGGGATTTGTGCGCGCCAAGCCGCTGGTGGAAATGGCAATTTGCCCGCGAAGACGTCCTCCTTGGCCTCGGAGTTTCTCGCGGGAAACAAGGGTGATAGGCTCGGCCACGCGGATCGACTTGCGGCAAAGGGCTTGCCATGCGAGCCGGCCGAAGGGGGAGGACAGGCAGATGCTCAGAATCGTGACGCTGGTTTGTTTCGCATTGTGCATCATCGTGCCCGCCCGAGCCGCGGACGACAAATTCGATATCTCGCCCGTCGATGCGTGCAAGTTGATCTTCTTCTACGCCCACGGCGGCGACCGGCTGACCTTCGACGCCAACAGCGCGATGCCGCCGATAACCGCAAAGTGCAACCGCGCCACGACGCATGTGATGGGCCTGAAGGAAGACGACTGCACGGCCACCCAGTTTCTGCTCAGGATGGAAAGTCGCATTGTTCCCGAGCTGACCTGCAAGGGCTGAGCGCGACGCTCCGCTCGCCCGGTTGACCCGCGCGCCGTGACAACGCTCCATGCAGTCGATGGATCGGGAATCGTTCTACGCGTTCTTGTGGTCCTGGATCGCCACGGTCGTGCGCAACGCCGCGACGCCGGGACCGACGCTCATCGGCCTGTCCGCGCCGCAGGGAGCCGGCAAGACCACACTGACCGAACGGCTCTGCCGAATTGCGGCTGAAGACGGCCTGCGCGGCGTCAGCCTCTCGATCGACGATTTCTACCTGACCCATCAGGCGCAGCTCGAGCTGGCCCGGCATCATCCTGAAAATCCCTATCTTCAGCACCGGGGCTACCCGGGAACGCACGACGTGGATCTCGGGCTCCAGGTTCTCCAGTCGCTCAAGAACATCGGCTCACAGGGCAGCGTGCCCATCCCTTCCTACGACCGCTCGGCCCTCGGCGGTCTCGGAGATCGCCGCCCCCGCCGCGAATGGCCCATCGCGCGCGCGCCGCTCGACTTCGTCCTGTTGGAAGGATGGATGTTGGGTTTCACGACCCTGCCGTCGGATGGCCTGACCGACCCGAACCTCCGGGTGATAAACGAATACGTGCGCCCCTACGCATCGTGGCACGCCTTGCTGGATGCATTCATCTGGCTGGAAGCCGAAGACCCGCGCTTCATGCTGGATTGGCGTGTCGAGGCGGAGAAGAACGCAAGGGCCGCCGGACGGGGCGGCATGACCACTGAGCAGGTCACCGCATTCGCTGCCCGGTTCCTGCCGGCGTATCTCGCCTATCTCCCGCAACTCGCCATCCGACCACCCATAACGGGTCCAATGCTGACGGTGATGATTGGTCGCGATCGCTTGCCGAAGAATCGCTAGCCGCATCCACCGTCCGCAGCCGCGCTAACCGCTGAAACTTCCAATCAAACTCTGAGCGTGGCAGCCTTGCGCGATGCGACCCCTTCGGTATTCCATCAACGTCACTTTAGACGGGTGCTGCGATCATCGCGTGATGATCGCCGATGAAGACCTGCATCGTCACGCGGCCGAGACCCTCGCGCAGGCGGATGCGCTCCTCTTTGGCCGGGTAGCCTACGAAATGATGCAGGCAGCGTGGCGGCCGGTGGCGTCGACGGGAGCGATGCCTGATTGGATGCCCGCTTGGATGGAACCCTTCGCCCGGACGATCGACGCGGCAAAGAAGTATGTCGTGTCGAGTACGCTGGACCGGGCGGATTGGAACGCAGAGATCTTGAGCGAGGACCAACTGGGAGAGGTCGTTCGGCAGCTGAAGCAGCAGCCGGGCAAGGGATTGCTGGTGGGAGGCGGCGTGAAGCTCCCGCTGGCTTTGGCGGAGCTGGGATTGATCGATGAGTATGAGTTCGTGGTGCATCCCAGGCTTGCCAGCCACGGGCCGACGCTGTTTGCGGGACTGTCAAAACACATCGACTTGAGGCTCGTCAGCCGGCTGGAGCTCCGCTCAGGGGCGGTAGCGATGCAGTATGAGCCAAGGTCGTAGCCGTCGGGTTCGGCCGCGAGCGATCAAACATTGATCCCTTGATATCGTTGGTCGGGGCGGCAGGATTTGAACCTGCGACCCTCTGGTCCCAAACCAGATGCGCTACCAGACTGCGCTACGCCCCGACAGGGAAGCATGCCTTTACACTTTCGCCCGAAGGCCAGCAAGGAACAGGACCCATCCCGGAATGGCGATGGTGAGCCGGCGTCGCGCCCAGTATAGTTCGCCAATTCGGGCGCCTGCCTGATCCCTCCGTTATCCGAAGCCCTTGCCGAAGACACCTCGCGCCAAGCGCCCCGCCGGCAAATCGCCAGCCCCTGCCCACGCCAAGCCGCGCTCCCCGCTGTTTATCTGGCTGACGGTCGTGGTGCTGCCGGTGGCGGTGGCCGCCGTGATTGTCTGGTTTGTCTTCGGCCACCGGCCGGTCACGGCGCCGGCGGAGGTGCCTACCGCCGATCGCCCCGCACTCGTGACCGAGGTGGAGTCTCTCTACAACGACATCAGCATCTACAAACAGGCCGACGGCAAACTGAAGCTGCTCTTCGGTGCGAAGCGGCTCCACTACATCGAGTCGATCGTCAATCCGGACGACCAGCTCGAGCTGCCCGTGGCCTACACCCGGTCGATGATTGCCGGCGCCCTCGCCTATCCGGCTTCCCTCGACGACGCCATGATCATCGGCCTCGGCGGCGGCCGTACGGCCTGGTACCTGCACAAGTCGGTGCCCGATCTTTCCTTCACCGCGGTCGAACTGGATCCCGAAGTGATCCGCCTCGGCGCCGCCTACTTCAACGTGAAGCCGGAGCCGAACTTCACCATCGCCAACGAGGACGGCCGCGTCTGGCTGACGAAGACCGACAAGACCTTCGACGTCATCCTGATCGACGCCTACCGTGGTCCGTTCGTGCCCTTCCACCTGCTCACAAGCGAGTTCTACAAGCTGGTTGCGGCACACCTGAAGCCCGGTGGCGTAGCGGTGCAGAACGTCGAGCCGACCACGATGCTGTTCGACAGCGCGGTTGCCACCATCCAGTCTGCCTTCGCCCATACCGTGTTTCTCCAAGGCGAAGGCAACATCGTCATCGTCGCCTACAACGGGCCGGAGAAAGATGAGGCGAGCCTGCAGAAGATCGCCACCGAGCGGCAGGTGAAATACAATTTTCGCTACGACCTGCCGACGCTGCTCGACCGCCGCTTCTCGCCACCGTGGAATACGGCGACCAGGCCGCTCACCGACGATTTCGCACCGGTCGAATACCTGAAGGCGATCGAGCGCCATAACGAGAAGGAGCCGTCTTGAGCGAAACGTCCGGCACGCCAAGCCGGCAGGTGGCAAGCCCCGGCGCAGCCGCGCTGGTCGTCATCGACGTCGCCACGCTGGGCTTCATCACGCTCGGCTTCGAGATGGTGGCGAGCCGCATCCTCACGCCGCTTTTCGGCAGCGGCATCTACACCTGGGCGACGATCATCTCGATCGTCGTCGCCGGCCTGATGGCGGGCTACTTCATCGGCGGCTTCGCGGCCGATCGTTTTCCGACATTCGCCTTCGCCGCCCTCATCAAGCTCGTCGCGGCCGCCTGGCTCGTCTTCGTCTTTGTCATGATCGGCGGCGGCCTTGAAGACCTGATCGACAAGGTTCCGGGCGAGATCGCCGCGCTCTTCACCGGCGGACTGGTCGTCTGCTTCCCGCCGCTGGTGGTGCTCGGCATGTATTCGCCGCTGGCGGTGCGGCTGCTGCTCCGCGATCCCAACGACGCCGGCAAGATTTCCGGCGGCCTCTTCGCCATCTCCTCGCTGGGCAACATCGTCGGCATCATCGTGACGACGTTCGTGCTGATTCCCGGCATCGGCACGCGCGCCATCACCGGCGGCTTCGCCGCCTTCCTGGTCTTCTCAGGTTTGGTATCCATCGCCGCGCGACTGAGCCAGCCGCGCGCTTGAACCTAGTGCGAGGCCAGCCCGCCGCTGCCGCCATCGGGGCGGATTTCCGCCGCCATCAGGCCCTTCGAGCCGTCGCCGAAGCGCACCAGCACAACTTGGCCGGGACGGAGTTCCGTCATGCCGTAGCGGCGCAGCGTCTCCATGTGGACGAAGATGTCTTCCGTCCCCTCGCCGCGGGTCACGAAGCCGTAGCCGCGCACGCGGTTGAACCACTTGACCACCGCCCGCTCCAGCCCGCTGGTCGGCACGACACTGTTGTGGGTGCGCGCCGAAGTGATCTGCGGCGGACGAATCGCCGTCGATTCGTCCATGTTTATGACTCGGAAAGCCTGCAGACCCTTGGCGCGGTTGAGAACCTCGACCACCACGCGCGCGCCTTCATAGGCGGTCTGGAAGCCGCCGCGACGCAGGCAGGTCACATGCAACAGGACATCGGGCATGCCGCCGTCCGGGATAATGAAGCCATATCCCTTGGATGCGTCAAACCACTTGATGACGCCGGCGATCTCGATGAGATCTACGGGCGCCTCTTCGTTGATCTCGCCGCCTATCAAAAGGTCGGGAGAAGCTTTCGCCCCCATAGTGATAGCCTCACTGACCGCATTCTTTCGGCTTTGGCCTCGCCGAATCCGCGTTAACCATAGCAGCCACGGGACCTCATGAAAGCCCTAACCGGGCCTCCGTGTGTCATCGCCGCAAGGATGTGTGCTATGCGCAACACTTGGCCAAATTGCCTTTTGTTACCAGCAACTTATGGTCGCCGCGATCGACACTTTGATGCAAAAACGGAGCCCGGCATGAGGTATCTCCACACAATGGTTCGGGTAACCGATGTCGAGGAGTCGTTGCGATTCTACCGCGACCTCCTTGGTCTCGGGGAAACCCGCCGGATCGAGAACGAGAAAGGCCGCTTTACTCTCATCTTCCTGGCGCCGCCCGGCCAGGAAGAATCAGCCGTAGAGCTGACCCACAACTGGGACCCCGAGATTTACACGGCCGGCCGCAATTTCGGCCACCTCGCCTACGAGGTCGACGACATCTATGCCTTCTGCGACCGGCTCATGAAGGCGGGCGTCACGATCAATCGCCCGCCCCGCGACGGTAACATGGCCTTCGTCCGCTCGCCCGATAACATCTCGATCGAGCTTCTGCAGAAGGGCGCAGCCAAGGCGCCGGCGGAGCCCTGGAAATCGATGCCGAACACCGGCGTCTGGTAGCCACGTTTCCGAAGCCGTCCCCTCTTGTGACGCGACCGCAATCCCCCCTATAAGGCGGGCGGTTTGCGCCCTTCGTCTATCGGTTAGGACGGCAGCCTTTCACGTTGCAAAGACGGGTTCGATTCCCGTAGGGCGCACCAGCGCAACCGCCTCGCGAGCCGATCAGCTTCGCGACCAGCCCCCGACGAAGCGCGGATAGAAAACGCAGCCGTCAGCCGCTGTCGCCTCGGCCATCAGCCGCGCGCCCAGCGTAGCGACATCGACCTCGTCGGCGGTCGCTACGCCCACTTTCTCCATGGCGGGCAGCAGGCTCTTGACCGACTCGACCAGGAATTCGAGCCCGTCCGCATCGACTGCCCCGGCCCGCGTGAACCCGGACAACCGCGGCGTGAGGCCGGCGGAACGAAAGGCCGCGTAGAGTTTTGATCCCATGTTCGGCTCAAAGCCGGCGCGGGTGTAGGCGGCGATGATCCAGCCGACGCACTGCGCAAAAAGCGGCATCTGCCGGCTCGTTGCCGCCGTGGCCAGATCGAACTCGGCGAAGGCGATTACCGTGTCCGGGCGAACCTGCCTGGCGATCTCCGCGATCGCGGCGCCGGGGTCGGGAAGGTGCATAAGCAGGAAACGGCCGGTGACCGCGTCGAAGTCAGCGTAGCGGTCGAAGGCGGTCATGTCGGCGACCTGAAACGAAACGCTATCCAGTCCGCTGCTCGCCGCGCGCTCCGTCGCCGTGGCGACGGCGACCGGCGACAGGTCGATTCCGACGACCGAGCCGGTCGATCCCACGAGATCGGCGGAAATGAAGGCAACATCGCCAACCCCGCAGCCGAGGTCGAGCACCCGCATTCCCGGACGGACGCCGGCCCTTTGCAGCACCTCGCGGGTCATGTCGGCGAAGATCTCCGCCTGACGCCCCAGACGCTTCAGTTCGCGTCCGGAATGGCCGAGAACATAGGATTCACCGCCAGGTGCCTCGCGCATTACGTCGTTGTCCATCCCTCGCCCGGTTAGCAAAACCTGTACCAGTCATTTACCCGGCGTACACCCGTCGAGAGGACAATAAGCCGGACAAATCGAGGCCAGAGTTACATGACCGTTACCGCCAGCACTATCGCAACGCCCCAGGCAGACATTCGGGTGATCCAGTCGTCAGGCACAGGAATGCCTGTCGTCCTGGTGCACGGATCGGGCGCCTCGAAGGCCGTCTTCGCCCGCCAGTTCGAGAGCCCGCTTGCCCAGACCAACCGGCTCGTCGCCATGGATCTGCCCGGCCATGGCGAATCCGGGAACGCCCGCGATCCGGCGAACGATTACACGATCAAGGGGTTCGCTGCCACCGTCGGCGCCGTGCTTGACCGTCTCGAGATCGAGCGCGCGGTAGTCTTCGGCTGGTCGCTGGGCGGCCACATCGCCATCGACCTGATGAGCTGGCATCCGGCCGTCGCCGGCTTGATGCTCACCGGAACGCCGCCCATCCAGCGCGGACCGCTTGGTCTGCTGCGCGGATTCCAGCTCAGTCGCGCCACCTTCCTGGTTTCCAAGCCGCAATTCACCGACGACGAAGCCGCAAGGTTCTTGAAAGCTTGCTTCGGCGACACCGGCACTCCGGAATTCCTCGAATCCATCAAGCGGGCCGATGGCCGCGCGCGCAAGATCGTCTTCAACGGCATGATGCGCGGCGACGGAGTCGACCAGAGGCGAGCGGTCGAGCACGCCGCTGTGCCAATTGCGATGGTCAACGGTTCGAAGGAACCGCTGGTGCGCCTCAGCTATGTCAACGACCTCAGCTACGGCACGCTGTGGAGCGGTCATTGCCAGGTCATCGAGGGCGCCGGCCACGCCCCGTTCTGGGAGAGCGCGGACAAATTCAACGCGCTGCTGACGAGTTTCATCGGCGATGTCGCGGCAGTCGAAACCCTGCACTCCGCGCAGGCCAGGCCGGCGATCGCCAGGGCGAGCTAAGCCCCTCTCCGCGCAGGGTCCGGGCCGCATGTACGCATCCTTTGCCGCCCGCGCCGGATACGCTAGAAGCGAGCGTGCTCTCCCTACTCGTGCGGATACCGAATGCTCGCCAAAGGCGGCCGCGGCTGGCTGAAGAAAAAGCGGCGGAAGCGCGTGCTGCTCGCCTGGGAATACGGCGCCGGGCGGACCCACTACGGTAACCTGCTGGCGGTCGCCCGGCACCTCAAGGCCTCCGGCATCGAGTGCCTCGCCACGCTGCACGACAACTCCGCTGCCGATGCCGAATTTGCCGCCATCGGCGTGCATACCCTGCAGAATTTCATCTGGCCGAGTCAGCGCCGCTGGCGCAGCCGCTGGACCGAGATCGCCAACAACAGCTTCACCGATTTTCTGGCGCGTATCGGCATGAACTCCAGCGCCTCGGTGGCCGCCGTCATCGCGCACTACGACACGCTGTTTTCGCTCTTTCAGCCGGATCTCATCCTTTGCGATCAGGCATTTGGCGCCATCCTGGCCGGCCGCGAACGGATGCCGGTCGTCGCCATGGGCTTCTGCGTGCGCCTGCCGCCGATCGTTAACGGCGGCTTTCCGGTATATCCCGGTCGCACCGAGCCGGCGGTCCCAGTTGATGAGTTGCTCTGCAGCATCAATCGCGGCCTTGCCCAGGTCGGCCGCTTTCCCCTCCGCGAGATCGCCGACATCCTGCGCATAGCCGCCGTGATGCCCTCCGGTCCGGCCGAATTCGACTTCTATCCCGAATACCGCCACGAGCCGCTGCTGCCGCCTGTCGTGCCCGGCCTGCGCGACGCGTATCCGCTTCGGGAAGGCAACGAAATCTTTGTCTACCTGCATGGCTTCGTCCAGTCGCACGCCCCCATCATGGATGCCCTGGTCGCTCTGGCCGCCGGGGATACCCCGGTTCGCAGCTACATTCCTCACATCACCGACCAAACCCGTAAAACACTTTTCAACGTCGCAATCGAAGACCGGCCCGTTCCAATCAAGGACATTTTCGCGCGCTCGCGCGTCGTTGTGCATCACGGTGGCGAGCAGCTCACCTCGGCGTGCCTGGCCGTCGGCATTCCGCAAGTGATTATCGGCAAGGAACGCGACAATCGCATTAACGGCACCTACGTCAAGAATCTCGGTCTCGGCGAATACTGCTGGTACGCCGACGCCGCCAGGGAATGGATCGTTGATGCCGTGCATCGCTGTCTCAATGACGATGCGCTCAAGGCACGCTGCAGGGCCGCGGCGCCTGAATATCGAAAGTGGTTCGAGGTTGAAGCGAGCGAGATCGTAGCGGCGCGCATCTGCCAGCTACTGGGCATCGAGTTTCGCAAAGCGGCCGCAGCCGCGGCTAGCTAGCCGCTGACGGGCCCCGACGGCGGCGGCCCGAAGTCGGACCCGCTGGTCTCCATGTTCTGCGAATTTCCGCCCGAGGCGGAGTTGCCGGTGTTTATGATCGTAATGATATCCAGCGGATTGCTGCCCGGCGGGTCGAGGCGCGGCGAGTTGAAGCCAAAGCGCGTCGCGTCCTGGTCGGTCGGCAGGTCCGTCGCGCCGCCGTGCTGGTTGCCGTTGGAACCTGCGTCGTCGAGGAAGGCCTGTATCACCCAGTCGGGAATGAGTATCGGCTCAGGGAACGGCTCGTTATCGGACGTGACGCACACCCCGTAACCCTGTTTGGCGATGGTGAGTGTGTCCCCGGACTTGTTCTTCATCGTCAGCGTGCCGATGTGGTTGATGAACAGCACGCCGGGACAGAATTTCTGCGCATCACTGCCGGCAAAGCCAACCGTGGCCGACCCGCCGCGCACCGCGACCACGGCGACGGGCGTGGTGATCGATACGCCTGAGGTATGGCTGATCTGGCCGCCGACGAAACGCAGCACGCCTTTGGTGAGATTGACTCCCATCGAGCCTGTGCCGCTGTCGGGATCGTAGACGAACTTGTCGATCACCAGGCTGCTGTTGCGGCCGACGTTCAGCGTCGAGCGGTCGAGGAAGGAGAGCTGCGCCGAGCCCTCGCCCGAAGTCTTGATCGTTTCATTGAAGACGACATCCGCGCCAAGCGTCAGCGAGCGCGATCCCGCGCCGGGTGCGATGCCGGACGCTGCCGGGTTGACCGCGGTAACCGAGCCTACGGTGGCCGCAATCGCCCGCGACGCGACCGTCGACAGCAGCGCCCCGACCAGCGCGGTCAGTACCTTGGTGCGCTTTTCCCACGGCATCGAACGCCCTCTCTAGAACCGCAGCGTCGGCCCGATGATAGCGGACCAGTCGTCAAAGGAATAGTTGATGATGTTGGACGCCGTATTCTGGTAGGTCAGCGCCCCTGCTACGCCGAAATGGGCGGTCAGCGGGGTGTCGAAGGCAACACCTGCCTGCCACGACGTGTCACTGCGGGTAACTCCAGGGTCGACGGCCGGATTCGGAATATCGAAAGCGGTCTGCGTGAATCCGACGAACGGGGTCAGCGTCCACTTTTGCGCGATATGCGCGAAGGGCGGATCGAAGCGGAACGCGACGCTGAATTGCTCGCTGTACTGGGTGTTTGACTGGTCGGGCATATCGGCGGTCGAGCGCTGATAGCTGAAGCCCCCGTTCAGAGTCACGGCATCGCCAAGCTTCAGTGCGGCGCTCGCCGCTGCCGTCAGCATGTCGGCCGTACCAAGCTGATTGGCGGGATCGCCGTTGCTGTAGTCGGCGCGCTGCCATTCGATATAAGGCGTGATGGTCAGCATCTTGCCGAAGGGAGCCGACAGCGTCACGCCGCCGCCACCCTCGGTCGTATAAGGAGCGCCTGCGACCCAGATGGCCGAGCCGACGACATACGGCTTGATCGTCAACCCCGGCCAGGTAATCGGGGCAAGCGCGAGCCGTGGTCCGAAACTCCCGCTCAGCAGCCCGACGTTCAGCGACGGCAGCGCAAACTGGTTGGTGGCATAGCCCGTCACGCGAGTTTCGAACCTGTCCCCGGGCGCATTGCCGAAATCGATGTCGTTCGCGAACAGCCCAAGCGCGAAGGCGTTCCAGTCGGCGCCATGCGGCTGCGACAGGTCGAGGGGAACGGGAAATCCAGACCCGCTGTCGAGGACCATACCGCTCGACGGCGTGAAGCTGGCGTTGGACTGGTAGCGGATGCCGGCCTGCAGGAAGAGCCAGGTTCGGACCGGACTGTTTTCCTTCTCGGCCAGCGGCAGGTAGGCGTCGATGCGCGAGCGCGTATCCGCGTCGAGGTCGGGACTGGCGAGCGTCTTCTTGAAGTAATCGACCGCCATCTGGTACGAGCCGGAGCGATAGTAAAGCGTCGCCAGCTCGTACTTCACCCGGGTCAGCTTGGGATTGTAGAAAAGCAGCCGCTCGAGCGCGCCGATCGCCGCCTCGTAATCATGCAGTTCTTCCGACACGCGAACGTATTCAAACACCGTCTGGTAGTCGTCGGGATGCTTCAGCGCCTTGACGAGCAGAACCTTCTGGTCGGCAGCCGTCACTTCGGCGGCACGGGCACCCGGCATCGCGTAGGCGCAAAGCGCCAAAACGGCGACGCAGGCGCCCAGCAGCGCACCGCTGCGGACAAAGCATGTCACGTCAGAATCGATCCTCTGCGGCCGCTCTTCTGCGACAGTTTAGCCCGCGTTGTTGCACCGCCGTCCAGCCGAAATAATTGGCAGGACTGATGCAATTCGAGGTAGCGGCCTTTTGGCAACACCTCAATTTCCAAGCGATGCCCGCCTCGGCCTGCCAAAATGGCGCGAAGCGCCGCCCGCCGCTAGGCTGGGCGCTGCGGCATCCCGATAAGTTCCTCCAGGAGTTCGTTGCCGAGCTTTTCCTCGATGCGCGCCAGCACCCGCGCCACGGTCGCGCCGTCGAGGACGCGGTGGTCGTACATGATGCGCACCGCCACCGACCCGTCGGCGCCGATGACGCCGTAGTTCAGCACCCCGGTCAGCGGCGAGATCGGGTGGAGCGACTCCGAGCCAAGTCCCGAATAGACCGAGATGCCGTAACTGCCGAAATAGTTGCCGCGCTGGCGCCCGATATTGAGGCCAAGCCACCAGATCAGGCGCCGCAGCGGCCACGGCCACCGGGCGAGATCGAGCATCCTTTTGAAGCTCCTTACCTCCTCCACCGGGACGGTCTTGGCGTGGCGGATCGCCGCGCTGATGTCCGCCAGCGACATCCGCGCCGGATCGCGGATGAGAGTGGTCAGCACCACCATCTCGCCCTGGTATTCGCGCTCGACCACCATCGACAGCGTGCTCTGCGGATATTCGTAGAGCCGCGGCGTCGGCAGTTTGACGTAAGCCCGCCGCAGGATGGTAACCTCGTCGGCGACCAGCGCATAGGCCTTGGCGAAGATGGCGCTCCACGCCGGCCGCCCCTTCGCCGCCGCCCGCGCCGCGACCAGCGGGGCGATATTCATTATCCGCTGCACCGGCACGCTGGGCACGTGCAGCAATGTCAGGTCGACGACCAGCTTGCGGACCGGCGAAAGAGGAATGGAGCGACCGCGCATGGGCGCCTTATGGCGTCAATCCAGCGGTGGGGCAACCGACCGCTGGCGGAGCGAGGGGCCCTCGCCCGCCTACCCCGGCGTCGCCACGTCCAGAATCCGCAAGCTCGGCTGCCGGCGCTGCTGCCACGAGTCGATGGAGAGAGTGCCCGCGACGTGCAGCAGCAGGCCGCGCGCCGCCAACAGCGCGTCGCCGAGCGGCGATCCCGCCGCGCGAAATGCGATACCCTTCAGCATCGCGCCATCCGCCGAGGCAAGCGTGACGCGCACATGCCCGTTGCCGACCACGTCGGCGTAGGCAATGCGATGGCTGGGCAGTGCGAACACCGGCTCGGGGTGCCCGGCACCGTACGGACCGGCCTTCTCCAGCATCTCGATCAGTTCGATTGTGGCGCCGCGCGCCGTGATCGCCGCGTCGATGTCGAGATGGTGCCCGTCCAGCGCCAGAACCGGCGCGCGCAACGCGCCTTCCAGGAAGGCGCGCAGTTCGCCGAGACGGCCGGCGGCAACCGTCAGGCCGGCGGCCATCGCGTGCCCGCCGCCCTTGATGAGAATGCCGCGCTCGACTGCCGATCGGATCACATGCCCGAGGTCGATGCCGGCGATGGAGCGGCCCGAACCGGTGCCGATGCCGTTCGCCTGGAAGGCGATGGCGATGGCTGGCCGCTTGAAGCGCTCCTTCAGCCGCGCCGCGATCAGCCCGACGACGCCGGCATGCCAGTGCGGGCTGCCGGTGACGATAACCGCCGGCCCCTCGCCTGTGCCGATCTCGGCGTCCGCCTCCGCCAGCGCTTCCTCGACCATGACCGCTTCCATCGCCTGTCGTTCCTGGTTGAGGCGGTCGAGTTCGATCGCCAGCGTCTCGCACACCACCGGGTCGTCGCTGGTCAGCAGCCGCGCGCCGAGCGCCGCGTCGCCGATCCGCCCGCCCGCGTTGATGCGCGGGCCGATGAGGAAACCCAGATGATAGGGCGCGATCGGCCCGCCGAGACGCGCGACGTCGGCAAGCGCCGCGATGCCGCGATTGTCGCGATGCGCCATGGCGAGCATGCCCTTCGTCACCAGAGCGCGGTTCAGCCCGACGAGCGGCACCACGTCGCAAACGGTGCCAAGCGCAGCGAGATCGAGCCATTGCAGCAGGTCCGGCACAGCCCGCCCTTCCCCGTACCAGCCGCGCAGCCGCAGCAGCCGGTTGATCGCCACCACCGTCACGAACGTGACGCCCACCGCGGCGAGGTAGCCGAGGCCGGAAAGATCGTCCTGCCGGTTCGGGTTGACGATCGCCTGCGCCGGCGGCAATGACACGCCGACCTCGTGATGGTCGAGCACGACCACCGGCACACGCAGGTCGGCCGCCGTCTGCAGCGCGTCGAAGCTTGTCGAGCCGCAATCGACGCAGACGATAAGCTGCGCCCCGCCGGCGGCCAGCGACTTGATCGCCTCGACGTTCGGCCCGTAGCCCTCGAACAGCCGGTCGGGGATGTAGATTTCCGCCTCGCTGCCTTGGTGGCGCAGGAAGCGCGCCAGCAGCGCCGACGATGAAGCGCCGTCCACGTCATAGTCGCCGAAGATCGCGATCTTCGACGAAGCCATGATCGCGTCGGCAATCCGCGCCGCCGCCTTGTCCATGTCGGTGAGCGTCGACGGGTCGGGCATCAGCGAGCGCACCGTGGGATCCAGGAACGCCGGCACATCATCCGCCGCCACGCCGCGCCCCGCCAGCACGCGGGCGACGATGTCCGGCACCTGGTGTCGCTGCGCGATGGTGAGCGCGTTCGCCGCCCCCTCGATGGTAAGCCGCTCCGCCCAGCGATTACCGGTCAGCGATTTCTCGACGCCGAGGAAAGTACGCGGCGCCGGACCGGTCGTATGCAGGGCGGCGGCAGGACTCATGGCCGCCATTCTACATCCCCTGCCGGGCAAAAAGTTTGGGTTCCTGCCAGATCGCGCGGGTACAAAATGGGCGACGCCTCCGCGTCACGAAATGGACTCTAACGTTGTCGTGAAATCATGGCGCAAATCTTCGTTTCCTCTGGCACCACCGCCTGCAAATTGTCCCATCAGCGATGCCCGTCACGCCCTATGTCGCAGATCGGATATGGCTGTGCCCGTATCCCGTTGGCTTGGCGGGTACGAGGTTCGAGGCGCGGATGACGGTGATCCGCCTCGCCTCCGGCCAGCTTATGCTCCATTCGCCGTGCCACATCACTCCGGCGATGGCCCAAGAGATCGCTGCGCTCGGTCAGGTCGCCCACATAGTCGCACCGGGAAATTTCCACCACCTGTACACGGCCAGCGCGCAAGCGGCGTTCCCATCGGCGAAGACATGGATCTGCCCCGGCGTTGAGAGACGGAACCTCGGCCTGAAATATGATGGGGTGCTAGGTGACGTGCCGCCCGCGGAGTGGCTCGGTGAAATCGACCAGGTCCTCGTGCAAGGCACGCGCATCATGCGCGAAGTCGCGATGTTTCACCGCGCCAGCCACACCTTGATCCTCGTTGACCTCATCGAGAACTTCACCGACGCGACGCCCGGTATCGGAGGGGCCTTGAAGTTCTGGTTCAAGTACGTGCTGCGCATGTGGAACAATCCCCGTCCCGCGCCGGAATACCGGATAGGCTGGAGCGACCGTCAGGCAGCAGCGAAATCGCTTCGGCGGATTCTGGCGTGGGACTTCCAGCGGATCGTGCTGTCGCACGGCGATCTTATCGATCGTAACGCGCGCGAGGTTGCGGCTGCGGCCTGGAGCGGAATACTGCCCGCCTCTCAGGCTACTCCCCCTGCAGCGGCGTCACCGTCATCGTGAAAGAGCGCATCTCCCCCGGATCGAGCCAGACGATGCCCGGCCGCTTCTCGATGGCGTCGCTGGCGCCGACCAGCGGCGTCATGCCCTGCCACGGCTCGACGCAGAGATACGCCGCGCCCGGCTTCTGCCAGATGCCGAGCGAGGGGAAATCGGCGAACGCGACCACCACCCGCGGACGCCGGTCGACGCCAAAAGTCGCGGACCGGCTTTCCAACGCATCAATGATGATGGCGTCGCGGGTGAAATCGTCGGCCTTCGGGGCGTAGCGCCCTTCGCGAAACACCGACGGCTCGTGCCCCGGCGCGGTCATAAGCTTTTCACCGAGCCGGCTGGTCAGCGGCTCCTCCGGTTCGGCCAGCGTCACGAAATGCGGCCTGCCCTCTCCGCCCGGCAGCGGCCAGCGGAAGGCAGGGTGGAAACCCAGCGAGAAAGGCATGCGCGCCTCGCCGGTGTTGCGCACCTCGGCGCGGATGACCAGCGTTTCGCCCTCGACCGCGAACACCAGGTCGAACACGAAGGCGAACGGGTATTGCTTCTGTGTCGCCTCGGAATCGATGAGCCGCAGGCGGACCATCTCCGGGCTGGCTTCGGCGAGGACAAAGTCGCTGCCGCGCGCGAAGCCATGCGTGCCCATCGCAAATTTGCGGCCGCCGATGGAGAGGATGCCTCCTGGAGTGCGCCCGACAATGGGGAAAAGGATCGGCGCACGGCCCGTCCAGATTGCGGGATCGCCCTGCCACAGCCACTCGGCCCCGTCGGCCGTCTGGATCGAGGCGAGTTCGGCACCGCGCAGATCGACCCCGACCGACAGGGTGCCATTACCGAGTTTCACGATCGCCATGGCGGATGCCCCTCCCGCGCGACCGGCGCGGCGTGCCCATTTCACACCGGATCGTCGAATTTCTCCAGATCGCGATGTTCCGCCTTGATCCAGCGCACGGTCCCGCTGGCGGCACGCATTACGACCGTGTGCGTGGTGATCGAGCGGCGGCCGAAGTGAACGCCCGCGAGCAGGTTGCCGTCGGTGACGCCGGTCGCCGCGAACAGCACATCGCCCCTGGCCATCTCGGTCATGTCGAATTTCTTCGCCACGTCGGCGATGCCCATGCGGTGCGCACGTTCGCGCTGGGCATCGGTGGCAATCACCAGCCGCCCCTGCATCTGCCCGCCCATGCAGCGCAGCGCCGACGCGGCAAGCACCCCTTCCGGCGCCCCGCCGATGCCGAGGCAGATGTCGATGCCGGTAGTCTCCGGCTCGGTAGTGTGGATGATGCCGGCAACATCGCCGTCGCCGATCAGGCGAATGGCGCAGCCCGTGGCGCGCAGTTCGTCGATCAGCTTCGCGTGACGCGGCCTGTCCAGCACGCAGGCGGTGATCTCGCCGACCGGCACGCCCTTGGCGCCGGCCAGCGCGCGGATGTTCTCGACAGGCGTGCGGTCAAGATCGACGATGCCTTCCGGGTAGTCTGGACCGATCGCGATCTTGTCCATGTAGACGTCCGGTGCGTTGAGCAGGTGCCCGGTCTCGGCGATAGCGATGACCGCCAGCGCGTTCGGCAGATTCTTGGCGCAGATCGTGGTGCCCTCAAGCGGGTCGAGCGCGATATCTACTTTCGGCCCTCGCCGCGTGCCGACCTCTTCGCCGATGTAGAGCATCGGCGCCTCGTCGCGCTCGCCCTCGCCGATGACCACGGTGCCGTCGATAGCGAGCCTGCCAAGCTCGAAGCGCATGGCGTTGACCGCCGCCTGGTCGGCGGCCTCCTCGTCGCCGCGCCCGCGGCAGCGCGCGGCGGCGACCGCGGCGCGCTCGGTCACCCGCACCAGCTCCAGCGTCAGGATGCGGTCGAGCGACGGCCCGTCGCGATGGAATGGAACATTCTGCGTCATGGCCAATGTCCCCGGCTCAGGCGAGCGGTTCGATGCGGATGGTCTGCGGCTCGCCGGCGACGTGGCCGTCGGCCTTGATGGCGTCGAGCGCCGCGCGAACGGCGGTCTCCGTCGTCTCGTAGGTGATCAGGATGACAGGTTGAGGCGCTTCCGGCACAGGGTGCTCCGGCGCGTTGGTGCGCACGGCGCGGCGGCGCTGGACGATCGACTCCAGCGAGATCTGCGCGTCGGCCATGCGCCGCGCGATCGCCGCGAAGGCTCCCGGACGGTCATAGACGGCAAGGCGAATGTAGTAACCGCCCTCGTGCCGGCGGATGCCGCCCTTGCGATAGGGTTCGAGGCTGGACGCCGGCCGGCCGAACGTGCCGACCCTGTCGCCGCGCGCGAGATCGGCGATGTCGCTGATCACCGACGACGCTGTGGCATCGCCGCCGGCGCCCGGCCCGGAAAGCACGAGCTGGCCGACGAAATCCGCCTCGACTGCCACTGCGTTGGTGACGCCGTCGAAGCGCGCGATCGCCGAAGAGCGCGGCACCATCGTCGGGTGGACGCGCTGCTCGATGCCGGAGTCGCTGCGGCTGGCGACACCGAGCAGCTTGATGCGGTAGCCAAGCTCGTCGGCGGCTTCGAGATCGGCCGGCGTGATCGACGATATGCCCTCGACATAGATCGAGTCGGCGTCGATCTCGGTTCCGAACGCGATAGCCGTCAGCAGCGCCAGCTTGTGCGCCGTATCCTGCCCGCCGACATCGAAACTGGGATCGGCCTCCGCATAGCCAAGCCGCTGCGCCGCCGCGAGCGCGTCTGCGAACGAGGCCTTGTCCTGCTCCATGCGGGTCAGGATATAGTTGCAGGTGCCATTGAGGATGCCATAGACGCGGTTGACCGTGTTGCCGGCGAGCGCTTCGCGCAGCGTCTTGACGATCGGAATGCCGCCGGCCACGGCCGCCTCGAAATTCAAACTGACGCCATTGTCCTCGGCCGCGCGCGCCAGCGCCACGCCGTGGCTGGCAAGCAGCGCCTTGTTGGCCGTGACGACGTGCTTGCCGGAATCGATCGCCGCATTCACCGCCGCGTGGGCGACACCGTCGGCGCCGCCGATCAGTTCGACGAACACGTCCGAGCCACGGTCGCGCGCGAGCGCCACCGGATCGTCGAACCAGGTGAACGAACTGACGTCGACGCCGCGGTCGCGCTTGCGATCTCGCGCCGAAACCGCGGCAACCGAGATCGGCCGCCCGGTGCGCACGGCGAGGTCGTTGCCGTGGCGCGCCAGTAACCGGAGGAGCGAGGCGCCGACGTTGCCGAGGCCGGCTATGCCGAGGCGAAGCGGCGCGTTCATCGTATCTGCCCTCACCATGATGTGTAGCCGCCGTCGGCCAGCACGATCGCGCCGGTCATCAGGCTTGCCGCGTCCGACGCCAGGAACAGCACGACCGAGGCGATCTCCTCGACGGTTCCCATGCGGTGCATCGGTGTCATCGCGAGCCACGTCTCGTATTTCGCCGTCTCCGATTTCACAAACTGGTTCATCGGCGTATCGATGTAGGTCGGCGCCACCGCGTTGACGCGCACGCCGCGGCTCGCCCATTCGGCTGCAAGCGAGCGGGTGAGATGGTGCACGGCCGCCTTCGATGCATTGTAGTGCGACTGGTTCTGCGGCTTGTTGACGATCTCGCCCGAGATCGAACCGACGTTGACGATGGCGCCCGCCCCGCGCTTCAGCATGGCGCGCCCGAAGGCGCGCGCGCACCAGAACGTGCCGTTCAGGTTGGCGTCCATCACCGCCAGCCAGCGCGCGCCGTCGAGGTCTTCGGCAGGAATATCGCCCCGCGCGATACCCGCATTGTTGACGAGGATATCGATTGCACCGTTCGCATTGAGTTCATCGGCCGCGCGGGTCACCGCCGCCGAGTCGGTCACGTCCAGCACGATGGCGGTGGCGGCCACGCCCTTCGCCTTCAGCGTGGCGACCGCCTCCGCCCCGCCCTTTGCATCGGTCCCGGTGATGATGACTTTTGCCCCCGCCTCGCCCAGCGCCTCGGCACAGCCAAGCCCGATGCCGCGCGTGCCGCCGGTCACCAGCGCTGTCTTGCCGCCAAGGCTAAACTTCTGGAGATACAAGTGTTTTCTCCCCGGGCCGCCGCCGCGGCAAAACCGGGGAAGCGGGTGGAATCTATCGGCGCGCGGTGGTCGTCATCGGCACGACGTTGTGCAATGTCTTGTCGGCTGAATCAAGAAACCGGCGGAGATTGCGCGCGGCTTGCCTGATGCGCTGTTCATTCTCGACCAGCGCGATGCGCACATAGCCGTCGCCGTGCTCGCCGAAGCCGATCCCCGGCGCCACCGCCACGTCCGCCTTCTCGATCAGCAGCTTGGAATATTCGAGCGAGCCGAGTGCCCGGAACTTCTCCGGGATCGGCGCCCACGCGAACATCGACGCCTTCGGCGAGGGAATGTCCCAACCGGCGCGGCCGAACGAATCCACCAGCACGTCGCGCCGGCCCTTGTAGGTCTGGCGCATCTCGTCGATGCACTCCTGCGGCCCGTTGAGCGCCGCCGCCGCCGCCACCTGGATCGGCGTGAACGCGCCGTAGTCGAGGTACGACTTTACCCGGCCGAGCGCCGCGATCAGGCGGTCGTTGCCGACCGCGAAACCGACGCGCCAGCCGGCCATGGAGAACGTTTTCGACATCGAGGTGAACTCGACCGCGATGTCGATCGCGCCCGGAACCTGCAGGATCGAGGGCGGCGGGTTGCCGTCGAAGTAAACCTCGGCGTAGGCGAGATCGGAAAGGACGAGCAGGTCGTTGCGCCGCGCAAAGGAAACGATGTCGCGATAGAAATCGACGTCGGCGACTTCCGCCGTCGGATTCGACGGGTAGCAGAGCACGATCGCCAGCGGCTTCGGCGTCGAGTGCATGACGGCGCGTTCGAGCGCATGGAAATAATCCGGTCCCGGGGTCGCCGGCAGCGAACGGATGACGCCGCCCGCCATCAAGAAGCCGAAGGCATGGATCGGATAACTGGGGTTGGGACACAACACCACGTCGCCCGGCGCCGTGATCGCGTGGGCGATGTTGGCGAAGCCTTCCTTCGAGCCGATAGTGGCGATGACCTGCGTGTTCGGGTCGAGTTTCACGCCGAAGCGGCGGGCGTAGTAAGCCGCCTGCGCCTTGCGGAGGCCGCCGATACCGCGCGAGGCGGAGTAACCGTGCGTGTCCTCGCGGCGCGCCGTCTCGGCAAGTTTCTCGACGATGTGCTTGGGCGTCGGCAGGTCCGGGTTGCCCATGCCGAGGTCGATGATGTCGGCGCCTGCGGCTCGCGCCGAGGCCTTCAGGCGGTTGACCTGTTCGAAGACATATGGCGGCAGCCGCCGCACACTGTAGAAATCGCTCATCGCTTCCGTCCCGAAACCAGCCGCCGCGAAAAATCTGGGCGGTCTTCTAGCACCCCTGCCCGGCGGCTGCACTCTTCAGCTTGGCCTCGGGATTGAGCGACTTCTGCACGGCATCGTCGCACTTGGCGCCGTCGGCTTTCCGGGCCTTCTCGATGGCCGCTTCCTGGCTTTTCGCCAGCGACTCCAGGTCGGCGATCACCTTGGCCTTTTCCTCGGGCGTCAGCAGCTTGGCTTTCTGGTCGGTCGGAACCTGGTTGAGATTCGGGAAGCCGCTCGCCGTAGCGGCAGCCGGCGGCGTCGCCGGCGAATCGACCACGTAGGTGGCCGGCTTCATGGGCAGCGCGCCGGGTTCGGTGGACGCCGGCGTTGCGGAAGCCGACTTCTGGGCAAACTCGTTCATCGTGTAGCCGCAGCCGGATAGCGCCAGCACCGCTGTTGCAACCAGTGCCGCGGCAAGTGTCCGTCGCATGAGATTCACGTCCGTTCCGGTGATGCGGTGCGGATGGTGGGCCGGGGTGGTGAGCAAAGCGTTAAACCCCTACTTTCGAATCCATGAGCCAGACCTTAACTACCTGCGTATTATGTCGAAATCACGAGTAAGCGTGAGTTTGTAACGCGAGTCCGATGACTGACGCAGGCGCCCTCCCGGGAAACACGTTCGGAATCCGCGATCCGGAAGCCTTCGCCTGCAATCTGGCGCGCCTCCTCGAGGAGGCGGGCAAGGCTGCATCCGCCTATCTGAAGCCGCGCGAGGGCAGCCTTGCGACGCCCGATTTTGGCAACAATCTGGCCGAGGTCGTGAAAACGCTGGACGAGGTCGGCAAATACTGGCTGGCCGAGCCCGGGCGGGCGCTGGAAGCGCAGAACCGCCTTTTCGCCGCCTACACCGGCCTGTGGACCGCTTCGCTGCAGCGCATGATAGGCCTTCCGGCGGCGCCCTTCGCCTCGCCTGATCCCGGCGACAGGCGCTTTGCCGACCCGGAATGGTCCAGCAACCAGTTCTTTGACTTCCTCAAGCAATTCTATCTCGTCACCGCCCGCT
>Ga0208849_1000485_pt1 | contig 37254 bp, 34 predicted proteins | sample NGESurdeep072012_10_FD_184470 | JGI IMG/M metagenome (GOLD analysis project Ga0208849, IMG submission 184470) | Arctic peat soil microbial communities from Barrow, Alaska - NGEE Surface sample 53-3 deep-072012 (SPAdes) | ecosystem: Environmental > Terrestrial > Soil > Wetlands > Peat ... | reverse complement strand
TGGGGTTGAACGTGAGGTCCTGGATGTTGTCGTCGAAGGTGTCGAGCAGGTTTGCCGATCCGGCCGAGCCGTAGGGGACGAGGCCGCGGTCGACCTCAGGGCGCGTCATGAGGCCCGGGAGCACGGGCTCGAGGGTGGTGCCCCATCGATAGGTGGAGAAGTCGATTCCGGGCTCGAGCAATACCCGTGTCGACGCCGCGCCCGCCTGCGCGTCGAGGTACTTGGCGGTCTGGGACCAGTATGACGGGATCTGCTCGGGGCGCGACAGGTTGGCCGCCACGAACTGACCCGTCCACAGCGCCGGGAGATCGGCGGCGACCAATCCGGTCGCCGCCACCGCCGCGAGCATCCCGGCGATCTTCCAGCGCCGGAGCAGTGCGGCCACCCCGGCACCGAGGAGCACGGCGGTCCCGAGGACGACCAGGGGCGTGGCCCGGTTGGTGCTGCGCAGCGCCAAACCCACGGTGGAGCCCGTGGCCGCCTTCTTCACCAACGTCCCCAGGGGCGACGGGTTCGACAGCGGATGGGCCCCGACCGACAGGATCGTGCCCACGACGACCAGGGCGATGAAATAGGCGCGCTGGCGCCACCGCAACACGAAGGCACCCAGGAAGGCGGCGGCGGGAACGGCGAAGCTCACCGCCACCAACCACAGCGACGTGAGGTAGGGCCCGGACATGGGCATGTACAGGCCCATCTTGTCGACCCCGTAGAAGAACCAGTAGCCGAGCCCCCGCAGCGTTTCCGACGCCAGGCTGGTCCGGGCCACCGTCGGAATGGACTCGGTGTACTTCAAGATGTTCATCCCGTAGGCACCCTCGACGGCCAATCCCGATGCCCACCACAGCGACACCGCCGCGCTGAGGGCGCCGATCTTGAGCGCCGTCGACACGGCGCGTCCCCACCGCACCCGTCCCGCCGCGAGCTCCCACACCACCCACAGAGCGGGCCCGACGCCGACCAGGATGAGCGCCACGGCGTTGGTACTGCCCACCAACGCCACCACCAGCGCGAACAGTGCGCAGTGGCGCCATCCTCCCCGCCGCAGCGCCCGCGCCGTGAGCCCGACCATCCACGGCAATCCCACCCATGGCAACAGGAGCGCGGATTGCCGCGCCTCGTTCTGCAGGATGTAGGGCGAGAGCATGTAGGTGAAGGCGGCCACCATGGCACCCACCCCGCCCACGGTGCGCGTGTCGAGCGAACCCGCCTCCGGTCGCGACGCCGCGGGGGCGAGGGTGCGCAGCAGGAAGAGCACGCCCGCGCCGGCGAAGAACAGGAGACTGCCCGTCCACAGACGCTGCGCCACCCACGTGGGCACTCCGAGCGCCTCCATGAGCGCGTAGTACGGCCCCATGGGGAGGAGGTAGCCGATGTACTGGTGTGTGACCGTGCCCATCGAGACGTCGGGGTTCCACATCGAGACCACCTGCGACATGAAGCGGGCGGGGTCGGTGTAGAGGTACTGCTTGGAATCGTCTTCCACCATCCCGGGAGCGGTGCGCAGGAGGGGGATGTAGGCCACCGCGGCCAGGACGAGGTGCGCCGACCACGCCGCCGCCAGGCGGCGACGGGTCCGGGGCGGGTCCTTCTGGGTGAGCGGACGGGTTGGGGTCACGGCGCGACGTTTGGCCTCGGCACCTGCGGCACGAGCTCTCCGAGCCTCCGGGTGGCGGCCGCAGCCTACGAGGCGCGTGGAAGGAAGTGCCTGACGGGCCGGTTCCCGGCGATCGACAGGCGTCCCTGGCGCCACCGCGGCCGGCGTGTAGAACGGAACGCGTCCGGCGACGGGTAGGAGAGCGAGCGGCACATGGGCGACGGGCTCTCACCTCGAGACCTGGGACTGCGCTCGTGGAACGACCGGGCCGTGGTGGCCCTGGCTCTCATGGCGCTCGCCTCGGGGTTCGGCCAGGGCGGCGCCATTTCCGCGCTGGGCGACGTGGCCAAGCACTTCGGCCACGTGGTCCACGGCACGACGGTCGCCGATCAAGCCGGGCTGTCGGGAACGGTCCTCGGGGTGGGGCTCGCCGTCCTGCGGCTGGCCTCGCTGGGTGCCCTGCCCCTGACGGGACTGGCCGACCGCTTCGGTCGACGCACCCTGATCCTGGCCACGTGCTCGTTCGGTCTGGCCTTCACCGTGCTCGCCGCTGCCAGTCCGGGGTATTGGTGGCTCGTGGTCATCTTCGCCCTGGGTCGCCCGCATCTCAGCGCCACCAACGCGCTGGCCCAGGTGAGCGCAGCCGAGATGACGGGCTCCAGGGAGCGAGCCAAGGCGGTCGCCCTCGTCGCCGCGGGGTACGGGGTGGGGACCGGCCTCACTGCGGTGATCCACGGGCTCACCAAGTCGACGCTCGGGTTCCGGGGGCTGTTCCTCCTCGCCCTCGTCCCCTTGGGGGCGATCCTCGTCATCCGGCGACGACTGGTCGAGACGGGCCGGTTCGCCGTGGCGGCCGCCGCCACACAACACCCCGTGCCGGTGTTCGGGGCCGTGGGCCCCGCGTACAGGTGGCGCCTGCTCACAGTGGGGGCCCTGGCCTTCGCGGTGGCGGTGGTCACCGGCCCCGCCAACAGCTTCATCTTCGTCTACGCCCAGAACGTGCTCAAGATGTCGGGGGGCGAGACCGCCGCGATGGTCGCAGTGGCCTCGATCTTCGGCCTCGCGGGCCTCCTCCTCGGGCGCGCTCTGGCCGATCGTCTGGGCCGACGTGGTACCGGGGCCCTGGCCATGACGGCGATGGCGCTCACCGGCGCCCTCGCCTACAGCGGGTCGCGCGGCGCATTGCTCGTCGGCTACGAGCTCGGTGTGCTGGCCGCCGCCACCCTGGCCCCGGCAGCAGGGGCCCTCGCCAACGAGCTGTTCCCGACATCGGTCCGGGCTTCGGTGTCGGGATGGCTCGTGGTGGCGAGCGTGGCGGGCGCCACCGTCGGGCTCGTCGCCTTCGGTGCCATCGCCGATGTCGGCAACCGCTTCGCGGTGGGGGCTGCGGTGACGTTCCTTCCCGTGATCCTCGCCACCGGGCTCTTCGCCCTGCTTCCCGAGACCAAGGGCCGCGAGCCTGAGGATCTCTGGCCCGACACCGCGTAGCCCGCCCGGCGGAGCCCTGACATCGCGTAGTCGGCCCGCGGAGCGCTACCGTCGGCGTGATGGAGCTCACCGACGCCCTGCGCACGACCGGGGCCGTGCGCGACTTCCTCCCTGACCCGGTGGACGACGACGTCCTGTACCGGATCCTGGACACGGCGCGCTTCGCGCCGAACGGGGGGAACCGCCAGGCCTGGCAGGTCGTCGTGGTCCGTGACCCGGCACGCAAGTCGACCCTGCGCGACCTGTACCTTCCCGGGTGGTACGAGTATCTGGCCCAGAGCGCGGCCGGCCTGGTGCCGTGGGCCCCGATCACCGACTCCGACGCCGAACGGCGCGCCCTGGAAGGCGCCGCCACCTTTGCCACCGGGGCCGCGGCGGGTCCCGGGGGATTCGCCGAGCACCTCGACGAGGTGCCAGCGCTCCTGCTGGTCCTCGCCGACCTGCGCAAGCTGGCCACGGTCGACCGGGACGCCGGGCACTACACCCTGGTGGGCGGGGCCTCGGTCTACCCCTTCGTGTGGAGCCTGCTGCTGGCGGCCCGGGACGAGGGCCTGGCCGGGGTCATGACCACGATGGTGGTCCGGCGCGAGCCAGAGGTCCGGGACGCGTTCGATCTCCCCGAGCACCTGAGCGTGGCGGCCCTGGTGGCACTGGGTCGGCCCGTCCACCAACCTCGGAGGTTGACGCGCCAGGCCGTGGAGGAGTTCACGACCGTGGACCGCCCCGACGGGCCGGCCCTGCGCCCGCCACGGTGACGCGCCGCAAGACGAGGCTCGTCGAGTTCAGCGTGGAGGACAGCTCGGCTGTCGTCGCCGCCATGGACGAGCTGTCGGCGGCCCACGAAGGCTGGGTCAACCTCCATCCCGAGGTCCGCCCCGAAGACGAGCCCCCGCCTCGCACCGGGTTGACCACGCTGTTGCTGGCCGGGGCCGTCCATGACATCCCGGTGTGCACTTGGGTCGCGGGCGGGCTCGTGCGCGAAGTGGTGCATGCGGACTCGATCGGCGTCCAGCACGCGGCGGGGGCCAGGGTGCTCGGCCGTCTGGCCACGGCGGGGTTGGCACTGCCCCCGGGGTGGTCGCTCGTCCAGGACCATCCGCGCCGTGGCCTGGTGGTGACCCCGGCCCCCGGCACCGACAACGGCGCCGTTCTGGCCTGGCTCCTCGAGGCCGGCACCATCCTGAGCGCGGTGCGCCTGACGGGGGAGTGGCAGGCCGAGGTCCACCTTCCGCTGTGATCACCCCGTTTCCGGGCGGGCACGGCCTGTAGCCTGCAGCGATGCAGCCCATCCGCATCGGTGTGCTCGGCGCGGCGCGCATCGCACCGGCGGCGCTGATCCGCCCCGCTCGCCATGTGGCCGGGGCCGACGTCGTCGCCGTGGCGGCCCGGGACCGCGACCGGGCGGTGGCCTTCGCCGCCAAGCACGGCATCCCCCGTGTCGTCGACTCCTACGAAGCGCTCGTGGCGGACCCCGAGATCGACGCCGTGTACAACCCGCTCCCCAACGGACTGCACGGCCGATGGACCTTGGCCGCCCTGGCCGCCGGCAAGCACGTCCTGTGCGAAAAGCCGTTCACGGCCAACGCCGACGAGGCCCGGTCGGTCGCCGCCGCCGTCCCGGCCGGCGTGGTGGTGATGGAGGCGTTCCACTACCGCTACCACCCCGTGTTCCGCCGGGCCCGCCAATTGCTCGACGAGGGGGCAGTGGGCACGGTGCAGCGCATCGAGACCTGGCTCTGTTTCCCCCTGCCCCTGTTCAAAGACATCCGTTACCGCCTGGACCTGGCCGGCGGGGCCGCCATGGACGCCGGGTGTTATGCCATCCACATGGCCCGGCACCTGGCCGGATCGGAGCCCGAGGTGGTGTCGGCACGCGCCGCGCTGCGGTCTCCGGGCGTGGATCGGGCCATGCAGGCGCAGCTGCGCTTCGACGGGGGGATGACGGCCCAGATCACGTGTTCGATGTGGTCGCGGCGGCTCCTGCACGTCGGCTTCCACGTCACCGGGGACGCCGGGGAGTTGCATGTCTTCAACCCTGTCGGTCCCAACATCTACAGCCGTCTGTCGCGTCGCGGGCCAACGGGACGGGCCGTCGAGCACCTGAGCCGGCGACCGACCTACGAGTTCCAGCTCGAGGCGTTCTGTGGCGCCGTCGGTGGCGGTGACCCACCCATCACCGGCGTGGCCGATGCCATCGCCAACATGGACGTGATCGACGCCGTGTACCGGCACGCCGGGCTCGAGCCCCGGAGCCCGACTCCCTGAATCCCGACATCCGCACCGTCGCATGACAGAGTCGCTGCAGTTCCTCGGGCTCGTCGCCCTGCTCTTGCTCGGCGCGGGGGGGTGGGGGACCGTCGCCGTCGGCGCCCTGGAGCGGGCGGGGTGGGACACCGCACGCCAGGAGATCGGCCCCGCCCTCCAGCTCGTCCTGGGCGTGAGCCTCTTCCTGGTCGTGGGCGGCGTCCTCGTGGCCTGCGACGTGGCGCGCTTCGATGTCCTGCTGTCGTGGCACCTGGTCGGGGTGGTGCTGTTGCTGACGCGGTCGGGCGTGGGCATCCGACGCCTGAGAAGCCTCGATGTGGCCACCGTGCTCTACGGACTGGCGGCCGGCGTGGTCGGGGTGGTGCTCGTCGTACTGTCGGTGGGGATCGCCATCGGCTCGCCCTTCTACAACGTGTTCGACGACGATGCCGCCTACGTCTATTTCGCCCAACGCCTCTTGAGCACGGGAGGTCTGATCGACCCCTTCAATGCCCGGCGGATGACGAGCTACGGCGGGGCCACGCTCTATCAGTCGTTCTTCCTCCATGCCTTCGGGAACACCGCACTGCGGGGCTTCGAGTTCACGTTCGCGGCACTGCTGCTGATCGTCGTGGCCGTGGGCACCATGAAGCGACGGTGGCTGGCGCTCGGGATGGTGGTGGTGGGCTTCGGCGTCCTGCTGGGCCACGGCATCGGGCCCGTGCAGAATCTGAGCCCCACCCTGTCGGCGGCGGCGCTCTCCCTCGGTGCGTACCAGCTCCTGGGAAAAGTCCGGAGCTCCCCCCAGGCCGACCAGCCATGGCTGTATGTCGCCATCGGCGTGGTGCTCGGCGGGATCCTGGCCCTGCGCTTCTACTACCTCACCTCGGTGGCCGTGGCCGCCGTCATCGCCATCGTGGTGGCTCGGGGCCGGCGCTCGGTGAAGCCGATCCTCCTCGTCGTCTGCGTCGGCACCGTGTCGGTGAGCGGCTGGGCCGTGGCCCTGTACCGGTCGTCACGGACACCGTTGTTCCCCCTGTTGGAGGGGAACTACAACCCTTCGTACCCCGTCGGGCCCAATCCGCTGTCGTCGGGCGTCGCCAGCTATGCGCGCCAGGTCTGGAGCGTCGTGAAGGGGGACGACGTCGGTTGGGTGGCACTGGCCTGTTTGGCCGTGGCCCTGAGCGCGCTGATCCTGCGGTTCGGCGATCGTCAGGTCATGGTGGTGCTGCTGGCGGCGGGGGTGGGGTGCCTGGCCCAGATGTTCGTCTTCACCGTGATCTTCTCGGGCTTCGCCGCCATCGAGATCGACCGGTTCGAGGGGCCGAGCACGTTGGCCGGCGGGCTCTTCGCCCTGGGCGCGTTGTGGCCACTGCGCGAGCCCCGGGCGTCGTCGTCGCACGCCCGACACCTATCTGCTCCCGCCACGGCCGCGCCCGGCGCGTCGGCGTGGCGCCGGGTGGCGCCGGGGGCGTTGACCGTGGTGCTATTGCTGGGACTGGCCTCGCTGATCTTCGGGGGGACGGCGGGTGTCGTGTGGCGCTCTTCGACCACGCACATCCGATCGGGCATCCACGTCCTGCGCGGGACCATCGGCTTCCCCGATCGCTACACCGACGTCGAAACGCAGTACGCGCAGCTCGACGCCGCGATCCCACCAGGCGCCAAGGTCCTGGCCGCGGTCGACTACCCGAGCCTGCTGGGATTCTCGCGGTACCAGTTCGCCACCCTCGACCTGGCCGGCAGTGCCTCGCCCCTCCCGCACATGCCCTATTTCCAGGGTGCGGCGGCCAAGGTGGCCTATCTCCGGCACCTGGGGTACGACTACATCGTCGCCGACTCCGTGACCGCCCACGGGCTCTACCAGTTCCAGCCGTGGGAGAACGATCTTCGTTCACCGCGCTACAACTACCGCGCCTGGGCACCGTATTTCATCGACTGGATGAGCTCGATCACCAGCCTCGAACGCACCGACGCCTCGGCGGTGCGGTACTTCGGGTCTCTGGCGCTCATCCCGATCCGGGACCGCTGAGCGCCACTCAGAAGATCCCCGCCGCCAGCCCGGCCGCCAGGGTCGCACCCAGATCGGCGGCTCGGTCCAGGTCGCTCGGTGTCGTGGCGCCCACCACGGTCACGGGGGGAAGGACGCGGCGCCAGCGCAGACCAGCCGTGATCCGCTCGACACTGGACAGCGCCCCTTCGATGTCGGTGTCTCCCTTGACCACCACGGCGTAGGAGAGCCCGGCCGTGCGCTCCAGGCACGGGTGGTACACACGTTCGAAGAAGTCCTTGAGGGCGCCGGACATGTACCCGAAGTTCGCCGGTGTGACGAGCAGGACACCGTGCGCCCACAACACGTCCTCAGGCCCGGCATCGAAGGCCCCCAGGACCCGGAGCGTCACCTCGTCGCCGACGGCGCCGACCGCCGCGGTCACCGCCGCCTCGCACAGGACCCGGGTCGAGCCGGTGCGCGAGTGGAAGACGACGAGCAGGTGGCGACCGGTGGCGGGCTCACCGGCCCCCGAGACGCCGTCGGGCATGGGTCGATCGTAGGGACATGGCCGTCACGGGGTCGGATCGGCCCATGGCATCATCGACAGATGCCGGGCGACACCAGTACCACCACCGGAGCGGACACTCTCACCGGGCCCGGGCGAGCCGTGTCGTCGGGCATGGTCCTCGCCCTGGTGTGCGTGGGGCAGTTCATGGTGGTCCTCGATCTCTCCATCGTGAACGTCGCCCTTCCCTCCATGCAGCGCGATCTGGGCTTCTCGACCTCGAGCCTGCAATGGGTCGTGAACGCCTACGCCCTGTCCTTCGGGGGTTTCCTGCTCCTCGGTGGACGCGCCGCGGACCTGTTCGGCCGGCGCCGGGTCTTCATGCTGGGCCTGTTCCTGTTCGCCGGGGCGAGCCTGGTGTGCGCCATCGCCCAGAACCAGTTCATGCTGGTGGGGGCCCGCGCCCTGCAGGGCCTGGGCGCGGCCGTCCTCTCTCCTGCCACCCTGACCATTCTCACCATGACCTTCCGGGCCCCTGCCGAGCGCTCACGTGCCCTCGGGATCTGGAGTGCCATGGCGGCGGTGGGGGGCGCCTCGGGAGCCCTGCTCGGGGGCGTCCTCACCGACCTGCTGTCGTGGCGGTGGATCTTCTACATCAACATCCCCATCGCCGCCGCCGCCCTGGTGGCCGCCCGGGTCGTGTTGGTGGAGACCCGGGCCGAAGGCGAACGCCCATCGCTCGACGTGCCGGGCGCCATCCTCGTGACGGGGGGGCTGTCGGCCCTCGTCTACGGCGTGGCGGGGACGAGCACGCATTCGTGGGGTTCCGCCAATACCGTCGTGCCCTTGGTGATCGCGGGCGCATGCCTGGGGGCATTCGTCGTGATCGAGACCACCGTGGTCCGGGCGCCGCTCGTGCCCTTCGGGCTGTTCCGCTCCCGGGCGCTCACCGCCTCCAACCTGGCCATGTTCTTCGCCGGGGGGGCGATGTTCTCGATGTGGTTCTTCGTCTCGCTCTACCTGCAAGACGTCTTGCGGTTCTCGCCGCTCACCACCGGGCTGGGCTTTCTCCCTCAGACCGCGGCCATCGCCATCGGAGCCCAGATCAGCTCCCGGCTCGTGCCGCGCTACGGACCGCGCCTTCCGCTTCTCGTCGGAGTCCTCATGAGCGCGTCCGGCCTGGAGTGGCTGTCGCACGCCGGGCCGACGGGGTCGTACTGGGGATCGGTCTTCGGGGGCGCCGATCTCGCCACCTTCGGCATGGGGCTCGCCATCACGCCCCTGGCCTTCGCCGCCACCGCCGGGGTGGCACAGTCCCAGGCGGGCCTGGCGTCAGGCGTGTTGAACACCAGCCGCCAGATCGGCGCGTCGGTGGCCCTGGCCGCACTGGCCACCATCGCCGCCGACCGGACCCGGTCGTTGCTGGCGTCGGGAGCACGCGGCACTCCGCACCCCGTCGTGCACGAGGCCGCCGCGCTGACCGCCGGGTTCTCGCGGGGCTTCCACGTGTCGGCGCTGATCGCGCTGGGAGGTGTCGTGGCCGGGGTGTTCATTCCCCGCCAAGGACGAGCCGCACCCGCCGTGGTCGAACCGACGACATTCGGTCAGTCGAACTGACGCCAGTTGGCCACCGACGGCTGCGCCGACGAAGCCGGGCCGGCGCCGAAGAGCGCGAAAACGTTCTCCATCATCCGCCACAGCACCGTCGTGACCCCGGGGATGGCCGGGAACACGATGTTGGGGTCGATGCCCGGCGCGTCGGAGAGCCTGCACACGAACATGGCCGATCCGGTGGCGAGCACGCCGCCCCCGTTCGGTGCCGTGTAGTACGTCATATCCGACACGCGCCCCCGGCCACGGTTGGCGACCGGAGAGTGGGCCAGGATCATCACGTTGCTCGGCCCGCTCAACCCCGGTTCGTAGCTGTCGTACTCGCCCTGGACCACCCGCGCCAGATGCTGCCCGTTGGCGAGACCCGTGCCCGAGAAGAGCCAGGCGCCGGCGTCGGCGACGACCATGTCCGCCATGGCGCCGATGTCGGCATACTGCGAGCCCACGAGCTCCTGCTCGGGCCGCGGCACGGGACCGTCGGGCCAATTGGCGGTCACCTCGGCGGGGTCGGTCCCCCACAACGGGTCTTCCTTGGCGAAGTCGGACTTGTAACACACCTGGTGCCTGTCCTCGCCCAGGGGTGAGGGCTCGAGACGGATGTGGCGGTAGACGGCGTTGGCCCCGAGAAAGGCCAGGTTCACCCCCTCCGCCAGCGCCTCGGCCGCGCCGTCGCGCATCGTGCTCGACCAGTACTCGTCGTGGCCCAGGCTGAACAAGCACCGGTGGCGGGCCAGACGCCCCGGGACCTGGTGGAGGTCGATGTCGGTGAAGTAGGTGACGTCGAGCCCCAGGCTCTCGGCCAGGAAGATGAGCGGGAACTCGTTGCCGGTGAAGTCCGGTGCCCCCCATCCCCGCTGGTCATAGGGCCGGTCGAACGACACCACGCGCGACCGGTTGGCGGCGCCGGACTCGCCCACGCGCGCCGTCCCGGGGCCCACGTACAGGCTCCGGCCCCCGAAAGCGTTGTACGCCTGCCACGTCGTGACCGAGTGCATGATGGCGAACGCCGCGGTGCTGTCGTCGTCGCGAACGCACAGAGGGATGTACCCCGCCGTCGTCCCGTTGTCGCTCCCGGTCAGCTTGAACAGGTATGCCCCCGGCGCCCACGCCTGGTCGATCTCGACGCGCACCGTGGGCCGCCACTGGCACTCGACCATGTTCGTGCCCGGCGCCACCGTGGGGGGCGGTTGGGCCGGCCCTCCGGCCAACGGCGTTGATCGCCACACCAGCCGACCCCCCAGACCCCCGTAGTACCCCATGCGGTAGAGCTCGACGCGGTAGGGGACCGGCGGCGGATCGATGCACAACGTGACGACATCCCCCCGCACCGCGCTCACGTGGTCGCTGTAGCCCCAGATGCGACTGGTGGCGCTCATCACCCAGTCGAGCGTCCCGGGAAGTTGGTTCTCCGCCACCACCCAGTCCGCCGACGGCACCACCACGCCACTGTCGAGGGTGACCGTACGGACCGTGGAGGCCTCGGGCACCGCGGCACCGGGGCGCGGCGCTTCGGTGCTCGGTGGGCCGTCGTGGGGTCGGCGCGCCAAGCGGCGCACGGCGGCGCGTGGCCCGAACTGCTCACCCAGGCCCCATGAGGCTCCCCCGAGGGCAGCGAGGCCCAGGCCCGCCCCCGTGGCGCGCAGGAACCTCCGCCGGGTGACAGCCGTCTCGCGGTGGGTGTCTGGACCCTCGACATCACCTGAGCGGCCAGGAGGAGATGTCTCCGGGGGACCGATGCGCCCAGACTAAGCGGGCCCTCCACCAGGGCGCGCGCGGGTATGACGAACGTATGTTCGATATGCTGGTTCCCGTGGGCGACCCGGTGGCGTTCCGATGGAAGAAGGCCGACGACGACGGCGGTCAGCCCATGCTCTTCGCCGAGGAGGAGCTCGTCGACCGGCACCTGGGCATCGGCGAGTACCGGGGCCTCGAGTTTCTGCACGTCAATGCCCGACGGTTGATCAACGAGGTCCCGGCCGGGTCGCACATGCCGTTCCGCTTCACCATCAACGCCTACCGGGGGTGCAGTCACGCGTGTGCCTATTGCTTCGCCCGGCCCACCCACGAGTATCTCGGGCTGGGGATGGGCGAAGACTTCGAGCGCAAGCTCGTGGTCAAGGTGAACGCCGTCGAGCGGGTGCGAGCCGAGCTTCGTTCCCCCCGTTGGAATGGTGCGCACATCGCCATGGGCACCAACACCGACCCCTATCAACGCGCCGAGGGGCGGTATCACCTCACGCGCGGCATCGTCGAGGCACTGGGCGAAGCCCGGAACCCGTTTTCGATCCTGACCAAGTCGACCCTGATCCTGCGCGACCTCGACCTTCTCGTCGCCGCCGCGTCGCGCACCGACGTGCACTGCAACCTGTCCATCGGCACGCTCGACGAAGACGTGTGGAAGGCCACCGAGCCGGGCACCCCCCATCCCCGGCGCCGAGTCGAGGCTGTGCGCCGGCTCAACGATGCGGGCATCCCCACCGGAGTCCTGGTGGCGCCGATCATCCCCGGATGGTCCGACGCGCCCGAACAACTCGAGGAGGTGGCCGCGGCGTGCGTGGAAGCCGGCGCCACCTTCGTCACGCCCATCGCCTTGCATCTCCGGCGGGGGGTGAAGGAGCACTTCCTGGCTTTCGTCGAGCAGCACCATCCCGCCCGTCACGACGCCCTGGCGAGGCGCTATGCCCGCTCGGCCTACCTCTCACCCCGCGAACAAGCGGTCATCGCGGCGCGCCTCCACGCCGTGGTGGTGCCGGACCGACGCCGCCGGAGCGCAGCCGACACCTTCGGCCACCCCGCGTCCCCCGCGCCGGCCCCGAGGGGGGCCGTCGTGCCGGCGACGACCACGCCGGCGGAGCAGTTGCCGCTCCTGCCTCCGCTGTGACCGGGGTCACTCCTCGATGAGGCGCCCATGGAGGTAGTCGTCGTAGGCGCCGAGATCGAGCAGACCGTGACCCGAATAGGAGAACAGGATGACCTCCTCCTTCCCGGCTTCGCGCGCCGCCAGAGCCTGGTCGATCACGGCCCGGATGGCATGGGCGGTCTCCGGGGCGGGGATGGCGCCCTCGGTGCGGGCGAATTGCAGGGCAGCGTCGAAGACCTTGCCCTGGGGGTAGGCCACGGCGCGCATGCGACCGTTCTTGACGAGGTTGCAGATGATCGGCGCATCCCCGTGGTAGCGCAGACCCCCGGCGTGGATCGAGGGCGGTATGAAATCGTGGCCCAAGGTGTACATCGCCAACAGCGGTGTCATGCCCGCGGTGTCTCCGAAGTCGTATTCGAACCGACCCTCGGTCAGGGTGGGGCACGACGAGGGCTCCACGGCCAGGAGGTCCACTCCCGCGTCGGGAACGAAGGGGAGCGCGATCCCACCCAGGTTCGAGCCACCACCGCATGAACCGATGATGATGTCAGGGCGCTCCTCGCCCGCCAGTGCCAGTTGCTCCTTGGCTTCGAGCCCGATCACGGTCTGGTGCAACAGCACGTGGTTGAGGACCGATCCCAGCGAATAATGGGAATCGTCGCGACCCACGGCATCACGCACGGCGTCGCTGATGGCCGACCCCAATGAGCCTGGGTGCTCGGGGTCGTCGACAGGAGAAGCCTCGACATCGGCGCCCCACACCTCCATCATCACGCGGCGGTAGGGCTTCTGTTCGAACGAAGCCCGCACCATGTACACCTTGCACTCCAGGCCGAAGCGCGAGGTGGCGTACGCCAGGGCGCTGCCCCATTGCCCCGCACCTGTCTCGGTGGTGAGGCGTGTGATTCCCGAGGCCTTGTTGTAGAAGGCCTGCGGCACCGCCGTGTTGGGCTTGTGCGACCCCGCCGGCGACACCGATTCGTCCTTGTAGTAGATGCGGGCCGGTGTCTGCAGCGCCGCTTCGAGGCGCGTGGCGCGCACCAGGGGTGTCGGCCGCCACGAGCGCAGCACGTCGAGCACCTCACCGGGGACGTCAATCCACGGCTCGGCGCTGACCTCCTGGGCGATGAGCGCCATGGGGAACAACGGGGCGAGGTCGTCAGGCCCGACCGGCTGCCGGGTCCCGGGGTGCAAGGGCGGCGCCAGGGGCTCGGGCAGGTGGGGGACGACGTTGAACCAGGCTTCGGGGATCCGGTCGGCGGTGAGGATGGTGCGCATGAAAACCTCCGAGGGACTGGGCGTACCGTTCCATCGGCGACTGTACCGGCGGGCTCGGCGGCCGTCCCGGGCTGACGCGGGGCGCACTCGACACCGACACCGGCCCCGCGCGCCATCTGCGAACATGACTCGATGAGCGGCGTGGCGGGCCAGGGCACCTGGGTGATCGATCTCGACGGTGTGGTGTGGCTGGCCGATCAACCCATTGCGGGCTCGGCCCGGGCCGTGGAGCGACTGCGCCGGGCCGGCCACGGCGTGGTGTTCGCCACCAACAACGCCTCACCCACCGTCGCCGAGCTCCAACACCGTTTGGCCGAGGCCGGCATCGCGGCGTCGCCCGAGGAGATCGTCACCTCGGCCCAGGCCGCCGCCTCGATGCTCGAGCCCGGGTCGACGGCCCTGGTGTGCGGCGACGATGGCGTGCTCGAGGCGCTGGCGGCGCGCCGCGTCTCGGTCCGGACCGAGGGCCCCGTCGACGCCGTGGTGGTGGGATGGACGCGGCGCTTCGACTTCGACCTCCTCGCCGCCGCGGCCACGGCGGTTCGCCAAGGTGCACGGTTCATCGGCACCAACGAAGACCCGACCCACCCCACTCCGCACCGCCTGCTCCCGGGGTCCGGGGCGATCCTCGCTGCGGTGGCCACTGCCGCCCAGGCCACCCCAGAGGTGGCGGGCAAGCCCCATGACCCCATCGTGGCCCTATTGCGATGGCGCGCCCCTGAGGCCGTGATGATGGTGGGGGACAGGCCATCGACCGACGGCGCCCTGGCGAGGCGCCTGGGACTCCCCTTCGCGCTGGTGCGGACGGGGGTGACCTCCGACGGCCGCGAGCCCATGGTGGTCGAGCCCGACGAGGAGGCGCCCGACCTCGAGACCCTCGTGGCCCGCCATGTCGACGACTGATCCAAGGGCCTTTCGTCTCTTGCCGCACCTCGGGGCGGGTCCTAGCGTGGCGCCATGACTGAGAACGACGGAATGCGGCGCTACGTCGAAGCCGCCACAGCGCTCACGCAGATCACGCGTTCACGCGCCGAGGAATTGGTCCGAGAGCTCATCAAGGCAGGGGAGCTCGAACGACACCGGGCCCAGGACTGGGTCGAGGCTCTGGTGAAGACGAGCCGCGACCGGTCCGAGGCGCTGGTCGACACCGTGCGGGGCGAAGTGCGCCATCAGCTCAAAGAGCTCGGCTTCACCAACGTGGACGACCTGGCCAAGAAGGTGGCTGCCATCCTGGCCAAGTCCTCAGCGGCAGGACGCCAGGCCACCCACCGGCCCGGGGGCAAGACCAAGAAGACGAGCCCGAAGAAGACCGGCCCTTCGAAGACCGGTGCGTCGAAGCCCTCGGCACGCAAGGCGTCGGGGACGAAGAAGGCAGGGGCGAAGAAGGCCGGCGCCTGACTCCGACGAGGGTGCGCCGCAGGCTCGACACCGAGCTCGTGCGGCGAGGGCTGGCGCCGTCACGTGAGAGTGCGCGGCTCCTCGTGGCGCAGGGGGCAGTGCTGGTGGGTGGGTCGCGTGCGGACAAGCCGGCGCGCCTCGTGGCCGAATCCGACCCCGTGGTGGTCATCGACACGCATGGGCACCACTTCGTGTCGCGAGGCGGGCACAAGCTCGAGGCCGCATTGGACCACTTCGCCGTGGCCGTCTCGGGTCGTCGGTGTCTCGACGCCGGCGCCTCGACAGGTGGGTTCACCGACTGCCTCCTCGGTCGGGGGGCGTCTGTGGTCGTGGCCGTCGACGTCGGCCACGGCCAGCTCGATGCGTCACTGCGCCACCACCCCCGCGTCGAGGTCCTGGAACGGCGGAACATCCGGACTCTGCAACTCTCCGACGCCGGGGGGGAGCCCTTCGATGTGCTCGTCGCCGACCTCTCGTTCATCTCGCTCGTGACCGTGGCCCCGGTGCTCGTCGGCGACCTGGCCCGACCCGGCGCCGACGTCGTGGCGCTCGTGAAGCCCCAGTTCGAGGCGGGGCGGGTCGAGGTCAGCCGGGGCAAGGGCGTGATCCGCGACCCTTCGGTGCGCCGCGCCGCGCTCGAAAAGGTGGCCTCCGCCTTCGCGTCGCAGGGAGCCAGCATCATGGGGGCCATGGCATCACCGCTCCTGGGCCCCGCCGGCAACGCGGAGTTCCTCCTCCATGCCCGGGCCCACGCCGCCCCCGGTGCGGACTCCGGCCCCGACGCTTGGGCTGTCGCCCTCGATGCGGCCGTCGCCGGTGCCCCCGACGCCCCCGGTGCCGACGACGCCCCCGGCGCCGACGACGCGCCGTCTCCCGAGGCCGGATAACAGCCGTGGCCACCATCGCCTTCGTCGTGCACCCCGAGCGCCCCGAGGCGGCCGCCATCGCCCGGCAGGCATCGACATGGCTCGAAAGCGGCGGGCACCGGGCCGTGGAGGTGTCCGACCTGTCCGAGGGCGGCGATCCGAGCATCCCTCTCGACGACACCGTGGACCTGGCAGTGAGCCTCGGAGGGGACGGCACCATGCTCCGCACCGTGGCCCTCGCCTGCTCCCACGCCACCCCGGTGCTCGGCGTGAACCTGGGCCGCCTGGGGTATCTGACCGAAGTCGAGCCCGACGGGCTCCACCACGCGCTCGAGCGTTTCCTCTCAGGCAACTACACCGTCGAGGAGCGCACCACCCTCGAGGTCATCGTGGAGCGGGGCGGGCCCGGGGCCCCGGCGCTCGAACGGCGCGTCGTCGTTCTCAACGAGGCGGTGGTCGAGAAGACCGCGCCGGGACACACCATCCGGGTGGCGGCCTCCATCGCCGGGCGGCCCTTCGTCACCTACGCCGCCGACGGGCTCCTGGTCGCCACGCCGACGGGATCGACGGCCTACAACCTGTCGGCGCGGGGCCCGATCCTCAGCCCGGGCCTGCGCGCCCTGGTGCTGACCCCGGTGTCGCCGCACATGCTGTTCGACCGCCCCCTCGTCCTCGAGCCCGAACAGTGGGTCCGGCTCGAAATGCTGGGCCCCCTTCCGGCCGTGCTGGTCCTGGACGGACAGAGCGCCGACTCCCTCCAACCCGGTGATGCCGTGGTGTGTCGCGTGGGCTCGTCGCCGGCGCGCCTCGTCACCTTCGGGCCCCGCGACTTCTTCTCGATCCTGCGCGCCAGGTTCCACCTGGCGGACCGCTGAGCGACGATGCTCGTCGAACTCCGTGTCCGCGACCTGGGGGTCATCGAGTCGGTGGCACTCGACCTGGGCCCGGGCATGACGGCGCTGACCGGTGAGACCGGGGCGGGCAAGACGTTGCTCGTCGACGCCCTCGAACTGTTGGTGGGGGGGCGGGCCGATCCGACGCTGGTCCGGCCCGGCGCCACTGAGGCCCTGGTCGAGGGGAGGTTCACCGTAAATGACGAAGAGGTGATCCTGGCACGCGCCGTCCCCGCCCACGGGCGCTCGCGGGCGTGGATCGACGGCCGGATGGCCCCGGTCTCGGCCCTGGCCGAAGCAGGGGCGCGGTTGCTCGAGCTCCACGGCCAGCACTCGCAACAGGCACTGCTCGACGCCCCCGCCCAGCGCCGGGCGCTGGACACCTTCGCCGGGACCGATCTCGGTCCTCTGACCGCGGCGCGCGCCCGGCGCCGGGCGTTGCGTGCGGAACTGGAGTCGCTCGGCGGCGACGACCGGGCCCGGGCGCGCCAGGCCGACCTGTTGCGCTACCAGCTCTCCGAGATCGACGCTGCCGCCCTCGAGGACCCCGACGAAGACCGAGCGCTGGCGGCCGAGGAAGACCGTTTGTCGGAGGCCACCGCCCACCGCCACGCAGCGGCGACCGCCCTCGCCGCCCTCGACGACAACGACGACCGGACCCGCGACGTCATCGACCTCCTGGGCGCGGCCCGGGCCGCCCTCGAAGGACGGGGCCCGCTGGCCGAGCTCAACACACGCCTGGCGTCGCTGCAGGCCGACGCCTCCGATGTCGCCTCGGAGCTGCGCCAAGTCATCGAGACCTGGGAGGACGATCCCGAGCGACTGGAGGAGGTGCGGGGGCGCCGCCAGCTGCTGCGAGAGCTGTCTCGCAAGTACGGCGAGGGACCGGACGGCGTCCTCACCTTCGCGGCCGAGGCTCGGCGGCAACTGGAGGAGCTCGACGCGGCCGAGGTGCGAGCCGCCGAGCTCCTGGTCGAGATCGAGACGGCCGAATCCGAAGTGACCGCAGCCGAGGCCGCCGTCGGCGCGCAGCGCCGCCGGGCCGCCCCCACCCTCGCCCGGGCCGTCGAGCAGCGCCTGCAGCGCCTCGCCATGCCCCACGCCCGGGTGGAGGTGACCGTGGCCGAGCCCGATCCCGGCGACGACGTCACGTTCCTCCTGGGGGCCAACCCGGGCGAGGCGGTCCTGCCCCTGGCCAAGGTGGCCTCGGGCGGCGAGCTCGCCCGGGCCATGCTGGCACTGCGCCTCGTGCTCACCGACGCCCCCGCCACCATGGTCTTCGACGAGGTCGACGCCGGGGTGGGGGGAGAAGCGGCTCAGGCAGTGGGCAGCGCCTTGGCCGAGGTGGCGGGCCGTCACCAGGTCCTCGTGGTCACGCACCTGGCCCAGGTGGCGGCCTGTGCGCAACAACAGCTGGGGGTGCACAAGGAGGTGGCCGGGGGCCGGACCGTGGCGCACGCGGCGGTCCTCGGTGACGACGACCGGGTGGTCGAGCTGGCCCGCATGCTCTCGGGTCATCCCGACTCTGCCGCGGCCCGGCGCCACGCCCAAGAGCTCCTCGGGCCCGGTGCGGGGACCTCGAAGCGCAAACCGTCGCGGGCCCGCTGAACCACGGGTCACGCCCCGACACTCCACCGGTAGATTGGACCCGTGGTCTACCGTGGAACGATGCCCGGGAAGCTCCGAGCTTGACCAAGTACGTCTTCGTCACCGGCGGTGTGTCCTCATCGCTCGGCAAGGGACTCACCGCCTCCTCGCTCGGCCGGCTCCTCAAGTGCCGTGGCCTACGGGTCACGATGATCAAGCTCGATCCGTACATCAACGTCGACCCCGGCACGATGAACCCGTTCGAGCACGGCGAGGTGTTCGTCACCCACGACGGGGGCGAGACCGACCTCGACCTCGGGCACTATGAGCGCTTCATCGACGTCGAGCTGAAGACGACGTCAAACGCCACGACGGGGTCGATCTACTCCGAGGTGATCCGCAAGGAGCGCCACGGCGAGTACCTGGGCAAGACCGTGCAGGTCATCCCGCACATCACCGATGAGATCAAGGCCCGCATCCGCCACCTGGCGTCGGAGGAGATCGACGTGGTGATCGTCGAGGTGGGCGGCACGGTCGGTGACATCGAGATCGTCCCCTTCCTCGAGGCCATCCGGCAGTTTCGCCACGACGTGGGACGAGACAACGTCTGCTACGTCCACCTCACCCTGGTGCCCTACCTGGCCCCGTCGGGGGAGCAGAAGACCAAACCCACCCAGCACTCGGTCACCGAGTTGCGCAGTCGAGGAATCCAACCCGACGTCATCGTGTGCCGGTCGGACCAACCCATCTCCGACGGCCTCAAGCGCAAGATCTCGCTGCTGTGCGACGTGCCCGTAGAGGGGGTCATCTCGGCGGTGGACGCGCCCAGCATCTACGAGATCCCGCTCGTCCTGCACGAAGAGGGCCTCGACCGGGTGGTGTGCCAGATGCTCGCCATCGACGGGGAGGAGCATCCCGTCGACCTGTCGGGGTGGGAGAAGGTCGTCTGGCAGGTCTCGGCGTCCGAGCGGCCCGTGCGTATCGGCGTGGTGGGCAAATACGTCAATCTCCCCGACGCGTACCTGTCGGTGGGTGAAGCCCTGCGCCACGCCGGGTTCCACCACGGGGCCAAGGTCGAGGTGGACTGGATCCAGGCCGAGAAGGTCCCCGACCTCCTCGGCACGGACCGCATGTTGCAGCTCGACGGCATGGTCATCCCCGGGGGCTTCGGGGAACGCGGCATCGAAGGGAAGATCGACGCCGTCGAATTCGCCCGCCAGCGCGAGATCCCGTGTCTGGGGCTGTGTCTCGGCCTCCAGGTCATGGTCATCGAGGTGGCACGTCACCTGGCCGGGCTCGAAGGGGCCAACTCGCGCGAATTCGACACCATCAGCCCGCACATGGTCATCGACCTCATGGACGACCAACACAAAGTCGTCGACATGGGCGGCACCATGCGCCTGGGCTCCTACGTGGCGCAGCTCGAGCCCGGTTCCATCGTGGCCGAGGCCTACGGGTCACTGGTGGTGTCAGAACGCCACCGTCACCGCTACGAGGTCAATCCCCGCTACAAGGCCCGGCTGGAAGAGGCCGGTCTGCGCTGCTCGGGGTCGTCGGCCGACGGCGTGCTGGTCGAGTTCGTCGAGCTCCCCGAGCACCCCTTCTGGGTGGGGACCCAGGCCCACCCCGAGTTCAAGAGCCGACCCGACCGTCCCCACCCGCTGTTCCGCGAATTGCTGCGGGCGGCACTGCGGCGTGCCGACGGGCGCCTGCCCCGCCTCATCGCCATCGACTCCGACGTCGGTGCCGCCTCCTGAACAGGGGTTCCGTCACCTCGCTGACGAGGTCCGCCTCGAGGGGTGGGGGATCTCGTTCGTGCGAGGGGAGTTCGAGGCTCCCGACCACTCCCACTTCACCCGCGACGTCGTCCGTCACCCCGGAGCGGTGGCTGTGGTCCCCGTGACCGGGCACGACACCGTCCTGCTCGTTCGCCAGTACCGCGGGCCCGTGGACACCGAGCTCCTCGAGATCCCCGCCGGCACGCGCGACGTCGTGGGTGAGCCACCCGAGACCACAGCCCGACGCGAGCTCGAGGAGGAGGTGGGTGTGCGGGCCGGGACGATCCGCCTCGTGGGCACCATGCTCAACAGCCCCGGGTTCTGCGACCAGAAGACCCTGCTCTACCTGGCCCGAGATCTCGAGCCGGTGGCGCCTTCGCGCCACGGCGAGGAGGAGCGCTACATCGAGGTGGTCGAGGTCGCCCTGGCGGAGATCGACTCGATGGTGGCATCGGGCGCGCTCGTCGACGCCCAGACGCTCCTCGGGCTGCTCCTGGCGCGCCAGGCGTTGGTCGTCGAACGGGCCGCATCGTCGCCAACGACGCCCCCTCCGTCGACGACCTGAAGGCGAGTCGCACATGCCGCCGGTCGTGATCGACATGCCCGAGAGCGGGCCGCTACTGAGTCGCCAGGCCGAGGAATACCTCACGTGGCTGGCGATCGAACAGGGCCGGGCACGCAACACCATCGTGTCGTATCGACGTGACCTGGTCAGCTATGAGGCCTTCCTGGCCGGACGCGGCATCACGGTGGATCGTGCCGATGTCGCCAGCATCGAAGAGCACCTGGCGCAACGGCGCGTCGCGGGCCTCGGCCCCGCCTCGGTGTCGCGCGCCCTAGCGGCGCTGCGAGGCCTGCACCGGTTCCTCCTCGAGGAGGGTGGCGCCCCCGTCGACCCCACCACCGACGTGCGTCCCATCCGCGCCCCCCATCGCCTCCCCAAGGCCATCGACGAGGACGAGGTGGGCCAGCTGCTCGACACGACGACCAAGAAGGACCCCGCCTCGGTTCGGGACCGGGCCATCCTCGAGGTCCTGTACGGCACGGGGATGCGCGTGTCGGAGCTGGGGGGGCTGAGCCTGTCGGACCTGGTGTCGGACACCGGGCTGGTCCGGGTGCTGGGCAAGGGGGACAAAGAGCGCCTCGTGCCCATGGGCCGCTGCGCCCGTCGGGCCCTCGACGCCTGGCTCGGTCCCCGAGGACGCCCCGAGTTCGAGCCCCGACGCTGGGCGCGGCGCGGCGACGCCGAGGCAGTGTTCCTCAACGCCCGGGGCGGGCGGCTCACCCGGCAGGGAATCTGGGGGGTGCTCAAGAAGCGCGCCCGCGCTGCCGGCCTCGAGGACAAGGTGCACCCTCATGTGCTGCGCCACTCGTGCGCCACGCACATGCTCGCCCATGGAGCCGACATCCGCGTCGTGCAGGAGCTCCTCGGGCATTCCTCGATCGCCACCACCCAGCTCTACACCAAGGTGTCGCTGGAGCACCTCAGAGAGGCCTACGAGCGGGCGCATCCGCGCGCCGACAGGGGTGCCGGGCAGTAATCTGCTGGGCGTGTCTCCCGACGCCCCGACTGTCGATCACCGCGCCCTGCTGGAGGAGGAGCGCACCGATCTCATCGCCAAGCTCGACGAGCTGGGTCTGGGAGGCGCGGGCCTGACCTATGACTCCAACTTCGCCGACTCCAGCCAGGTGACCGCTGAGCGTGGTGAGGCCGAAGCGCTGGGGGCGTCCCTGCGAGAGACCCTCGAGGACGTGGAACGGGCCCTGGCCAAGCTGTCGGACGGCACCTACGGCGCCTGCGAGGACTGCGGACAGCCGATCGACCCGCTGCGCCTCGAAGCCAAGCCCGCGGCGCGGTACTGCATCAACTGCGCTTCGAAACACTGATCCGGGGGAGCCGTTGAGCGCCTGGGGACCCCCACCCGCCTCCGGACAACCGCGTCGACAGGGCCTGAGCCCGCGCGCCACCATCTGGATCATCGCCGGGGTGGCGCTGGTGGCGGTGTTGATCCGCAGCCACAAGATCAGCACCTTCGAAATCCTGTTCATCTGCGCCGCGATCCCGTCGGTGATCCTGCACGAGATCTCCCACGGCGTCGCCGCCCTGGCCTTCGGTGACGACACCGCGCAGCGCGCCGGCCGAGTGACACTCAACCCCATCAAGCACATCGACCCTTTCGGCACGATCATCCTCCCCGTCCTGCTCGTGCTGAGCGGAGCGCCGGGGGCCATCTTGTACGCCAAGCCGGTCCCCGTGAACGTGTCGCGACTGCGGAACTCTCGCAACACCAGTGTGGTGGTGTCGCTGGTGGGACCGGCGGTGAACATCGCGTTGGCGGCGGTGTGCGGACTCGCCTTCGCCACGTTTCTGAGCCCCGTGTCGCGTCTCGACGCCGCGGTCAGCGTCGGGCCAATCTGGGCCCAGCTGCTGTTTGTGGCCGGCTACGCCAACGTCATCCTGGCCGTGTTCAACCTGATCCCCTTGCCGCCGTTGGACGGCTCGGCCGTGCTGGAGCGCTTCCTCCCCAGGAGCTTGCTTCCCGGCTACTACCGGATCCGTCCCTTCACCATGTTCATCCCCCTGATCATCGTGGTGCTGCGACCCAGCGCGCTCTCGGGCATCTTCGACTGGGCCATCAACCACTACGCCAGCGCGGTGGGAGTACCGGTCAACGGCTGAACCCCTGCGGGGGAGCCAGCAATCCCGCGGCGCGCATGGCCCGGTCGAGGGTGGGCCCCGCCACCGTTCTCGCCTTGGCCGCCCCCTGGGCGAGGACCGACTCCACGTAGTCACGTTGCGACTGCAGCTCGGCCAGGCGCTCGCGCACCGGGCGCAGGAGCTCGGCCAGGGCTTCGGCCACGTCGGCCTTCAACGCCCCGTAGTTGGCGTAGCCCGAGGCCAGGTCGGAGGGGTCGCCTCCGGTGCACGCCGCCAACAACTCCAACAGGTTCGACACGCCCGGCTTCTTCGCCGGGTCGTAGCAGACCTCGGTCTCGGTGTCGGTGACGGCCTTGCGCACTTTGCGGTCGATCTCCTCGGGGGGGTCGAGGACGAGGATGGTGCCGAGGGGGGAGCTCACCGACTTCGACATCTTGCGCGTGGGCTCCTGGAGGTCCATGACCCGGGCCGCCACCTTGGGCACGGCCGGTTCGGGCACCACGAAGGTGTCGCCGTAGCGGTGGTTGAAGCGCGCCGCGACGTCCCGGGTGAGCTCGAGGTGCTGGCGCTGGTCGTCGCCGACGGGGACCCGCTCGGCGTCGTAGAGGAGGATGTCGGCCGCCATGAGCACGGGATAGGTGAGCAGGCCCGCCCGTACGGTCTCCTGCTCGCCGCCTTTGTCCTTGAACTGCGTCATGCGCCGTAGCTCCCCGTAGGTGGCGGTGCATTCGAGCAACCACGTCAGCCGGGGGTGCTCGGGGACGTGGCTCTGGACGAACAGGGTGCAGACCGAGGGGTCGAGCCCCACCGCCAGGAGGTTCTCGGCTGTCTCCAGGGTCGTCTGCGCCAGGAGGGCCGGGTCGTACTCGAGGGTCAGGGCGTGGAGGTCCACCACACAGAAAAAGGCGTCGAAATCGTGTTGGTCGGCCACCCAGTTCCGGAAGGCGCCCAGGTAGTTGCCGAGGTGCAGATCGCCGCTCGGTTGCACCCCTGACAGGACCCTGGCCATGGCGTGCCATGGTACGGGACCCGCGCCGGGACGCGGTGATGCCGATGTCGTGGCGCGAGGGGAGCGCCGCGCACCGTCGTTCCTGCTCAAGGACCATGCACAGACATCGACGGGGGAGCCGGTAGGGTCGACGGCGTGGTGGCGCACGTCTCGACGCCCGTCTATGAAGGGCCCTTCGACGTGCTGCTCCAGCTGGTGTCGGACCACAAGGTCGACATCTACGACATCCGGATGTCGGACCTGGTCGACGCCTTCGTGGCCGAGATGACCGCCCGCCAGCCATTCGACGTCCACACCGCCAGTGAATTCTTGGTGATCGCCGCCATCCTGGTGGAGCTCAAGTCCCGCAAGCTGCTCCCCGGGCCCGACGATGTCGACGACGACGAGGAGCTCGCCGGCTTCGAGGAGCGCGACCGCCTGCTGGCCCGCCTCCTCGAGCTCCAGGCCTACGCGGCGGCGGCGGACGCCTTTGCCGTGCTCATCGACCAGGCCCGGCGCACCCTGCCTCGCGTCGCCGGCCTGGAGGAGCAATTCCGCGACCTGGCCCCGGACCTCCTGGCGGGCGTGACGCCGGAGAAGCTGGCTGCCGCCTTCATGGTGGGCACCGTGCCCCGTCCCGAATTCCTGCTCGACCTGTCCCACGTCACGGTGGAGGCGGTGACCGTGTCCGAAGCGGTCAGCGAGCTCGAAGTGCGGCTCCCCACCGCGGGCCGCCTGTCGTTTCGGGAATTGACCTCGCACTGCACGACGCGCATGCAGATCATTGTCCGCTTCCTCGCTCTGCTGGAGTTGTGCAAACGGGGCTGGATCACCCTCGACCAGGGCGAGACCTTTGGCGACCTCGTCATCTTCTGGTCCCGAGACTCGTCCGTGCTGTCCACCGTCGGCGGTGGCGACACGGTCGAGGAGTACGACGGCTGACGGTCCTGCCCGTGGGACTTCCTGAGGAGTACCGCGCCATCGAGGCCATCGTGCTCTCGGCCCTGGAGCCGGTGCCCCCGAACATGCTCGCCGAGCTCCTCGAGATGCCCATCGAGCGCGTCGAGGCCGCCTGCACCGAGTTGGCGGCGAGTTACGAGGGCGAGAGCCGGGGCTTCGTGCTCGCCCGCGTGGCGGGGGGATACCGCTACCAGACCCACCCCGACCTGGCCCCGTTCGTCGAGCGCTTCGCCATGGAGGGTGTGTCGTCGCGCCTGTCCTCGGCCGCGCTCGAGACCCTGGCCATCGTGGCCTATCGCCAACCCGTCTCGCGGGCGCAGATCGCGGCCCTCCGGGGCGTCAACGTCGACGGGGTGGTGCGGCTGCTCGAGCAGCGCGGCTACATCAACGCCGTGGGCCACGCCCCGGGGCCCGGCCAACCCGTGCTCTACGGCACCACGCCGGCGTTCTTGGAGAGGCTGGGCCTCTACAACCTCGACGAGCTGCCCCCCGTCGAAGAGCTCCTGCCCGGCCCCGAAGTCGTCGAGCAACTCGAGGAGCGCCTGCGCCCCGGCGCCGATGCCTGAGAGGCGACGTCCGCCACCCCGCCCGCCATCGCGTCAGACGCCCGGCGCCGACGACGGCGCACCGCAGGGCGAGCGGCTCCAGAAAGTCCTCGCCCGCATCGGGCTCGGGAGCCGGCGGACCTGTGAAGAGCTGATCGCCGGCGGCCGGGTGACGGTCAACGGCGAGACCGCCGAGCTCGGTCGCAGGGTCGACGTCGAGCACGATGTCGTCTCCCTCGACGGTGTGGCGCTGCCCGTGCTTCCCGGTCTCGTGCACTACCTGCTGCACAAGCCGGCCGGCGTCGTCACCACCGCCCACGATCCCCAGGGTCGCCCGACGGTGCTCGAGCTGGTGCCGGCGGCGCCCCGGGTCTTCCCCGTGGGGAGGCTCGACGCCGACAGCGAAGGGCTCCTGGTGCTCACCAACGACGGGGATCTGGCCCAGCGCCTCACCCACCCTTCCTACGGGGTCGAGAAGGAGTATCTGGTGGAGATCGACGGGGTGGCATCGGCCGGAGATCTGCGGCGTCTGCGTCTGGGTATCGACCTCGACGACGGCAAAACGGCCCCGGCCACCGTGGGCGTGGTGGCGCCGGGCGTCATCCGCATGGTCATCCACGAGGGTCGCAACCGCCAGATCCGACGCATGTGCGACGCCGTGGGCCACCCCGTCCGCCGCCTGGTGCGCACCCGGATCGGCCCGGTATCGGACCCCCACCTGAAGCCCGGGACGTGGAGAGCGCTCGACCCCTCGGAGGTGCGCGCCCTGGCCCGCGCCGCGCGGTTCCGCGACGCCCCTGGCCAGCGCCGTCATCCGCCGGGGAGCGGGACCGGGCCTGGGTAGCATCGAGCCCATGTCCGCCGTCCGCGCCCTGCGCGGTGCCACCACCGTCGACACCGACACCCCCGACCAGGTCTCCAGCCGCATGCAGGAGCTCCTGACCGACCTGTTGGAGCGCAACGGCCTCGACCACGACGAGGTCATCAGCATCGTCTTCACCGCCACCGGTGACGTGGTGTCGATGTTCCCGGCCGCCGCGGCCCGGTCCATGGGCCTCGGCGACGTCCCCCTGTTGTGTGCCCGCGAGCTCGACGTCGTCGGGTCCACACCCCGCTGCTTGCGGGTCCTGATGCACGTGGCCACCGACCGAACCCGCCCCGAGCTCCACCACGTCTATCTCCACGGGGCCCGGGGGCTGCGCGATGACCTCCCCGAGTGACCCCCGGCGAGCCGCCGTCGTCGGCACCGGCCTGATCGGTGGGTCGATCGGGCTCGCCCTGCGGGCCCGCGGCTGGTGGGTGACGGGACGAGACGCCGACCCCAGCGCGGCCGATCGGGCCCGGGCCCTCGGCGCCCTCGACGAGGTGGGCGAGGACCCCGGGGCCGAGATCACCTTCGTGGCCACGCCCCTGGGCGCGGTGGTGCACGAGGTGACGCGGTCGTTGCGCCAGGCGACACGGCCGGGAGCGGTCGTGACCGACGTGGCGGGGGTGAAGGCACCGCTGGCGGCCCAGCTCACCCAGCCCGGCTTCGTGGGGGGCCATCCCATGGCGGGATCCGAGCAGGTGGGGATCGACGGGGCCGACCCTGACTTGTTCGTCGGTGCCACGTGGGTGCTCACGCCCACCGCCACCACCGACCCCGACGCCTATGCCCGCCTCCAGTCGGTGGTGAGCAGTCTCGGTGCCGAGGTTCTGGCGTTGTCACCGGAGCAACACGACACGCTTGTGGCCATGGTCTCCCACGTCCCGCACCTCACCGCCGCCACCCTCATGAACCTCGCCGACCGCGCCGCCGAAGAGCACGGCGCCCTCCTGCGCCTGGCGGCGGGAGGGTTCCGGGACATGACGCGCATCGCGGCGGGACAACCCGGCATCTGGCCCGACGTGTGCGCCGAGAACGCGCCCGCCATCGTGGCCGCCCTCGACACCTTGCTGGCCGATCTGTCGGGCATGCGCGACCGGGTGGCGGCCGCCGACAAGGCCGGCCTGCTGGCCGAGCTCGAGCACGCCGCCGCGGCCCGACGCTCCCTGCCGGCGCGCGCCGTGCGACCTGAACGCCTGGCCGAGTTGCGGGTGCCGGTCCCCGACCGGCCCGGGGTGCTGGCCGAGATCACCACCCTGGCCGGCGACCTCGGGGTGAACATCCACGACATCGAGCTGGCCCACAGCGTCGAGGGCGACCGCGGGGTGCTCGTGCTGGTGGTGGACGGCGATGTCTCGCCCCGGCTGCACGACGCCCTCACCGGTCGCGGCTACCGGTCGACCTCGAGGCACCTCGAATGAGCCCGGCGCTGGGTCCCTCGCCCGCCACCGACGACGCCGCGGTGTTCACCGTGGAGGGCGGTCGCCCTCTGGTGGGCCGGGTCCGGGTCCCGGGTGACAAGTCGGTCTCCCACCGGGCGCTGCTCCTGGGGGCGCTGGCGGTCGGACGCTCGGTGGTGCGGGGGTTGTCCGACGGCGACGACGTGGCTCGCACCGCCGCCGCCCTCGGCGCCCTGGGCGCGCAGTTCGACGGCGACACCGTGCCCGGGTCGATGGTGATCACCGGGGACGCGGCCCGCCTGCACGAGCCCGCCGGTGCCCTAGACGTCGGCAACTCCGGCACCACCATGCGACTGCTCGCCGGGGTGGTGGCCGGGCGGCCCTTCACCACGGCACTCACGGGCGACACCTCGTTGTCGGGCCGGCCCATGGACCGCGTGGCCGTGCCGCTGCGTCGGATGGGGGCGACGGTCCAAGGTCGGACGGCGCGCTGCTTCCCTCCGCTCACGATCCGGGGTGGGGCGCTGGAGGGGATCGACTACACGACTCCGATGGCGAGCTCCCAGGTGAAGTCGTGCGTGCTGCTCGCCGGGCTCCAGGCCGAGGGCGAGACGGTGGTGCGCGAGCCGGTGCTCACCCGGCTCCACACCGAGGAGTTGTTGGCGCGCTGCGGGGCACGGCTGCGCGAGTTCGAGGACGACGGTGGCGGCCACGTCGTGGCCCTGCGCCCGTCGGTGTTGACTCCCTTCGAGCTCGACGTACCCGGTGACCCGTCGCAGGCCGCCTTCTGGGTCGTCGCCGCCTGCCTCGTGCCGGAGAGCTCGGTCACAGTGGAACGCGTCTACGTGGGACGGGGGAGACGCGGATACCTGGACGTGCTCGCCCGCATGGGAGCGAACATCGAGGAGGTTCCGACCACGGGGCCCGGTGACCTCGGCGCCACCGCCGACATCGTGGCGCGCTTCGGGCCCCTGCAGGCGACCGAGGTCCACGCGGCGGAGATCACGGGGCTCGACGAGGTCCCCGTGCTGGCCGTGGCGGCGGCCTGTGCCTCGGGCGACACGGTGTTTCGCGACGTGGGAGAGCTGCGCGTGAAGGAGTCGGACCGCCTCGCCGGGGTGGCCGAGCTCGTAGCGGTGTTCGGGGCCCGGGCCGAGGTCGAGGGCGACGACCTCTGGGTGCATGGCGGTGCCGGTCTGGTGCCGGGCGCGCTCGACGCCCGCGGTGACCACCGCATGGCCATGGCCGCGGCGGTGGCCGGCCTGGCGGCGGGGAGCGAGCGCAGCTCCATCGCGGGATGGTCCGCCGTGGACACCAGCTACCCGCGCTTCGCCGCCGACCTGGCCTCGCTCACCGGTGCCCGGTCGTGACCGGCGTCTCGGTCCAGGTGGTGGCCATCGACGGCCCGGCCGGGGCCGGGAAGTCCACCCTGGCGCAATCGGTGGCCGCGCACCTCGGGGTGGAGCGGCTCGACACCGGGGCCATGTACCGGGCCGTGGCCTTCAAAGCGCTGCAGCACCACATCGACGTCACCGATGCCGAGGCCGTGGCCCGCCTGGCCCGGGACACGGTGATCGAAGTGGGTGAGCGGGTGACGGTCGACGGCGAAGACGCCACCGACGCCATCCGCTCGGTGGCGGTGGACGCCGCGGTGTCGGCCGTGGCCGCCAACCCGGCGGTGCGGGCCGAGCTCGTGACACGCCAGCGCGCCTGGGTGGCGCAGCGGGGACGGGGGGTCGTCGAGGGCCGGGACATCGGCACGGTGGTGCTCCCCGACGCGGACGTGAAGATCTATCTCACTGCCGCCACCGAGACCCGGGCTCGGCGCCGGGCCCGCCAGCGCGCCGACGGGCGCAGCGTCGAAGACGTCCACGAAGACCTGGTGCGCCGGGACCGGCTCGACTCCACCCGCCAGGCCTCGCCCCTGCCATCACCCGAGGACGTCGCCGCGGATGCCAAAGTGATCGACTCGACCGGCAAGTCGAGCCGGGACGTGCTCGAGGAGGTGCTGGCATGCCTGTGAAGCCTCACCTGGACACCGACCACGACACCACCACGTCCCGGCGCGGCGCCGGGGTGCGCGTGCCGTCGTGGGTCTACCGCGGTCTGCGCGTGCTGGTGCACCTGATCAACCGGGCCTACTGGCGCGTCGAGGTGCAGGGGGCCGACACCGTCCCGCTCACCGGGCCGGTGATCCTGGCGCCGGTGCACCGCAGCTTCATGGACTTCTTCGTCGTGTCCGAGGTGACCAGGCGCAAGATCTTCTACATGACCAAAGAAGAGATGTGGAAGACGCCGCTGTTGGGCTCGGTCCTCGACGCCGTCGGAGCGTTCCCGGTGCATCGCGACGGGGCCGACCGCCTGGCATTGGAGCGGGCCCAGGACGTTCTCGAACGCGGCGACGTCCTCATCTTGTTCCCCGAGGGCACGCGGCGCGCCGGGCCGGTCATCGAGAACCTCCACGAGGGCGCCGCTTTCCTGGCGGCGCGTACCGGCGCCCCCATCGTCCCCATCGGGATCGGGGGCACCGCCGAGGCCATGCCCAAGGGGTCGAAGTTCGTGCGCCCCGTCAAGGTCCACATCGTGGTGGGCCCGCCCATCCCTGCTCCCGAGCGCTCGGCCCGGGGAAGAGTGCCCCGCACCCAGGTCCACGCCCTCACCGAGCGGCTGAGCTCGGAGCTCCAGGCGCTCTACGACGACGCCGAACAGCGGGCCACGCCACGAGCCCGACCAACACGACGAAGCCGAGGGCCGAGGCCACGAAGCCCTCGAGGACGCGATGGGGCCGGTACGTGAAGTGCACCAACGACGTCCCGGCCGGGATGGACACGGCCTGGATCAACCCCTGACGCCGGACCGGAGCGGCGTGGTGGGCGCCGTGCCCACCGTGGGCGGCCGGGGTGGTGACCGTGGCCTGCCACCCCGAGGCGTACTGCTCGGACCGCACGAGGGTGGCGGGGCGCGAGGTGGTGACCCGGATGGTCTCGTCTCCCCAGGGCGTGCTCGACACCACCCGCGTGGCGGCCCGGGCCCCGCCACCCCCGGTCACCCAGGCTCGCCCCGCCGCCGAGGCCTGGGTGAAGATGCTGAAGGTGCCGATCATTCCCCGATAGCGCCAGCGGGGCTGGGTCACCGCGTCACGCAGGGATCCGTCGACGCGATAGGTGCCCTGCCCGGCGGTGCGAAGCACCGCCGGCCCGACCACGGCCAGGGCTGAAGGCGCGGCCCGGACCTCGAGCACGACACCACTGGCGGCGGTGGGGCGCGGCGCCGACACGACGGCGGTGCCCCGCCCGGCGCGGGCCGAGCCGATCCACGTCGTGGCACCACCGTCGGGAGCCAACAGGCCCACCCGCAGGGCCCCCGACCCCGAGTGCACCGGGACCGAGACCGAGGTCACCGAGAGCACCGTGCCGAAGTACTGCGTGCGGGCCCGACCCGACACCAGCGCCACCGTGGCGGCGGGGACGGGCGCGTACTGGTAGTCACCGGTGGGGGTGGGTGGGGGAGCGGTGGTGTCGGGGGGTGCACCGTCCACCGGCCCCACCGGCGGGACGCGGGTGGTGCCGGCCACCGCACTGTGCGGCGACCCCGGCGCGGCGACCACCACGTGGACGAAGTACTCGGGGACCGTGGCCAGGACACCGAGGTCGAGCTGCGCGAAGGTGCCGTCGCCCAGGGCGGAGGGGCTCATGCTGAGCTGGGTGTGGGTGCCGGTGGCGCGGTCGTAGTTGGCGTCGACGACCGCCCCGTAGCCCTGCACGCTGTTGAGGTTGCGCAGGATCGTCAGGTCGGGCTGGCCCAGTCGCTCGGCCGCCACGGAGTAGTACCGGTCGGGGTCGAACAACGCCACACGGTGGTCCTCGCCCGCCGGGCCCGGCCCCTGGGCGGCCACGAACGACGCCAGGGCATCGGCCGTGACGCTGTTGGTGGTGGCCCCGACCGGGTCGACCGAGCCCTGGGTGAAGCCGTTGAACAGCAAGAGGTCCGCGATCAGCAGCGCCGTCAACAAACGGGGCATGACCCGGGCCAGACGGTGGCGACGCAGGACCAGGACCATGGCCCACGCCGCCAGGGCGCTCGGGATGGTGAGGAAGGCCACCAGTGGCCACAACGACGACCGGGTGACCTGGCCGGGCACGTGCAGGAAGTGCGGGAACCAGGTCCCACCGACCAGGAGGACGACCTGCAGGCCAATGACCATCAGCGGGGGGATGAGCGGGAGCACGATGTCCGAGCGCCACCCCTCGGGCCCCGGCACGTTGCGCCACCATCGGGCCCGCGGTGTCGCCGCCGAGACCATGCCCTGGTCCGGGAGGGGGTCGGGAGCGCGTGCCAGGAACATGTGGTCGACCCACGTGGCGAACAGCACGGCCACGGCCAGGTCGACCTCGAGGAGGTTCCGGGCCAGCAGCCGCTGACGGTTGAACAGCGGGAGGTGGAAGAACAGGTGGCCCAGAGGGGTGAAGTCGCCCCACGTCAACACGAGCCCGAGGGCCGCGATGGCGTACCAGATCCACCACCGGCTCGACTCGCCGTGGCGGCGGTGGCGCCGGGCCAAGAGCCCGACAACGCCCATGAGGGGCATGATGCCGACGTAGCTCGACACCTCGGGAAGGCTGTAGGTGGCGAAGAAATGGGTGGGGAACGTTCCACTGGCCCCCAGCACCAGCGGGTCGAGGCCGAGGATGGTGAGCGACTTGTTCATCGACCCCGACGTGAAATACCAGTAGTCGTGCACGGCCCGCTGCGACTGCTCCTGGATGAGCGCGCCCGGGACGAGTTGCGCCCCGGCCAATGCCAGCCCGAGGAGGACGCCGGCGGCCACCCCGAGGGCGAGCGACACACGCCGGGCCGGGGTGCGCCAGAACAGCCACAGGGCATACACCCCGAGGACCAGGCCGCCGTCGAGGATGGGCTCGGCCGCTCCCGACAGCCCCATCAGCCCGATCGAGGCACCCAGCATCGCCACCCACGGGGTGGCGGAGCGCCCCGGAGGGCGATGGGCCAGCCGGTCGAGGGCGGCGAAGGCCCACGGCAGCCAGGCACCGGCCTCGATGACGTCGATGTGCACGCTCTGGGCCGCCATGAACCCGCCATAGGAGAAGGCGATGGCGCCCAGTCCCGACGCCGTCCAGGAGCGGCCCAGGACCCGAAGGAGCACCACCATTCCCAGCGCGGCGACGATCTCCACCAGGGCCTGGTTGACGACCCAGGCCAATGCTCCGGGCAGGACGCTGAAGAACCAGGTGGCCGGGTAGGCCGCACCGGCGTTGAACCCCGACAGCAGGGGCGACCCGCTCCACAGATACGGGTCCCACACCGGGGCATGCCCGTGGCGGAGGTCGATCCCCACCAGGACCCGCAGAGGGAAGTTCTGGGTGAGGTTGTCGCTGACGAGCCAGGTGACGCCGGCGGCGGCGGGAAGGCCGAAGATGGCACAGGGCACGGCCACGAAGGCCGCCACGATCCGCCTGCCGGGGCGGTGCACCAGACGCGCGGCGCGAGAGAGCACCGACCGTCCCGGGGCGAGTCAGGTCAGCTGCGGTCGCGCAGCCAGGTGCGAACGATCACACGCGCGTACTGCAGGCCGAACAAGGCGTTGTGGCCCTTCTTCGACTGGCCCGATGCCCGCGCATGCCACACGACGGGGCAGTCCGTGATCCGCCACCCGCGGGTCGCGGCACTGATGATGAGCTCGGCCGTCTGGTACTGGTCCTGCTCGAGGGTCACGTCCTTGAGCACCTCGATCTTGAGGCCCCGGAACCCGTTCGACGTGTCGGTGATGTGCTGGCCCGTCAGGGCGTTGATGATCGAGGCGAAGAAGACGACACCGGCCATCCTGACCCTGTCGGTGGTCTGGTCGACACCGAGGCGGCGGCTGCCGATGACGAAATCCGCCGACCCGTCGACCAACGGTGCCACGAAGCCGGGGATCTCGGACGGGTCGTTCTGCCCGTCGGCATCGAGGGTGACCACGTACCGGGCCCCGTGGGCGGCGGCGAGCTCGTAGCCCAGGCGCAGGGCCACACCCTGGCCCATGTTGACGGGCAGGACGGCGCAGTAGGCACCGTGGGCGCCCACGATGTCCTCGGTGCCGTCGTCCCCGCCGTCGACCACCACCAGGGTCGACACCGGAAGGCCTTGTACCTCCAGGGGCACGGATTTGAGCACGTCGCCGATGTTGTCGGCCTCGAGGTAGGAAGCGATGAGCACCACCACGGGGCCGAACGCGGCGGTGCCGTGCCGACGACGGAAGTCCTTCTGGCCCAGCTCCATGACCAGCCGGCGCGTGGCGTCGTGGCGGCGCACGACGCGCGCCTGGGCGCGCGTCCGGGGCGTGATCAGTCTGGACCCCATCAGAAGCTGTGGGGCCGGGCAAAGACCTCGCGCACGAGCGGCTCGAAATGCGCGAGCAACTCGGTGGGGTAGTCGGGGTCGAAGCTGGTCTGGTCCCATTCGTCGGCGAACCGTTCGCCCAACGAGAACCAGGCTTCTCCCCGGTACTGCTCACGGGCTTCGGGGTCACCGCCGAAGTGGTGGTAATAGTGCCGGCCCTGGAAGTCCTGGTGGGTGAGGATCACGTGGAAGACCTCGTCGCGCACGTAGGGACGGAGAATCTCGGCCGCGATGCGGGGGTGGTTGGGCACCGACACGTACTTGCCGATGTCGTGGCACAGCGCCGCCACCACCATCTCGGGGTCCGCTCCCGCCTCCTCGGCCCTCGTGGCGGTCTGCAACGAGTGTCGGAGCTGGTCGACGGCGAAGCCGTCGGTGATGTCGCCCAGCGCTTCGAGCATGCCGAGCACCTGGGTGGCCACGCGGGCCTGGCGCTGGGCGGTCAGGGCGCCGATCTCGGCCCACTGCTCGGCGCTCGACTCGTCCATCCGCCGGAAGGTGCTGGTGTTGGTGGTCTTGGAGGTGGTGCTCATGGCGTCATTCTCGCACTCCGGGCGAAGAGGCGCCGTGAACAGGGCGGTCGTGGCCGTTTCCTCAGACCCCTCACAGGTTCGATCCCACCGGCTCGTGCCGGCCGTGGGCCAGCGGCGTGGCCTCGAGCGGACAACACACCGGGACCCCACCCCCGCGCCGGGCCCTGTCCGCCAGCCGCTGGGTGGCACCGGGGTTGCGCACCAGCGCCGCGGCCAGGAGCCCGCCCAGGGCGGACGCCGCGCCCGCGAACACCACGGCATGGCGGAACCCGGCCTCGAACTCCCCGGGGTGGACATAGCTGTGGCCGGAGAGCCCCGACAGCGCCGGGAGCAGCGCCACCGCGATCAGCCCGCCGGCCCGGGCCACGTCGTTGTTGACCGCCGACGCCATGCCGGCGTGCTCGACCGGTGCCGAGGCCAGGGCGGTGGAGGTGAGCGGGGCCACGGTGATGACGAGGCCCAGCGCCAGCACGAGCACCCCGGGAAGCACCTCGGTCACGTAGTCGCCCGACGGCCCGATCATGCGCAGGAGCACCATGCCCGCGCCCACCACCACGGGCCCGACCGCCATCTGCAGACGGGGTCCGAGGCGCACCGCCAAGGCGCCGGAGCGGGCCGAGAAGGCGAGCATCACGGCGGTGAGGGGCAGAAGGGCGCTGCCCGCCTCGAGAGGGGAGTAGTGCGACACCTCCTGGAGCTGCACGGGAAGAAGGAACAACGCGCCCCCCAGCGCGCCGTACACGACGAAGGTCACGGCGTTGGTGGCGCTGAACTGGCGGCTGCCGAAGATGGCCAGGGGCAGCATGGGATAGCGCTGGCGCGCCTCTGCCACCACGAAGGCGACGAAGGCGGCGCCGGCGGTGGCGAGCATGGCCATGACCACGGGAGAGGACCATCCGTCGGTCGGGGCCTCGATGAGCCCACCCGCCAACCCCACCAGCCCGATGGTGACCAACGTGGCTCCCACCACGTCCACCGGGCCGGCGGCGGCTGGATCGCGCGTCTCCGGGACATGGCGCGTGGCGATGACTACCACCACGAGGGCGATGGGCAGGTTGATGAGGAAGATCAGCCGCCACGACACGGCGCTGATGAGAAAGCCCCCGGCGAAGGGACCGATGGCGGTGGCCACGCCCCCCAGGCCCGACCAGGCCCCGATGGCCCGGGCCCGGTCGTCCCGGGTGAACGAGGCCTGCAGGATGGCCAGTGACCCCGGGGTGAGCAGCGCGCCACCCACGCCCTGCAGTGCCCGTCCCGCGATCAGGGCCCCGGCGTCAGGCGCCAGCGCGCACACGAGCGAGGACACCGCGAACCACACCACTCCGATGACGAAGACCCGGCGCCGGCCGTAGCGGTCGCCGAGGGCGCCGCCCACCAGGAGCAGACCGGCCAGGGAGACGAGATAGGCGGTCACCACCCATTGCAGGCTGGAGACGGGCATGGAGAAGTTGCGCCCGATGGCGGGAAGGGCGATGCCCACCACCGTGGAGTCGATCGCCGTCACCGCCGACCCGAGCACGGTGGCGGCTAAGACCCAGCGGCCGGCGGCGCTCGACAGTCGGAGCTCGACGGCGTCGGCGGCCGAGCTCACCCCGCCAGCCGGGCGAGGACGTCGGCGGCCGAGATGTGCCGATCGCCGAGCACCGCCCCCACGTCCGGTGACCCCGCGTCGAGCGCGCCGGCACCCCGGGGCCGCAGCTCGGACGGGGCCGGAGCGGCCAGGCCCACCGTCACCGCGGCGGCGAGACCCCGCAGCAGGTCGCGCAGTTCGGGAGGCGGGGGGAAGTACTCGTCCTCGTCGGTGACATGGACCTCCTCGACCCCGAGCACGGGGGCCAGACGGGCCACCACCGCGTCCACCAGCTCGTCGGGGGCCGACGCACCCGCCGTCACACCCACGGTGCCCGAAAGGTCGTCGGGCAGCTCGGCGGCCTCGTTCACCCGCAGGACGAGGGGACACCCCGAGGCGCGCGCCACCTTCTCGAGGGCGCGTGTGTTCGAGGAGTTGACCGAGCCGATGACGACGACGGCATCGGAGCGGGCCGCGATGACCTTCAGGGCCGCCTGGCGATTGGTGGTGGCGAAACACAGGTCCGAGCGGTTGGGCATCCATAGATCGGGGAACCGCTCCCGGGCCCTGTTCATGATGTCGGACCACTCGTCGTGGCTGAGGGTCGTCTGGGCCAGCAACGCCACGGGGACGGCGGGGGCGATCTCGGCCGCGGCGACCTCGACATCGTCCTCGGAGCGCACCAGGCGGACCGAGTCGGGGGCGACCGCCATGGTGCCCACCGCCTCCTCGTGGCCCTCGTGGCCGACGTACAACACGGTGTAGCCCTTGCCGGCCCGCACCTTCAGCTCATGGTGCACCTTGGTCACCAAGGGACACACGGCGTCGACCACGACCCGCCCGCGATCGCGTGCCGCGGTGACGACCTCGGGCGCCGAGCCGTGGGCCGAGAGCATGAGCGGGGCGCCGTCGGGTACCTGGTCCACGTCGTCGACGAAGATCACGCCCTGCGCCCGGAACTGGTCCACGACATGCCGGTTGTGGACGATCTCGTGGTAGCAGTAGACCGGAGGCTCGAAGACCCGGACCATCCACGCCAGGGCCTTGATGGCCTTCTCGACGCCCGCGCAGAAACCCCGGGGAGAGGCCAAAAGGACTCGGTCGACGGGCACCTTCCCAGGCTATCGGCCCTGTGTGGGCAAGCCGCTGAGCCGGAGAGGGCGTGAGGACCAAGTAGCCTCGATGCCATGTCGGCGCCTCGGGTGGTCTCCGTGGCGGCCGCCTCCCCGGCGCAGCG
>Ga0208849_1000484_pt1 | contig 37317 bp, 32 predicted proteins | sample NGESurdeep072012_10_FD_184470 | JGI IMG/M metagenome (GOLD analysis project Ga0208849, IMG submission 184470) | Arctic peat soil microbial communities from Barrow, Alaska - NGEE Surface sample 53-3 deep-072012 (SPAdes) | ecosystem: Environmental > Terrestrial > Soil > Wetlands > Peat ... | reverse complement strand
CATCCCCGCTCGCCACCCACGCCCTGGGAAGCACCGGTCCCTGGGTGGCCTGCGAGCAGTGGCAGCGCTTCGCCATCGCCCGCGTCAACCAGATCGACCCCGATCTCCTGATCGTGTCGCAGGCGTCGTATTACACGAGCCCGAAGGGCGTTCGCTACACCCCCGCCCAGTGGCAGCACGGATTGGCGCAACTCCTGGCGGGCGTGACCGCACCAAAGACGAAATCGGTGGTGCTGGGCAACATCCCGTCGTCCGAAGGTCCCGATTGTCTGGCCCGACACAGCGCCGACATCCGGGCCTGTGCCACCTCGCCCCATTCCGCCCTCACGCCCTACAACGATGCCGAGGCGCGTGCCGCGGTGGGCCGGGCCCGTTACGTCGATGTCACACCCTGGTTCTGTGCCAAGACCTGCAGTGCCGTCGTCGGGAGATACGACGTCTATCTCCCCGGCGGTCACGTCGCCGTGGGCTACTCGCGCTTCATCGAAGGCGTGCTCGCTTCGGCGCTCGGCCTCCCCACCTCGACCGGGACCGTATCGCTGCGCTGAGGGCCCACGGCCACACCCACGCACCCCCGCAGCTGACCCATGGCAAGATCGGCCGGTGCGCAAGGACTCGGTTCTCTCCCCGAGCCTCGACGGCTGGATCGTCGACCGTCTACGCCGACGGATCGCGCCCATCGTGGTGGCCGTCGTGTACGTGGCTCTGGGCCTGCTCTACGTCTTTCGATGGGGATCGGTCGTGCGGCACATCCCGTCGTTGTGGATCACCCCCCCCGACCTGTCGGGCATCTACCAGGCGTCGAGCGCGTTTGCCCATGGCCACCTCGGCGCCGTCTACCACGCCAACTCGGGCTTCTTATCGCTTCCGGGCTTCCTCATCGCCTTGGCGCCACTCGGGGCACTAAGCAGTGGGTTCCACACCACCTTCGTCGAGATCACGAAGAACCACCACCTGGTCACCCACCCCGAATACCTGGTGTCACAGAGCGCGCATTTCTGGGATTCGGGCACGATCTTCTCGGGCGCGAACCACGCCAACGAGTACAGCGTCCAGCCCCAATGGTTCGCCTACGTCTTTCCCTACATCCTGGTGTTGTCGTGCTTGGCCCTGTTCGCCTGCGATGCCTTGGCCGAGCGCCTCCAGGTCAACCGGGCGCGACGGGCCGTCCTCAGCCTCGCCCAAGGGGTGGCGCTGTGGCCCGTGATCGTGTTCTGGGGGCATCCCGAAGACGCCCTGGCGGTGGCGTTGGCCGTGTACGCCCTGTGGTTCGCCCTTGACCACCGTTTCGGCTGGGCCGGGTGGCTCTTCGGCGCGGCTGTGGCCGTGCAGCCCCTGGTGATCGTGGTGTTCCCGATTCTCCTCGTTCTCGGGGGCCGGCAAAGGGTTTTCGGGCTCATGGTGCGAGGCGTCGTCCCGGCCGCGGCCGCCATTGCGGGGCCACTCATGGCCGGGTTCCACGCCACCGTGCATGCCGTCGTGACCCAACCGATGCACCCCGACCTGAAGGGCACCCACCAGACCCCCTGGACCTTCCTGGCCCCCAAGCTCGGTGGAAAAGGGCCGCACCGCACCGTGGGTGGCGGGCGGACACGGTTCGTCGCCCTGGCCCTGGCCGCCGCCGTGGGGTGGTGGTCCCGCCGGTGGCGCCAGAAGCCGGAGATGCTTGTGTGGGCCGCGGCGCTCGCCCTCGCCCTTCGGACCTACACCGAGTCGGTCATGACGTCCTATTACGTGTGGCCCGCCCTGGCCATCGGGTTGGTGGTGGCGGCGTGTGGGAGCCGGCGACGGTTCGGCCTCTCGGTGGCCCTGGCCATCGGCGTCACCATCGGCGCCCAGCTCAACTTGCAGTGGTTCCCATGGTGGCTCATCGAGGTCGCCGGTGTGACCGGGTTGCTCGTCGCTGCCGCGTCGCCCGAGCCGCCGGAGCCGGTGATGCCGGTGGCTCCACGTTCCAAGAGAGCCGGTGCCACCACCAAGAGCCGCGCCCGGGCCGACAAGAAGCGCTCGGCCCGGCGATGACAGAGACGGCGACCATCCGTGCACTGCTCGAGGCCCACCGCTCGACGACGGTCGCGCGCATCCGGTCCATGACGATCGACTTCGACGCCATTGTGTCGGCGTCGACTGACTCAAACGCCGACGACGAACATGATCCGGAAGGTGCGACGATCGCCTTCGAGCGGGCGCAGGTGGCCGCACTGCTCAGCGAGGCCCGGGCCTCGCTGAACGACCTCGACCGGGCTCTGGCCAGGCTGGAGGCCGGGGTGTACTCGACCTGCGAGCGATGCGGCGACCCCATCGGCTCTGACCGCCTGGCCGCCCGACCCGCGGCGAGCACCTGCATCGCCTGCGCCGCTTCACCGCGCCGCAGTGGTGTCAGGTAGGCCATACCGGCGGGAGATCCTATGCAGGCGGCCCCGTCGTGAGCTGCACCGAGGCGCTGTGACTGGTGCCCTGGGCGTCCACCCAGCCAACCGTGACCGAGGCGCCCGGCTTGTAGTGCAGCAGGGCGGTGGTGAGGCCTTCGGCCGACGAGATGGGGGTGCCCTCGATCGACACGATCGTGTCCCCGGTCCCGATCCCGGCGTTGTTGGCCGCGCTCCCCGACTCCACATTGGCGACGTAGGCACCGGCGACGTTCGAGCCAGTCCCGGATCCACCGAAGAACCCGTTCCCACCGGCTTGTGCGGGGTCAGTGACCTCGACACCGAGCAGGGCCCGGGGGCCGATCTGCACCGTCGAGCTGGCCTTCCCGCTCTTGATCTGGTTGGCGATCGACAGGGCCTGGTTGATCCCGATGGCATAGCCCTGGTTGTCGACGCCGCTGGTGGCGGCGGCCGCGGTGTTCATGCCGATGACCTTGCCGGATGTGTTGACGAGGGCTCCCCCCGAGTCCCCGGGCTGGATGTTGGCATCCGTCTCGATGAGCCCGTGCAGTGTCTCGGACAATGTGCCCGAGTCCCCGGCGGTGATCGTCTGGTTGAGAGCGGTGATGGTCCCTCCCACCGCGGACGGCGTGCCACCGGTGCCCCCGGCGTTGCCGATGGCCACGACGGGCTGGCCGACGCTCAGGTTCGACGAGGTCCCCGTGGAAATCGTCTTGAGGCCCGAGGCGTTCTGGAGCTTCAGCAGGGCGACGTCATCGGTCACCGAGTACCCCAGGACGGTGGCCGAATAGGTCCGGCTGCTGCCGACGACCTGCACGTTGATCGTGGTGGCGTTCTCGATCACGTGGTTGTTCGTGAGCACGAGGCCCGACGAGGTGAGCACCATGCCCGTCCCTGCCGCCGCCCCACCTTGGGCCAACGTGGTGTCGATGTCGACCAAGGCGGGGTCGACCTGCGATGCGATGGCCGACGTGTTGAGCCCGGCGGGGGCGTTATTCGATCCCGTTCCCGTCCCCGAGCCCAGTCCCGATCCCGAGCCCGAGGAGCCCTGAGAGGGGAAGGTGCCGGACGCCGATGAGCTGCCCGCCGGGGAGTGGTCCACGGCGTGCTCGATGGCGGCGCCGACCACACCCGAGATGGCGATGACCGCCACCGCCGCCACGGTGGCGATTCCCCAACTCCCGAGGGGCTTGCGCTTGGTCGAGGGGCCGTACGAGGGGGGAGGGGCACCGTAGGGATACTGCCCTTGGTAGGCGTAGGGCGGGGGCGCCCCCGGAGGCATCGATCCGGGGACCCAGTACCCACCCGGAACACCGGGCCCACCCGGTGCCGAGCCCCACGACGGTGCCGGGGGTGGGGGAGGAGGTGGCGACAGGGGCGTCCCGGGGTCACCGGCGACAGGCCCGGTCACCGGGACCTCGGCGGTCGGGGTGGCGAACAGGGGCATCTCACCGGTGGGGGCTCCGGCACCAGGGAGCTCACCGGGGGCACGCTCGGCGGCGGGGGGCACCTGCTCCTCGTGTCCTCCAGGCTGCGCTTCTTGACCAGCGTCGTTGTCCACTGTGCTCCTGTCTACGGGTCGGACGACCATTTCCATCGACACCGGATGACGATGACATGCACATCTTCGGCCTCCAACCTGTACGGCAGCTTGGAGATTCCTTTCAATCAGCCGTGAGCTGGGTTCGCACCACCGACCGGTCGCCGACCCGTTACGGGGCCCGCCAGTCGATCCAGTTCCCGTGTTGGTGCACGAATCCGAGGAGCTGGGCGCGGGCCGCCCCGTCCTCGAACGTCACCGCCCCCAGAACGCTCGACATGGAGTCGTCGTGATGGGCCACGGCCGCGCCGGCGAAGGCCTCGACTGTGCCTGTTCCTTCGGCGCTCAACCAGGTGATGCGACGACCATGTGACTCCGACGTCAGGAGCTCGGTGAAGCGGTGCCGGTCTTCGATCGAGAAGTACGCGAAGGCCCAGGTGGTGAGGACGGCAACGGTGGCACCCCCGGGAAGCTGGCCCAGCACCGCGGGCAGGACGTCGTTGGCGTAGCCCTCGACCACGGGCGGGAGGTCGCCTTGCGCGAGGGCGAGGGCGATGGCGGCCGCGGTCCGTTCCAGTCGGCCCGTGTCGGGCCAGACGCACGCCAGGAGCCAACGGGCGTCGTCGGGGTCGGCGAGGTCCACCGGGTCGCGGTCGACACCGACCCGGTCCACCAGGGCAGGCAGGTGGGCGGCGATGGGCGGATCGCCCCCGACGACACGGCAATCGATGCGCACGGGCGAATCGTGGGGGCCCGTTGTCCCGTGGCGGCCGTAGTCGAAGCGGTATCGGTCACACAACAACGTGAGGCCGGCGCTGGCCCCCACGTCGACCAACGCCAACGGTTCGTCGCACTGGCGTCCCAGCCACGTGAGGGCCGGGCCGATCACCGCACTCCGACCGCAGTCGTTGGTCTGGGTATGGCGCGTGGCCAGGAGCACGCCGATCTGGTCTCGGTGCTCCCGGCACACCTCGACGAACAACGGGGCCGGATCCCGATCCGAGCTCCCCGAGTAGACGTCGGCCAGCGGGTGCTCTAACCCAGCGAGCAGCAGATAGTGGACGGCCCCGAGCAGGACGGTCGGCATGTGCGCCGCCGGCGGTGCGCCTTGGACCAGCTCGAGGAGCTCGCCCTGGGTCGCCACGGCCCGGCAGATGCGCTCGTAGAGCGGCGAATAGCCCCGACACTGCTCGTCGGCGAACCACTCCCACAATTTCCCGAGTTCCGAGGTCGAGTCGCTCATCACCGAAGTCCGACGTTGGTCTTCGGCCATTCAAGCAGGCTGGACCTAGGACCTCGGACGACTCGATGTCCGGGCACGTGGCCCAGAACGCCGAGTCGTCTAGGCCGGGGTCGGCGTGAGCGTATTGGGCCCCTGCGTCGGTTGGGTCTGGGTGGCGGGGATCGGATACGGCCCCAACGCAAGGTTGATTTCAGCGATCTGGACGCCGCTGCATTCCTCGCCCACCACTCCCGTCGATGTGGATTCCGACGTCGCCGGGAGCAGCGGCTTGGCCGTTCTGGGCGTTGCCAACATGGGCAATGCGCCGGTCAGGTTCCCCGCCGTCGCCCGCCGCCACGCCGACACGTTGGGGACAGGGACACCCCATCGCTCGCTGATGAATTGGAGCTGCGAGGTGTGGTCGAGGACGTCAGAGCAGACCCAGCCACCGGTGGTGCTGGCACTGAACGGCGAGACCACGATCATGGGAACCCGGAATCCGAAGCCGACGGGCCCCGCCACTCCGGCAGCGTCGGCCGGCAAAGGGTGCTTCGTGATGAACTCGCCGGGGGTGTTGGGGGGCGGCGTGGGCGGGGCCACGTGGTCGAAGTAGCCGTCGTTCTCGTCGTACATGATGAACAAGACGGTGCTCTTCCACACCTCGGGGTTCGACATCAGCGTGGCCAGGACCTGGGCCGTGTACCACTCGCCCAGCGCCGGGGGCGCAGGGGGGTGCTCGTCGAAACCGTCGGGAGCAACAACCCACGACACCGCTGGGAGCCGGTTCCTCTTGACGTCGTGGGCCAAGCTGTTGGGGCCGATCGAAGAGAAGAGATTGCTGTCGGGCACATTGGGGCCGTAGTAGTTGAAGGCATTCTCGAAGAGATGTTTGTTTTGGCTCCTCTGGTACTGCTTGAAGTACATCAGGGGGTTCTTACAGAGCAGCATGGAGTCGTGCTCGCGCGGGCGGTACTGGGTCCCGTGGGGGTTGTAGACCTTCCACGACACGTTCATTTCCTGGAGGATCTCGGGCATCGTCGTCCACGTACACGTGAACTCGAGACCTTTGTCGGAGTTCGTGACCAGGATGGGTCCACCGTGGGTGCCAGCCGGATCCAGGGTGCCACTCATCTGCATCAACCGGTTGGGGTGTGTGGGCCCGAGCACCGAACAGAAGTAGTTGTCGCACACCGTGAAGTTCTTGACCAGGTCGTAGTAGAAGGGAATGTCGGCGCTGTCGTAGTAGCCCATCGTCTGCGTGCCGTAGTCGCCGCCCTCATAGGTGTTCGACACATGGGTCGACACGAAGCTGTCCATGGCCCCGCCGTTCCAACACGCATGCTGGGCTTGCCATTGGTGGGACAGGTCGTAGGTGCACTCGGCATTGCTGTCCGAGGTGTCGAGGTGGAATGGGAGCAGTTTCGGATCGGCGCCACCGGGCCACGGTTGTGCGAACAGGGATTGTGGAAGAGCGTCGAAGCCGTTCACACCACCGAGCGTGCCGAAATAGTGGTCGAAGGAGCGGTTCTCCTGCATCAGGAACACGACGTGTTCGACTGCACCGAGATCCGAACCGGCTGCCCTGGTCGAAGCCGCTGCCTTCACCAGGGCATGTCGCTGCTTGCGCAGCAGCGTGGACTTCGAAGCACCCACCGCCATCGCCGCCGCAGCGCCTCCGGCCAACACCTGCCTACGGTTCAACAGCGAGTCTGTCATCTCTGCATGGTGCCACGATCCGACCTTCCGTACCACGGATATTTGCAGCTCTTCGAGTCGGTCGAGGCGTGTCTAGTCAATTCAGATGAGAGGGATCGTGGGGAATTTGGGGCCTTGGCCATGGCACGCTCCAACGGGTCACGTCGGAGGGTGGTCGGTGGGACAGGTCACGCCGAAGCTGCTCGTGGCGTGAGCCAGACCCCGAACCGTGATGAGTTGGCTCAGCCACCAGTGCCGTGGCGTGGGCTTGAGGTGGAACAGCTCGGTCAGGTCCTGCAACACGGGCGCGGCGTAGCGGGTGATCCCCGGTGGGCACAGGTGCACACCGTCTGAGGTCCGCACCCGCACCCAGTGCCGCAACGGGGCCGAGTGGGATCCGGTGGGGGGGAGCCAGTTCGTGTACCGGCCCTCGATCTCGAGCGAGCTGGCCACCGGCAGGTACATGACCTTGCCGGGAAACAAGCCCGACGCCTGTTGCACGGCGGCGTTCCATATCGCCAACCCCGCCGCGTTGGGCACGAACCCGCGCCCTTCGGGCGTGCTCGTGTCGGGGTTGAACACCGGCATCTGCAAGAAGATGACCCCCAGGACATGATCGTGGGGGACGAGCAACTGACGGATGGCGGCGTCCAATTTCTTCTGATAGGCGTTGGGGTCGCGCTTGGCCGCGACGTTGTCCCACGACCAAGTGCCGACGACGAGCTCAGGGCGCGACAGTCGCACGTGGTGCTCGAGGAAGGCGAGACCCGATGATGTCTTCAAGCTCCATCCCGGTCGCGCCGCCGGCTCGACGCGTACCTCGCCGGTGCTCTCCAACGCCGAGATGATCCCCTTCTGTGCGAAGCTCATCACCGAGTCACCGAAGGTGAGCACCCGCAGCGGGTGTTTGGGGCTGAGGTGCAACGTGGGGGGCAGGGCGATGGGCACCTCGGTGCCGAAGCCACCCGCACCGGCCACTGCGGGACCGGCCCCGGGGTCGAGCCCGCCGCCGGTCCAGGCCTCCACGGGAGCCGCCACCGACGCCGTGGTGCCCACCAGGATGACTCCCACCGTGGCCAGCACCGCGGCGGGGATAGCCAACCTGGCCTTGATCCCGGCGAAGCTGGCCCGCCGCAGTGGTCGCTCCACCAGGTGGTAGCTGGCCACGGCCAGTGCCGCGGTGAGGCCGATGCGGGCCAGATCGAGCCCCGCCCCGTGCCAGGAGGTGCGGGCCGAGTTGAGGTAGACGAACACGGGCCAGTGCCACAGGTACAGGCCATAGGAGATGGTCCCGATGTAGCGCAGGGGGGCGATCGACAGCACCCGGGCCAGGGGCCCGGCCTCGACCTGACGCACATCGGCGAGCACGACCCCGGCCAAAAGCGCACACAGGAGGAACTCCCCGTGGAACATGGCCGGCCGGGGCAGCCCCGCGGCGGTGCCGGCTGTGGCCCAGAACACCCCGAGCACCACCACCGCCGGGATCGAGACGCCGTGCAGCGCTCGCCGGGCCCGGGGCCCGGGCTGGGGCCTGGCCGCGGTGGCAAAGGCCAGGGCCGCGCCCACCAGGAGGTCGAAGGCCCGGGTGTCGGTGCCGTAGTAGACCCGGGAGGGATCCACCCCGGGGTGATAGAGCAGCGCCATAGCGAGTGCCGACGCCGCGGCGCCGCCGACACACACCCCGAGCCCGATGCCCCGCCAGTGCGCCTTGGCCCAGGTCACGAGGCCCACGATCGCAAGCGGCCACAGCAGGTAGAACTGCTCCTCGATGGCCAGGGACCAGGTGTGGGTCAGCGGCGACGGGGTGGAGAACTGGGTGAAGTAGGACTGGTGCGAGAAGATGGCGTGCCAGTTGGCCACGTACACCAAGGTGGCCAAGGCGTCGCCGCGCAGCCCCGACAGGTCGATGGCCGCCCCCCCGCTCGTGGGGGAACTGAAGCGGCCGTTGATCACCGCGTAGAGAGACACCGCCCCGAGCACGAGGAACAGGGCGGGAAGCAGGCGCCGGGCCCGGCGCCCCCAGAACGCCCCCAGGGCGATACGACCCCTGGTGGCGTTCTCCTCGAGCAGCAGGCTCGTGATGAGAAAGCCCGACAGCACGAAGAACAGGTCCACCCCGAGATATCCCCCCGAGGCCCACCCGAGGCCCAGGTGATAGGCCATGACCCCCGCGATGGCCAGGGCCCGCACGCCGTCGAGGGCGGGAAGGTGTCTCTTCGACACCGCCCGGGGAACCGATTCCCCGTTACCGGGCCCACTCGACGTCGTGGTGTTCGACTCAAGCAGCCTGGACACCGGCCAAGGGTACCCGGCGTCCATGACCGGTATGGCTGCGTCGACGGCCCCAGACGCAACGAATCCTGGAGGACGCCTTGGATGAAGAGCGAGTACTCCAAGCTCACATGGTTGCCCAGGAGATAGACGTCATAGTCCCCGACGATCGCACTGCACGTCGTGGCGCAGAACCACGGGGTGACGTTGATTTCATGCTCCCCGCTCGCTGCGTGCGACACCCGGGATGCCATACTCTGTGCTGCTCAGGTGCGCCGAAGGCACTCGGTGGGGGACGCGAGGAGAACCATGGCAGGGGAGCCCGGCGAGTCGGCGACGACCGCTGAGCGCTCGCCGGGCCCACCGTCCGGCCCACCGAGACATCGACGTCGAAAGCGAGGCGCGACAGCCGACGCGATGTCCACGGTCGCGCCCCCGCTCTCAGGTGCACGCCGGTGGCTTCCCGACACCATGGGCGTCCTCTGGGTCCTGGTGGCGGCGGGGGCCGGCCTGGTCCCCGCGTTGGCACACGGCTGGTCCCTCGGGAACTATGCCGTCCAGACGTTGTACGGGGGGCTGGCCTCGAGCGGGGCCAAGGTCCACTACACCCAGGCCAGCGATCAGCTCACCCTGTTCATGCCGTTGTCGAACCTGGCGTGGACCCAGGTCCACCACGGCCATCTGCCGTTGTGGAATCCCTACAACGCACTCGGGCTGCCCCTGGCCTTCAACTGGGAGTCCGCCACCTTCAGCGTCCCGGTCCTGCTCGGCTACCTCGTCCCGCTGCACCTCGCCTACACCGTGCAGGTCTTGGTCACCTACGCCATCGCCGGCACCGGCGCCTATGTGCTCGGCCGGGTGTTGGGCCTGGGCGTGCTCGGCAGCGTCATGGCCGGCACCGTCTTCGAGCTCAGCGGCCCCGTCTTCGGGCTGGTGGGGTGGTCCTTCGGCGGGGTGATGGCATGGGCAGGCTGGCTGCTCGTGGCGGTGGTCTTCATCATGCGCGGCCGCCATCGGGGCCGCAGCATCATCTTCTTCGCCGTCGTCGTGGCCTGCGCCGTCTACGCCGGAGAGCCCGAGGCGCTCGTGTTCCTGGCTGTCGCCGCGGCGCTGCTGATCCTGGCGGTGTTGGGCGGGCGACTCCTGCGCGTCGGTGAATCAGAGCCCGTCCTGCGCCCGGTGGTCGACCTGGTGGTGGCCGCCGTCGCCGGCGTGGCGCTCGGCGCCCCGCTCCTGCTGCCGGGAACCCAGATCGGAGGGGTCTCGCTCCGCAATTTCAGAGGAGGCCAGGTCTCCCTGGGCGGCCCCAGCAAATCCGCCCATGCGCTCCCGCTGCACGATCTCATCCACGTCTTGTTCCAAGGGTTCGACGGGCTCCCGGTGGCGGGGACGCCGTGGTTCGCCGACCGGTACATCTACATCGACACGGTGGCCTACGTCGGCGTGATCGCCGTCGTGCTCGCCGTCGTGGCGTTGGCGAAACGATGGCGCGATCCGACCGTCCTCGCTTTCGGTGCCATCGCCGTGGTGATGGCTGCGCTCGTATTCGCCGCGCCCGTGGTATCGGTATTGGACCATCTGCCCTTCCACCTCGGGGGCGTCCTGTGGTACCGGGCGGTGGCGCCGATGGCCCTCGGCCTCGCCGTCCTGGCCGGGGTGGGGACCGACGTCCTGGTGCGATCGGGCACCAGCGCCGATGTCCGGAGGTGGCTCGGTGCCGGCTTCGGTGCGGCCGGCGTGGTGCTGTTGGCCCTGTGGCTCTTCGGGCGTGGGCACCTTCCGCGCCTGGAGGCGAACTTTCGTTCCAAGAGCTTCATCTGGCCCGTGGTAGCGACGGCGATCGGCCTCGGCGCCTTCGTGTGGCTCGGATGGGCACACCGTCATGGGCGAGCCGGAGACGACGCCGGGCGAGGCGCGTCGTCGAAACCCGGCATGTGGGCGGCCGCCGCGCTGCTGGTGTGCGAGACGGCCTTCCTCGTCGTGTCGGGCGTGCCGGTGTGGTGGTCGAGCCCGTCGGGCTTCACCCCCACGCCGGGCGTGGTGGCACTTCGTCGTGCCGTGGGGACCTCGGTCGTGGGGCACGGGACCACGGCGTGCAACAGCCAGGGGATCACCCCCGATGTCAACGCCGCCTTCGGCGTCCAAGAGCTCGCCGCGTACGACCCCGTCATCCCGCGCGTGTACTTCCTCAACTGGCGCTATCTCACGGGACAACAGGCAGGACCCCCGGGAAGCTTCATCTATTGCCCGGCCGTCACCACCGCCACCCTGGCGCGACGCTACGGGGTGGCGTACATCCTCGAGCCTCACGGCAGCCCCGGCCCACAAGGCGGCGTGTTCGATCGCACGGTCGGTGACGAGGACCTCTATCGCATCCCCGGGGCGGCGGCGGCCACGCTGACCGCTCTCCCCGGCACCGGGGGCCTCCCCGGGCCCGACGCCAGGGGAACGCCGGTGACCGTCAGCCATCCCAACCCCGCCGACTGGAAGCTGGTGACGCATGCGACGCGGCCATCGGTGCTGCGCCTCCGGCTCACCAACCTCCCCGGGTGGCAGGGCACCATCGACGGGCGAAGGCTCCCGCTGCTCACGTTCTCGGGGACCATGATCCAAGCGCGCGTCCCGGCCGGAACCCACACCGTCGAGCTCCACTACTGGCCCAGTGCCTTCAGCGCCGGGTTGGGGCTGGCTGGCGCCGGTGTCCTGGGCCTGGGTGCCATCCCCGTGGTGGGCAGGATCCGGCGCCGATCGTCGGTACCGACGACACCCGGCCCGACCAGCTGACGACGCCTGGGGGAGCCGTCGAGGGCGCCCATCTCTCCGACACGTGGACGGAACTGGGCAATTGCGGTATTTTCAATGCGGGAACTGTGGCTCGGGGGGGGTTGCAATGAGGCGGATCGGCATCCTGATCGTTGCCTACAACGCAGCGTCAACCCTGGCGTCCGTGCTCGACCGCATCCGACCGGAATTCATGGAACGGGTGTCGGAGATCCTCATCTGCGACGACCACAGCAAGGACTCCACCTATCTGGTGGGGCTCGGCTACAAGCAGCTGATGCCGGACCTGCCCCTGACCGTCATCCGCCAGCCGCGCAACTTCGGCTACGGAGGAAACCAGAAGTCCGGGTATCAATGGGCGATCGAGCACGACCTCGACATCGTCGTCCTGCTCCACGGCGACGGCCAATACGCGCCCGAGGTTCTGGACCAAATCGTCGCCCCCATCGAGAACGACGCCTCCGACGCCGTCTTCGGATCACGCATGCTCGACCCTGGCTCGGCTCGGCGCGGCGGCATGCCTCTGTACAAGTACGTCGGCAACCGCGTGCTCACCACTGCGCAGAACGCCCTGGCGGGCACGTCACTGTCGGAGTGGCACAGCGGCTACCGCGCCTACTCCGTCCAGGCCCTGCGCGAGATCCCCTTCCAGTCGAACTCGGACGGCTTCGTCTTCGACACCGAGATCATCACCCAACTGATCGAGTCGGGGAAGCGCATCGTCGAGGTCCCGATCCCGACGTACTACGGCGACGAGATCTGCTATGTCAATGGCCTCGGCTATGCGCGCGACGTCATGCGCCACGTGGTGCGGTACCGGATGCACAAGATGGGGTTCGGCACCGGCGATGCCGCCTTCGCCACCGAGCAGTACGAGTTGAAGCACGACGAGGAGACCTCGCACGGGGTGATCCGCGAATGGCTGGGGTCGCATCGTGACCTCGACATCCTCGATCTGGGCTGTGCCGAGGGCGTGGTCAGCCTCCAGCTCGTGGAGCAAGGGAACCGGGTCACCGGTGTGGACCGCGAGGAGTGGCCCAGCGTGGCCGGGAAGTTGGACCGGTTCGTCGTGGCCGATCTCGACAACGGGCTCCCCCCGGAGATCCGGGGCGGATACGACGTCGTCCTCGCCGCCGACGTCCTCGAGCATCTGCGCGAACCGGGCGACCTGCTGGCCGAGTTGGCCGGGCACCTCGCTCCCAACGGGTGGATCCTGGCCAGCATCCCGAACGCGGTGCACTGGTATCCGCGACTGCGGATGCTGTCGGGTCGTTTCGACTACGACCGCCGAGGCATCTTGGACCGCGGCCACCTTCGGTTCTTCACCCGTCGGAGCTTCGAGAGGCTGGCCAAATCCGCCGGCCTCCGGGTGACGCGGTGTCAGGCCGTGGGCCTGCCCGTGGAGATCCTCAACCGCGGTGGGGGAGAGTCCGAGGTGTCGCAGAAGGCACCCCTGCGGATCCTGGCCTTCCTGGACCGGGTCACGACGCAGCTATGGCCGAACCTGTTCGCCTACCAGTACGTCATCAGGCTCGAGAAGGCCTGAGCCGACTACCCACAGTGCTCGGGCGACTGCACCGGAATCGTCGCCGGGGCAACGACCGATAGGATGCAAGTTGCACAGCGAACCACGCCCGCGCGCGGATGCGGAGGGGTTCGATCTCGCTCGACAAGGGGGGACGAGAGCGATGCAATCAGAGACGTTCTTCGACGTTGCTGCTTCGGCGGCGGCGGTGGCCGCTGGGGTGGGCCTGCTTTACGCCCGGGAATCGGCGCGATCGGCGCGCGACGCGGCGGAGTCGACGCGGCGCTCGGTCGAGGTGGCCGAACGAACACGCCAAGCCGCGGCCCGGGGCCGCTTGCGGATCCGGGTGGAGCGCGTGGGCGAACTGGTGCGGGACCTCGCCGCCTCGTCGCCGGCCGAGGCCGGCACCGACGACCTCTCGGCGCGGACCAAGGCCCAGTGCCGGGTCCTCAACCGGGCCGTCCTCGGGCTCAACGACATCCTGCCGAAGGCAGCCCGGGTGGGCGTGGCCCGCTCCGCCACCGAGCTTGGGGACCGGGTCGGACGGGCCAATGGCGAGATCGACGGCGTGCTCGAGAAGTTGACGAAACACCGTGCCCACAGCACCTACCGCCCGCGCCAGCAGGTGCCCTGGCATCGACCCACCGGCGTTCGAAGCGCGGCCCCCCGCGCCCGCCGTCCCGCCGGCGTTACGCGTCCACCGTGGCTGTGACCACGCGGGCGACGTCCACCGCTACGTCGAGGCGGTGTGAGCCGCCACCTCCCTCCACCGATCCCCGCAGGGGAGACACGTCCCAGTAGTCGCGGCCCCAGGCCGTCGTGATGTAGGACTCCGCCACGAACTGGTCGTTCGTCGGGTCCACGTCCACCCACCCCCAGCCCGGGAGGTACACCGACGCCCAGGCGTGCGAAGCATCGGCACCGACGAGACGTTCTTGGCCCGGGGGTGGAAACGTCTCGATGTAGCCGCTGACGTACCGGGCCGCCAGGCCGAGCGACCGGATGCACCCGATCATGAGGTGGGCGAAGTCCTGGCACACGCCGCGGCGCTGCTCGAGCACCTCGAGCAGGGGGGTCGAGATCGAGGTGAACCCGGGCTCGTAGTGGAACTCCCGGTAGACGCGGTCAGTCAGGTCCATGACCGACTCCACCAGGGGCCGGCCGGGCTCGAACGAGACCCGGGCGTACTTGGCCAAGGAATTGGAGGTCGGGATCAGCCGCGACGGCGCTCGACACCGTCGGGCGTCGCGGGCCGAAGACTGCCGGTCGATCTCGAGCAGGGTCCGCACCGACTCCCAGGGCGGTCCCGCCGGTGGTGGGGGGGCGGCTGACACCCGCACCTCGCTGGTGGCGGTCACGGCCATGCGCTCGAACCCGCCCTGGACCACGAACGTGGCCACGCTGTTGCCGAAGGGGTCCACGGACTCGAAGCGCGTGCTCGGCTCCGGCTCGATGTCCAGGGAGTACTCCAGGCACACCTGGCGGTCTGTGTGGCGGGGCCGAAGATGCGCCTCGTTGTAGGACTGCTCCACCACCGCCGCGTATTCGTAGGTGGTGAGGTGCGTCACGCGATAGACCCTGTCCTCACCCACGTCTTCGATCTTGCCCGGTGTCGCCCGCCTATCGGGGGACCTGCGGGGCAGCCGATGGGCCACCGGTCGTTCCTCGCGCACCGCCACCGCGCTCATGGCCGGAGCGGGGATCGCCGCGCTCAGGAAGAAAGAGGCCTCGATGTGGTCGTGGAGGTTGCCGATGGCGGGGCCCAACTCGGCCAGGAAGGCCCGCAGACTGGCCGCGGTCGGGCGCACCACCGGCGCATCGGCGACCAGCACGGCGGTGTCGGTGCAGGCGGCCAGGATCGGCTCGTTGTGGGGCAGGGCCTTCACGAGCACCCGCAACTCGCTCAGACAGGCACTCACCGCCCGGGGAAAGGCCTCGTCCTGGAGCAGGAACCGCAAGGTGGACGTGGCGTCGGGGGGCCCCGGCAGGGCCCGGCGGAACGGCTGGTAGGAGGCGAGCGAGCGAAGCAGGGCCATCTGATGGACCTCGTTGTAGACCTCCCGCCCCGTGTCGGGCACGGCACTGTCGGCCCGCACCTCCAGCACCCGGCAGGTGATCTCGGCTCTCTCGAGCTGTTGGCCCATCTGGAAAAAGGCGAGGGCCTCGTCACGGCGCATGGTGCCCTGCATCACCCCGTTGATGCGCTGCACCTCGTCGATGACCCGCTGCAGCCACCGCACCCGCTTGTCGCGAGGGCCGACGGTGTTGGAGGCGGGGCTGAGCGAGATCCACAGCTCGTTGCACAGCTCCCAGACCTCGCGTGGCACCACGGGGCGAGCCAGGCGGAGGTTGTCACGGGCACCTGCGATCGAGGCCAGGATGGACGAGGGATTGTCACGGTCACTGAGCACATAGGCAACGACGCGCGCTTCGACCGACCGCTTGAACGCCGCCGACGAGGTGCCCGAGCCCAACTGGCTGTTGCGCTCATGAAAGGCGGCCATGGTGCCGGCGATCTCCACCAGTGGTGCCCATCCCACGTCCTCGCCCACGGGCAGGTCGATGTGGGTCTCGCCGTGGACCGACACGATGCGCGCCGTGTCCTCGGCACGCTCCAGATAGCGCCCGGCCCAATAGACCGCCTCGGCCATCCGTGCCAACAACATCATTCGCTCCTCTCCGCGGGGTGGGGACAGTCCTGCGGTGTCGGGACCTATTGGGCCAACTCCCAACCGTCGATGGGCAGCGGCCGTTCAGATCGGTACATGGCCATCTCGGGCTCCCCGAGCGGCGGCTCGGATGCCACGCCCTCTTCCTCGGTCGCTCCCCCCGGATCATCGAGATCGGCCAGGGTGGCGTCGACGATCCAGGTGTCCTTGCTGCCACCGCCCTGCGACGAGTTCACGATGAGCGAGCCCGCGTTCCGGGCCACCCGGGTGAGCCCGCCCGATGTGACGTAGGCCCCGCTGGGGCCCAGGAGGGCGAAGGGTCGGAGGTCCACGTGGCGGGGCACGACGTCACCGTCGCACAACGTGGGCATGGTGGAGAGCGACAGCACCGGCTGTGCCACCCAGTTGGGCGGGAACTGCTCGATCCGCTGCGCCACCAGGGCCAGGGCCTCGGGGCCCGCCGTCGGGCCGATCACCACGCCGTAGCCGCCGGACTCGTTGGCAGGCTTGATCACGAGGGCATCGAGATGGCCGAGCACGAACTGACAATCATCGGGATCACCACACCGCCACGTCGGCACGTTGGGCAGGAGAGGCTCCTCGCCCAGGAAGTAGCGGATGATCTCGGGCACGAAGGCGTACACGGCCTTGTCGTCGGCGATACCCGCCCCGGGCGCGCTCACCACGGCCACGTTCCCTCGCCGCCAGGCGCGCATGAGCCCCGGCACGCCCACGTACGAGTCGCGTCGGAACACCTCGGGATCCAAGAAGAGCTCGTCGACGCGCCGGTAGATGACATCCACACGCTCGAGGCCGCCCACGGTGCGCATGTACACGGTGTCGTCGTCGAGGACAACGAGGTCCCTGCCCTCGACCAGCTCGATGCCCAGCTGTTGGGCCAGGAAGGCGTGCTCGAAGTAGGCAGAGTTGTGGACACCGGGGGTCAGCACGACCATGGTGGGCTCGTCGCGCACCGGTGAGACCGACGACAACAGGCCGCTGAGTCGGGCGATGTAGGAGTCGACCGGCTCGATGCTGTAGGAGCGGAAGAGCTCGGGAAAGATGCGCTTGGCCACCATCCGGTTCTCGAGCAGGTACGACACCCCCGAGGGGATCCGCAGGTTGTCCTCGAGCACGTAAAAGGTGCCGTCCTCCCCGCGCACCAGGTCGCTCCCGCAGATGTGCGCCCAGATCCCCCCGGGCGGGTCGACCCCCATGCACTCGGGCCGGAAATTGGGTGAGCCCGTGATGAGGTCGAAGGGCACGACCCCGGCCTGCACCGAACGTTGGTCGTGGTAGACGTCGTCGATGAAGAGGTTGAGGGCCCGCAGGCGTTGGATGAGGCCCTCGCGCACGCGGGCCCATTCCGAGGCGGCGAGGACCCGGGGGATCACGTCGAAGGGCCAGGGACGGTCCAAGACGGCATCGCCGTCATAGGTCTGGAAGGTCACCCCGATACTGCGGATCTCCCGGTCTGCCGCCTGCTGACGCTCGACGAGGGCCTCGAGGCCCAGGTTGGTCAGGTGCCGCCAGAGGCCGCGGGCCGTCGGCCGGGGCGGACCACCGGGCTCGACAAGTTCGTCATAGCCCGGCCCCGGTTGATAGGTGGACAACATCTGGACCTTCCAGCCTTTCCAGGCACCTGGCGTCTCGTGGACGGTACGAAGGGAGCGTACGGGCTGGTGGTGAACGGGCGGAGTCCTGGTGATGACGACTCTGTTAACGGGTTCGGCACCTGGGCAATTCAGCACGACCGATGCACCACGAGTGCCTTGACCAGGGCCGCCCACTCGTAGGCGATGTCGTAGGGAAGATGGGAGATGGGGTCGCTGACCGGGACCATGTGCAGGTGCGCGGCGGTGCACCGCGTGAACAGGAGGCGGGCCCGGGTGGCCTGGCTCCGTTCGGAGACCACGATGAGCTGGTCCCAGTGTCGGCGCCGGGCGAGGCGCGCCACGTACTGCGCCTCGCCCCTGGTGTCGAGGGGGTCGGCCCGGAAGCAGATCACCTTGACGGTCTCCGGGTGCGCGGGGCAGGCCACGGCGTGCACGCCGCCTAGCGAGATCACCGCCACCGGGGCGAAGCCCTCCCGCACCAGCGCGATGGCCTGGTGGGCCCGGCGCTGCCCGGGGTCGCCGCCGAGCGCCACCACGGCGTCGACCCGGGTGGGGGAGTCGGTCGGCGACCACACGAACAGTCGGGCCGTGGCCAGCGAGAACAGTCCCACCACCACGAGGCCGACCGCGACGACCCGGCCACGAACGGTCACGGGCACGGGCACGGGCACGGGGCCCTACGGTCGGACGATGACCTTGCCGGCGTCAGGATCGCGCTCGAGACGGGCGAACCGCTCGGGAAGGTGCTCGAGGCTGATGGTCTCGGTGACCATGGGGACGGCGTCGAGCCGGCGGCCCTCGAGGGCGTCGAGGGTGTCGGTGAAGTCCTCGCGGCCGTAGTAGATCGAGAAGCGCACGTCGAGCTCCTTGGAGATCCCCCAGAAGGGGAAGATGGCATCAGGTTGCAGGCAGATGCCCACCACGACGACGCGGGCGTCCACCGCGGCGATCTGCATGGCCTCGTCGATCAGGCCGGGCCGCCCACTGCACTCCAGGACCACCGTGGGGCCGCCCCGGGTCGCCTCGAACACCCCGGCCGAGACGGGGCCTTCGCCCGGATCGAACGTCGCCGTGGCCCCGATCTTCGTCGCCAGGTCCCGCCGCAGGGCCGACGGTTCGCTCACGACGACGGCCTCGACTCCCATGGACCGCGCCCACGCCACCGCCGCCAGTCCGATGGGCCCTGCGCCCAGCACGGCCACCCGGTCCGACGGTGTCACCGCGCCCCGCCGGAAGGCCCGGCGCATGATGGCCAAGGGCTCCACCAGGGGCTGTTCGTCGGCCAGCACCGATGCCGGCAGCTCGAAGAGCTCGTCGGCACGCACGGTCACGAACTCCGCAAAGCCCCCGGGTCGCTCGAGGCCGATGAGTTGGAACTCGGCGCAGTGGTCAGCTCGGCCATCTCGACAGAACGCACATCGGCCACAGCCCGAGAACGGGCGGGCCACCACGGCCATGCCCTTCTTCCAGCGATCCCCGTCGACCCCGGCTCCCACGCCCGCCACTGCACCGGCGATCTCGTGGCCGAGGACCGCACCGGCCTCGGCCAGCTGGCTGGCGATGTGGAGGTCACTGCCGCAGATCCCACAGCCGGTGACCCGCAACAGCGCCTCTCCGGGCGCAGGCGCCGGCGTGGGCACGTCCACCAGCTCGAGCTGGGGGCGTTCCGCTCCCAAGACCGCGGCGCGCACCCGCTCACCCCCCGATGACCACGACGGGAGGATTGCTCATGTTGTGTTGCTCGGCGCAGGCAGCCAGATAGAAGGGGAGGATGGCGTGGGCGTCGATCACGAGCTCGACATTCCCGTCGACACCCAGGTTCAGGTTGGCCCCGTGGATGGCGAACCAGACGTCGGTGATGCCGTCGTTGCTGGGGGGCACGTGCAGCGTGTGGACCGACCCCGCCGGCTCGTAGAGGTAGGAGCCGGCGGTATTCACGACGTCGGGGTACTCCTGGTAGAACCACGAGCCCTTCTGGGTGAACGCCAGGACGTGTCCGGTGTGCTTGTGGGTCTGGATGGTGGTGTTGGGCGGGAAGTGGTTCCGGACGATCCACACGCCGTTGGCCAGGTCCACCTGGAGCAGCTGCAGGGTGGCCCCGTCCCCGATGTCGACGAACGGCAGCTCCTCCTCTCCCCGGTGGATGGCGGTCGGCGGAACATCGGTCATCGTCATGGGGCACCCCTCGTGCGTCGAGACTCCGAGCCATTGAACCGCGCCCACGCGGGGGCGTCCACCGGCCGAGGCCGCCCGGGCCCGGCGCCACGCCTGTGACCAGGACTGGAACCGCTCTTTCGTTACTATTGACGATGCGGAACCAGGGCGCTGGTGCGTAATGTCGCTACCCGAAGCCGATCGCGCGCGCTGAGCGCCGATTGGCGACGCGGAGCACGTTCGGGGACACGACGGACACGGGGGGGTACGTGGTCTCACCGGCGAAGCGGGGCAACCCGAAGCTTTCCATGGTCGGCGACGACACCTGGAGCGAGTACGAGCGGCTGGCCGCCCAGTTCGAGGCGTCTAGCGCCGAGGAGATCGCGGCGTGGGCGGTGGAGCGCTTCGGGCGCAAGCTGTCGCTGGTGTGCTCGTTCCAGAACTGCGTCCTCATCGACCTGGTCACGCGTGTCGACCCCAAGGTGGAGGTCATCTTCCTCGACACCGGCGCCCACTTCCCCGAGACCATGACGTACGTGGAACGGGTGGAGACCCAGTACCAGCTCAAGCTCCGGATCATCACCCCCGAGTCCGACGCCGACGCCTGGCCGTGCGGGTCGGAGCGTTGTTGTGAGCTGCGCAAGACCCTGCCTCTCGGGCGCGCCCTGCAAGGACAAGAGGCCTGGATGTCGGGCATCAAGAGGGTCGACGGCGCAGCGCGGGCCGCCACTCCCATCGTCGAATGGGACGAAGCCCGGGGACTGCTAAAGATCAACCCCGTCGCCACGTGGACCCACGACGACGTCTCGCACTACGAGGCCGACCGCAAGCTCCCCATCCACCCCCTGTTCCGCCAGGGGTATCTCTCCATCGGGTGCAGCCCGACCACTCGGCCGGTGTCCAAGCTCGAGGACCGGCGCGCCGGGCGCTGGCCCGGCACCGACAAGACGGAGTGCGGACTGCACCTGTAACGGGGTGCAGCGGAGCATCAGGTCGCGACGCGATCAGTGGAAGGCCACGACCTGGTTCGCCGAGGTGGCCAGCAACAGCCCGTCACCGACCGACGGGGTGGCGAAATGGTTGGCAGGTGCTCCCACCGTCAGGCGCACCATGGGCCGGCCATTGGACTTCCGGAGCCCGAACAGGGTGCCGTCGCGCCGGAGCGTCCAGATCATGTTCCCGGCGATGATGGGCGGTCCGCTGGAGCCGGTCGAGGTCTTCCACAGCACCCGCATCCTGTGCGAGTGGGCGATCACCTTGACCGCCTCGACCCCCCTCAGACACGGGGCATAGACCACGGTGGTGGTGAAGGCGTCGCCGCCGTCGACAACGCTCCCGCAGAACGAACGCTGCGCCACCTGCGTGCCCACGCCACCGAGCTTCGACTGGTTGAGCAGGTACGCCGTCTGGGACTTGCCCGCCATGAAGACCAGCCCGTTGCCCATGAGCGCCGGCGCCGAGGACCCGAGATCGAAGTCGGCGGCGTTGTCCGTCCGCCACGTCGACGGCGTGAATGACTGCACCGGGCCGAGCGACGACGACAGTTCGATCACCGAGTCAGAGCCGTCGGGCGAGGATCCCGTCGTGTTCGAGCCGTTGCCCGTCGCCACCCAGACGTTGCCGCTACTATCCACGACGGGCGCGGCGCCACCCAGCCACACCGCGCCCTGGTCGTTGCCGGGCGAGGGATCTGCTTCCCAGCTGCGCAGGGCACCCCCGGACTCGGGGACCGAGACGACCCACCCGTGGTAGGTCGAGCAGTCGCCGGCGTTCCCCCCGAAGGCGACCTCGACCGAGCCTTGATCGAGGGCGAGCCCGGGCCGCTGCAACTGCGCGGCGGTGAGCGTGCCGGGAGGGTCGACGACCTGGTTCAAGAGGATGCTCCCCGTGCTCAAGCTCAGGCCCACGAGATGATGCGAGATGACGGCACCGGTCACCTCGTCGGCCACCACGAATACCTCGGACCGCGAGGCGTCGATGACCGGTGTGGAGGTGATGCCCACATTCGGCGTGATGTCGCCACACGGAAGCGACGAGGCGGGCACAGCCGTGCCCACCCTCGTGGACCATGCCACCGTGCCGTTGGTGGCGTTGATCCCGTACACGACGTCGTTCTCGGTGGCCGCCACCACCAGGCCCCCTTGCACGAGCGGCTCACCGTAGAGCTGGCCGTCGAGGACGGGCGAGGTCCACGCCAGTGTGGGATGGGTGAAGGCGGCGGTGGTCGGAGCGACCCCGGTCTCGAGGGAATTGGCGTGGTACGTCGTCCAGTTGGTGGACACGGTGTTCGTCGTGCGGGCCTGCGCCACGCTGCTCGCCGAGAGTGTCGTGGCGACGAGGGCGACTCCGGCGACGGCGACCGGTACCCACCGGAGAAGGCGGCGCTCGATGGGCGCCGTGTGTGACGGGCTGCCTGGCAGGCTCGAGTTACGCGGACGTCGGTGCATGTCGCCAACCCCCCAGTCGACTGCCCCCCGATCGAGGCGTTCGCCCGCATGATATCGCCCCCCGCGTCAGACGGCGCTGTGTTGCTCGTCGAGCATGTCGAATCGATTTCGGCCGGCTTCCTTTGCCCGGTACATGCCCGCGTCGGCATGGCGCAGGACCGCTGCGGCCTGGGCGCCGGGGCCGGGGATCACGATCCCGATGCTCGCCGTCACCATCACGGGACGGCCGGCGATCTCGATGGGCTCGGTCAGCGCGTCCATGATCCTCCCCGCCACCGCCTCCGCCTTGGGTGCGCCCTGGACGTCATGGAAGATGAAGGTGAATTCGTCGCCCCCCAGCCGGGCCACGGTCTCACCGGCGCGCACGACACCGCGCAGGCGTGTCGCCACGGCCTGGAGGAGCTCGTCCCCCGCCTGATGGCCCATGTCGTCATTGACGACCTTGAAGCCGTCGAGGTCGAGGAACATGACCGCCAGGTCGCTGCCCGAGCGCGCCGTGTGGGCGAGCTCCACGCTCAGTCGGTCGAGGAACAGGGCCCGGTTCGGCAGTCCCGTGAGCGAGTCGTGCATGGCCTGGAAGGCGAGGGCCTTGGTGGCGGCCACCTCGTCGGTGACGTCTTGCACTGTGACCACGAAACTCGATGTGACCGCCGTCCCACTCGTGACCGGGGCGGCCAGGACCCGGACGTCGCGCACCTCACCCGAGGGGCGCAGCAGGCGGAAGCTGACGCTGATGTCCTCCTTGTTCGCCCATGCCGCCAGCGCGCTGGCCACGACCGAGGGCTGGTCCTCGGGAAGGACGCAGTCGGACCACGTGTGATCGACCCAGAAGTCGTCGCCGACACCGGCGATCTCGTTGAGGCGGGGGTTGAAGTACTGCGCCACCCCGTCCTGGTTCAACTCCAGGATGCCGACCGGAGAGGCCGCAGCCAGGGACTCGAAGCGCTCCTCGCTCTGCAAGAAGGACTTCCGGGCGCGCAGCCGGCCGCGACCCAGGTCCCACACCATGCCCGCCAGGCCCAGGTTGAGCATCAGCGCCAATCCCAGCACCAGCGCGGGCGCCTCGAGCGGGTTGACCGGTCCGGGGGCGCCGGGCAGCGGTTGGATGCGCAGCGTCCAGGTGCCCCCATCGACGAAATGCTCGACCACCGAGCCCGTCGCCGCCGCCGTCTTGAGCCCGGGCGGAGACGACACGATCAGTTCCTTGGACGTCGTGCCCGATCCGGCAAAGAGCTCGACTCCCACCCGGGCGGTGTCCGGACCCAGTGCCACCTTGAGGAATTGACCTCCGTTGACCAAGGCCGCCACCCAGCCGACACGCTGCGCCTGCCGCTGAGAGACGGTGGTCGGATCACCGCTGTAGACCGGTGCCACCAAGAGGAAGTTCCCCACATACGCGGGCCCCGGGACGAGCGTGGACTCGGCGATGGCCTGCTCTTGGGCGCTGGAGGTCGCGTCTCCGAAGATCGCGACCAGCGTCTTGAACGTGCACATGTCGTACCCGACGAGCGGGACGGTCGAGACAACGTTGTTTTCGTCGAAGCGGTCCACCAGGCAATAGGCGGCTCGGGCTCCCGCCGGTGCCACGGCGAAGTTCGGGTCGCTGTCGTTGCGCCATCCGGCCACGAAGGCAGGCAGCTTGGCGGCGGGAACCCACGAGATGAGGCCGAGGCCGTAGATGCCTTTGTACCGGCTGTAGAGGTTCAGGTACTTGACATAGGCGTGGAACTCGGCTCGATCGATCAGTCCGGGCTGTGTGAACAACGCCACGGCGCTGGCGATCTGGTCGTTGTAGCCATCCAAGGTCTTGCGCGTCGACACCGCGATTTGTGCGGCGTTCGCCTCGACCTCGGCACGGTTGTGGTCTGTGTTCCTTCGAAACCAGGTCCAAGCCCCGACGCTGATGCCGACCGTGCCCAAGACGAGGATGGCGATGGCGGCCACCTGCCACAGCTCTTGACCCGCCTGCGCCCTTCCGTCCTGACCATGGCCAATACCTTCGCCGTGTCGCCGGGACCTCGCGACCGTTGGCGCCCGGCCGCGCACCGCGACCCTTCCCCTTGGGTATCGACCCCCGGGCCCCTGGGAGGCAGGGACTTTGGTCCCGAAAACCGCTGAATCCACCCCGCCCTGTAGCGTCGCCGCCCATGGCCATCTACGCACTGGGCGACGTGGTGCCGAGCATCGACCCCGGCGCCTACGTCCATCCCGAGGCGGTCGTCATCGGCGACGTCACCCTGGGAGCCGACACGACGGTGTGGCCCAGCGCCGTGCTGCGGGGCGACTACGGGGCCATCGTGGTGGGGGAGCGCACGTCCATCCAGGACGGCACGGTGATCCATGCCGGACCGGGCTTCCCCACCATCGTGGGCAATGGCTGTGTGATCGGGCATCTCGTCCACCTCGAGGGATGCACCCTCGAGGACGATTGCCTGGTCGGGTCGGGCGCCGTCGTGCTCCACCATGCCCGCGTCAGCTCGGGCGCCATCGTGGGGGCCGGGGCCGTGGTCCCGGGAGGCATGCTCGTCCCCGGCGGTGCTCTCGCCCTGGGCGTGCCCGCCGTCATCAAGCCCGGCGCCGCCCGGCTCGACGCCGTGACTATCGCCGCCGCCGAGTACGTCAAGAACGGTCAGCGCTACCGCACTGAGCTGCGGCGCCTCGACTGAGGCCTGGAACACTCACTGTCCAGTAGAGGTTGAGACAGGCGTGCCCGGAGCGTCGTAGCGCACGGCGTCTTCAGGCACGATAGGGCCGAACGCGGGCGCACCCACGGCTCGTGTCCAGCGAAGGCGGCGCACACGACCTCGACACATCTCGGCGAGGACCTATTTTTCCTTGTGCCACAAGAGACTCCCGGGATGCGGGACCCGGGCCGTCGGTGCTCGGACTCGGTGCGGCTGGGCCCCGGCGTCGTTCACCATCGGTGACAGATCCGTAACTACCCTGTTGTGACACGACGGGGTAGGATGAAGCTGCACCTGAGGTGGAGGAGGACCCCCGAATGGTCGACAGTCGGTCGAATGCGGCGCAACTGCCGGGTATGTCAGAACCGGTAATCGACGCGGCGGGATTTCGCGGGCCCCAGGTCTGCACGCTCATCGGCATCACCTACCGACAACTCGACTACTGGGCGCGCACCGGCCTGTTGCGTCCGTCGATTGCCGACGCCCGCGGCAGCGGCACCCAGCGCCTGTACTCCTATACCGACGTGGTCGAGCTCAAGGTCATCAAGCAACTGCTCGACGCGGGGATCTCCCTGCAGCGCGCCCGCCGTGCGGTGGAGTGCCTGCGCGACGGGCTCGGCGGGGACCTGGCGTCTTCGAACCTCGTGCTTGTCGGCACCAACTCGGTGTTGGCGCATTCCGACGGTGAAGTCGTCGACCTCCTCAAGGGCGGCCAAGGCGTGTTGAACATCGTCCCGTTGTCGGGTGTGCTCGAAGAGCTCGACGCCGCGATCTTGCAGATAGAGCACAAAGGGGCGAGGCACCATGCGCCCGCGGCCCAACCACCCGCACGTCTCACCGGGGCTGTCGGGGAGGCCCGGGGCTGACAGTGGAAGCCTCCGAGGTCTCCCCGATGTCGTCGACGAATGTCCTCTTCGCCCACGACTCGGAGATGCACTTCGCTGAGCTCCTCGACTTCTACAAGGTGCGCTGGGAGTACGAGCCGGTCGAGTTCGTTCTGGAATGGCACGCCGACGGCTCTCCCCGCGTTGCCTTTCGTCCCGACTTCTACCTTCCCGACCACGGGTGCTTCATCGAGCTGACCACCCTCAGCCAAAAGCTCGTCACCCGCAAGAACGCCAAGGTCCGCCGGCTGCGCGCGCTACACCCCGGCGTCGAGGTGAAGCTCTTCTACCAGCGCGACTACCAGGCACTGCTGGCCAAGTACGGCTTTACTCGGTCCTCGTCGCCCGCCGCCTAATCTGGCGCTGTGGCGCCCTCCGAATCGGCTCCGACCTCGACCGACGCGCGTCGTGAGCCTGCTCAGACGTCACCCGACCTGCGCCGCTCTCCGCTCGAGGAGGCCCACCGGGCCCTCGGGGCCAAACTCGTGGAGTTCGGCGGCTGGCTCATGCCCCTCGCCTATCCGACGGGAACGCTCGCCGAGCACATGGCGTGTCGCACCGATGCCGTCGCCTTCGACGTCAGCCATCTCGGGACCGTGCGTGTCCAAGGCCGGGGGAGCGTCGAGGTGCTGCAGCGGGAGCTGAGCAACGACCTGCGCAAGGTGCACCCCGGGCGCGCCCAGTACACCCACCTCCTCGATGACGCCGACGGCTCGGTGCTCGACGACATCATCGTGTGGTGGCTGGCCGACGACGTGTTCGACGTCATGCCCAACGCCTCGAACACCTCCCGGGTACGCGACGCCATCGGAGGCCATGACACGACCGCCACCCGCGCCGTGATCGCCGTCCAGGGCCCCGGGGCACGGCACCGGCTGGCATCGGTCGCCCCCGACGCGGCCACGGTCCCCCGCTTCGCGGTAACGAGCTTTGCGTGGGACGGCGTCCAGTGCGTCGCCGCCGGCACGGGATACACGGGGGAGGACGGGGTGGAATGCGCCGTGCCCGCCGACGCGGCTCCCCGGTTCTGGCAGGCGATCCTCGACACCGGCGTGGCACCGGCCGGTCTCGGGGCACGCGACACCCTTCGCCTCGAGGCCGGTCTGCCGTTGCACGGTCACGAGCTCGGACCGGGCATCACCCCCCTGCAGGCTGGATTGGGATGGGTGGTGGGGTGGGACAAAGGTGAGTTCCGGGGACGCCGCGCCCTGGAGGACGAACGCCGAGACGGCCCCCGTCGCCGGCTGCGGGGACTCATGTCCGAGGGACGCCAGCCTCCTCGTGACGGAGCCACCGTGCTGGCCGGGAACGGCACCATCGGCACGGTCACGAGCGGGAACTTCTCACCGGTGCTGAGCCGGGGCATCGCCATGGCCTTGCTCGACGGTGGCGACGACGTGGTCACCGGACAAGAGCTCACCATCGACATCCGGGGGCGGCACCTGGCGGCGAAGGTCGTGGCGCTGCCGTTCGTCCGCGGCGCGACAGCCACGGCGTCGACGGGGGAGGCGCCATGAGCGGGTACACGCCGCACACCGAGGCGGACGTGGCGTCGATGCTCGGCTTTCTGGGGCTCTCGTCGCTCGACGAGCTGTTCTCGGTCGTGCCCGAAGCACTGCGCCTGGCCGGAGGACTGGACCTGGCGGCGGGGGCCCCCGAGCCCGATGTCTTCGCCCACATGGAGGACCTCGCCGCCGCCAACCGACCGTGTGGACGCGACCTGGTGTGCTTCGCCGGCGCCGGCGCCTATGACCACGAGGTCCCGCCCGTGACCCGCGCCCTGGCCTCGCGCTCGGAGTTCGTGACGTCGTACACCCCCTACCAACCCGAGGTGGCCCAGGGAGTGCTCCAGGCGGTCTTCGAATTCCAGACCCTGGTGGCGCGCCTGTCGGGCCTGGCGGTCTCCAACGCCTCGCTCTACGACGGGGCGGCATCGCTGGTCGAAGCGGTCAACCTGGCCGTGGGGTCCACCGGTCGCCAGGACGTCTGGGTCTCCCACGGCGTCAACCCGACGTGGCGCGCCGTCCTCGCCACGTTCGCGGCCGGGACCGGGCACCGCATCCACGACATCCCGCTGGTCAAGGGTTCGACCGACTGGGCCGTGACGTCGTTCGACGACTACGACGAGCCCGGCGCCATCGTGGTCGCCTATCCCAACTACCTGGGCTGTCTCGAGGACCTGGCCGAGGCGCGGGCTCGCTGCGACCGCAGTGGCGCCTTGCTGATCGTGGCTTTCGACCCCATCTGCGCCGGGATCCTGCGCTCGCCCGGCGACTGGGGTGCCGACGTGGTGGTGGGCGAAGGCCAGGCCCTGGGCATGTCCTTGGGCTTCGGGGGCCCGTACCTGGGTCTGTTCGCCTGCACCATGGACCACGTGCGCCGTTTGCCGGGGCGCCTGGTGGGCGAGACCGTCGACGCCGAGGGGCGCCGCGCCTACGTCACCACCCTGCGCGCCCGCGAGCAGGACATCCGGCGTGAGAAGGCGACCTCGAACGTCTGCACCAACCAGACCCTGATGGCGGTCACCGCCGCCATCCAGTTGGGATGGCTGGGGACCTCGGGCATCGCCGAGGTGGCCCTGCGCTCGGCGCGAGGGGCGCGCTACTGCCGCGACGGCCTCCTGACCGTGCCCGGGGTGGAGCCCCTCACGAGCGCCCCGGTGGTGCGCGAATTCGCGCTGCGCCTCCCGATCGAGTCCGAGATGGCGGTCGAGAGGCTGGCCGACGAAGGATTTCTCGCTGGTGTCGCCCTCGACCCCAGCTATGCCGGAGGTCGAAGCGACGGGCTCCTCGTGGCGGTGACCGAGCGGCGCACGCGCGCTGAGATCGACGCCTTCGTCTCGACCTTCGAGAAGGCGGTGCGGTGATGGTCGACGATCTCGTCCCGGCGCCGGCCGCCGGGGGCCGGGCCGCCAGCGCCCCTCTCCTAGGTCGCGACACCGAGCCCACTCTCTTCGAGTTGTCCGAGCCCGGGCGCCGCGCCTGGCAACTGCGCACGACGGGTGTCCCCGAGCTCTCGCTCGACGACCTCGTGCCCGAGGCCCATCGCCGCCAGCACCCTGTGGCGCTGGCCGAGGTGTCCGAACGCGACCTCGTGGGGCACTTCACCCGCCTCAGCCACCGGCAGTTCTCCGTCGATCTGGGCGCCTACCCGCTGGGCTCGTGCACCATGAAGTACAACCCCAAGATCTGTGATGCCGTGGCCGTGCTGCACGGCCTGGCCGACGTCCACCCCGCCGCCCCCGCCAACTGCATCCAGGGGTGGCTCGAGCTCCTCGTCCAGCTCGAGGTGGCGCTGTGCGAGATCACGGGCATGGCCGCCGCCACGCTGCAACCCGCCGCGGGCGCCGCGGGCGAGCTCACCGGGCTCCTTCTCATGCGGGCCTGGTTCGAGTCCAGAGGCGAAACCCGGCACAAGGTGATCATCCCCGACTCCGCCCATGGCACCAATCCGGCATCGGTGACCCTGGGCGGCTTCGAAGTGGTCACGGTGCCGAGCGACGGGCGGGGATGCGTGGACGTCGAAGCGTTGCACGCCGTGCTCGACGACGACGTGGCGGGGATCATGCTGACCAACCCGAACACCCTGGGGCTGTTCGAAGAGGACATCCGGTCCATCGCCGATGCCGTGCACGGGGTCGGCGGCCTCCTCTACTACGACGGCGCCAACCTCAACGCCATCCTGGGCGTGGTGCGCCCCGGCGACATGGGCTTCGACATCGTCCACCTCAACCTGCACAAGACCTTCGCCACCCCCCACGGCGGCGGGGGACCGGGGGCGGGGCCCGTGGCGGTGTCGCCGCGTTTGGCGCCCTTTCTCCCCGGACCGCGGGCCACCCGTATCGGGGACGTGTCCTCACCGCGTTTTGGCTGGACGACGCCCGAACACTCCATCGGCCGCGTGCACTCGTGGCACGGCAACGCCCTCGTGCTCGCCCGCGCCCTCACCTATGTGCTCGTCCACGGTCACGACGGGCTGCGGGACGTGGCCAGACTGGCGGTGCTCAACGCCAACTGGCTGCGCAAGCGGCTGTCGAGCACCTTCGACGCCCCCTACGACCGCCCCTGCATGCACGAGTGCGTCCTGTCCGCCTCGTCGCTCAAACGGTCCACAGGGGTGAAGGCGCTCGACGTGGCCAAACGCCTCCTGGAAGAAGGATTCCACTCGCCCACGGTCTACTTTCCCCTGATCGTCGACGAGGCCCTCATGATCGAGCCCACCGAGACCGAGAGCCTGCAGACCCTCGAAGCCATGGCCCGGGCCCTCGAGCGGATCGTGGCGGAGGCCGCCACCCCCGAGGGTGCGCGGGCCGCCACCGAGGCTCCCCATCTGACGCCGGTCCGGCGCGTGGACGAGGCGCGTGCCGCCCGGCACCTCGTGCCCACGTTCGACGCCCGCCCTTCCTGAGCCCCTCGGCGCGCCGTCTCGGCCGCGGCGGCTCACCGGTCACGACTCGGCGGTGGTGACCCCTTCTTGCTTGGCTTCTCGCTCGGCGTGATGGTCGGTGATGGCCTGCATGATGGCGCCACCGACCGCCCCGATGAATTCAGGACGGTTCTCGGCCGCCCAGTCGCGCGAGCGCTCCAGTGAGGACAGGGTCCCCTTGAAGTGGGGTATGACCTCTCGGGCGAAGAGCTCGTAGGAGCGCAGCGTCGCCTCTCGATCGGCCCACTCGTGCGCCATGAGCAGGTACGTGCCGAAACCCTCGGACTGCGCCACCAGTCGTTCGATCTGGGCGATGGCCATCGCCGGCGTCCCGACCACGGCGAATCCCGTCTCCATCAACGCGTCCACCATCTTGTCGGGGTCGAGGGTGCCCGGGGCCAGCGGCAGGGCGGCGACGCGCTCGAAGTAGTCCACCCACTGCGCCAGGCCGAACTTCACCTCGGCGCGCGCCTGCTCCTCGGTCTCGGCGATGTGCATCGGGCCCACCAACCGCCATTTGCGACGATCGACCTGGGTCCCGAATTCGGCGGCGCGTTCTTCCATGACCTGCCAGTGTGAGCCGAGCACGTCGAAGCCGCCGGCCGAGGTGGCACCGATCGACAGCAACGACAACCCGAATCGTCCCGCGGCGCGCGGACCGGCGGGGGAGATCTGCGCCGCCACCGCCACCTCGAAGCAGGGGAGGGTGTAGGGCCGCAGCTGCAGCCGGGCGTTGCGCATGGTGAACCACGACGCCTCGCGGGTGACGGGCTCGGTGCCGTCGAGCAGGGCCAGGATGGCTTCGAGCGACTCCTCCATCATGTCGCGCTGCTTCATGGGGTCGATGCCCATCATGAAGGCGTCCGACGGCAGCGCCCCGGGCCCGACGCCGAACATGACCCTGCCGCGCGTGAGGTGGTCGAGCAGCACCATACGGTCGGCCAGGATGAAGGGGTGGTGATAGGGGAGTGAACTCACGCCCGTCCCCAGACGGATGTGCTTGGTCCGCTGCGACAGCACCCCGATGAACACCTCGGGCGAGGCGATGATCTCGTAGCCGGCCGAGTGATGCTCCCCGAACCAGGCCTCGTCGTACCCCAGGGCGTCGAGTCGCACCACGAGCTCGAGGTCGCGTTCGAGAGCCAGGGTGGGGTTCTGCCCCACCGGATGGAACGGGGCGAGGAAGATACCGAATTGCAAGGGCCAGTCCATGGGGCTGCATTGTACGAGCAGGCCCCGCGCACCGCCGTGCTGATAGACCACCGATGATATAGTTCATCTTTGATATGGCCGGCACCCCGACGAGATCCAGATCGACGCCGACGGCGGCGGCGGCGCGCCCCACCCGGGCCCCCCGCCGTCCCGCTCCCGGACGCGGGCCCGAGGCCCTGGCCCGCTACGAGCGCACCCGCACCTCGATCATGGCGGGGAGCGCCGTGCGCGCCGCCCGTCGGCGCGCCGGTGTCAGCCAGGCCGAGCTGGCGGCCCGCTCGGGCACGAGCCAACCCTCGGTCGCCCGCCTGGAGAAGGGGTTGGTGTCGCCGACTGTCATCACGCTCGACCGCATCGCACGGGCGCTCGGCGCCGATCTGGTCATCGACTTCGAGCCCCGCCCCGACGACGGCTCGCGCCCCACGTCCGGGGCGGCGCGCTCGTAGCCCACAGACGCGGCACGAGGCTCTCAGCACCGTCACAGACAACGACCACGCGGCGAGCCCGGCCGGCGGGGCGTGGGGCATGCACTACCGTTGCCCGGATGCGCAGAATCGTGGCCGGGATGCTCGGCGCCCTCGTGGCCCTGGCCGCCGCATGTGGCACGACGAGCACCGCCACCAAGACCACCGACAAGTCCAAGACGGTGACGACGGCGGGTGTCGGCTCCCTGAAGGGCAAGACCGCAGCGCAGATCATCAAGGCCGCCACCACTGCGGCCCAGAAGGCGGGCTCGGCCCACTATGTGCTCAGCGCCGTGGAGGGCACGTCGTCTCAGACCATCAGCGGCGACGCGTCCTCGACCGAGGGCCAGCAGGCCGTCTCGCAGGGAAGCCAACACATCCAGGTCGTCTACGTCGGAGGCGTGGCCTACGTGCAAGGCAACGCCGCCGGCCTGAACTCGGCCATGGGCTTCGCCACGACGGTGGCGACGAAGTACGCCAACAAGTGGATCGCCGTGCACAGCACCGACGCCTTGTTCAAGTCGATCGTCTCGGCCGTGACCCTGGCCGGGACCATCGCCCAGCTCGACCCCAGCGGCGCCCTCACCCTCACGGCACCGAAGACCGTGGCCGGTCGTCAGGCCGTCGGTGTGAAGGGCGGGCTCCCCGGGCCCGCCCAAACGGGCGTCACGGGGGCCACCACCCTCTACGTCGCCGCCTCGGACCCCACCGAGCCGTTGGAGATCAGCGGGACCGCGGCCCAAGGCACCCAGCACGTGGTGGACACGGGCACTTTCACCAACTGGGGCAAGGCACTGAACCTGACCGCGCCCAGCGGAGCCGTCGCCTTCTCCTCGGTCCCGACCAAGTGAGAGCACAGCACCGTCTGACCATCTGACGGCTGTTACCCGGCCATCGCCACCGGCTCGGAGAACGACACGCCGCGGCGGGGGATGATGATGTCGTCGATGAGGCCGTAGTCCTTGGCTTCCTGCGCCGTCATGAAATAGTCGCGGTCGAGATCCCGTTCAACCTGCTCCACGGGGCGCCCACTGTGACAGGCGATGATCTCGGCCAGCCGCCGGGTGATGGCGAGCACTTCACGCAGCTGGATCTCCATGTCGCGCGGCGCGCCTCGGGTTCCGGCCGAGCCTTGGTGGATCATGATCTTGGCGCTGGGCAGAGCCAAGCGCTTGCCCTGGGCCCCGCCGCACAGGATCATGGCGGCCGCCGACATGCCCATGCCCACGCACACCGTGGACACGTCGGGTCGAATGTGTTGGATGACGTCGTAGATGGCCATGCCCGCGTACCCGAGTCCGCCGGGGGAGTTGATGTACAACGAGATGTCGCGCTCGGGATCCTCGGCCTCGAGATACAGCAGCTCGGCGATGATGAGGTTGGCGATCTGGTCGTCCACCTCCTGGCCCAGGAACACGATGCGCTCGCGCAGCAGCAGTGAATAGATGTCGAAGGCGCGCTCGCCCCGCGCCGACTGCTCGAGCACCGTGGGGATCACCGACTGGCGTACGGGCACGTGCTTCCTCCTCCGGTCCACGGGCGCTCCCGGGCTCTCGCCCGACGTGCCCATTATCTCATTGGTGAGATATCATATTCGAGCTACGGTGGAGAGTCGACACGGCGGCATCCAAGGAGGCCCGTGACAGCGCGACGCCACGACACGGTGTTCCCAGGATTCCGGGAGATGGCACGTCGACGCAAGGATCTGAGCACAGAGCTCGTGAACCGGCGCCTGGCGGTCGGATTGTCGCAAACCGAAGTGGCGGCACGCATGGGCACGTCGCAGTCGGCCGTGGCGCGTCTCGAGGCGGGGGAGGCCGATGTCCGCCTGTCGACCTTGGAGCGTTACGCGGCGGCGCTCGGCATGGAGCTGGACTGGCGACTGGGGGAGAGGGGCCGGTGACCGCGTCCTCGGGGACGACCCCACCTGCCGCCCCCGCACCGTCCGACGACGGGGGGCGGCCGTCGGCCCGGGACCGGCTCTTCGACCAACGGGTGGTCTTTCTGTGGGGATATCTCGACGACGCCCTGGCCGGGCGCCTCGCCATCGAACTCATGACCCTCGACGCCGCCGGCGACGACCCGATCCACCTCCACATCGACAGCCCCGGGGGCACTCTCGAGGCCGCCCTGAGCCTGATCGACGTGATCGACCTCCTGGGGGTCGGGCTCACCGCCACCTGCCTGGGCCAGGCGGCCGGTCCCGCCCTCGGGCCCCTGGCTGTGGCCCCGCACCGCCGGGCCACCCCCCATGCCCGTTTCCGACTGTCGGAGCCGGTCTTCGAGGTCTCGGGCCCGGCCCGGGACCTGGGCGCCTGGGCGGCCAGCCACAAGGCCCAATACCGACGGTTCTGCGAGCGCGTGGCGGGAGCCCTCGGCACGTCGGCCGACTCGCTCGCACAGGACCTCGCTACCGGGCGGTTCCTTGGTCCCGACGAAGCGGTCGAGTACGGGCTGATCGACGAGATCTGCTCGCCCGCCGCCCGTGTCTTGCCCGGGCCCGGATCACGGCTCGGCTTCCTGCCCAGGTCGTGACCCCTTTCGGCCCAGGGGAGGAGTACCCCGGGTCGGGTCTTGAGCGTGGTCCAGGCAGGTCCGTCGTCTCTACAGTAACTTTACATAAGATACATTATCGGCGGCTTTTCCCTGAACACAGAGGGGCCGCCATGGCACCGTGGCTGGTGCCTCAACCGCCTCCGTCGGGCCCTTCTCAGGGGCCCCGTCCCGGCCCCGTCGGGAGCCACCGGTGACGCCTTCTGGTGTGCCGGCCCGTCGTAGGCGTCCTCGGGGCGTGCATCCGCCCCCGGTTCGCCCTGTACAGAAGCCATTCGCACGGCCCGGTGGACACGTCGTATCCAGAGGCGTACCGTGTCCCTCGGCACCATCCACGACCTCGCTGGCGACCAGTAACGACAGGCGTTCGGCGAGGCGCAGGCTTTGGTCCTCACAGCGGGGTCAGCGCCTCGCCCGGCGCCACTCCCTTTCCTTCTTCTGTGTCGGCTCGTCCTTCTCTGTCAGCTCGTCGGCAGGTATCGCTCGAACCAGGCCAGGGTGCGCTTCCAGGCATCGGCGGCCGAATCGGCGTGGTAGTCGGGCCGCATGTCGCAGTGGAACCCGTGGCCGGCCCCGGCGTAGCGGACGATCTCGGTGTCCACCTTCGCCGTCGCCGCCGCCGGTCGCAACGCCTCGACCTGATCAACCGGGATGCCCTGGTCCTCGTCGCCATACAGGCCCAGCCACGGCGCCTGCAGGCCGGGGGCCAGCTCGACCATGGGCGCCATCCCGAACCGTCCCTCGGTCACCCCTCCGCCGTAGAAGGTGACCCCCGCCCCCAGGGGTCGACGCACCGACGCTAGGAAGGCGACCGTCCCACCCATGCAGAACCCCACCACCCCGATGCGGGCGGGCATGAAGCCGGCCTGCTCCAGATACGAGATCGACGCGTCGAGGTCGTTCAGGACTCCCGCTTCGGAGATCCCGGCGAACTGGGCCATGACCTTGTCGTAGTCGCCGTACGCGATGACGGGGTCGCCCGTGCGATGGAATAGGTGCGGCGCCACGGCGCGATACCCGGCTGCCGCCACACGCCGCGTGACGTCCTCGATGTGGGGGTTCACCCCGAAGGCTTCCTGCACCACGATCACACCCGCCCGGGCCTCCCCGTCGGGCTCGACGTCGTACATGCCCATGTCCCCGTCGGGCGTCTTGAGTGTGACAGTGGTCGCCATCGAACCCCCATGTGCTCAGGTGTCGGTCGAATGCACCGCCGAGGACCGGCGGAACGACACACGATGCCATCCCCCAGCCCGTCTGAGCCATCGGGGTGCGCCGTGGCGACGGCAGTGTCTTCGAGCCAGGAAGGACTAGCTGGTTCGGTCCTGTCCTCGATGCCACGTCTTGGCCACGACGCGGCCGCCCAGCACGGCCACACGGCCGACCCCCACCGCCACCAACGAGAGGGCGGTGAGGAAAGCGCCAAAGGCGTACTGCCCCGGTGTGGAGTAGGGGAAGGGGTTGTCCCGGCGCTCATCAACGGGCTGGCCCCTCGACATAGCATTTACGTTATATACCAGATAAGCTATCGAGGGGTCGGGGCCGGGATCACAGGACAGGGCCGGCACGGGCGCGGTCCCGAGCTGGGGGCTCGGCAGGGTCCGGGCCGATTCCAGATGCCCCCAAAGGCGCCTACGGTCACCCGGTCGATTCGGGCGACCCGGTGACGATACAAGAACAGGTGTCACGGGTCACGCTGGCGACGCCGACCGAGCCAAAAACAATGATCTGACCTGGACCGCCCGAGCCAGGGCATCGGGCACTGCCCCCCTCCCCCGCTCTCGATGGTCCCGGGTTGCCGTCCTACTCGGGGCATGATGGACGGAGTATGTGGAGGCGCTTGAGGGCTCCGGTCGCCGCGGCCATCCTGGTCCTGACCGGCGCGTGTGGGGGGTCGAGCCCAGCCTCGAGCCTGACCGGATTCGGAGCCACCATCGCGGCCTGGAACAACGCCCATACCCAGGCGGCCTCCTATGCCGGGCTCCCGGCCTACGGGCCTGTGGTGAGCACCCCCCAGGGCCGGATTCCCCAGTACAGCGAAGTCCAACTCGAAAGTGGCCGCGTCTCGCAATACCTCGAGGTGCTCCCCAACGGCACGTCGCTGGCGACGGCGGAGAAGGCGGCCCGGGCGAACCTTCCCTCTTCGGCCGTGGCCAAGAGCTTCGTCGTCACCACCTCGTGCGCCTTCTGGAACTTCACCAGCACCATCGTCAACGACGCCATGGGCTCGCCGCAGGTGACGGTCGAGATCGCCTATGACGATGCGTCGGGATCGCCCTACTGGATGCCCAACAACGTAAACACCTTGACCTTCCAGACCGGGAAAGGATCGTCCTCGGACGTGTGCTGAGCGCCGCCGGTCCATGGCCTAGCCTGCCGAGCAATGGCCACCGCGGTGTTCTTCCATGCGCATCCCGACGACGAGGCGATCCAGACGGGCGGGACGATGGCCCGGATGGCCGCCGACGGGCACCGGGTCGTCCTGGTCACCGCCACACGCGGCGAGTTGGGCGAAGTCGCCGACGGTGTCCTCGCACCCGGGGAGTCCCTCGCCGATCGACGGGCCGTCGAGCTCGCCGCCGCGTGTGCCGTCTTGGGGGTAGCGCGCCACGAATACCTTGGGTACCGCGACTCGGGCATGGCCGGCGAGCCCACCAATGACGATCCCCAGTGCTTCTGGCAGGCCGACCTCGACGAGGCGTCGGTCCGCCTGGCCGCCATCCTCGAAGACGAGAGTGCCGAGGTCTTCGCCACCTACGACGAGAACGGCGGCTACGGCCACCCC
>Ga0208849_1000483_pt1 | contig 37354 bp, 30 predicted proteins | sample NGESurdeep072012_10_FD_184470 | JGI IMG/M metagenome (GOLD analysis project Ga0208849, IMG submission 184470) | Arctic peat soil microbial communities from Barrow, Alaska - NGEE Surface sample 53-3 deep-072012 (SPAdes) | ecosystem: Environmental > Terrestrial > Soil > Wetlands > Peat ... | reverse complement strand
GGCGGCGGGGCTGAGCAAGAAATGGTCGAGGCGGAGACCAGCGTCGCGACGGTAGGCATCCCGGAAATAATCCCAGAACGTGTAGATCCGCTGGTCGGGATGCAGAGACCGAATTGCGTCGGTCCAACCTTGACCGACCAGGTTGGCAAACGCCTCGCGCACCTCGCGCCGAAACAGTGCGTCCTTCTTCCACCGCTCGGGCTTGTAGACATCCAGTTCGGTCGGGATCGCGTTGTAGTCTCCCGCCAGAACTACAGGGATCCTGAGCGCTAAGAGGCTAGCGGCGTGCTTGGCAAGCCGCTCGAACCAACGCAGCTTGTATTTGAATTTCGGTCCGCGTGCCGGGTTCCCATTTGGAAGGTAAAGGCATCCGACAATAATGCCGTTGATAGCTGCCTCGAGGTATCGGCTGTGGCTATCGTCGGGGTCGCCCGGGAGACCGCGGCGGGTCTCGATCGGATCAGTATCTCGCGCCAGAATGGCGACACCGTTCCAGCTCTGCTGGCCGTGCCAGATTGCGCCGTAGCCGGCATCGCGAAGCGAAATGGCCGGAAAGTTGTCATCCGCCGCCTTGAGCTCCTGGAGACAGACAACGTCGGGTTTGCTCTCGGAGAGCCATCGCAGAAGCACGGACAGCCGGCCGTTGATGCCGTTCACATTGAAGGTCGCGATTTTCACGACCGCGGCTCGATGCGTTCCGGCGTCTTGTTATTCACGCTGTTGACCATATGCTGACCCGACCCACTTCAATCGCTCGGGATTCTACCGCAGCGGTAACGGAACAAATTGGCTGAGAGAAAGCTCTAGGCACCGTTGCTCAGGACTCCGAAGTCCCGAGCCGAGCAGATGCGAGGCCGCCTCGTTCTCAGTTCCGGGCTCGTCGAAGCGGCCGGCGGCGGCCGATCCGGCCGCGCTACCTAAGCGCGTAATATTTGGTCGGGTTAGGAGGGTCCTCCGGCCCGCCGCCGCGGTGGGGCCAGCTTCGCGCATGCTGGTTCGGTGCGGCCTCCAGGAAATCGTGGCTCTCTTCGAGTCCCTTATTGAGGGCAGGCGCAGATTCGCTGTGCTTCGCTCGCAAATGTTGGGCGACGTCTCGATATCCGGCGATTTCTTCATACCACGTACTCCGTCTGCCACCGGTCTGTGCGGGCGGGCGCGGGACCTCTAGCCAACCCATGTCGATTGCCACGCGCAGGGCAGACGAGCCGCCAATAGTAGGTCCAAGCGTGAAACGGGCGAGCTCCCTTCCAGAAGCGCGCCCGCTTTTCGTTCAGACGACCTACCGACCTACCGCACTACTGCGGAATCTTGTCGTCGATTCCCTTCACGAACCAGTTCAAGCCGAGCAGGTCGCCATCGGCAATCGTCGTGCCGTCGGCAACGCCAACCGAACCGTCCTGCTTGGTGATCGGACCGGCGAAGGGACTCCAGCCGCCCTTGATTTTGTCGATGGTCGCGTTGGCCATCGCCTTGACGTCGTCGGGCATGTTGGTCAGCGGGGCGACTTCCACGAGGTTGTCCTTGAAACCTTCCCATGTCTGTTGCGACTTCCAGCTCCCATCGAGAACCGCCTTGGTTTGCGCGATGTAATACGGGGCCCAGTTGTCAATCAGCGACGCGAGATGCGCTTTCGGGCCGAAGCTCGACATGTCACTCGACTCCCCAAACGCCTTGACGCCGGCCTTCTCGGCAACCTGCATCGGTGCCGGCGAGTCGGTGTGCTGGACGAGGATGTCGGCGCCCTGGTTGACGAGCACGTTGGCGGCGTCGCCTTCCTTGCCCGGATCGAACCACGAGTTCACCCAGATGATCTTCACCTTGAAGTTCGGGTTGACGGACTGCGCGCCGAGCATGAAGGCGTCGATGCCCATCACCACTTCCGGGATCGGGAACGAAACGATGTATCCGGCGAGGCCCTTCTTCGACACCTTCGCGGCGATCTGGCCCATCACGTAGCGGCCTTCGTACCAGCGGATGTTGTAGGTCGAGACGTTCGGCGCGGTCTTGAAGCCGGTGGCGTGCTCAAACTTCACATCCGGGAAATCGGCGGCGACCTTGAGGGTCGGGTCCATGAAGCCGAACGAGGTCGTGAAGATGAGTTTGCAGCCGTTCTGGGCCAGCCCCCGGATCGACGCTTCCGCCGTCGCTTCCGGCACGTTTTCGAGGTAGGTGGAGGCGTCGACCTTGTCGCCGAGCGCCTGGGCGACGGCCTGGCGACCCATGTCGTGCTGCTGGCTGTAGCCGCCGTCGTTGTGCGGACCGACGTAGACGAAGCAGACCTTCAGCGGGTCGGCCTGGGCAATGCCCACCGAGACTGCAAGAGCAAGTGCCGCGCCCGTCGCGGCTACCAGGATACGCATTGGAGATTCTCCCCTTGTTGTTCAACGAACTGGTGCGGTCACCACTAGCAAGACTCGCGCCGGTGACCCGTCCGGCGCAAAGATTTACCGATCAGGCACGAAAGACTGCCCGAGACAGGCAGGCGTGTTCGACCTGAGGAGCATACGATTGCGCGAGATGACCACCAAGACCACCACGGTGGCAACATACGGCAGCATGGTCAGGAACTGAGCCGGCGCAGGAACGCCGTAGCCTTGCGCATTCAACTGCAGGATGCCGACCGCGCCGAAAATGACCGCTCCGATCGCCACCCGCAGCGGCAGCCAGGTTCCGAAGACGACCAGCGCCAGCGCGATCCAGCCGCGGCCGGCGGTCATGCTGGGGGTCCATTGCGGCGTATAGACGATCGAGAGATAGCCGCCGGCCAGACCGGCGCAGGCGCCCCCGAACAACACGGCCAGAAAGCGGACGCGGATGACGTTGTAGCCAAGGGCGTGCGCCGAGACGTGATTGTCGCCGACCGCGCGCACGATCAGGCCGCCGCGCGAGCGGAACAGGAACCACGACACGCCGATGGCGAGCGCGATCGCCAGATAGACGAGCGGGTCCTCGCCGAAGATCAACGGCCCGACGATGGGAATATCGGTCAGCACCGGAATATGGATGCGCTGCAGGCCGAGGCCCGGGATGCTGACGTACTTATCGCCGATCAACCCGGAGAGCCCGAGCCCCATGATGGTGAGCGCCAGACCCGACGCCACCTGATTGGCGACGAATACGAGCGTCACCAGCCCGAACAGTGCCGCCATCGCCGCGCCCGCAAGAATCGAAGCCAGCACGCCGATCGCCGGGACGCCCGTGAGGTATCCGGCGATGAACCCGACGACCGCGCCCACCGCCATCATGCCTTCGACGCCAAGGTTGAGCACGCCCGACCGCTCGGCGACCAGTTCGCCCATAGCGGCGATGAGCAGCGGCATGGAGGCCGTCACGATAGTCAGCAGCAGGCCCGTGATCTCAGCCGCGCCCATGCGTCGCCTCCACGGCCGGAGCGATCTGAGCCAGAGTTCGGCGCACGATGCGAATTCGGTAGAAGATCAGCGTGTCGGTCGCCAGCACGAGGAAGAGCAGGATTCCCTGGAAGACATTGGCGAACTGCGAAGAGACGCCGAACTTGATCTGCACCGCTTCCCCGCCGACCAGTGACAGCGCCAGCACGAAACCGGCGACGATGATGCCGAGCGGGTTCAGCCGGCCAAGGAAGGCGACGATGATCGCCGTGAAGCCGTAGCCGGGCGAGACGCTGATCCGGAGCTGGCCCAGCGGCCCCATCGCCTCGCACACACCGGCCAGTCCGGCCAATCCGCCGGAAATCAGAAACGCCAGCATAATCATGCGGTTCTGGCTGAAACCAGCGAAGGCGCCGGCACGCGGCGCCTGCCCCAGCACGCGGATCTGGAAGCCGGTTAGCATGTTGCGCAGCATGTACCAGGCGGCGACCGCGACAATCAGAGCGAGGAAGAAGTTCAGCTTGATCCCGAACAGCGACGGCAGGATCTGCCCCGGACCGAACGGCCGGCTGTTCGGGAAGTTGTGCCCCTGCGGATCGCGCCACGGCGAGCGCGCCACCCAGTCGAGCAGGAGCAGCGCAACGTAGACCAGCATCAGGCTGGTCAGGATTTCGTTGGTCCCAAATCGGACTTTCAGGATCGCCGGGATCGCGGCCCACACCATGCCGCCCAGGATACCGAGCAGCAGCATGAGGACGAGGGCGACCGGCCCGCCCCACTGCGGGAAATACACGGGAATGATCGAGCCGAAGATGGCGCCTAGCGCGAGTTGCCCTTCGGCGCCGATGTTCCAGGTATTCGACAGGTAACAGATGGCAAGGCCGACGCCGATCAGCACCAGCGGCGTCATCTTCACGATCAGGTCTTTCACCGACCACAGCGCGGCCAGCGGCTGGATGAAATAGGCGTAGAGCGCCTTGGCCGGGTTGACGCCGATGATGGCGAAGATGATTCCGCCGATGATGACCGCGAGCAGGAGCGCCAGCAGCGGCGAGAAGATTGCCAGCGTCGCCGATCGCTCGGCGCGGCGGACGAGTTCAATTCCCATGCGCTTCCCCCGCCGGATGTGCGTGCGAGCCGCCCATGAGCAGCCCGATCTCCTCGCGCGAGATGCCGTGGGCGTCACGCGTCGGCGACAGGTGACCCTTGGAGATCACGGCGACGCGGTCGGAGATTTCCAGAATCTCGTCGAGGTCCTGGCTGATGACTAGCACCGCCGAGCCCGAGCGCGCGAGGTCGATCAGCGCCTGGCGGATGGTCGCGGCGGCGCCGGCGTCGACGCCCCACGTCGGCTGGCAGACGACCAGCACGCCGGGCTTGCGATCGAACTCGCGCCCGACGACAAATTTCTGCAGGTTGCCGCCCGAAAGCGACGCCGCTTCCGGATCGGCCGTGCCCTTGCGCACGTCAAACAGCTCGGTCACCCGGCCGGCGATATCGCGGGCCTCGCCAAAGCGCACCACGCCGCTGCTGATCAGCCCTTCGCCGGTGCCGTGACGCGTCAGAATGACGTTCTCCGACAGCTTGAAACGCGGCACGGCCCCGTGGCCCAGCCGTTCCTCCGGAACGAACGCCGCCTTCAGCTTGCGTCGCGCGTTGACGTGCCGCCGACCGACATCGGCGCCGTCGATGCGGATCGCGTCAGCGCTGTTGGCGGCGCGTTCCCCCGAAAGCGCATCGAACAGTTCGTCCTGCCCGTTGCCGGCGACTCCGGCGATCGAGACGATCTCGCCGCCGCGCACATCCAGGGACACGTGCTCCAGTGCGACGCCGAAGGCGTGCGGCTTCGGCAGCGACAGGTCTTTCACCGCGAGCCGCACCGGCGCATCGGCTCCCACGGCCGGTGGCGCCGAAATTTTCCGCAACTCCGCGCCGACCATCATGCTGGCCAGACGGCCCGCGGTCTCCTTCTGCGGATCGCATTCGGAAACCACCTTGCCGTGGCGCAGGATCGTGGCGTGATGGCAGATGACACGCACCTCTTCGAGACGGTGGCTGATGTAGAGGACCGATACGCCCTCCGACGATAGCCGCTTCAGCGTCACGAAAAGGTCGTCGGCCTCTTGCGGCGTCAGCACCGAGGTCGGCTCGTCCATGATGATGAGCTCGGGTTCCTGCAACAGGCAGCGCACGATCTCGACTCTCTGGCGCTCGCCCACCGAAAGGTCGGCGATGATCGAGTCCGGATTGAGCGGCAGGCCGTATTCCGCCGAGACGGCGGTGATGCGCTGCTTGAGTTCGGCGAGCGGCGTATCGGAGATCGCCAGCGCGATGTTCTCGGCGACGGTCAGCGCATCGAACAACGAGAAGTGCTGGAACACCATGCCGATGCCGAGCTTGCGCGCCGCGGCCGGGTTGGAAATCGTGACGCGATTGCCCTTCCAGCGGATTTCACCGGCGCTCGGTTGCAGGGCGCCGTAGAGAATTTTCACCAGAGTCGATTTGCCGGCACCGTTCTCGCCGAGCAGCGCATGAATCTCGCCCGGCCGGATCGAGAAATTGACGTTGTCGTTGGCGCGCAGCGTCGCGAAATCCTTGATGATGCCGGTGGCCTCGAGCGTCGGCACGCCAACCCAGCCTTCCGCCCGCGACAGCGACGGCGCCTCGTTCATCAGCCGATCCTTCTCAATTCGTGGCCGTGGCCGCTGGCGGCACGCAGCGCCTCGTCGCGGATCAGCATCTCGGTCACGGTCGCGGCCCCGATCACCGCCGGTGCCTTGGAATGAACGCCGGCGACGCCGATCGGGCAGACGAGACCGGCTATGCGCTCCGCGGGCACAGCCGCCACGGCAAGCTGGCGCGCGAAGCGCGCGCGCTTCGATCTGGAGCCGATCAGGCCGACGTAGGGGAACCGGCCGTCGGCCAGCGCCGCGTGAACGATAGCCAGATCGAGCGGGTGGCTGTGGGTCATCACCAGGACGAAGCTGCCATCCGCCGCGCCGCCGAGCACCGCCGCCGGCTCCTCGAAATGTTTGAGCGAGACATTATTCGGCACATGCGTTGGGAACGCATCCGGGCGGGGGTCAAGCCAGGTGACCGCGAACGGCAGCGGCGCCAGCGCCAACGCCAATGCGCGACCGACGTGGCCAGCCCCGAAAAGGTAGAGTTCGCGACGGTCGTCGCCGAAGCCTTCCGTCAGAACGCCGCCGGCAAACGCCGCGCTCCCTGGTTCCATCGGCTGATCGACGATCTCGCGCTCGACGCCGTTTTCCGCCGATAGGCGGCCGCGCGTGGTGAGATGTCCGGCCGCCTCGCGCTGCGCGAATTCCATAAACGCGGCGCGCTGGCTGTTCTCGATGATCTCGACGATCAGTTCAACGTTGCCGCCGCAGCACTGTCCGAGTTCGGGCCCCAGCGCGAAACCGCGCGCCTCGGCCTTGCTGGCGTTCGGATTGGCAAGAGAAGCCTGGGCAATCGCGATGGCTTTCCATTCCAGCGTGCCGCCGCCGATGGTGCCGGTGAAGGTTCCGTCCGGATTGACGATCATGCGGGCACCCGCCTCGCGAGGCGAGGAACCGCGGATCGCCGCCATGGTCACCATTGCCGCGCGGCCATGGCGATCGAGCGACGCCAGAACCCGCCCCCACACCGTTGGCGCGGCGTCGCTCATGTCTCGGACCCGTTCGACGCGCGAATGGCGCGCATGATCGCCTCCGGGGTCGCCGGTGCGTCTAGCCGCGGCATGACGGCGGGCTTGAGGCTGACGATGGCATCGGTGATCGCCGAGAAGACCGAGAGCGCCAGCATCAGCGGCGGCTCGCCCACCGCCTTGGAGCGATAGATGGAGTCCTCGCGGTTGCCGCCGGATTCGAACAGCGCCACGCGGAAATCGTCGGGCACGTCGCTCGCCGTCGGAATCTTGTAGGTCGAGGGCGCGTGCGTGCGCAGCCGGCCGGCCGAATCCCAGACCAGTTCCTCCGTCGTCAGCCAGCCCATTCCCTGAACGAAACCACCCTCGATCTGGCCTATGTCGATCGCCGGATTGAGCGACTTGCCGACGTCGTGAAGAATATCGACGCGCGTCACCCGCATCTCGCCGGTCATGGTATCGATGATCACTTCGGAGCAAGCGCCACCGTAGGCGAAATAATAGAAGGGCCGCCCGTTTGCCTTCTCGCGGTCCCACTGCACCTTCGGCGTCTTGTAGTAGCCGGTGGACGACAGCTGGATGCGGCTGGCGATCGCCATGGTCGCCAGCTCACCCAGCGTCATGGCGGTGTTGCCGACGAGCACGTTGCCGTCGGTGAAATCGACGCGCTCGCGCGTGATGTTCCAGCGTTCCTCGATGAAGGCGTAGAGCCGGTCCTTGATCGTGCGGCAGGCGATGAGCGCGGCCTGCGCGTTGAGGTCGGTGCCGGCCGACGCCGCGGTCGGCGAGGTGTTGGGTACTTTCGCCGTCGAGGTCGCGGTGATTTTCACCTTGTCGAGCGGCACGCCGAACTCTTCGGCGACCACCTGCGCGACCTTGACGAACAGCCCTTGCCCCATCTCCGTGCCGCCATGGTTCAAGGACACCGAACCGTCGCGATAGAGATGGACCAGCGCGCCACCCTGGTTGAGGCCGATCAGCGTGAAGGATATGCCGAACTTTACCGGCGTCAGTGCGATGCCTTTCTTCAGCACCGGGCTCGACGCGTTGAAGTCGGCGATCTCCTGCCGTCGCTCGCGGTAATTCGAGGTCATCTCGAGATCGCCGATAAGCTCCGGCAAGATGTTGTCTTCAACGCGCATGCCGTAGGGCGTGCGGTCGCGGCCGACCTCGCCGTAAAAGTTTGCCTTACGCACGTCGAGCGGATCACGGCCGGCAACGTATGCGATATGGTCCATCATGCGCTCGGCGAACAGCATCCCCTGCGGGCCGCCGAAGCCGCGGAAGGCGGTGTTGGAGACCGTGTTGGTGCGCATGCGCCGGGTGAGAATCTTGCACGCCGGGTAGTAGTAGGAATTGTCGGCGTGAAACATGGTGCGATCGACGACGCCGAGCGACAGATCCTCCGAGTGACCGCAACGCGCCGACAGTGTCACGTCGACAGCGCGGAGCACGCCATCGCGCGAGACGCCGGCCGAATAGTCGACCCGGAAGTCGTGGCGCTTGCCGGTCATCGTCATGTCATCGTCGCGGTCGAGCCGCAACTTGCACGGGTGGCCAGTCTTCCAGGCGGCCAGCGCCGCCAGCGCCGCCCACTGCGTCGCCTGGCTTTCCTTGCCACCGAAGCCGCCGCCCATGCGCCGCACTTCGCAGGTCACGGCATTGTCGTTGATGGCAAGAACATGCGCGACGACGTGCTGCACTTCCGTAGGGTGCTGCGTCGAGGAGTGCACCAGCATGTCGCCGTCCTCGCCGGGAATGGCGAGCGCGATCTGTCCCTCGAGATAGAAATGCTCCTGACCGCCAATGCGAAATTCGCCGGTCACCTGGCGAGGCGCGCGAATCATTTCCTCGGCCGGCTCGCCGCGCTGGAAGACGTAGTCCGGCAGCACCTTGGTATCGGCGACTAGCGCGTCGTCGATATCGATCGCCGGCATCGAAGGCGCCGTGCTGATCCGCGCCTTCTGTACCGCCCGGCGCGCCTCGTCGCGCGTGTCGGCGACCACGGCGAAAATCACCTGGCCGTAGAACATGACCGTGTCGCCGGCAATGACCGGGTCGTCGCCGATCTCCTTCGGGCTCATATCGTTCTTGCCAGGAATGTCGGCGGCGGTCAGCACGGTAACCACGCCAGGCGACGCCTTCGTCGCTTCGAGATCGAGCGAGGTGACACGTCCGGCAGCGATGGGCGCGTAGCCGACGGCGAGGTGCAGCGTGCCGATCGGCTCGAGCATGTCGTCGATATATTGCGCCGTACCGGTGACGTGCTTGACGGCGCTGTCGTGTGCGTAGGGTTGACGCACAATCGTGAAGCGGTCGGCGCCAACCTGTTGCGGCGTCGCGCCCGGAACGACCGTCGGCACCTGCATGTCAGCGGGCGGCATCGGTCTCCGCCTTCTCGCGCCGCCCGACGACGCGGGTGCGGTTGCTTGCGGTACCGGCCGCCTCGATCAAGGCCTTGCCCAGCAAGGAATGCGCCGTCTCGATGCGGTAGCGCGCGCTCGCCCTGTGATCGTCGAGCGGCGAGAAGTCTTCGCGCAGCGCCGCGAACGCCCGCGCCCACGCCTTCGAGTCGCGCAGCTGCTGGCCGGTCAGCGCCTGCTCGGCGTTGCTCGCGCGCTTCGGAATTCCGGCCATGCCGCCATAGGCCAGCCGCGCCTCGGTGATCAGCCCGTCGCCGTTGACGCTGAAGCGGAACGCCCCCATCACCGAGGAGATATCCTGGTCGAACCGCTTGCTTACCTTGAAGCAGCGGAACACGTGATCGGTGCGCAGGCGCGGCACGGTGATCTTGGTCACCAGCTCGCCGCGTTCCCGCTGCTGCTTGCCGTATTCAATGTAGAACTGCTCGACCGGCATGGAGCGCACCTGCCGCCCCTTCCGCATTTCTATCTTGGCGTCGAGGGCGATGAGCGCCGGTGGCATGTCGCCGATGGGAGAGCCATTGGCGACGTTGCCGCCGACCGTTCCCGACGCCCGCACCTGTCTGGAACCAAGTCGGCGGAGCAGCTCGCCGAGGTCAGGGTCGATGCGCTGGAGCATCGGCTCTGCCTGCGCATAAGTGGCGCCGGCGCCAATGACGATTTCGTGCCCGGTGTCCTCGACCTTGTCGAAGCCCACCACCTTGCCGACATGGATGATCTTCGGCAATTCGCGAAGCTGCTTGGTGATCCAGAGCCCGACGTCGGTGGCGCCGGCCACGATCGTCGCGTCCGGGTGCTTCTCGTAGAGCGCCGCCAGACTGTCGAGCGAGCCCGGCGCCGCAAAGAAATGATCGTCGTTGCCGACATAGACGTCCTCGCCGTCGGAGAGGAACGACAAGACGCCGGTCATGTCGTTGATGCCGGTCTGGAAGCGGTCCCTGCGCGGCTCGGCGCAGGCGGCGATCGCCGCGTCGACGATCGGACGATAGCCGGTGCAGCGGCAAAGGTTGCCGGCAATGGCATCGTTGACTTCGCCGCGTGTCACCGATCCGGTGGTCGACTGATAGAGGGCGAAGAGCGCCATCACGAACCCCGGCGTGCAGAAGCCGCACTGCGAGGCGTGGTGCTCGACCATCGCCACCTGGACCGGGTGCAGCGTGCCGCCGGACTGGACGAGGTCCTCGACCGTTACCACCTCGGTACCGTCGACCTGTCCGAGCAGCTGTATGCAGGCGTTGACCGGTTCATAGACGAGCCGCCCGTTGCGCAGCCGGCCGAGGGCCACCGTGCAGGCACCGCAATCGCCCTCGCCACAACCTTCCTTGGTGCCCGTCGACCCCTCGTTTTCCCGGAGATAATCGAGGAGCAACATCGTCGGCGGCACATCGACCAGTTCGACCAGCCTGCCACGGCGAATGAAACGGATAGTCGGACGCATCAGCTCCCCCGGTACGTCGAATAACCATAGGGGGAGAGCAGCAGCGGTACGTGATAATTGTCGCCGGCCGTGGCGATGCCGAAGCGGATGGGAACCACATCGAGAAATGCCGGGTCCGGCAGGGCAGTGCCGGCGCCGCGCAGATAGTCGCCGGCGTGGAAGCGCAATTCGTAGACACCGGCCACGAAGGCGTCGCCTTCGATGAGTGGCCGGTCGACACGGCCGTCGGCGTTGGTTTTTGCTTCCGTCAGCCGCTCGTCCCTTTGTCCGATGCGGTAAAGTTCCACCTTCACACCTGCCGCCGGCTTGCCGGATGCGGTGTCGAGAACATGCGTCGTCAGGCGTCCCATTGCGTCATCGTTTCTGTGCACCAGGCCGCTGCCTGCCGATCATGCGCGTGCCAAAGCACTCAGCCGCGCCCTTGCCCGCGTGGCAGAACCCAAGCGGCTACAATGGATTATGCCCAATCGTTGATCAAACGCTATTTTTTGGCAGGGCTGCTTCTGTTTTCACCAAATCCCGCCAAATCTTCGATCACGGGAGGAGGACCGTGGCGCCGACGGTCTTGCGGTCCTCGAGCGCCCGATGCGCTTGCGCCGCATCGCGCAGCGGAAAGGTCTGGCCGATCTCGATTTTCACCGATCCGTCCACCAGCACCGCGAACAGCGATGCGGCAGCCGCCTCGAGATCGCTCCGCTTGCCGAGGTAATGTTGCCCGGCAGGCCGGGTTGCGAACAAGGATCCCTTCTGCTGGAGAAGCCGGATCGGAAATTCGGGAACGACACCCGACGCGTTGCCGAAGGAGACAAACATGCCAAGCGGTTTCAGGCAGTCGAGGGAACCGTAAAACGTGTCCTTGCCCACGGCGTCGTAGACTACCTCGACGCCCGCCCCTCCGGTAATTTCCTTTACCCGCTCGGCGAAATTCTCGGTGCGGTAGTTGATGACGTGATCGCATCCGTTGGCCTGGGCGACTGCCATCTTGTCATTTGACCCGACGGTCCCGATGACGGTAGCGCCTAGTGCCTTTGCCCATTGGCAGGCAATCTGGCCGACCCCGCCTGCCGCCGCGTGGAAAAGGACCGTATGCCCGCGCGCCACCTTGAAGGTGCGCAGAAGCAGGAAGCTCACGGTGGTTCCCTTAAGGAAAGCTGCGGCCGCAGTCCGGTCGTCGATGCCGGCCGGCAACCGGATCAGGCGCTCGGCCGGCACGACGCGCGTTTCGGCGTAGGCTCCGGGGGCGCCCTGGTAAACAACGCGATCACCCACATTCACCGCCGTCACGCCGCTGCCCAGCGCCTCGACCACCCCGGCACCCTCGCTCCCCATCACGGCCGGCAGTGACGTCGGGTAGAGGCCAGTGCGCTGGTACACGTCAACGAAATTCAGCCCGATCGCCGTCTGCCGCAGCAATACTTCGCCAGGACCGGGTGCCGGCATCGGCAGCTCGATCCACTCCATCACTTCCGGACCGCCGTGGCGCTCGATGCGGATCACCTGAGGCATTGCTTCGCTCCTTTGGCAGCCAGGCGAAGCCGGTGGCCGGCCCCCGTCATGTCTTGTTGCGCTGCCGGTTGCGTCGCGCAAGCACGTTGAGAAATTCGACGGCCGACGAGAACGCCATCGCGGCGTAGAGATAGTTGCGCGGAATGTGGAAGCCGAAACCATCGGCGACAAGCGCAAAGCCGATCATCAGCAGAAACGCCAATGCCAGCATCCGCGCCGTCGGGTGGCGATGGATGAAAGCCGAGACCGTTCCCGCGGCTATGTACATGATGCCCACGGCGACGATGACCGCGGCGATCATCACACCGATCTGCTCGGCGATGCCGATTGCCGTGACAATCGAGTCGATGGAAAATACCACGTCGATAATCACGATCTGGAATACGATCGCGCCGAAGGCACCGGCCGCGCGCTTGGTCAGGTTGGCGCCGTCCTCGTCGACGGCCTCGACATCCTTGTGAATCTCCTGCGTGGCCTTGACGAGAAGGAACAGGCCGCCGGCCAGCAGGATCAGATCGCGCCACGAGAAACCGTGGCGGAGCAGGGTGACGACCGGCGTGGTAAGTCCGATCAGCGCGAAGAGAACCGACAGCAGGGCAATCCGGAACACCAGGGCCAGCGCCAGTCCGATCTGGCGGGCCCGCCTGGCTTCGACTTCCGGCAGGCGCGCAACAATGACCGAGATGAAGATGATGTTGTCGATGCCGAGCACAACCTCCAGCACCGTGAGCGTCACGAAAGAGGCAATGATGGCCGGATCGGTGATCCAGTCAAAGAAGGGCATCGCTAGGTTGGCTCCGCGGCCGGCTGCGTAAGCTGCAGATAGACACCGACGAGCGCAAAATAAAGGCTGCATAGCGCGAAGAGCGTCACCACCACCGGCCCGGGATCGAGGTTCGCCGCCAGCGAGACGACGGCGAGCAAACTCCACAATGCCGCCATCGCAAGGGTCAATCCGCGCAGGCGCTTGACCCGTACCGGATGAACGAACTCGACCGGCAGGAACGTGAGCACGGCGAAGGCAGCTACCACCAGCAGCGTGATCGGCTCCGGAAACTTGTAGACCATGAGCTGGAAGACGACCGCGTTCCACACGGCCGGAAAGCCGCGGAAGGCCGACTCCTCCGTCTTCATGCGCTTGTCGGCGAAGTAGAGCGCGCCGACGACGACCACGACGATGCCGGCGATCGTGGCGACATACGGCTCGGTCAGCAACCCGCTCTCGGCCAGCACCAGTGCGGGGATGAGCACATACGTGGTGTAGTCGACCACCAGGTCGAGGATCGCGCCGTCGAACCACGGCAGCCGCTTGGTGACGTCGAGCCAGCGAGCGATCGGTCCGTCGATGCCATCGACGATCATGGCGATGCCGAGGAACAGGAAGACGAGCTGCCACTGCTTGTGCTCTGCAGCAATGGCCGCCGCGAACGACAAGGCGGCGCCGCTCGAGGTCAGCACGTGAACGGCCCAGACGTTGACGTTCAGGTTCTTCATGCCGACTTTTGCCCCCCGCACGGCTCGCGCGCCGGCCGGATGATGCTTTCGCCCATCTCACATCGGCTGGCAAGACTTTGGCGGCCAGCCGGCTAAGTTAGACGTAGGTTCCTTGCCGGATGGGGACAACGTTCATATCTTACTGAAAATCCTGCCGGAATCAGCATCATGCAAAACTTCACTCCCCTCTCGGCAACCGTCGGCGGCCTTCTTATCGGCCTGGCGACCACCATTCTGTGGCTGGTCAACGGCCGCACCGCCGGCATCTCAAACATAGCCGGCGGCATCTATCCGGTCCGCCGCGGCGACGAACTCTGGCGGTTCGTATTTCTCGTCGCCCTGCCCGTCGGTGCGTGGCTGGGGTTCGTGGCGGCGCCTTCGATCTTCGCCGAAGTGCCGCGCACGCTTCCCGTCATCACGTTGTCGCCGGCATGGCTGGTCGGCACCGGGCTGCTGGTCGGTATCGGCACGCGCGTCGGTCGCGGCTGCACTTCCGGCCACGGCATCTGCGGCCTGTCGCGGTTGTCGGTGCGCTCGTTCGTGGCGGTCGGAACGTTCATGGTCGCGGCGATGATCGCCGTCTTCATCGTGAGGCACGTCGTCTGATGAGCGACACCCGCATCGCCCTCGTTTCCGCCGCCGTCAGCGGCATCCTCTTCGGCTTCGGCCTCTCGGTCGCGCGCATGACCGACCCTCAGAAGATCTGGAACTTCCTCGACCTCGGCGCCATTCCCTCGGGCCGCTGGGATCCGAGTCTCGCCTTTGTGATGATCGGCGGGATCATCGTGGCCTTCTTCGGTCTGCGTCTGGACCGCTGGCTGGGGCTGGCGAAACCGATTGCCGCCGCGGCGTTCATCAAGACCAGTCGTACGCGGGTCGACGCGCCGCTGCTGATCGGCGCCGCCATCTTCGGCGTCGGCTGGGGCCTGTCGGGTTTCTGCCCGGGTCCGGCCATCGCCGATCTGGGACTCGTGCCGGGCGACGTTTATCTCTTTGTCATTGCGCTGTTCGTGGGATCGTGGGTCGCCGGCCAATTCCTGGAATGGTCGGAGCCGTCGCGCACGAGCAACACGACCAACGCTGCGGCCACCACCAGCGCATTATGATCAACGCCGCGATCGCGGTTGTCGGCGGCGGCCCGGTCGGGCTGACGGCGGCGCTCGCCCTCGCGGACGCCGGCCGCGACGTAACGCTGATCGCGCCGATCGAGCCGCCTCCCGACCAGCGAACCGCCGCTCTGCTCGTCGGCTCCGTCGCGCTCCTCGAGCGCCTGGGTGTCTGTGCCGAGCTGCAGGCCATGGCAGCGCCGCTTCGCCGTATCCGCATCGCCGACGGCACGCGCCGCCTGTTGCGGGCGCCGGAGGTCACCTTCGACGCCGGTGAGATCGGCCTGCCGGCCTTCGGCTACAACGTCGCCAACGCCGATCTCGTCGCGGCACTTGAGCGTGCGGTGGCCAAGCGCGGCGTCATCCGCAAGAATGCGTTGGCCGACTCGGCAATCGTCAAGGGCAACGTCACCATCAGGCTTTCGACTGGCCAGTCGGTCACGGCAGGTCTGGTCGTCGCCGCCGACGGCCGCCGCTCGCGCATGCGCGATGCCGCCGGAATTGAGGTGGATACCTGGAGCTACGATCAGGCGGCGCTCGTCTGCAACGTGCGCCACACCCTTCCCCATCGCGACACCTCCACCGAGTTCCATACCGAGCACGGTCCTTTCACGCTGGTACCGCTCGCGGGCAACCGCTCCAGCCTGGTCTGGGTGGATCGGCCGCAAGAATCCAGCCGGCGGCTTGCCCTCCCGGACGACGCCATCGCTGCGGAGATCGAGGAGCGTTCCGCATCCATCCTTGGCGCCGTCGTGGTCGAGGGAAGCCGTCAGGTATTCCCGCTGTCGGGCATGACCGCCCGGCGTTTCGCCGCCAGTCGGGTCGCTGTGGTCGGCGAGGCGGCCCATCTGTTTCCGCCGATCGGCGCGCAGGGTTTGAACCTCGGCCTTCGTGACGTCGCGGCACTGGTGGATGTCGTCGGCGAGGCACCGGATCCCGGCGATGCAGGCCACCTCGTCGCCTACGATCGCGCCAGGCGGGCCGAGGTTCTGTCGCGGACCGTCGCCGTCAATGCGTTGAACCGCACGCTGCTCACGGACTTCCTGCCGGTCCAGGCGCTGCGCGGCTTCGGCCTTTTCCTGCTCGACCGCATCCCGGCGCTGCGCCACGCGGCCATGCGCCAGGGCCTGGCCGGCTAGCGGAACGGGTCCGTAGGGAGCATCCCGTCAAGAATGAGTATCAGCGTCAGCGTGACCGTGGCGATCGCGATCACGGTGACCAGCAGAACCGCAACCGAGGTTCGCTCGCCGAGAGTGTGATAGCGCCGGGCCAGGGCGACCACGTTGGCTGCCGGCGGCAGCGCCGCCACCAGCACGGCGGTATGGACCCAGAGCGGGTCGAAGCCGCCAATCCAGGTCAACAGCAGGTAGACGATCAACGGATGCGCGATCAGTTTGACCGCGATCAGCGCCGGCATTTCCTTCGACAGCGGTCCCAGCGCGCGGAACGAAAGACCGACGCCCACTACGAAGAGCGCCACCGGCGTTGCCGCCCCACGCAGCAGCGCGAGCGCGGCGTCCAGCCCGGTCGGCAGCCGCACGCCGAAGCCCATAGCGATAAAGCCAAGGATGACCGCAACGATGATCGGATTGAGCAGGACATCGCGCGCGATCCCCTGTGCAAGCCTGGCCGGATCGGTGCGCACGGTGCCGCCGAGCGCCATCATCAGCGGCGTCACGACGAGCAGCATCGCAGTGTCAAACGAGAAGATCAGTCCGATCGGGGCCGCCGCAGCGGAGCCGAAAGCAGCGATGACCAGGGCCGGCGCGAGGTAGGCGGTATTGGAATACGAGCCGACCAGCCCCTGCATCGTCGCCTCCGGCACGTTGCCGCCGTTGAGCAGCGCTCCGATCGAAAACGCGATGGCGAAGGCGCAATAAGTGGCAAACGTCGTGGTCGCCACGAACGACCAACCCTGCAGCGAGCCCGGCTGGGTTGTCGCGATCAACTGGAAAAAGAGAACCGGCAATGCGGCGTAGAAGAGGAAGAACTCGATCCCGGCCAGCGCCTCCACGTTGATCAGCCGAAAATATCCCGCCGCATAGCCCAGCAGGATCAGCCCGAAAAAGGGAAACAGAAGCGTGACGATCTCGCTCATTGCCCCCGCGCCATCGGCGATGCCACCCCTCGCGCTCCAGACGGTCGCGAATCATTCGCGCTTCCCGGCCGATCATGCCCCGCAATCGCTGCCGGCGGCGCCCCAATATTCCCGCCGCGACCGGCTGTAATGCGCTTCTCCACCCGGTTTGACTTCCTCATCTCAACATGCCCTTAAACCGCGTCAGGACACCATGCGCGTCGGGCGGCCGGAGCGGCCAATGATGGACAGGGCAAGGATCGCAAAGTTCTCGATCGGGCAGGTCGTGCGCCACCGGGTATTCCCGTTCCGCGGCGTCGTGTTCGATGTCGACCCCGTCTTCGACAACACCGAGGAATGGTGGCAGGCGATCCCCGAGGCCGTCCGTCCCAGCAAGGACCAGCCGTACTACCATCTGCTCGCCGAGAATGCGGAGAGCGAGTACATCGCGTACGTTTCCGAGCAGAACCTGCTGCCAGACGAGTCCGGCGAGCCGTTGCGTCACCCGCAGATCAATGAACTTTTCGTCGAGCGCAAGGGCGACGTGTATGTCGCGCGCGATCGCGACCTCAACTAATGGCGCGTCCTAAAGAACGAATGGCGTCGGCGTTGTCCGCTGGCGCGCTCCCGAACCGCCGCTGCAGCTGCGCCGGCTAGTTGGCGGGCGCCGGTGTATCCTGGCGCTGCTTGTCGATCATGCGCTGCGCGGCAGCCTTGGCGGCATCCTGGAATTCCTTGCTCTTCTGGATCGCTTCGCGCGCTGCGGCCTGCGGATCCATCCCATCGCCGTCAAAGGCCTTGCCGAAGCCATTCAGCGAAAGTTCGATCGGCAGCTGCTGGTTGGCGTTGTTGGTCACTACCAGCGCCATCTTCGTGCCCTTCCGCATGGCTGCGATGAAGTCGTCGGCAACCTCCCCGGCGACAAAGCAGCCGGGCGGAACACTCTGAAGCGGCGGATTGCACTGCATGAACTGTGCGATCCCCTTTTTGTCGCCGTCGATCGTAATCTGGACCGCCGCCGGAATGATGAAGCCGAGCGGCACAAACCCGGCGATCGAATACTTCTTGTCGGGCCGGAGCTGGATGCCGAATGACGCGCGCACACTGCCGTCGTTGTTGAGCCAGATTTCCTGCCCGGTATTGCAGACCGGCTGCTTGGTCGTCGGATTCTGTTCGCAGGTCTTCGTCCACAATGGGGTGCCGCCGGCAGGAGCGGCAGCCACGGGAGCGATTGCCGGAGCAGCAGGTGCCGCGGCGGCTGCCGCGGGAGCGGGCGCCGGAGCGGCTGGAGCCGCAGCCACCTCCAACGTCGCCGCGGCCAGCAGCATCGCCGCGACGATCACCGTCGGCTGCCATCCGCCCGCCAAACGCTCAAACCCCGAATACATCATCGAGTGTGATCCCTGTTTGTGCCGCGTCCGCATCCCGCGATCCGGCATCTGCCCTGTGTCCTCCGGCCCAACCTGACCGCGCCGGCGCACGACGCGCGATTTGGCGGTCAAATGCGGCGGCAAAGTGGCTGCGACCCCGCCTTCCTTAGCCCGGCCGCCGCATGATTTCCAGCGCGAGCCGGCGGTGGGGCTCGCGGCTTCGACCGAATCGGTGTGCTAGGTTAACTGGCGCCGCGGCCCTTGCGGGCCCGAGCGCCCATCGCGCGGCTGGTCAGGAAGGATTCGTGACGGAACGATGAGTGCGACAGTCCTGTCGATGGCGTTGCGCCGGCCGCTCGCCGCGGCCATCGCCGCTACCCTCGGCCTCGGCATCATGCCGCAGATTGCCGCAGGGGCGCCGGTCCACGGGATCGCCATCGTCGGCGATCCGGCTTTACCGGCGAATTTCGATCATCTTCCCTACGTCAACCCCGACGCCCCCAAGGGCGGCAGGATCACCTACGGCGTCGTCGGCACGTTCGACAGTCTCAATCCTTTCATCGTTCAGGGCGGCACTACCTCGGCGCGCGGCCTGGCTGACCCGCTGTTCGGCAACCTCGTTTACGAGACGCTGCTGGCGCGCAGCGCCGACGAGCCCTTCACCCTCTACGGCTTCATCGCCGAAAGCGTCGAGACGCCGCCCGACCGGAGCTGGGTCGAATTTACCCTCGACCCGAAGGCGCGCTTCTCCGACGGTGTCCCCATTACCGTCGACGACGTCATCTTCTCGATGGAACTGCTGCGCGACAGAGGCCGGCCGAGTTACGGCGTCATGTTCAAGAAAATCGCGCGGGTGGAAAAGGTCGGCGATCGCGGCATCCGCTTCGACCTTGACGGGTCGCACGATCGCGAGCTGCCGCTGATCCTTGGGCTGATGCCGATTCTGCCCAAGCACGCGATCAACGCGGACACTTTCGACAAATCGACGCTGACGCCGATCATCGGCAGCGGTCCATACGTCTTGTCCGAGATTCACGCGCCCGACTTCACCGTATTCCGGCGCAACCCGGACTACTGGGCCAGGGATCTACCGATCAAGCGCGGGTTCGACAACTACGATGAGATCCGCTTCGAGTATTACCGGGATACCGAAACGCTGTTCGAGGCCTTCAAGAAGGGCCTTTACGACGTCCAGCTGGAAAGCGATCCGGCCGCCTGGAACACCGCATATGATTTCCCGGCGGTCACCGATCGCCGTGTCGTCAAGGAAACCTTCCATACCGGCTCGCCAAAAGGCATGACCGGTTTCGCCTTCAATACCCGCCGCGCCATCTTCGCCGACGTGCGGGTCCGGCAGGCGTTGGCCAGCCTGCTCGACTTTAACTGGATCAACAAGAACCTCTACTACGGCGCCTTCCAGCGTGCCTCCGGCTACTACAACGATTCCGACCTGTCCTCGATCGGCCGCCCGGTCGGCGATGCCGAGAAGGCGCTGCTTGCCCCCTTCCCCGGCGTCGTCCCGGCTGACGTGACAGACGGCACCTATAGGGCGGTGAACGCCGACGTCGCCGGCGGTGATCGCACGGTGCTCCGCCAGGCGGTCGATGAATTGAAGGCCGCAGGCTACGAGCTGCGCGGCAGCACCATGGTCGACGCAGCGACCGGTGCGCCATTCGCCTTCGAGCTGCTCGTGAGCAACCGCGACGACGAGAAGCTCGGCCTCGCCTACCAGCGCACGCTGGCGCGTATTGGCGTCGCCGTCATTATCCGCACCGTCGATTCGACCCAGTTCGAGCTGCGCCGCAAGACCTTCGACTATGACATGGTGCGCGCAACCTGGAGCGCGTCGTTGTCGCCCGGCAACGAGCAGCTCAATCGATGGAGCAGCGCGGCAGCCGATTCACAAGGCTCGTTCAACTATCCCGGCGCCAGGCAGCCGGCGATCGACGCCCTGATTTCGGCCATGCTGTCGGCGTCAACGCGCGAAGACTTCGTCGCCGCGGTGCGCGCCTATGACCGGGTACTCATCTCCGGCTACTACGTCGTTCCGTTCTTCTATCTGCCCGACCAATGGGTCGCCCGATGGAGCCGCATCCAGCATCCGGAAACTACTGCCCTCACCGGGTTTTCCCTGCCGACATGGTGGGTAAAGCCCGGGAGTTGAAGCGCGGGATTGACTGACATATCTCATGTCCATGGATCAGCCCGTGCCGCTCTCTCCGATTACAGTCGACGTTGTTTCCGATGTCGTCTGTCCGTGGTGCTATCTCGGCAAGCGCCGGCTTGAGCATGCCATCGCCCGCGTGCCGGAGATTCCGGTGGAGATCCGCTGGCGGCCGTACAGCCTCGACCCGACGGTGCCCCGCGAAGGCGAGGATCGCGCCGCCCATATCATCCGCAAGTTCGGCAGCCTTGCTGCGCTCGACGAGGGCCATCGGCGTTTAGCCGATCTCGGCCGTGCCGAGGGTATCACCTATAATTTCGACCGCATCACCCGCTCCCCCAATACGCTGGAGGCCCATCGCGTCGGCCGCTGGGCAGCGGATGCCGGCAAAGGCGAAGCGATGGTCGAGCGGCTGTTTGCCGCCTATTTCAGCGAAGGCAGGGACGTCGGCGACCACGCGGTCCTCGCGTCGCTCGCGAGCGAGGTGGGACTGTCAGGCGCCAACATTGCCGCCCGCCTCGAACGGGACGACGACAGCGATGCCGTACGGGCCGAGATCGAGGACGCATATCGTATCGGTGTCACAGGCGTGCCCTGCTTCATTCTGGGCGGCAAATATGGCGTCGTCGGCGCCCAGTCCGTCGAGGCGATTGTTCAGGCCATCCGTCGGGTGGCGGGCGAGGTAGCCGCGCCGCCATCTTACTGAGAGCTCAGGCGGTTTCCGCCAGAGGCTTCGGGTTGTGTATGGCTGGATCGTACATCACGACGCGATTGCGGCCGGCGGCCTTGGCGGCGTAGCAGGCCGCATCCGCCTGGCGCATCAGTTCCATCAGGTGTGGGGAGGACGCCGTCACGATGGCAACGCCGACGCTGGCGCCGATGTCGTGGGTGACGCCGTTACTGGTAAAGCGGACTCCGGCAACCGTATCGATCACCTCTTGTGCTGCCCGCATCGCACCGGCCGGCGAACAATCCGAGAGCAGGAGCGCGAATTCATCGCCACCGATACGCGCCAGAAGGTCCTGGTTCCGGCATGCCCGCCGAATGGCGTGGGCGATTTGCTGCAGCACGACGTCGCCGGCGCTGTGGCCGGCGCTGTCGTTGACCAGTTTGAAGCGGTCGAGGTCAATGAAGCATACGGCGTGATCACGGTTTTCGGCGCGGGCGCTATCCGTGGCCACCGTCAACGCGCGCTCGAAGGCGCGGCGGTTGGGTAGGCCGGTCAGCGCATCGTGCATGGCGGTATGCGCAAGTTCCTTTTGCACAGCACGGGCGTTCGTGACGTCCTGGAAGACCAGCACCGCACCGATCAGTTCGCCGTCCGAACTGCGTACCGGCGCGGCTGAGTCGCGCACGGCGCGCCGCTCGCCGGAACGGCTGACGAGCACGGCATCGCTACCGAGATAGGCGAGTTCCTGGCGTTCCAGTGCCTGTGTGACCGGCGAGGCGAGCGATGCGCCGCTCGTTTCTTCAACCACCACGAAAACATCGTCGATCTTGCGGCCGATCGCTTCGGTTGAAGTCCATCCCGTTATCTGTTCGGCGACCGGATTGAGGAAAGTGACGCGCGCATCGGCGTCGGTCGAGATCACCCCGTCGCCGATCGCCTGCAAGGTCACGCGGAGTTTCTCGCGCTCTTCGTCGAGCGCCGAGGCGATGGCCTTGATGGCGGTGATGTCGGTGTCGGTGCCGACGAAACGGATGGGGGCGCCGCTCGCGTCGCGTTCAACCGCAGCGCCGCGGCTGAGAATCCACATATAGTGACCGTCGCTGTGCCGCTCGCGGTATTCGAACGACACCCGTTCGGCTTCGCCTCCCGTCGTCACCAGATGACGCACCCGCTCGCGATCCTCCGGATGAACGCGTGCCAACCAATCTTCGGTCGCGTTGCTCGCGGGGTCCGCCTGGGGCACGAGGCCGCGCATCGCGTACCACATAGGCGACAGGAACATGGTGCGACGGGTGTTATCGTAATCCCACACGCCCTGGCCGGCGGCCTCCAGCGAGCGGTTCCAGCGGCTTTCGCTGGTCGCAAGTTTGATTTCAGCGCGCTTCTGCGCGCCGATGTCGGTCGCCTGGATGATGACGTAGAGCGGCTTGCCGTTTCGCTCGTCGCGCAGCATCGACGCCGAGGTCAACGCCCACACGAAGCCACCGTCCTTGCGCTTGTAGCGTCGCTCTGTCTGATAGCCTTCCGTTTCACCGCGGGCGAGGCGCGCCAGCTGGTCGTCCGCATCGGCGAGATAGTCTGGATGAACCAGGTCGGCGGCGCCGAGGCCTATGCACTCGTCGCGATCACGCCCAAGCATCTCGGCATAAGCGCGGTTGGTATAGATCAGTCGTCCGTCGGTGCCGATAAGCGCCATGCCGACGGCAGCATTTTCGAGGACGGTGCGCAGCAGCGCTTCGCTCTGACGGAACTGGAAATGTTCGACGTTCAAGGTCTTTGGCCGCTGGCGTTCCACACGGGAATGCATACCGCGGCGTGTATTAAGGCGGCTTTTCTTAGTCCCTAAGCCTTGCCTAAAATTGTACGTATTTCCTCAGGCTGCGGCCTTTTCCCCCTCGCCCGCCAGCCGCGCGAGAATGCCGAGAATACCGGCGGTTCCCTTCAGCCGGCCACCGACATCGCCCCAATCGCGCATGAAAACGACCGTCTGGTCCGGCCGCACCCGCGCCTCGGTTTTCTTTTCGGCCAGCCAGCGCAGCAGACCCGTCGGGTTGGCGAACGCACTCTCGCGGAACGCCACGACCGCGCCCTTCGGCCCGACGTCGACCTTCTCGACATTGGCTTTGCGGCAGAGCGTCTTGATCGCAACGATCTCGAGGAGATGCCTCACCTCGTCCGGCAGCCGCCCGAAACGGTCGATGAGCTCCGCCGCGAACGCCTCGATCGACGGCTGATCGTCGAGATCGGCCAGCCGCTTGTAGAGCGACAGGCGGAGTTGCAGGTCGGCGACGTACGTCTCCGGGATCATCACCGCCATGCCGATGGTAATCTGCGGCGACCAGCGCGCCTCTTCCTCGGCATCGCCGCCCGACTTCAGCGAAGCGACCGCTTCTTCCAGCATCTGCTGATAGAGTTCGTAGCCGACTTCCTTGATGTGGCCGGACTGCTCCTCGCCGAGGAGATTGCCGGCGCCGCGAATATCGAGGTCGTGGCTGGCCAACTGGAAGCCGGCGCCCAGCGTGTCGAGCGACTGCAGCACTTTCAGCCGCCGTTCCGCCGTGCCCGTCAGCGTGCGATCCGACGGCACCGTGAACAGCGCGTAGGCACGCTGCTTCGAGCGCCCGACCCGGCCGCGCAACTGGTAAAGCTGCGCCAGCCCGAACATCTCGGCGCGGTGGACGATCAACGTGTTGGCGGTCGGGATGTCGAGGCCGGATTCCACGATCGAGGTCGACAGCAGCACGTCGTACGCGCCGTCGTAGAAGGCGGTCATGATGTCTTCCAGTTCGCCAGCCGCCATCTGGCCATTGGCGACGCCGACCTTCACCTCGGGCACATGCTCGGCGAGGAACGCGCGCCTCTCGCCGAGGTCGCTGATGCGCGGGCACACATAGAAGCTCTGGCCGCCGCGATAGCGTTCGCGCAGCAACGCCTCGCGCACCACCACCCCGTCGAATGGCGAAATAAATGTACGCACCGCGAGCCGGTCGATCGGCGGCGTCGTGATCAGCGATAATTCGCGGACGCCGGTCAGCGCCAGTTGCAGGGTGCGCGGGATCGGCGTTGCCGACAACGTGAGGACATGCACATCGGCCTTCAGCTCCTTCAGCCGTTCCTTGTGCTTGACGCCGAAGTGCTGCTCCTCGTCGACGACAAGAAGACCCAGATCGCGGAACGCGATGCCCTTGACGAGCAGCGCATGGGTGCCGACGATGATGTCTACCTTCCCGTCTGTGATGCCCGCCTTGGCGGCCGCCAGATCCTTCGTGCCGACGAGCCGGGAAGCTTGCGCCACCTTCACCGGCAGGCCGGCGAAGCGAGTTGAGAACGTCTTGAAGTGCTGTCGCGCCAGCAGCGTCGTCGGCACGACCACCGCCACTTGCTTGCCGCCCATAACCGCCACGAACGCGGCGCGCAACGCCACCTCGGTCTTGCCGAAGCCGACGTCGCCGCAGATCAGCCGGTCCATCGGCCGCCCGGCGGCCAGATCGCCTAACGTGGTGTCGATGGCCGTCTGCTGGTCCTCGGTTTCCTCGTAGGGGAAACGGGCGGCAAACTCGTCATAGGCGCCCTCGGTCGGCGTCAATACCGGCGCGCTCCTGGTCACCCGCGCCGCCGCCACCTTGATCAGCGCCGCCGCCATCTCGCGGATGCGCTTTTTCATCCGTGCCTTGCGCGACTGCCAGGCGACGCCGCCCAGCTTGTCGAGCTGGACGCCGGTATCCTCCGAGCCGTAGCGCGACAGCAGTTCGATGTTCTCGACCGGTAGATAGACGCGGTCGCCACCGGCGTAGAGCAGCTCGAGGCAATCGTGGGGCGCGCCGAGCGCCTCGATGGTCTTCAGTCCGTTGAAGCGGGCGATGCCGTGGTCGATGTGGACGACGAGATCGCCCTCGGCGAGCGCCGTTACGTCGGCGAGGTAGTTCGACGCCCGCCGCCTGGCGTGCGGCCGCACCAGCCGGTCGCCGAGGATGTCCTGCTCGCCGATGACGGCAAGCGTCGCCGTCTCGAACCCGGCCTCCAGCCCGATGATCCCGAGACTAACGAAGTCCGGTTCCAGGCCGGCCGCCTCCGGCCAGCCGCCGACCGGTTTGAGACGCGTCAGCCCGTGGTCGACCAGTACCTGTCCCATCCGGTCGCGCGAACCCTCGCTCCAGCACGCGACGACCACACGCTTGCGCGCCGCGATCAGCGCACGGGCGTGCGTAATCACCGCATCGAACACGTTCGCCTTCTCGTCGGCCCGCTCCGCCGCGAAGGTCCGGCTCGCCCGGCCGCCGATGTCGATGACGCCTGCCCCCTCCGGCTGGGCAAACGGCGTTATCCGCCCGGTCTGGCGTTTGGCGAGAAACGAATCCCATTCCGGTTGCGTCAGATAAAGCTGTTCCGGCGCAAGCGGCTTGTATGGCGCGCCGCCGCCAGCCATGCCCGTTTCCTGCGCATGACGGCGGGCCTGATAGTGGTCGGCGATCTGCTCCAGCCGCTCGCCGATCGCCTCCTCGACCAGATGGTCGAGCATCACCGGCGCCGCGCCGACGTGATCGAACAGCGTCTCCAGCTTATCCGCGAACAGCGGCAGCCAGTGTTCCATGCCGACGTAACGCCGGCCCTCGCTGACTGCGTGGTAGAGCTGGTCCTCGCGGTCGGCGACGCCGAATATGGCGACGTAGCGCTCGCGGAAGCGGCCGATCGTTTCGGGCGTCAGTACCATCTCGCTAACCGGCACCAGGTCGATGCGGGTGCGTTTCTCGATGGTGCGCTGGGTCTCGGCCTCGAAAGTGCGGATCGATTCCAGCGTGTTGCCGAAGAAATCCAGGCGCACGGGTTCCGGCCAGCCGGCGGCGTAGAGATCGAGGATGCCGCCGCGCACCGCATACTCGCCGGGTTCGCGCACGGTCGGGCTGCGCAGGAAGCCGTTCGTCTCCAGCCACGCCGTCAAATCATCCATGGCGACGTCGCCGCCGACCACCGCTGATACCGCGCCCTGCGCCACCAGCTTTCGCTCGGGCACGCGTTGCAGCGCCGCGTTAACCGTCGTCAGCACGATGGTCGGTTTGCCCTTCGGGGCTGAAAGGCGCGCCAGCGTCGCCATGCGCGCCGCGACAACGCTGACGTGGGGCGAAACGCGGTCGTAGGGCAGGCAGTCCCACGCCGGAAACTCCAACGCCTCGATGTCCGGGGCGAAGAAAGCCAGCGCCCGCGATACCTCCGCCAACCGCTGGCCGTCGCGGGCGACGAAGAGCAGCCGATCGGCGGCGCTCGCCTTGAGCCCATCCGCCAGCGTCTTGCCGACAAGGCCGTCCGGCACGGCGGCCAGCGTCAGCGCCCGTCCGCGCGCCAGCGCCGCCTGCAAGGCGCGCTGCTCGACCGTGAGATACGCCGCGCTCATCCGTGAAACGCCAATAGCTGCCGCACGAACCGCGAGTCGTGCTCCGGCGGGACAGGCGCCTCCCCGGTCAGCCACGACAGGATTTCCGGGTCGGGCAGATCGAGCAACGCCTCGAAAGCCACCAGCCCGTCCTCGTCCATGCCCGGCACGGAAGCGTCGGCGAACCGGCCGAGCAGCAGATCGACCTCGCGCATACCGCGATGCCAGGCGCGGAAGGTCAACCGCCGCCGCCGCACCGCATCCGCCCCATCGTGGCCACCGCCCATCAACCGCAATCCCAATAGAAAACCGGCGCCGTGCCGAATCCGGCGCGTCGCTTCCGGCCGCTGATATAGCGATGCGACAAGGGTTTGTCAGGTGCGCCAGCGGAAATGTTCGCCCGGTGAGGCCGCGTGGAAGCCGTGCTAGAAAATCAGCACGATGCGCCCCGATCTTCTCAACCCGCCCTTCCGCCCGGTCACGAGCCTCGCCGGCATTGGGCCGAAGCTTGGCGAGACGCTCGGCCGCCTGCTCGATGCGCCGGAGGGGGCCGAGGCGAGGGTTGTCGATCTACTTTTCCACCTACCCATCGGAGTCATCGACCGCAGCCGCCAGCCGGGAATCGCCGCCTCTGCCGAAGGCACCATCGTCACGCTGAAAGTGCGGGTTGATCGACACGCCGCTCCGCCGCGGGGCAACAAGCGCATTCCCTGGCGCGTCTTCGCCCATGACGACACCGGCGAGATCGGCCTTGTGTTCTTCCATGTTAAGGGCGATTGGCTGGAAAAGACGCTGCCAGTCGGCGCCACGCGCTACGTCAGTGGCGCGGTCGAGTGGTTCAACGGCCGCCCGACGATGGTTCACCCGGACTACATCGTGGCCGAGGAGGATTTCGGCAGCCTGCCCCTGATCGAGCCGGTCTATCCGATGACCGCCAACCTGTCGCGCAAAACGCTGGCGAAGGCCATCAGCGACGCCCTCGCGCACCTGCCCGAGTTGCCGGAATGGCTTGACGCCGCCCTGACGGAGGAGCGCGGCTGGCCGACGTTCGCGGCCGCTCTGGTCCGTATCCATCATCCCGAGAGCCCGGCGGAATTCGAGGAAGAGGCCCCGCATGTCGCCCGCCTCGCCTACGACGAACTGCTGGCGCGCCAGCTCGCGCTGTCGCTGATGCGCGAGCACCAGCGCCGCTCGATCGGGCAGGCGCGGCGCGGCGACGGACGCATCCGCGCGAAGCTTCTCGCCGCCCTGCCCTTCACGCTGACCCAAAGCCAGACCGCCGCGCTGGCCGACATCGAGGCGGATATCGGCCAGCCCGAGCGCATGCTGCGCCTGCTGCAGGGCGACGTCGGCTCCGGCAAGACCGTGGTGGCGCTGCTGGCCGCCGCCAATGTCATTGAAGCCGGCGCTCAGGCCGCGATCATGGCACCGACCGAATTGCTGGCCCGCCAGCACGCCCGCACCATCCAGCCGCTGGCCGAAGCCGCGGGAGTCCGCATGGCGGTGCTGACCGGCCGCGAGCGCGGCAAGGAGCGCGACACGATCGTCGCCGGGCTGGCCGACGGTTCGATCGATCTCCTGCTCGGCACCCATGCGCTCTTCCAGGCCGGCGTCGATTTCCGCGATCTCGCGCTGGTGGTCGTCGACGAGCAGCATCGTTTCGGCGTTCACCAGCGCCTCGCGCTGACCGCGAAAGGTGGCGCCACCGACGTGCTGGTGATGACGGCCACGCCCATCCCGCGCACCCTCGTGCTCACCTACTACGGCGACATGGACGTCTCGCGGCTGACCGAGAAGCCCGCCGGCCGCCGGCCGATTGATACGCGCGCCATACCGCTCGATCGGCTGGAAGAAGTTGTTGCCCGCGTGCGCGACGCGATTGCCGACGGCGCCAAAGCCTACTGGGTGTGTCCACTTGTCGAGGAGTCCGAACTCCTCGACGTGGCCGCCGCCGAGGAACGCTTCTCCATGCTTACCGAGGAGCTCGGCCCGGTCGTCGGCCTCGTTCACGGCCGCATGAAGCCCGCGGAGCGCGATGCGGTTATGGCCCGCTTCGTCGCCGGAGATGTCCGCGTGCTGGTGGCGACCACGGTGGTGGAAGTCGGCGTCGATGTCAGCGATGCCACCATCATTGTAATCGAGCACGCCGAGCGTTTTGGCCTGGCACAACTGCATCAGTTGCGCGGGCGCGTCGGGCGCAGCGACCGGCCATCGGTCTGCCTGCTGCTTTACAAGCCGCCGCTCGGCCCGATCGCCCGCGACCGCCTCGCCATCATGCGCGAGACCAACGATGGCTTCCGCATCGCCGAGGAAGACCTGAAGCTGCGCGGTGGCGGCGAAATCCTCGGCACCCGCCAGTCGGGCATGCCGGGCTTCCGGATCGCCGATCTCACCCGCCACGCCGACCTGATGGAACTCGCCCGCGACGACGCCCGGCTGGTCGTCGCCACCGATCCAAACCTGACGACGACGCGCGGCGAGGCCCTGCGGATGCTGCTCTATCTCTTCGGCCGCGACGAGGCGATCAGGCTGCTCCGGGCAGGTTGACGTCGCTGACCGGGCGCGGTCGCCGCTTGGCGGTTGCCGGCGAATACTCAGGCGTCAACAGTCCTGCCGAGATGACCAGCTTCGCCGCTTCCTCCAGCGTCATGTCGAGGATGGTCACCTCGTTCCGCTTGACGAAGAGCAGGAAGCCCGACGTCGGATTGGGGGTCGTCGGCAGGAAGACCGAGATCGTGTCGTTGACGCGGTGCTCGATCTCGCCGCGCGTGTCGCCGGCAAGAAATACGATCGCCCACGTGCCCTTGCGCGGATATTCGATCAGGCCGACGGTCTTGAAAGCGTTGGCCCGCGTCGCGATGACGGTCTCGAACATCTGCTTCAGGCCGCGGTAAAGACCGCGGACGATCGGCATGCGGCCGAGCAGGTCCTCGCCGAGTTGGACCATGCGGCGCCCGACGTAGTTGCGCGTCAGGAAGCCCAGCAGCGTGATGAAGACCAGCGCCACGACCAGACCGAAGCCCGGTATCGAGAACCGCAGGTAGCTGTCGGGCCGGTAGAACGGCGGGATGAACGGATCGACGAGGTTGTCGATCCACTGGACGAACCACCAGGTAATGGTGATCGTCAGGAAGAGGGGCGCGGCAATCACGATGCCGGTCAGGAAATAGCCGCGCAGGCGCGCCATCGTGCGCGAGCGAGCGCGCATCGGTTCAGGCGGCAGCAGAATCTCACCGAGATTCGGCCCGCCCGCGTCGTCTTTAGGTTCGTCCGTTGGTTCCATCGCCGCTCACCTCTATGGCGAATGACGCCCACCAGAACCCCTCGGCAATCATCATGCCAGAGAATGAGTTGCCGTGCGACCGTCTCACTCGACGGTGACCGATTTTGCCAGGTTGCGCGGCTGATCGACGTCAGTGCCTAGAAAAACGGCAGCGTGGTAGGCGAGCAGTTGCACCGGCAGCGCATAGACCAGCGGCGTGATCGCCGCGGGCATTTCCGGCAGGATCAATGTTTCCATCGCCTTGATCGACGCCGCCGCCTCGCCCTTGCGGTCGGTGATCAGAATGATGCGGCCGCCGCGCGCCGCAGCTTCCTGCATGTTCGATACCGTCTTCTCGAAAATGTGATCGAACGGCGCGATGACCACCACCGGCATTTCCTCGTCGATCAGCGCGATCGGCCCGTGCTTCAGTTCGCCGGCGGCATATCCCTCGGCGTGAATGTAGGAAATCTCCTTCAGCTTGAGCGCGCCTTCCAGTGCGATCGGGTAACTCGTACCGCGCCCGAGGTAGAGGATGTCCTTGGCGTGCGCGATCTCGCGCGCCAGCGCTTCGATCTTCGGCTCCAGCCGGAGAGTCTCGCTCATCAGCCGCGGCGCCTCGGAAAGCCCATGCACGAGCTTCGCCTCATCGGTCTCGCTCAGGTTTCCACGCGCGCGACCCGCGGCGATCGCCAGCGAAGCCAGCACGGCCAGCTGCGAGGTGAACGCCTTGGTCGAGGCAACGCCCACCTCAGGACCGGCGAGCGTCGGCAGGATGAAATCCGCCTCGCGTCCGATGGTCGATTCCTGGACGTTGACGATGGCCGCGACCTTCTGACCCTGGCGTTTGGCGTAGCGCAGCGAGGCCAGCGTGTCGGCCGTCTCGCCCGACTGCGACACCACGATCGACAGCCCCCTCGGCGTCAGCGGCTGCTCGCGATAACGGAACTCCGAGGCGATATCGATATCGACCGGCAGGCGCGCGTAACGCTCGAACCAGTACTTCGCCACCAGTCCGGCGTAGAACGCAGTGCCGCAGGCGGTGATCGACAGCCGATCGAGCGCGGCGAAGTCTATGGCGGCGTTCTTCGGCAGAGCGGTGCGCGCGGCGGCGAAATCGAGGTAGTGCGAGAGCGTGTGCCCGACCACTTCGGGCTGCTCATGGATCTCCTTCGCCATGAAGTGGCGATAGTTGCCGCGGTCGACCATCAGACTGGACGCGACCGTGTGGACCATCGGCCGTTCGACGAGATTGCCGCCCTCGTCGTAGATCGTGGCGCCGGCGCGGGTCAGGACCGCCCAGTCGCCGTCTTCCAGATAGGTCACCCGGTCGGTGAACGGCGCCAGCGCGATGGCGTCGGAGCCGAAGAACATCTCGTCACGGCCGTAGCCGATGGCGAGCGGCGCGCCCTGGCGGGCGCCAATCATCAGGTTGTCCTCGCCCTCGAAGATGATCGCCAGCGAGAACGCACCGGTCAGGCGGCGGAGCACGACGCCGACCGCCTCTTTCGGGAACAGGCCCTCGTCGAGCTGCTGCTCGATGAGCTGCGCGATCACCTCGGTATCGGTGTCGGTTTCGAACCTGACGCCCGCGGCGATCAGCTCGTCCTTCAGCTCGCGGAAATTCTCGATGATGCCGTTGTGGACGAGCGCCAGCCGCTTGGTCGAGTGCGGGTGCGCGTTGCGCTCGGTCGGCGCGCCGTGCGTCGCCCAGCGCGTGTGGCCGATGCCGGCGTGACCCGACAGAGGCGCGCTGGCCAGCTTCGCTTCAAGATTCTTCAGCTTGCCTTCGGCGCGACGGCGCGTCAGGTGGCCGCCTTCCAGTGTCGCCACGCCGGCCGAGTCATAGCCGCGATATTCGAGCCGCTTCAGCGCATCGACCAGAAGCGGCGCCACTGGTGTCTGGCCGAGGATACCGACGATCCCGCACATTCGTGTCGTTAACTCCCGAGGGTCCGCGCGCCACGCATATAGCCCGCGTGTTTTCGTCGCGGAAAGTCAATTCATATGACGTGGTTGATAGGCGGATTAACGCCCGCCTATTTAGCCTTTGGCCTTGAAGCGGCCTTCTCCTGCACGCGCCGCTCGCGGTATTTCTTCGCCCAGCCCGGCTTGTCCTCCTGGCGCGCCCGCGCAACCGCCAGCGCATCGTCCGCCACGTCATGGGTGATGACGCTGCCGGCGGCGACGTTGGCGCCGGCGCCGATGGTCACCGGCGCCACCAGCGCCGAGTTGGAGCCGATGAAGGCGCCGGCGCCGATCTTGGTCCAGTGCTTGTCGAAGCCGTCGTAATTGCAGGTGATGGTGCCCGCGCCGATGTTGGCCGCGGCTCCCACCTGTGCGTCGCCGATGTAGGTCAGGTGATTGACCTTGGCGCCCTCGTCGATCTTGGCGTTCTTCACCTCGACGAAATTGCCGATGTGGACGCGCTCGCCGATGAGTGCGCCGGGGCGCAACCGCGCGAACGGGCCGATGGTGGCGCCCGATGAAATACGGGCGCCCTCGATATGCGAGTTGGCGCGGATGACGACATTGTCGCCGACCGTGACGCCCGGCCCGAAGAACACGTTTGGCTCGATAGTCACGTCCTTGCCGATCTGGGTATCGTAGCTGAACCAGACCGTCGACGGCGCCGTCATGGTCGCGCCTTCCTCCATCGCCGTCTCGCGCATCGCCTTCTGGAACAGGCCCTCGGCGTGGGAAAGCTGCATGCGGTCGTTCACGCCCGCCGCCTCATGCTCATCGGCCTCGACCGTCACGACTTTCCGCCTGGCGGCGCCGGCGAGCGCGACCGCGTCGGTCAGGTAGTACTCGCCCCTGGCGTTCTGGTTGCCGATCTTCTTCAGGAGCGGCAGCAGTCCTTCGCTGCGGAACGCGATTATTCCGGCGTTGACGAAGCCGATGCGCTTCTGTTCGGCGGTAGCATCCTTTTCCTCGACGATGGCGACGAGGCGCCCCTTTTCCTCGATCAGCCGCCCGTAGCCCGTCGGGCTTTGTGTGCGGAAACCGACCACCGCCATGTCGGCGCCGCCGGCCAGCGCCTTGCGCGCCCGCACCAGCGTGGCAGGCGTCACCAGCGGCGCGTCACCGAAGAGCACCAGCACGTCCTCGGCGCCCTTCGCGATGGCGGCCTTGGCAGCCAGCACGGCATGGCCGGTGCCCAGCCGTTCGCGCTGTTCGTGCAGGGTGGCATGCGGCGCGGCGGTCTGGACGAATAGCGCGACCGCGTCCGCCTTCGGCCCGATTACCACGGCGACCTCCGTCGCCCCGCCGCCGGCGGCCGCCTTCAGCACGTGCCCCAGCATCGGCAGGCCGCCGACCTTGTGCAGCACTTTCGGCGTGGCCGATTTCATGCGGGTGCCCTCGCCGGCAGCCAGAATAATGGCAAGGCAGGATCGCTTCGGCATTGTCCCCTCGATCGTTGTCGGCAAGTGGCGCCATTCGCGCCGGCCGTATGGCTGAACAATGGCGCGTCGTTGTCCCGCCACTATGCCCGATTTTCACGCGATTCGGCTGGTCTAGCCGATGCTCCCCAGGGCCGGGAACGTCGACAGCAGCCAGTACGAGATCATGGAGATCTGCCCGGTGATGAAGAGAACCCCGGTCACCACCAGCAGCCCGCCCATCACTTTCTCGACCGTGCCAAGGTGGCTGCGGAACCGCCGCAGGAAGTGCATGAACGGGGCGGCGAAGAACCCGGCGACCAGGAACGGAATGCCAAGCCCCAGCGAATAAGCTGCCAGCAGCCCTGCCCCGCGCCCGACCGTCTGCTCGGCGCCCGCCACGGCGAGGATGGTGCCGAGCACCGGCCCGATGCAGGGGGTCCATCCGAAGGCGAACGCCAGCCCCATAATGTACGACCCGATCATTCCTGCCGGCGTATCGCGCACCTGAAAGCGTGCCTCGCGGTTGAGAAGCGCGATGCGGAAGACGCCGAGGAAGTGCAGCCCCATGATGATGATGACGATGCCGCCGACCAGCGACAGTGCCTCGATGTGGGTGCGCACCAGCTGACCCACTGCCGAAGCCGTCGCACCCAGCGTCACGAACACGGTCGAGAAGCCAAGCACGAACGCCACCGCCGAAAGCAGCACGGTTCGCCGCGCCACCCGTTCCTCCGCGGTGCCGGTGAGCTGGTCGAGACTGACGCCCGCCATGTAGCAGAGGTACGGCGGCACCAGCGGCAGCACGCATGGCGACAGGAAGGAGACCAGCCCTGCAATGCCGGCGCCGCCGTAGGATACGTCGATAGCCATGATTGCCGGCGCGCCTTTCAGGTTGCGGCGACCCTTATAGAATTCACCGCGCCGTCGCCACAGTCACCTTTATGCGAGACTGGCGCGAGGCGGCGCTTCGGCGCAGGCGCGCCGGCAGCCTTGACCCGGCGAAAGCCGTGGCCCAGACCTCTACTCCACCGCCTACGAGGAGAAACGCCAATGAGCGACGCCGCCGTCTGGATCGACCACGAGCAGGCCAAGGTTTTCACGATCTCGCGCGATACAGCGACCGAGTGGAAGCTCCATCCGCACGACCGCCACGTTCATCTCCACCACAAGTCCGGCAAGGGCGACGCGGGCCGCGCGCCCGAGGACCAGCACTACTTCCACAGCGTCGGCGAAGCGGTGAAGGACGCCAACGAGATCCTGATCGCGGGTCCAGGCACGGCGAAGACGGAGCTGTTGCATCACCTCCAGAGGCACGACCCGGAGATTGCGAAGAAAGTCGTCGGCGTAGAGGCGCTCGATCATCCGAGCGACGGCGAACTGCTGAAGATCGCGCGCAAATTCTTCAAGGGCGCCGAAAGAATGAACGCCCCGCCGCGTTGATCGGGCTTTCTTCTTCTTGGCCGCCCGTTTGGCAAGCGCGGCGCTATTGGCTGCCACTGCGGCGCGGATGAGTTGCCTGAAGGCGGCGGCATTGATCTTCTCGCCTTCGCGGAGGTCGATGGCGCGACGCGTGTTCCCTTCAAGGCTGGAATTGAAGAGCTTCTTCGGGTCCTGGATGGAGGCGCCGCGAGCGAAGGTGAGCTTCACGACCTGCTTGTAGGATTCCCCCGTGCAGACGATGCCGTCGTGCGACCAGACGGGCGTGCCCATCCATTTCCACTCTTCCAGGATGTCGGGGTCGGCATCGTGGATGAGCTGACGCATGTGCGCGAGGGTTTCTCCCCGCCAATCCCCCAGCTCCTTGATCCGCTTGGTGATGTTCGCCGAAGCGTCCGCGCCGTCGGGGTGACTTTTCGCCTTCATCGTCCTATCCGCCGGTGACACTCATCGTACGCGCCACGGCCGGGCGTAAATGCGCGCGGTCGATGACGAAATCGTGCCCCTTGGGTTTCCGGCCGATGGCCTCGTCGATCGGCGCCTGCAGCGGGTCGTCGCCTTCCGAGGCGCGGAGCGGGGCGCGCAGGTCGGCGGCATCTTCCTGCCCGAGGCACATGTACAGCGTCCCGGTGCAGGTAACGCGCACGCGGTTGCAGCCCTCGCAGAAATTGTGCGTCAGCGGCGTGATGAAGCCGAGCCGCCCGCCGGTCTCGGCGATGCGCACGTAGCGCGCCGGCCCGCCGGTCTTGTAGCCGATGTCCTGCAGCGTCCAGCGCCCGGCCAGCTCGGCGCGCACTTTCGAGAGCGGCAGGTACTGGTCGGTGCGGTCGGCGCCGACTTCGCCGAGCGGCATCGTCTCGATCAGCGTCAGGTCCATGCCGAGCCCGTGCGTCCAGCGGATAAGATCGTCGAGCTCGTTTTCATTGACGCCCTTGAGCGCCACCGCGTTGATTTTCACCTCCAGGCCGGCGGCGCGGGCCGCCTCGATCCCGCGCAGCACCTGGTCGAGATCGCCCCAGCGGGTGACCTTCCTGAACTTCGCCGGGTCAAGCGTATCCACCGAGACGTTGATGCGCCGGACGCCATTGTCGGCCAGCTCCGACGCGAAGCGTGCCAGCTGCGAGCCGTTGGTGGTCAGCGTCAATTCATCGAGCCCGCGCCCGATATGCCGCGACAGCCCGCGCACCAGCGACATCACGTTCTTGCGCACCAGCGGCTCGCCGCCGGTGAGGCGCAGCTTGCGCACGCCGCGCGCTACGAACGCGGAGCAAAGCCGGTCGAGTTCCTCGAGGCTCAGGACGTCCTTCTTCGGCAGAAAGGTCGCGTCTTCCGCCATGCAATAGACACAGCGAAAATCGCACCGGTCGGTGACCGACACGCGCAGATAGGTAATGGTGCGCCCGAACGGGTCGATCAACGCTGGCTTGATGGCGGGAACGGCGATGTTCATTGCCGTCAATATGTAGCCTGAATCGCGGCGCGATCAATCCGGCCGGACATATCGCGCGTGGGGCTCCATGTCCGGTTGCGGCGCGACGCCCGGCGCCGGAGGAACAGCCAAGCCCAGCTTGACGAGCGTTTGCCAGGCTTCCTCGGCGTCGTCGACGAACGAGAACAGGTCGAGGTCACTTTCGGCGATGACGCCGTCTTCAGCCAGCATCGGAAAATTGATGGCCTTGGTCCAATAATTGCGATCGAGGCAGACGATCGGAATGCGCCTCATCTTGCCGGTCTGGACGAGGGTGACCAGCTCGAAGAATTCGTCGAATGTGCCGAAGCCGCCGGGAAAGACCACCAACGCGGCAGCGCGCATGGCGAAATGCATCTTGCGCATCGCAAAATAGTGAAACAGGAACGTCAGATCCGGCGTCGAGTAGGCATTCGGCTCCTGCTCGTTCGGCAGATGGATGTTGAAGCCGATAGACGGCGCGCCGGCGTCGTGCGCGCCACGGTTGGCGGCCTCCATGATACCGGGACCGCCGCCGGTGGCGATGACGTTGTCACGAACGCCGTTGTCGGACATCAGGGCGCCGCCGCGCTCCGAGACGATCCGCCCGAGCGTGCGAGCCTCGTCGTACCAGCGCCCCGATTGCGCGCCCGGGCGCGGCCGCGCGTTCTTCGGCAAGGGCGCCGTCGCCGCGCGCGGATCGTCGCTGCCACCCGGCATCACCCGCGCGCTGCCGAAGACCACCACCGTCGAGCGCACGCTCCACGCGCGCAGCAGTTCTTCCGCCTTGGCGTATTCAAGCAGGAACCGCGTCCCGCGCATCGAGTCGCCCAACAGGTACTCGCTGTCGAGCGCCGGCAAAATGTAAGACGGCGACGCCATCTGAGCGCGGTTGTCGGGGGGCTGGTCGGCCATGGGGTGTTGCCTCGGGGAAGGTGCTCGTCCCTACCCCCAGGCCGGGAATGCCGCAATGCCCCGGCCCTGCGGCGATGCGCGCCTAAGCCTTCGCGGGCTTCTTCAGAAGCCGGTAGCGGGCCGGATCAAGGCGTTGCTGCACGGCAGCCGTCGTGGAAAGTGGCTTGGCGGGGGCCGCCTCCGGTTCCGGCGCCGGCTCGCTGCGCAGGCGACCGGAGAGGGTCGCGGTCCGCCAGCGGTCGACCACCAGGTCGATGAACTCCTGGTCGACGTTCTTGCCGAAGTCGGTGTC
>Ga0208849_1000482_pt1 | contig 37392 bp, 36 predicted proteins | sample NGESurdeep072012_10_FD_184470 | JGI IMG/M metagenome (GOLD analysis project Ga0208849, IMG submission 184470) | Arctic peat soil microbial communities from Barrow, Alaska - NGEE Surface sample 53-3 deep-072012 (SPAdes) | ecosystem: Environmental > Terrestrial > Soil > Wetlands > Peat ... | reverse complement strand
CCTGCCGCAGGTGCAGCCGCGACGGTAGCCACTGCAGCGACAGCCTTGATGCCGAACTCGTCCTCGATCGCCTTCACGGCCTCGACGACGTCGAGGATGCTCCAGTCCTTGAGGGCTTCCACGAAATCCTTCGGAGTGAGCTTGGTTGCCATGTTTACGCTGCCTCCAGTTTGGTCTTGTACGCCTCGAGCACTCCGAGGAGCTGCTGAAGCGGTGTCTGCATGATTCCGACGAGCTGGGCGACCGGTGACTGAAGCGTGCCCATGAGCTGGGCGATCAGCACTTCGCGGGACGGCAGATCAGCCAGCTGCTTGATCTGGTCCGAGGAGAAAACGCGGCCTTCGACCAGCCCGCCGACGATCTCCAGCTTGAGTCGGGTGGCGCGGACGAACTCGTTGATCAGCTTGGAAGCGATGCTCAGGTCGTCGTAGCCGAATGCTATGGCCACCGGCCCCTTGAGCTCTTCCTTCAGCGCCGGGAAGCCGGCCGCCTCCGCAGCGCGCCGAGCCAGCGTGTTCTTCACGACGCGGTACTCGACGTCGCCCCCCCGGAGCTTGCCGCGCAGCTCCTGGATCTGGCTGACCTTGAGCCCACGGTAGTCCGTGAGTACGGCGACCTTCGCCTTCTTCAGTTTCTCTATCAGAACTTCGACCTGTTCGGCCTTCTGTTCCTTTTTGGCTTTCGGCAAATAAAAAATCCTCCCCGCCCAAACGTCAAGGCAGGAAGGATCCAGCGTCCTTCACTTCAGATGCCTCTGTAGGAAATTAAGCTGGCGTGGCGCCCGCACCTACGGTCTAGGGCAGATCGCGAATTATACCGACCTCGTGCGCCTGCGCTTGGCGCCGGCCCGTGCCCTGTGGGCCATCTCCCAGTCCTCTCGCAAGACCTCCGTCATCACGTGGTCCCGCCACTTGCCGTCGACGAACATGTCCGCGTGATGCCGGCCGATCTCGCGGTACCCGGCCGCGGCCTGTGCCCGGGCGCTGGCCACGTTCCCGTCGATGTAGGCGGACTTGAGCTTGCGCAGGGGAAGCTGAGTGAACGCATACCCCGCGCGCAGCTGCATCACCTCCCGGCCGAGTCCCTTGCCCCACAGGGACCTGTCACCGATCACCGTGCCTGTGATCGCGGACCCATTCCTCCAGTCGATCAGGTGAAGAGCCGTCGTTCCCACCACGGCGCCCTTGTGCTCGATAACCCAGACCACCTCGTCCGGGTTCCTCGCCGTCCTGTCGAGCCATTCCTTCTCCATGTCGATCGAGGGTGGATGGCGCAAGAGGAGGAAACGGGTGACCTCCATGTTCTCGAACCAGGTGAGCATCACCGGCGCGTCCTCAGGCTTCGGCGGCCTGAGTCGAACGAGCTTGCCCTGGATGACCGGGCCGTACATGGCCCGAAAGTGTATGAGAGTGAACCCGTATGGTTCCCTCTGCGCGCCAAGCGCGAGCAGGATCGGACCTACTGATTGCATCGCCCGGTCGCTGCGCGACGGGGCTGCTCACCTTCCGGAATATCGATCGGACTGATTGAGAGTCTGAAGCCGGGCAACGTCGGGAGACTAGGAAACAAAGTCGCGGCCGGGGGAACCCCGGCCGCCTCTGCGACGCGCTGCCTAACCCTCGTCTAGTTGCTGGTGTGGAGCTTTGCCGCCTCTTTCACGTCTACCGGCACCGAAGGTCCCTGGGTCGCCGTCAAAAAGAACGTTCGCAGGTACTGACCCTTTGAGGTCGCCGGCTTGTTGCGGATCAGGGCGTCGACCAGCGCCGCCAGGTTCTGGTGGAGCTGGTCCGAGTCGAAGGAGACCTTGCCGATCGGCGCGTGGACGATCCCGAACTTGTCGGTCCGGAACTCCACCTTGCCTCCCTTCACCTCTCGCACCGCGCGGGCGACGTCGAACGTAACCGTGCCCGACTTGGGGTTGGGCATCAGGCCTCGGGGTCCGAGGATCTTCCCGAGCGGGCCGACCTTCGACATGATGTCCGGCGTCGCGACGGCGGCGTCGAAGTCCGTCCAGCCTTCGGAGACCTTTTTCACCAGGTCGTCGCCGCCCACGAAGTCGGCGCCGGCCTCCTGGGCTTCCTTCGCCTTGTCCGCTGTGGCGAACACGGCGACCCGTACCTTCTTGCCCGTACCGTTCGGCAGCACGACCGAGCCGCGCACCATCTGTTCCGCGTGGCGCGGGTCGACCCCGAGCCGGATGTGGGCTTCGACCGTGGCATCGAACTTCGAGATCGAGGTCTCCCTGGCCAGCGCGACCGCTGCAGCCGGGTCCAGGCCCCCGTTGCCGTTGCTCGCGACTGCCGCCTCGACCAGCTTGGCGGCCTCGATGTACTTCTTTCCTCGTTTCTTCGGCATCTACTCGACGATCTCCAGGCCCATCGAGCGCGCGGTGCCCTCGACCATCTTCATCGCCGCTTCGGCGTCATAGGCGTTGAGGTCCTTGCGCTTGACCTCGACTACCTGGCGCAGCTGCTGCCGCGTGACGTGTCCGACCTTCTCGCGGTTCGGCTTCGCCGATCCCTTCTCGATTCCGGCCGCGCGCTTCAGCAGGTTGACCGCCGGCGGAGTCTTGAGCACGAACGAGAAGCTGCGGTCCTCGTAGATCGTGATCTCCGCGGGCACGACGTCACCCGCCTGCGCCTGCGTGCGCTCGTTGTAGGCCTTGGTGAACTCCATGATGTTGATGCCATGCGGGCCCAGCGCGGTACCCACCGGCGGCGCCGGGGTTGCCTTGCCGGCCTGCAGTTCGAGCTTCAGGATCGCTCGTACCTTCTTCTTGCCCATCTGAGTCTGTTCTCTTCCTTTAATTATCTAAGGGCGCCCTGCGCGCGCCCGGCTATCTATTGGTGATGCGGTGGCTCAGTGGACCTTCTCGACCTGGAGCAGGTCGAGCTCAACCGGCGTCTCGCGACCGAACATGTTGACCAGCACTTTCAGCTTGCCCTTCTCGGGGTTGATCTCGTCGACCTTGCCGTGGAAGTCCGTGAACGGCCCATCCACCACGCGCACCGACTCGCCGACCTGGAACTCGACCCGGATCTTCGGCGCTTCCTGCTTCATCTGCTTCTGGATCGCCCGCACCTCTTTCTCCTGGAGGGGAACCGGGCTGTTCGCGGATCCGACGAAGCTCGTCACGCCGGGCGTGTTGCGGACCACGAACCACGACTCGTTCGACATGACCATCCGGACGAGGATGTAGCCGGGGAAGATCCGCTTCTGCACGTGGCGGCGCTTGCCGTCCTTGATCTCGATCTCGTCCTCCATCGGGACGAGAACCTGGAGGATCTTGTCCTGCATGTCCATGGACTCGATCCTCTTCTCGAGGTTCTTCTTGACCTTCTCCTCGTGGCCCGAGTAGGCGTGGACCACGTACCACTGGGCTTCCTGCTCAGGCGCTGCGCTCTTCTCGACCGCCATCAGGGAGCTCCGTTGTAGATCACGCGCTTGGCGATCGTGGTCAGCAGATAGTCGGTGCCGCCGATGAACGCACCGAGCAGAATCACGGTGAAGATCACGATCAGGGTGTAGCGGTACAGCTCCGGGCCCGTCGGCCAGACGACCTTGCGGAGCTCCTCGTAGACCTCGCGCAAAAATCGCGCCGGAGCGAACTCCGACGACGGACGCTGCTCGGCACGCTTGTCGGCTGTGACCGCCATTACTTGGTTTCCTTGTGCTCGGTGTGCTTGTGGCACCACTTGCAGTATTTGCTCAGCTCGATCCGGTCCGGATCGTTCTTCTTGTTCTTCACGGTGGTGTAGTTGCGCCGCTTACACACGCCGCAAGCTAGGGTGATGATGTCTTCCATAGTTGGCTCTTTGGTTGGGCTGAAAAGAAAAAAGCCTAGGTTACCTAGGCGCTGTCAATAGTAGCAGCCCTGCCACTTACGAGAGCAGGATTCGGGTCAGGCTGTCCCGCAGCCAGGCCGCGTAGCGCTCCGGAGACCACCCCCGCCCGCCGCGCAGCAGGCCGTGAACCTCCGGGCTGGTCATCGTCCAGACGATCGCGGCCGCGTCGTCTTCGGTGAGCCCCGCCCGCAGCGGCCCGTTGGCGGTAAGCCATGAGATCAGCTGCCGCATGTTGCCGTAGCGATAAGCCTGCGCTTTGGCCCTGAAGCCTGCGACGTCGGCGTCGACCGCCGCGGCCCCGCGGATGATGTCGTCGACCGGCCGGGCCCGCTCGATGATGGCGCTGACGTCCGCTGCGAAGGCGGCCAGCTGGACCTCCTGGTCCCTCTCTCGCCGAACCGCTTGCGGGCCGGGCCGGGCCAGTAGGTCGATCCTGGCCTCGTCGCCCCCCACCCGCACGTCCAGCAGCGCCTGCAGCACGCGACGTTTGCTGCCAAAACCCGCGTACACGGTGTCGACTGCCACGCCGGCTGCCGCGGCGATTGCCTCGACAGTGCTGGCCGCATAGCCGCGCTCGGCAAACAGGCCCTGGGCCGCGTCCAGGATCCGCATCCGGGTCTGGCTCGCCTGCTGCTTGCGGAGCGCCGAGTCGTAAGTGCGCTTTCTCTTGACTTTGGGCACGGGTTCATCCTACTATGCCGGTAGTCATCCTAGTATCCATCGGATGAATTGAATCAAGGAGCTGCGACGTATGACGATTTCCAATGAGGCGATCTACCGCCGGCTGATCGAAGAGGGCTTCAACCAGGGCAACCTGGCGGTCGTCGACGAGCTCGTGGCGCCCGGCGCTCGCGAGCACCAGCGCGGCGCGCGTGACGGAGTCGAGGGTACAAAGGAGACGATCAAATACCTTCGCTCGGCGTTCCCCGACTTCAAGATCACGATTGACGAGGTCGTGGTGTCCGGCGACAAGGTGTGGGCCCGACAGAAAGGCGGCGGCACCAACCTCGGCAGCTTCGCCGGCCACCCCCCGACCGGGATCAAGGCATTCACCGACGTGATCGACCTGGTCCGGATCGAGGACGGAAAGATCGTCGAGCACTGGGGCGTCCCCGACCAGCTCGGCATGATGATGCAGCTCGGCCACATCACCCCACCGGCGCGGCCGGCGCCCGTCACGGCTTAGTCTCCGGGCCCGGTTCGCAGCGGACCGGGCCATATGATTCGATCAATGCCTGCACCGACAACCATCGCCGTGCTGCACGGCGACCAGACCGGAGAGGAGCTGCTCCGCGAGGCGCTGCGCTTGCTCGAGCCCTCCGTGCTCGGGTTCGAGATCGAGCAGCGCGACTTCGACCTCTCCCTCGAAGAGCGCCGGAGGACCCGGAACCAGGCCGTCCTCGAGGCCGCCGAGGCCCTTCGCGAGCTCGGATTTGGGATCAAGGCCGCCACCATCACCCCCGAAGGGGCGGGTGACGTGGGCAGCCCGAACGCCATCCTGCGCAAGGAGATCGACGGCCGTGTGATCGTGCGGACCGGCCGCCGCATCCCGGGCGTCCGGCCGCTGGCCGGCGTCCACGCCCCCATCTCGGTGATCCGGATGGCCGTGGACGACGCGTACGGCGCCAAGGAGTGGCGGGAGGGCCACGAGCTCGACGAATGGGCCTACCGGACGGAGAAGATCAGCCGGCGGACCTGCCGCATCGTGGCCGAGTACGCCTTCAACCACGCAAAGCGCATCGAGGCCAAGGTGTTCGGCGGCCCTAAGTTCACCGTCAGCCCCGTCTACGAGGGCATGTTCAAAGAGGAACTCGATGCGGCGGCCAAGAGGCATCCGGACGTCCGCTACGACCCGCAGCTGATCGACGCCACCTACGCGCTCCTCGTCGCCACCACCGGGGAGTCGCTGGTCGTGCCGGCCCTCAATCGCGACGGGGACACCCTCTCCGACCTCGTGATCCAGATGTTCGGCACCATCGCCGGCGCGGAATCGACGCTGCTCGCTTTCGATGACCAGGGGGCGGTCAAGGTCGCGATGACCGAGGCTCCCCACGGGACGGCGCCTTCGCTTCAGGGCAAGAACGTGGCGAACCCGATGGCCATGATCCTCGCTGTCGCCTCCCTGCTCGGCTACATGAAGGAAGACCAGGCGCGCAACGCGTCGCGCACGATCTACGAGGCGGCGCTGGAGGCGGTTTCCGACGGCATCCGGACCGCCGACCTCGGGGGCGACGCCTCGACCACAGATTTCACAGACGAAGTGATCCGCCGAGTCCGGACGAAGGTAGACGTCTGGAGCGCACTGGCGGACGTCGAGCGATAGGGAGAGTATCTCGCCTCCCCAACATGTGGGGAAGGTGGCGCGAAGCGCGGGAGGGGGGACGGACCTGGCAGTCAGCTATCTGGCACTGGGCGACTCGTACACGATCGGCACCGGCTCATCCTCCCCGGCGCACAGCTGGCCCTCGATCATCGCCGAGCGCTTGAAGCAGAAGACCGGCCAGGACGTAGAGCTCACCAATCCCGCCGTCAACGGGTTCACGACCCTGGACCTGATCACCCGCGAGCTTCCGCTCGTGATTGACCTGAAGCCCGACCTGGTCACGATCTTGATCGGCGTCAACGACCTGGTCCGCGGACGCACGCCGAACGACTACCGCGTCTCTCTCGCCAGGATCTACGACGAGGTCCGCGTGCAAATGCAGCCTGACGGCCGGGCGTTCGCGATCTCGATCCCCAACTGGTCGGTCGTGCCGGCCGCCCGCGAGTTCGGCGATCCGAAGCAGATCCGCGACCTCACGGACACCTACAACGACATCGCGCGTGAGGAGGCGACAGCGGGACGGTTCGGGTGGATCGACATCACGGCGGCCAGCATCTCCGGGTTGGGTACGGCTGGATGGATCTCCTCCGACGGCCTCCACCCGGGCGACGCCCAGTACGCCGCGTGGGCCGAGCTGATCTGGCACGGGATCAAGTAATTCACCTCCCCACCTGGCCTCCCCACCCCATGGGGAGGTCGGCCCGGCCCTAGGCCCGGCCGGGAGGGGCGATTCGGCTTTAGACCGTGATTCTCTTAAAAGACTCCGCGTAGCGGAAGCCGCCCTTCTTCCCCACCTCGCGGTGCCGCTTGCGCATGAACTTCTCGAAGTCCCACTCGCGACCAGGCTTGGCAACCTGGCTCTTGTGCTTGCGCAGCGCCGCGATCTTCTGGTCGAGCGTCGAGCTGATATCGACGAGGTGGTCGCCCGAGGTCCAGAAGGGGATCCAGACCTCCTTCACCTCGTGCGGCTGCAGCCCTTCTTTGAGCAGGCTTCGAAACGCGCGCGGATTTCGCGAGTCGGGGTAGACAGCCGCCATAGTGGCCTCGCCGACCGCCAGGTGATCCGGGTGCGACCCGCCCATCGGCGCATCCAGCACGCGCCCGGGGAGGTGGGTGATCACGAGCTCGGGCTTGTACTTGCGGATCATCCGCACGATGTCGTGGCGCAGCTTGAGGTCAGGCGAAAGGTGTCCGTCCTTGTAGCCCAGGAACTCGACCTTCTTGACTCCCAGAACGCGCGCGGCAGCTTTCTGCTCCTTTTCGCGAATCGCGATCAGCTCGGAGTCCTTTTGGTTGGGGTCCTCCCCACCCTGCGAGCCGTCGGTGACGATCGCGTAAGTCACGCGCGCGCCGTCCTTGGCCAGCTTCGCGATCGTGCCGCCGGCGCCGAAGTCCGGGTCGTCCGGGTGCGCGGACACGACAAGCACGCTCTTGAACTTCGGTGAGTGGGAGTTGCTGGAACTGGTCGTCGCGGGCCTCTTCGTCGCTTTCCTGGTGGTCGCCATCTCTCTTTGAATGTAAGCGATTGAGGAATCTAGCTGTTCCGTTCCCTGAGGCAATTTCACCTCCCTACCATGTGGGGAGGTGGCGCGAAGCGCCGGAGGGGCGCTGGAGTGGAAGGGCCGGTGGCCTGGTTGGCCCTTGCCTAGCGCCTGACCCTGGCCGGCGCGCCCAGCGATGCGAGCGGGATCGCCGCCTGTATCGGCTTCCAAAGCGCCTCTAGCTGCTCCGCCGTGAGCCGGGAGCGCGAGGCGATCACCCGGCCGCCGAACGCCGCCGTCTTCACCGCCGCCCACCCCACGTTCCCGGCCATCCGCATCGGAACCGTCACGACGGCTGACAGCGCGGCGGCCTCCTCGGCCGGCCTGGACGCGCCGTCGATGGTCGCCTTCGACAGCGCGTTGGCGGCTTCTTCGTCGACCTCCCACTGCCGGGCCAGCACCGTGCACTGGCTCGCACCGAGGCGACCCACGGCCGTGATGTACCGCGAAACCATGGCCCCGAGCGCGCGTGGATTGGTGACCGGGATCGCGGACGCGAATGGCGCATAAGAGGCGGCGAACTTGATCGGGGTCAGGTGATGCCGGCGAACCAGCGCCGAGACCGCGTGCCACGCCGCCACCGCCTCGTCATCCGACCGGCCGCCGAAGAAGTCGGCCAGCGCGTCGCCCGCATTGACCAGCGGCGCGACCGCCTCCTCGTTGGCCGCGGGAGCGGCCGCCGCGATCCTCTCCCAGTCGTGCTTGTGCAGCGACGCCAGCCGCCGTGCGAAGCCGCTTTCGTTCGCCTCGTCGAGCGGGATCGAATGGGCGAAGGGCGCGTACATCTGCGTCGCCTGCTCGTCAGTCATTCGACCGTGCGACTCGATTGCGTAGCCTGCACGCTCGACGGCGGCGAAAGCGCGGCACCTCGTGAATGTGTCGAGCTCTCGAGTCCCCTCGATGGTCGCCAGGATCGACCGCACCACGCTGGCGGGCTCGTCGCTGCTGTCGCGGGCGACGCTGGCCACCAGCGTGCGGCGATCCAGCACGCGAAGCCACTGGATCGGCGTCAGGTCCGTGACCGCCTTGATGAAGATCGCCACCTCGGCGCTGTTGGCTCCATAAGGGGTGGCGGCCTTCGCCGGGACCGCCGCCGGGAGGCGCTTCCTCGGCGCTTTGATCGTGCGGATCGCGCTGCTCACCGCGGCCTTAACCCTCTCCGCGGCGGCTTGGTTTTCGTCCTCCGCGAGGGAGCCGAAAGGAATCACGGCTTCCAGGGGCGCCCAGAGTGCGGCGACCTCTTGGGGCGACAGGTCCGAGACGCATCCGAGCACGCGCCCGCCGTGGACTGCCGTGCGGACCGCGGCCCAGCCCGAGTCGCCGGTGATGTGGGCGGGGATCACTGTGAGGGCGGCCATCGCAACCGCCTCCTCACTCTTGACCTCAGGGTGATTAGCCACCGACTGGAGCAGGGCACGGGAGGCGGCCGGCTCGACGCGCCACCTCCGGGCCAGGCCCTCGCACTGCGCGGCAGAGATGCCGTCGAGCGCGGCCATGAAGCGCCGCGTCAGCGGGTCGAGCACGTCCGAGCCGGACACGGGGATCAGCGCCGAGAACGGCGCGTAGTGGGCGGCGAACTTCAGAGCCGAGAGCTGGTGCCGCGTCACCAGGGCCGACATCGCCTGCCAGGCCGCGACCTGCTTCTCCTCGCTCTTCCTCGCGAGCGAATCGAACAGGATCTCGCCCGCTTTGGACATCGGCTCGGACATCCGCCCGTCGCTGCTCCGGATCGCGGTCTGGATCGAGCGCGAAGACTCGCCTGCGCCCTCTTTGGTCACCGAAGCCACCAGGCGCCGTGCCGCGAGGACCTGGCGCCACTGCCAGGGGGTGAGCTGGGCGACCGCGTTGATGAACGCCTCCACCTCGGCGGTGTTCAGGCCGAAACGCCGCGACGCGTCATCGTTGGCGCGCTGAATCCGGCCGAGCAGCCCATGCGAAGCCCCCATGTCCTCAATTTTGGCGGGGCGAGGGCCCTTTAAGGCCCGCTTAGACAGTCTCGACCTTGAGCAGGTTGGTCTGGCCGGCCAGGCCGACCGGCACGCCGGCCACGACCACCACGGTGTCGCCCGCCCGGACCAGGCCGCTCAGCCGCACGGCCTCGGTGGCGTTCGCGACCATCTGGTCGGTGTCCTTGCCCGGGCTGACCAGGAGCGGGATGACCCCCGAGTACAGGGCGGTCTTGCGGAGGACCTCCGGGTGTGGGCTGGCGGCCACCACCGGCACGCGGGGCCTTGCCTTGCTGCACCGAAGCGCGGTCGTCCCGGACTCTGTGAAGGCGATGATCACCCGCGCGCCGAGCTCGTCCGCCGCGGCTGCCGCGGCATGGGCGATCGCGCTTCCGACCTGGCCCGGCTCGCGCCAGGGCTGCCGAGCGCGCTCGAAGGTCGGATGGCGCTGCGCCGAGAGGCAGATCCTCGCCATCGCGCGCACCGCCTCGACCGGGTGCGCCCCCACCGAGGTCTCCTGCGAGAGCATGACCGCGTCGGTCCCGTCCCAGATGGCGTTGGCCACGTCGGACGCTTCAGCGCGAGTCGGGCGGTTCGAGGTGACCATCGACTCCAGCATTTCCGTGGCCGTGATGACCGGGACGCCCGCGCGGTTCGCGCGGTCGATCACATCCTTCTGCACCGCAGGAAGATCGCCCAGCTTGAGCTCCACGCCCAGGTCGCCACGGGCCACCATCACGGCGTCCGCGACCTCGAGGATCTTGCTCAGGTTGCGGATCGCCTCCAGCTTTTCGAGCTTGGCGATCACCGGCGTCTTGCAGGCAAGTTCGCGGAGGTGCTTCTGGCACAGAAGAATGTCGTCCGGACGCCGGACGAACGACAGGGCGACGTAGTCCACCTGGAGCTCGACCGCCAGCTTCAGGTCCTCGAGGTCTTTTTCGGTCAGCGCCGGCATCGGCAGCGGGCGGCCGGGCACGCTGACACCCTTGCGTTCGCCCAGCAAGCCTCCCCGTATCACGGAGCATTCGGCTTGACCGCCGTCGATGCTACGCACCACCAGTTCGATGCGGCCGTCGTCCAGCAACACGTGGTCGCCGCGCTGGAGCGCCTCGACGAGCTCAGGGTGGCTGATCTCGATGTGATTGTCTGCCTGAGCCGCGCCCTGGATCGAATGTGCGTCTTGCGAGCGCCTGGTCCGAGATTCGCCGGTCAGGATCACCGTGCGCCCGCGCACGAGGCGCTGGAAAGCGGCCTCGAGCGGACCGGTGCGGATCTTCGGGCCCTGCAGGTCGCCCAGCAAGGCGATGGGCCGGCCCGCGGCCTCGGCCGCCTCACGCACGTCGGCGGCGACCTGGCGGTGCGTCGCATGGTCCCCGTGGGAGAAGTTCATGCGGGCGACGTCCATGCCGGCCTGGATCATCGTGCGCAGGATCGCCGGCGAAGCGCTCGCGGGCCCGATGGTGCAGACGATTCGCGTGCGGCGGACCTGTGTCACTGGTATCGCTTGACCCGGCGGTCCATCTCCGCTTCGGCGTCGACTACCCGGCGCTCCAACTCGAGCGCGCTGATCACGGCACCGCCCATGCCGCGCACCAGGTCGCGCTGAACCCGATCTGAGGTGGCCACGGTGATCACGTCGCCCACCTGGGAGGCCCCATACGCGATGCGCTCGATGACGTGGTCGGCCGAATGACCCTTGCGGGTGAACAGCACGTGCACGCCCTCGACCAGCTCCTCGCTGTTGGAGCGCGCCGCGGAATGGTGGGCGTCGAACACGACCGTCACGTCGGCTCCGGCCACCATCCCGAACACGGAAAGGCGCTCGATCAGCTTGTCGCGCGCGGCCTCCAGCGTCGCCTCGCCCATGAGCCGCTTGAGCTGCGGCCAGGCGTGAATGACGTTGTATCCGTCGACGATCACCCGTTCCACTACTAAAAGCGCATGTTTGACTGGCCGAAACCGATTAGCCGCGGGTCGATGCCGAAGAGGCCGGTGATCTGCAGCACGGACTGGAAGAAGGCATGGCCGACGGGCGCGACGAACCACAAAACAGCGAACACAGCGAGGATGCCGATCTGCCCGTATTGATTCGCCAGGCCCTGCACGGAGTGGGGCAACCAGGGCCGGATGATGCCGAACCCGTCGAGCCCGGGCACCGGCAGCAGGTTCAAAACGAATGCGATGGCTTCGATGAATCCCAGGAATGCCAGCGCCCCGAAGAAGCCGGCGTTCGTCGGGTTGAGCCACCCGGCGTTGCCTGGAATCAGAAACGGAGCTGCGACGAGCAGGCCGCAGAGCGTGGTGCCCATGGGACCGGCAACCGACACCGCCGAGTCCCAGCCGCGGCTCCGGAGCGCGCCGCGATCGATGTAGACCGCTCCTCCCGGAAGCCCGATCCCCCCGAACAGCAGGAAGAGCACCGGCATGACGAGGCTCAGCAAGATGTTGGTGTACCGGAGCGGGTTCAGGTCCAGGTAGCCGGAGGCTCGCACGCTGCGGTCGCCACCGAGGTAGGCCACCAGCGCGTGACCGAACTCGTGCACGCAGACCGACGTGATCCACCCGGCGGTGACGAAGAGGATGGTCAGCCCTCCGACGAAAGCGGGAAGGATCCCAAACCAGAGCATCGCCCCGGATGCGGCCGTCGCCGCGACAAGGCCCAGGAACACCGGGCTGACCTGGATCACCCCGCGCATCGACGGCAGGGGCTTCTTGCGCAGGGCGGCATCGGGCCGCGACCTGGGGGCCGAAGCCGTCTGGTTCGACCTGGCCGGCTGGGGCTGGGACCGGTTGCCCTGCAGCCGGTCGGATTCCCCGGGCTGGAAGTCCACCTTGGTCCCGGCCTGGAGGTGGCGGCGGAGGTCGTAGAGCGTCAGGCCGGCAGCCTGGAGCGGCGCGGACGTTTCGCGCGAGTCGCTGTAGAGCATCGTGAGGAGTAGGTGGATCGAGTCCACCTGGTAGTGGCCCAGCACCTGGGCCTCGCGGTTGGCATTGACCAGCAGCTGGCGGATCGGGATCGGCTGGGCGCCGGAATCGCCGGGCGGAGGCAGCTGCGACATGATCGACGATGGGTCGACGCCAAGCGCGCGGATCGTCTCGTCGGCCAGGCTGCCGCGGCTCGACAGGATCGCCTGCAGCACGTCGGTCGGGCTCGCGCTGGCCCCGCGCGCCTTGGCCGACGCGGCGGCACGCTCGAGGATCTCGCGGGCCGAGCGTGTCAGCGGTATGTCCGCGGCGGCGTGCTCCAGCTCTAAGGTGGCGTCAGGCATAACGAACCAGTCTAGGAATGGCCAACGGTCCGCTGTCTTTCGACCTCGTATAGCAGCGCAGCCGCCGCGGCCGACGCGTTGAGACTCGCGATGTGGCCTTTCACCGGCAGGCGCACCCGCGCGTCGCACCGCTCTTTGATCAGCCGGTGCACCCCTTCCCCCTCACTGCCGACCACGATGCAGACCCGCTGGGTGAAGTCGAATTCCCACGCGTACATCTCGCCTCGCGGGTCGAGAGCCACGCACCAGATGCCCGACCGCTTGACCTCCGCGACCGCGGACGGCATGCCCGACACCATCGAGATGCGGAGCAGCTCGCTTGCGCCGGAGCTCGCCTTGACCGCCGCCGGTGACAGCGGCGCGCTGCGGTGCTCGGGGATGATCGCACCGTCGGCGCCGGCGACCTCGGCGCTCCGGAGGATGGCCCCGAGGTTCTGCGGGTCCATGATCGAATCGAGCGCGACCAGCAACGACGGATCGGAAGCAAGCAGCTCCTTCAACGGCCACTCCTTGCGAGGCTTGAGCTCCGCGGCCACGCCCTGGTGCACGCCCGGGGCGATCACATCGAGCCGCTCGGCCGGGACCACCTCGACCCGTGCCAGGCGCGCCAGCTCGTCTAGGCGCGGATCATGACCCAGACCGGCGGCCTGGTAGACCCTGACCACCCGCCCGGCGCGCGCCGCCTCGAGCACAGCGTTGCGACCGTGGATGAGCGCAGTCGCCGCCGCCAGGACGTCTCGCGCGCCGTCATTTGCACCGCGGCGCGCGGTGACGTTCCCCCCCGGACGGTTTGGGCCGCGAGGGATCCGGCGCTTCATCGGGCGCGGCGCCACCGCACGCCGTCCTTAGAGTCTTCCAGCGCGATGCCCTTGTCGCGCAGCTCCTCCCGAATCTGGTCGGCCCGCCCGAAGTCACGCCCTTTGCGCGCAGCCTCGCGCTCGGCGATCAGCCGCTCCACCTCCTGTGCAAGGCCAGGTTCCTCCGAGCGGACGATGTCGAGGTGTGCGTCGAAATCGTCAATCAGCTGCAGCAGCGCATCCCGGCCCCGCTCGCCGATGCGCCCTGAGTCCATCGCGGCGTTGGCCTCACGGGCAAGCTCGAACACCAGGCCCACGCCCTGCGGCAGGTTGAGGTCGTCGTCCAGCGCTTCGCGATAGCCGGCGCGAACCTCGCCGATCCGCCGCAGCAAATCGTCATCGTCGATCGGGCCGGGCGCCGACCGCCGCACCCGGTCCGCAAACTCACGCAGTCGCCGCACCTGCTCGGACGCCGCGTGAAGCGCCTCTGTGCTCAAGCGCAAGCGCGTCCGGTAATGGGCGCTGGCCAGCAGGAAGAAGCGGACGGCGACCGGGTCGTGGCCCGCATCGCTGAGGTCTCTCAGCGTCGTGAACCCGCCCGCACTCTTCGACATCTTCTCGCCGGTTGCGTCCGCGAGGTGCTCGGAGTGCAGCCAGAAGCGGGCGAACTGCTTGTGGTTCGCGGCCTCCGATTGCGCGATCTCGTTCTCGTGGTGCGGGAACATCAGGTCGACGCCGCCGGCATGGATGTCGAGCGTCTCGCCCAGGTAGCGCTTGCTCATCGCCGAGCACTCGATATGCCAGCCGGGCCGGCCGCGGCCGAACGGCGCATCCCACGCCGCCCCCAGCTTTTCGTCCATCGGCTGCGCCTTCTTCCAGAGCGCGAAGTCGCTGACCGACTCCTTGTCATATTTGTCTGCTGCTATGCGGGCACCGGCGCGCAGACCGCCGCGGTCGAGGTGCGAGAGAGCTCCGTAGGTGGGAAAGCTCGCGATCCGGAAGTAGACGTCGCCGTCGGCGACGTACGCGTGCTGATTCTCGATGAGCTCGGTGATCATCTCGACCATCTCGGGAATGTGCTCGGTCGCGCGCGGGTAGTGCGTGGCCGGCTGCGCCCGGAGGGCGCCCATGTCCTCGAAGAATGCGACGACGTAAGGCTTCACGTACTCGACGATCGTGACCCCGGCGTGCATCGCCTGGTCGAGGATGCGATCGTCGATGTCGGTCAGGTTCATCACATGCGTCACGTCATAGCCGCTGACCTGCAGATGGCGCCGCACCAGGTCGTAGACGAGAAAGGCGCGCAGGTTGCCGGCGTGGGCGTAGTTCCACACTGTCGGCCCGCAGGTGTACATGCCGGCGCGACCTGCTTCGATCGGCTCGAAGACATCCTTGGTGGCGGTCAGCGTGTTGTGAAGCCTGAGCGTCACGTTTCTTCCGTTTGATCGTCGAGGCGGTGAACCGCCTCGATGAGCGCGACGGCCTGCGCGGCGATGCCGTCCTTGCGGCCCAGCGCGCCGAGCCCTTCGGGTGAGGTGGCCTTGACGCTGACGCGGTCGATCCCGAGCTTCAGTGAGTTCGCGATGTTATCCCGCATCTGATGCAGGTGCGGGTGCAGCCGTGGTTCCTCGGCAATTACCGTGGCGTCGACGTTCCCGATTCGATAACCCGCCGAGCGCACCGCCTCAGCCGTCGTCGACAGCAGGCCAAGGCTCGAAGTGCCTTTGTATTTCGGGTCGGTGGACGGAAACAGCTTGCCTATGTCCCCAAGACCCGCGGCGCCGAGCAGGGCGTCGATCACTGCGTGCGTGAGCACGTCCGCATCCGAATGACCCTCCAGTCCCACGGGGTGACCGATCGGTACTCCGCCGAGGACGAGATCGCGGCCGGCTTTCAGCCGGTGAATGTCATAGCCAATGCCGACCTTCAATTGGCGGCGGCATTGGCAGCGGTATTGGCGGCGGCTTCCTGCTCTTTGATCAGAGCCTCCACGACGCCAAGGTCCTCCCGGGTGGTGAGCTTGATGTTGGCCTGCTCGCCTTCGACGACCGTGACCGCATGACCGGTGGCGGCCACCAGCTGGGCGTCGTCGTCGCCGACCAGCCCCGCGTCGGCGGCCTCGCGATGGGCGCGGGCGAGGAGCTCGTAAGCAAACGCCTGGGGCGTCTGAGCGAGGACGATGCGCGAGCGGTCGAGGCTCTCGACCAGGCGGTTGCCCTCGACACGCTTCACCGCGTCGCGAGGTGAGATCGCGGGAAACGCCGCCCCCGATTCCATCGCGGCGGCGAGCACCCTGCGGACGAGCGTCGCGGTGGCCAGCGGCCGCGCCGCATCGTGCACGAGCACGAAGTCGCACTCACCGAGCGCGGCGAGGCCCGCGCGGACAGACTCCTGGCGGCTCTCGCCGCCGGCCTTGACGATCACCGGCTTGCGCGGATGAAGCGATTGCACCTCGCGCTCGGCGTTCTCGAGGCGGCTCGGCGGACCCACCACAACGATCCGATCCACCTCGTCCAGGGCAAGGAACAGCTCGAGCACGCGGGCGAGCGTGGTGCGGCCGTTCAGCTGGACCAGCGCCTTGCTGCCGCGTCCGAGCCGCGAGCCTGAGCCCGCGGCCGCGACGATGGCTCCCACGATCAAGCCGGGTCCTCGCGTTTGGGTCGACCGTTCGAGCGGCGGCCTTCCATTCCGGCCGGCTCGGCGAAGATCATCCGGCCGGCCGAAGTCTGGATCACGGACGTGACGACGGCGGTGATGGTCTGGTTGAGGAGGCGGCGGCCGTTCTGGATCACGACCATCGTGCCGTCGTCGAGGCTCCCGACGCCCTGGCCCTGCTCCTTGCCCTCACGCGCGACCGTCACGACGATCTCCTCTCCGGGGATCGCGACCGGCCGCATCGCCTGCGCGAGCTCGTTGAGGTTCAGCACCGCGACGCCTTCCAGGCGCGCGATGCGGTTGAGGTTGAAGTCGTTGGTCATGATCGCCCAGCCTTTTTGCTTCGCCGTGCGCACGAGGTGCGCATCGATCTCCGTGCCCGGCGCCGTTTCGTCTTCCGTCACCTGCAGGTTGACCGAGGTGTCTTTCTGCATCTCGGTCAGCACGTCCAATCCGCGGCGTCCACGACGGCGGCGCGTTGCGTCCGCCGAATCCGCGACCATCTGGAGCTCGCGCAGCACCGAGCTGAGGATCACCAGCGGCATATCGATGAAACCGGTCTTGGCGATGTCCTGGATGCGTCCGTCGATGATCACTGACGTGTCGAGCAGCACTGCGCTGAGGCGATGCTCGTCCGATGCGCCCGAGGCGCCGAAGAACAGAGAGGCCAGCTCCGCGCGGCGCGTGAGCCCAATCGACGCGCCCTGTGCCGCGAGCAGGAGGGCGAGCACGAACGAAAGCGCGATCCCATAGGGAGCGACAAGGTCGCGAATGAACACGCCGATGAGAACGGCGATGATGAGGCCGACGACCATGCCGAGAAGGCCGCTCAACAGGTCGGGCAGCGGAGTGCTCGTCAGCCGGAAGTTGAACGTTCGCCATCCGCCGAGCAGGTAAGGCGTGCCCAGGTAGGCGAAGATCAATCCTTCCAGCGTGGTCAGCCCGATGATGATGTATCCGGGGTGCGGGTTACCCACACTGCGGACCATGAAATAACCGAGCGCAAAACCACCGACCACTCCGAGCCCCGCCCCTAACCACCGGGCGAGATACTCGGAACGCTTCACGGGTTACCTCCTCAGGAGACCGATACCTCGGTTCCTGCGATGAATGCGCCAGACCTCATGGGTGTAGAAAACGCGGCGGAGACGGCCTCCGCCAGAGTCCCGACCTCGATGACCTCGAGGCCGGAATGACGGCCGGCTTTGGCGCCGGCCGGAATCAAAGCGCGAGTGAGTCCATGCCGAGCCGCCTCCTGGAGGCGGCGCTCGAGCTGGCCCACGCGGCGCACCTCACCCGTCAACCCCAGCTCACCTATGACAACCAGGCCGTCTGGCAATGGCCTGTTGTTCTGGTTGCTGACGATCGACAGGGCGAGACCGAGATCTGCGGCCGGCTCCGTGACCCGGATGCCGCCCGCGACGCTGACGAAGATGTCCGACTTCCCGAATTTGTAGGTGAGGCGCTTTTCCAGGACCGCGAGGATCATGTGGAGGCGGTTGACGTCGATTCCGTTCGCGATCCTCCTCACCATGCTGTTCTCTGTGCTGTTCACGAGGCTCTGGATCTCGACCAGCAGGGGCCTCGTGCCCTCGAGCGCGGCCACGATGGCGGTGCCCGGCGACGAGGTGGCGGCCGAACCGAGCAGCGCGGCCGACGGGTCTGGCACCTCCTCCAGACCGGCCTCGCCCATCGCGAAGACACCGATCTCCTCGGCCGAGCCGAAACGGTTTTTCATCGCGCGCAGGATGCGAAGCTCCTGCCTCCGGTCGCCTTCCAGGTACAGCACGGTGTCAACGATATGCTCCAGGACCCTGGGTCCGGCGATTGAGCCGTCTTTGGTCACGTGTCCCACCAGGAAAATCGGGACCCCGATCTCCTTGGCCAGGCGCATCAATCGGGCGGCGGACTCGCGGACCTGGGTCACGCTGCCGGCGCTGCCTTCGAAGCCGGCGTCGGTCACGGTCTGGATCGAGTCGATGATCACCAGGGCGGGCGGCTCGGCCGAGATCGCGTCGCAGATCACGTCGAGGTCGTTCTCGGCCAGGAGAAAGATGCCCGCCTCCAGTGCGCCCAGCCGTTGCGCGCGCATGCGGATCTGCTGGGCCGACTCCTCGCCGGAGACGTAGAGCACCGAGTCGCCAAGCTGTGCGACCTGGGCCGCCGCGTGCATCAGCAAGGTCGATTTGCCAACTCCCGGCTCGCCACCCACCAGCACCAGGCTGCCCGGCACGATCCCGCCCCCCAGCACGCGGTTCAGCTCGTCCCACGCCAGCGTCCGGCGCGGGGCCGCCTCGCTTGCGATCTCGCTCAGGGCGACCGGTTTCGAGGGCCCCGCTCGCTTGGCCTGCGACGCGGACTTACCCGCGGCCGCCTTGCGGACCTGGAACTCCTGGAGGGTGTTCCAGGCCTGGCAGTGCGGGCACTGACCGGACCAGCGAAGGCTTTCGCCACCGCATTCCGTGCACACAAACGTGATCGTGGATTTGACCATGGGAAGGGCTTACTCTCCCACCCACGGTAGGGATTTACAAGTGCGCGCGTAGCCTTTTACAGGCTCAGACGTTTTATCTGTTGAGAGGAACGGAACCAGACCCCCCGGCTCCTTGAAGCGTGAAGGCGCCGCCCCGACTACCCCCGGGGCCGGCGTCTCGTTTTCTTCCCTCTCCCGCTCGGGGAGCAGTCGGTAAGTCCCATCCTGCTCGCCGCTTGCGCGCAGGGGCTTAAGCCCGCATCACCGGCTACCCCCGCTCGAGATCGGCCAGGCGATCGAGGGCGGCAAGGGGCCCGCTCTCCGCCAAGACGTCAGGCAGCGCCGTCCGAAGGCTTGACTGCACCTGGGTCGCAAGCTGGACTCGCACCTGGAGCGAGAGCTCGGGCCGCCGCCTCGCATATGAGGTCACAAAGCGACGCAGCTCCGGGTCGAGGCGGCGCAGCGTGAGCTCTGCGGCCGAGGCCGGGGCGTAGGCGACGGTGGGAGGCGGCGGAAGCCCCATCGGTGAACCCGCAACCGGCGGTGGAGGCGGGACCCTTGCCCCCGGGAGCTGCCAGAGCCACACATGGTCTGAGTCCTTGACCACGATGGTCCCCGCCGCAAGGTCGCCCAGCCGTTTGCCCTTGCCGTTCGCGAACAGGACGATCAGCCCGACGCCATACGCATAAGGAAGAAAGTCGACGATCCGAACGATGTTGCGGATCCCGGCCTGTGTGAAGGTGAGCGGCTCGCCTCGATCGCCCACGGCCCGCAGCCGGAACGCCTTCTTGCCGACGGTCTGCCCGGACCAGAGCGATTCGCTCAGCCAGAAGTAGCCGAAGATGACGACGAATCCCCCGATCGCAAGGACCAGCGTGGCGATGCTTGAGCCGACGATCAGCAGTGCGCTGGCGACGATGTAGACGGCCGTCAGGATGGAGCCGACGACGAGGAGGTCCAGGAGCTGCGCGATGGCTCGAGTCCCCAGACCGGCGATCTGGTAATCGAAAGAGACGCGCTCAGGCGTCGCGACGACGAGATCGGTGTCCGGCAACGGCAGCATGTCAGGTAATTTTGGGCATGAAATGCGGCCACTGCTTTGAGAGCGGAAGATTTCGTGGCCCTGCGGCGCGACGACTGGAACCGCCTCGAGGACCTGCTCGCAGCAGAAGCCGGCGGCCGCCTCAACAGTCTTGCGCCGGCGCAGGTGCTGACACTGGCCGCGCTCTACCGGCGCGCCACAGCGGACCTGGCGCGTGCTCAGCGCGACTGGCCGGGTGAGCCCGTCCACCGCTACCTGAACGGCCTGGTCGCCCGCGGTCACGGAACCGTTTACCGGCGCGGCGGCGAGGTCTGGAAGCGGATTCGCGCCTTCTACACCGAAACCCTTCCGCGCACGTATCGAGATTCGGCGCCGTACCTGCTTGCGGCTGGGGCGCTTTTGTTCGTGCCTGCGATCGTCAGCTATTTCGTCGTCCTGGCCAACCCGGACGCGGCCAATGCAATCGCGTCTCCGCAGCTGATCGATTCGGTGCATCACCACCAGCTGTGGACTCAAATCCCGGCCGGAACCAGGGTCGAGGCGGGCGGCCTGATCACGATCAACAACATCTGGGTCTCGATGGTTGCGTTCGCGCTCGGCATTTTCTTCGGCCTGCCGGTGATGTGGGTGATGATCTCGAACGGGATCAGTCTCGGCGGATTGTTCGGGTTGACCCAGGCTTATGGATTGAGCGGCGGCCTGTTCGATTTCGTGATCGGCCACGGCGTGCTCGAGCTCTCGATCGTCATCGCGCAGGGCGCGGGCGGCCTGATGCTAGGCTGGGCGCTCATCTCTCCTGGCAATCGCAGACGGTCCGACGCGCTCGCCGTGGCGGCCCAGCGGGCCTTCACGCTGCTGCTCGGCCTCGCGCCGCTGCTGGTGATCGCGGGCACGATCGAGGGCAACATCTCACCGTCGAGTGCCCCGTTCTCCGTCAAGCTGACGATCGGTCTGACGACAGGATTGCTCTTATATTCATATCTCCTGCTCGCCGGACGCCGGCGCACTCGCCGGGCGCGCGCAGGGCGGATAGTCAATTAGAGAAGGGCTCGTTCCTTCAGCTCAAGGTAGCGCTCGACCAAAGCGGGGCTGAGGCTCCCGGCGACGACGTCGAGGCCGAGCACGCCGCCACGCCGGAGCAGCTCGAAGCTCTCGCGCCGGCTGGCCACGAACTGTTCCGCGGCGGCCCATTCGTAAGCCCGGGCCGACGTGTCGATTGGAGAGTCGCGGGCGCTCAGGACGGACGGGTCGGACATCGCCACCACCAGCACGAGGTGCTTGGCTGCGAGTCGAAGGCAGTGCGCAACCAGCTCCTTCGAAGCCACTGGGTCCTGGACGTCCGTCAAGACCACGACCATCGAGCGCCGGCCGAGCCGCAGCGCCAGGTGGGTCATCGCGTGGCCGAAGTCCGGCTCGATGGACTGTGACTTGACCGCGTAGAGGGCCTGAGTCAGCCTGCGAATCTGGGTGCTTCCACGCTCCGGCTTGATGAAGCCTGTGACGTGGTCATCGAATGTCATGAGGCCAACCCGATCTCCGTAGGCGTGGGCGACCCAGGCGAGCATCAGCGCGGCGTTGACCGCGTGGTCGAGCTTGTCGAGCTCCCCCGCCGGGGCCGTCATGAGACGCCCGCAGTCGACCGCGATCATGACGTTCTGGCCGCGCTCGGCCTCCACCTCCACGACCACGGGATGGTCGCGCCGGGCGGTGGCGGTCCAGCTCACCCGGCGGATGTCATCTCCGCGGACGTACTCGCGCAGCCCCGCAAATGCCGTGGACGCGCCGGGCGGTCGCGCGCGACGCATGCCGGCCATGGCGCGCAGGCCACGGCGAAGCGTCAGCTGGATGCGCTTGATCGCGACCACGTTGGGAAAGACGGCCACCTCGTCGGGTTGCTGCAGGCGCACCTGCCTCCGCCACCAGCCATCGTCTCGCCAGACCTGTACATCGACGGGGCCGAAGGGATAGGCGCCGCGCTTCGGCGAAGACGTCTGGTAAGCGACCTGCAGCCGGCCGCCCGCATCGAAGCGGCCGCTGAGCTCGCGAGGCTGCGGCCTCAGGTCGGCGGGAGCGTGGTCCGCGACCACGGCATTGAGTCCCGCAGCGGCCGGGTTTTCGACCACGACCGTGACCTCCTCGCGCTCACCGAGGGAGAAGGGCTCGGGCACCGTCCGGCGCACGCGGTAGCCCGAACGCCCGGGCAGAAGGGCCAGGTCTCGCGTGGCGATGATGACCAGGCCGGCGTTATAGACCACGGCGACAAAACCCAGGAGCGGCGAGACAATGGCGAGCGCGATCAGTGCGGCGCCGATGCCGACCGCCCAGAGCAGCCTGGGCTGCGGGGCAAGCCCTCTCGTCATTGCGAATCGGCCGGCAGCGTTAACGCGGAGGGACGACCCGGCCGGCCACGGCTTCCAGGACGCTGTCCGGGGTCTGGCCGCCGACCTCCGCTTCGGGCCGGAGGATCAGACGGTGGCGGAAGGCCGGAGCGAGCAGCCCCTTCACGTGGTCGGGCGTCACGAACTGCTGTCCCTCGAACGCTGCATAGGCGCGCGCGGCCAGCATCAGCAGGACTTCGGCGCGAGTGCTGGCGCCCAAGGCGATCTCGGGCGCCGTGCGGGTGGCCGACGCCAGGTCGACGACGTACGAGCGGATCTTCTCGTCGACAACGACCTTCGCAACCTCAGCCCGGCAAGCTTCTATGTCTTCCGCTCCCAGCACCGGCTCGACGCCGGCCTTCACGGGATCGCGCAGCTCGATCCCCGACTCCCAGCGACGCAGCACCTCCATCTCGTCCGCGCGTGACGGATAGTCCAGTCGCACCTTGAAAAGGAAACGATCCTGTTGGGCTTCCGGGAGCGGATAGGTGCCCTCGTATTCGACCGGATTCTGGGTCGCGAGGACGAAAAATGGCGCCGGCAACGGCAGCTGCTGGCCCTCGAGCGTAACGCCGCGCTCCTCCATCGCTTCCAGCAGCGCCGACTGCACCTTGGCGGGAGCGCGATTGATCTCATCCGCCAGCAGCACGTTGGTGAAGATCGGCCCGCGGCGCAGCGCAAAGGTCCGGTTGGTGAGGTCGTAAACCGAGGTGCCGACGATGTCCGCCGGCATGAGATCCGGGGTGAACTGGACGCGCCCGTACTCGAGCGCCAGCGCACGGGCGATCGACTTCGCGAGCAGCGTCTTGCCGGTGCCTGGGACGCCCTCCAGCAGGACATGGCCTTGAGCCACGAGCGCGATCGCACATAGGCGGATGGCCTCCTCCTGGCCGACCACAGCCTTGATGAGCTGCTCGCGCAAGCGCGCGTAGAACTCGGGTGCCGCCACCGATGCGGTACGGGCCATCAGTCCACCCTATCCGAGCCGGGTAGGTGGCCGCGCCGTCCCGCTGCTTCGATTGGGTGGGCGATTCGATGCAGCCGCTGGGCCGCCTTCATGAGGTCGGCCTCGCTTGCCGCGGATGCATGCAGCGCGTTTTCCGCCTCGGCGAGGTCTGCGGCCAGGGCGGGCACGCGCACCCACAGAGCATTCCAGAAGCGCTCACGCGGCTGCAGCGGAATGCCAGTCCTGGCGGCGACCGTGCGCTCCGTTGCCGTGGCGAGCAGGCCGAGCGTGACGGCGCGGGCACTCGAGCGGCGAAGGAGCTGGCCGACCGCCACCGCCCACTCCACGTCGGCGCGCGCGAGCTCGCGAGGCCGCGTGATGATCGGGCCGAACCGGCGCCCGCGCAGCACGAGGCCCGCAAAAACCGCAACCAGCAGCCACAGCAAGGCAGCACCCCAAGGGGTGGTGACCCAGGCCTGCGGCGTGAAGTCGCTGAGGATGACCCCGTGGTGATACTCGTCGAAGACGACCGCCGCGGTCGGACTCGCGAGGCCCAGGAGGTCGGCCAGCAGCCGGCCGTTGTCCTGCTTGTCGAGGTAGCCGTTGCACAGCACGAGAGGGTCGGCCAGGACCACGACGGCGCCCGACGAGATTCGCTGCACGTATCCGGTAACAAGACCATCGGAATTGCGCAGAAACGGAACCTGGTCGGCTGCGGGATCCAGCGGAATGACCAACGATCCGCCCGTGACCCTGGTGACTCCCGACACGGCCGGATTGCCGAGCTGAAGGGTTCCGCCCGTATAGCCGCCGAGCCGCGTCACGCCAAACGCGCGGTCCAGCTCAGGGTCCCCTTGCTCCGAGGCATAGATCAGCAAGCCGCCTGAGCGGACCCACAGGCGAGTCCGGTCCGCTTCGTCAGACGTGTAAGGGCTGGTTGGCGTGAATACGAACATGACGCCGAAGGATTCGGGGGGTGCGAACGCACCGCTGACCTCGCCTGTCGGGTGACCCATGGCCTGGGCGAAAAGTCGCGCCGCTGAGGTGCCGTTGGCCGCGTCGCTGTTCGAGCTGTGCTCGGGTGAGTCCTGTGGGGGCTGCACGAGAAAGGCCAGAGCCGCAATGGCGACTGAGATGGCGGCGGCGATCACCCAGCCTCGCGCTCCCCTCATGCGGCCAGCTCCGCGGGCTGGCGAAATGGCGCGGCGACCTGGGTTGCGTGCTCGTAGGTCGCTGCGTCGACGTCACGACCGCCATAGACTGCCGCCTCGAACGGCACGAGGAGAGGGCGAAGACCCGCGGGGTCAGGGGCGCGTTGGAAGATCTCGCGCACCGTAAGGGGGCTACCCTCCCACGTACGCTCGCCGGCCAGGGTGGCGGCGACGCCCGCACACAGGTTCCGAATCGCACCGACCCGATCACCCCTTGCTGCGAGACGATCGGCCTCCGCGAAATAGTCGGCCGGCGCCCTCGGACCGCTGGGCTGGTTCGCCATCAAGCCCTCGGTGAAGCGCCCGCGGGCGGAGCGAAACACCATTATCGCGACAGCGCCCAGCCCCACCGCGCTCACCAGTAAAAAGAACCACCCGGGCACCTGCCCTCCGCCGCGGCCGAACAGCAGGTTCAACAGCTGGCCGATCCGATCGCGGATCCACTGCCCTAAACGGTCGAGCCACGAGGGTGGCCTGTGCAGCGCGTCGTAGCGATGCATGGCGAGCACGTCGTGCAGGCGCTGCTGGGCAAGCTGCGGGTTGGAGGTGCTGGCCGGCTCGTCCAGCACGGCCAGGAGCGCAAGCAAGCGAGCCCTGGCGTCTTCGAAATCGGCCGGCTGGCGCTGCAGGTCGGACAGGATCTCGAGCTGAGTCGTCCCGGTGCCGGCTTCGAGGGCGCTGGCGGCGTTGCGCGCGCTGGCGGTGTCGTCGGGGGCGGCCGCCTCAACCAGGTTGTAGGCGTCCTCGACGGCCTGTCGGTACGTTGGAGGGGGAGGTGGGTCGGCCGAAGCCGTCAGGGCCGTGAGGGACGCGAACGCCAGGAGCAGCGCGGTCACGGCCAGGACGCGCATCGGGATGCGGTGCTTCAGTGAATGCTCGCAAGGCCTGGAGCCGGCGGGGGCATGGGCGACGGCAGGGCTTGCGCCAGCTGGAAGAGGTCCAACCCTTCACGCCGCACGCGCAGGTCGAAGTAGATGAGGACGATGGCGATCTGGAGGATCGGGTTGACGAGTGAATCGACGATCACGCTCGTCGCTCCGGAGATCCACAGGACAACGACCGGCGAGATGACGAGCTGGAGCAGCGTTTGAGCCAGCGCGATGAACGCGCCCAGCGCGATGCGCACCGCGTAAAAGATGATGGCCAGCAGGAAGACGATCAGGAATGTGCGCCACCAGCGCCCCTGGACAAGACGCCAGCTGCGGCCCATAGCGGCTCCGAGGCCGGCGTTTTCGATGAACATCACGGGCATGACCGCGACCCAGCTGACCAAGATCCAGATCCACAGCGGCAGCAAGCAGAACACCACCAGCATCAGCACGATCAAGAACCAGTAGCCCAACAGAGGAAAGTACCGGCGGCCCACCCCGCGGAGCACGCCTGAAACCGTGACCGGACGGCCTAGCGCGGACTCGCAGGCGGCATAGGTGATCGCTGCGTAGGAGAACGGGACGAGGGCGAGGTTCAGGACCAGGAAGATGCCGGCCACGACCAGGGTCGATTGGATGCTCCCGAGGTTGGGCGCCTGGGCAAAGGTGGTCTCCTGGGCGAGGCCGGCAAACAGCGCGCTGGCGACGATCCCCGAGAAGGCTGCCGTTGGTATCGAAAGGATCACCGAGAGACCGGCGAACAGGACAAAGTGACGCCGGTACATCCGAAAGGTTTCGTCGAGCAGATCACCGATCTCGAGGGGGCGCAGCCGAAGCGGGGGTGTGGCGCTCACCTTCGTCAATTGTGGGCCACGACCGGAACGCCGTCGCCACCAAGCCATTAGGCAAACCCCTGGCGGGCCCTCCCTCTTGTTGGCTCCCCGGCGCGCAAGTGGCGATGAGGAGGGGACTTACTGATTGCCCCCGAGCCAGCAACGCCTATCCGCGAGCGAATCTATCGCAAGCCGTGGGGCGTTGCCAACCCAGGTTGTTAAGACGGCGAGATTCGCGAGCGCCGGAAGCTAGGGTTTGGCCGCCCCCGTGCCCGCGGGTTCCTTGTGCCGATGCTTGACCGGCGTGAACTTGAGGCTGTCCTCGCCATCGACGTCGATCTGCACGGTGTCGCCCCGCGCGATCTTCCCGCGCAGCAGGTGCTCGGATAGCTGGTCTTCGATCCGGTTCGTGATGACCCTCCGCAGCGGGCGGGCACCGTAAACCCGGTCATAGCCTTCCTTGGCGAGCAAGTCCTTCGCCGCGTCTGTGACCTCGATCGTGATCTGCTGCTCGACCAGGTGCTTGCTGAGCTTGTTCAGCTGCAGATCGACGATCTGCCGGATCTGTCCGGTCGTGAGGCTCTTGAACACGACGACCGCGTCCACGCGGTTGAGAAACTCTGGGCGAAACATCCGCTTGAGCTCCTCGTCGATCTTCTCTTTCGTGTTCTTGTGGCGGCGCTCGACCTCCTCCGACTCATCGACGACGGCCGGTTGGAACCCGAGTGAGGTGCCCGCCTGGTTGACGTCTCGAATGCCGAGGTTGGAGGTCATGATGATCACGGTGTTCGCGAAGTTGACCACCTTGCCCTTGGCGTCGCTGAGGCGCCCATCCTCGAGGATCTGCAGCAGCATGTTGAAGACCTCGGGGTGCGCCTTTTCGATCTCGTCGAACAGGATCACCGAGTAGGGCCGGCGGCGGACCGCCTCGGTCAGCTGCCCACCCTCGTCATATCCGACGTAGCCGGGAGGCGAGCCGACCAGTCTCGCGGTCGTGTGCCGCTCCATGAACTCAGACATGTCGAGCTTGATCAGATTGTCTTCTGAATCGAACAGGTACTCGGCAAGGGCGCGCGCCAGCTCGGTCTTCCCGATTCCGGTGGGCCCGAGGAAGATGAACGAGCCGATGGGCCGGCGCGGGTCTTTCAGGCCGGCGCGCGCGCGGCGCACGGCCTGGGACACAATCTTGATGGCTTCGTCCTGGCCGACCATCCGGTTGTGGAGCTCGTCCTCCATGCGCAGGAGCCGCGAGGTCTCCTCTTCGACCAGGCGCGAAACAGGCACGCCCGTCCAGGCCGCCACGATTTGCGCGATGTCCTCCTCCCCGACTTCCGGGACGGTCTCACCGAGCTTGTCGCGCCATGCCGCTTCCTTCAGCGCCAGCTTGTCCTGCAGCTTCTTGACCTTGTCGCGAACGCTCGCGGCCGCCTCGAAATCCTGCTTGTTGACGGAATCGTCCTGGTCGGTCTTCTGCTTCTTGATCTCCTTCTGCAGCTCTTTGAGCTCGTCCGGAATGGTGGTCAGCTTCATGCGGACACGGGCTGATGCTTCGTCGATCAAGTCGATCGCCTTGTCCGGCAGCGCGCGGTCGCTAACATACCGGTCGCTCAGCACCGCAGCTGCGTGCACGGCAGACTCGGTGATCGTCACCCGGTGGTGCTTCTCGTACAGCGACTTCACACCGTTGAGGATGTCGATCGTTTCGGCAAGCGTCGGCTGGTCGACGAAAACCGGCTGGAACCTGCGCTCCAGCGCCGCGTCCTTCTCAATGTACTTGCGGTACTCGTTGAGCGTGGTGGCACCGATGCACTGGATCTCGCCGCGAGCCAGGGCGGGCTTGAGGATGTTGGCCGCGTCGATGGCCCCTTCAGCCGCGCCGGCACCCACAAGCGTATGAAGCTCGTCGATGAAGAGCACCACCTCGCGACTCGACCGAATTTCGTCGAGGATCTTCTTGAGCCGCTCTTCGAACTCTCCGCGGTACTTGGTGCCCGCCACGAGGGCGCCCATGTCGAGCGTCAGCACGCGCTTGTGCTGCAGCGACTCGGGGACGTTGCCCAGGTTGATCTGCTGAGCCAGGCCTTCGGCGATCGCGGTCTTGCCCACACCGGGCTCCCCGATCAGCGCCGGGTTGTTCTTGGTCCGGCGGCTCAGGATCTGAATCACGCGTTCGATCTCCAACTCGCGGCCGATCACGGGGTCGAGCTGGTTCCGGCGCGCGAGCTCAGTCAGGTCGCGGCCGAACTGGTCGAGCAGCGGTGTCTTCGATGGTTTCTTGGGGGCCGGCTCGGCCTCTGTCTCCGCGCTCGAGTCGTGGAGCAGGCGCTCGATTTCAGACCTCACCTTCTCGAGGGTTGCTCCCAGATCCTCGAGGACGTGGGCGGCGATGCCCTCGCCTTCGATGAGCAGCCCAAGCAGCAGGTGCTCGGTGCCGACGTAGTTGTGGCCCATGCGTCGCGCTTCTTCGAAGGAGATCTCGATCACCTTCTTCACCCGCGACGTCGGGATGATCTGCTGGATGATGATGCGCTCGTTCCGCCCGAGGACCGACTCGATGGTCTGGCGGACCTTGCCGATTTCCACGCCAAGGTTGTTGAGAACCTTGGCGGCCAGGCCTTCGCCCTCGCGGAGCAAGCCCAGGAGCAGGTGCTCTGTTCCGATATAGCTGTGGTGCGATCGTTCTGCTTCTTCTTGAGCGAGCGTCAGAACTTTCTTGGCGCGCTCAGTAAATCTCTCAAACGGATACAAGGTCCTTATTCCTCCTGGATTCCTACGCCTTGGGTGGGGCCAGCACCTCCTCGAACGTTTCCTCTGGTACCCCGCGGTACCTCCGCACCTAATATAACGTCCAAGTCAACCGGTAGCTTTCATTAGGTTGGAGGCGCGATGAGACCGCTTCTCGGGCGCCTCGGCGGGTACCTCCCCGCCACCGTCGCCCTGGCCCTGCCGATCGTCTTTATACCCACGATTGAGGATTCATTCATCCTCCCGCGTGCTTCGATCGTCATCGTAGCTGCCTGCGTCGGCGCTGGGCTGGCCCTTTTGGTGCCTGGAGGGCCAGGATTGGGGAGGCTGCGCTGTCCGCTGATCGCCGCCTCGATGGCCGCGATCCTCGCCTTCGCTTTCTCGATTTCGTGGCCCCTCAGCCTGGCCGGCTCGTATACACGGTACGAGTCGCTGCCGATCCGGCTCGCCTACCTCGGCCTGTTCGCAATCGCCGTCTGGCTCCTGCGGGGCCGGCGCCCCCGTGACTGGGTACTGACGGCACTGGTCTTCGGCACCGCCATTGCCAGTCTCGAGGCGCTGCTGCAATGGTCCCAGCACGTCCCGTACCGGCCGGACGGGAACCTGGGTAATGCCAACCTGCTGGGCGCCTTGATCGCCATGGCCTTTCCGCTTGCGATCGCCCGCGGGCTGCGGGGCGATCGTTTCACGGTCGCCTGGTGGCTCGGCGCTGCGGTCCTGGCAGGGGGACTGGCCGCGACCACCTCGCGGAGCGGTGCCCTGGGAGCTCTGGCAGGTTGTCTCGCGCTGATCGTCTTCTCAGTCAGAGGAAGGGCTGCCGCCATCGCGGCGATCGCCTCGACCGTGGTCATCAGCGGAGCGCTTTTCGTGATTGTGCTGTCGCCTCTGCGACTGCTGAACGACGACCCTGCCCGGCTCAGGATTCATCTCTGGCAGGACGGCCTGCACCTGATCGCGGCCCGGCCGCTCACAGGTTGGGGCCAGGACGCGACGGGTCTCGCCTTGGGGCGGTTCCTGAGCGGCGATTGGTCGCCCGGCGTCACGTTCGATCGCATTCATTCAGGCCCCCTCGACATCGCCGCCACGCAGGGATTGATCGGCCTGGCGGCGGCGGGCTGGATCCTCGTGGTCCTGTTCCGCGGAGCGTGGCGAACGCGATTCGCCAGCGGCGCAGGACCTCTGGCAGCGGCCTGCGTTGGATACACGGTCTGGGTCCTTTTCAACTTCGACTGGGCGCCGGCCACGGGGGCGTTCTGGCTCCTGGCCGGGACCGCATGGTCAGCGGTCCGAGCCGTCGAGGTCGAGCCCGTCGGCGGGGCCGCTGCAGCAGCTCAGCCAACGGGTGGCCCGGCCATCTGGCGGTCAGGCGCGGCCGTTGCGATGGCCATATTTGCCGTCGCACTCGGAGTATTACCGGTCCTGGCCGACACCTGGTATTTGCAGGGAAAGTCCGAGCTTTCGGTGCTGGTAGATCCGTTTCAGGCCCGCTATCACTGGGGGCTCGGGCAGGGCCTGGTCGCCCAGGGTTCGCTGTCGCGAGGCGTGGAAGAGCTGCGGCGCGCCGCGGACCTCGGTGAGAGCGAGCCCGGCCTCTACGTCGAGCTCGGTGACGCCGAGGCTCAGCTCGGCCGGCTGGCCGATGCGCGAAGCGATTACAGGCGAGCCCTTCAGATCGACCCTTACTACGGGCCGGCGAGCCAGCGCCTGGCCGCCATGGGGAGCTGAACCAGCCGTCCGGGCGCTCCTCGGGTGGGCCCTCCCTGCGCGGCAAGCGGCGATGAGGTTGGGACTTACTGATTGCCCCCGAGCCGAACCACGCCTGCCGCAGTCAACTCAAACAGACAAGCCCAAGAAGGTCAATCCAGCCTGTTAAGAACCGACGCCGTGGGAGCTAGGACTCGTCCTCGACGTCGTCATACTCGGCCGGCCGCTGCTCGGGACGCCCGTTGGCCAGGGTGGCCGGCGGCGCCGACAGCTGCTTCAGGCTGAGCGAGATGCGGCGGCGGGCGGTGTCGATACCGATCACCTTCACCTGCAGCGTCTCCCCCACCTTCAGCACGTCCTCCGTTCGCTCGACGTGCTCCCACGACAGCTCTGAGATGTGGAGCAGCCCTTCGATCCCCTGCATGATCTGGAGGAAGGCCCCGTACTTCTTGGTCTTTGTGACCTGGCCTTCGACGATCGAGCCGATGGGCATCGATTGGACGAGCCTTTCCCAGGGATCCTGCTGCAGCTGCCGTAGTGATAGTGAGATTCGCGTTTGCTCGGGATCGAGCTTGATCACCTTCACGGTGACCTCTTCGGCGAGCTGCAGAACATCGGTCACCTTGGAGACCCGGTCCCATGACAGCTCGGAGATGTGGATCAGTCCATCGGCGCCGCCGATGTCGACGAACGCCCCGTAGCTGGTGATCCCGGAGACCGTCCCCTTGACGGTGGCCCCGGTCTGAAGCCGGCTGAAGAGCTCTTCCCGCTTGCGGGCGCGATCCTCGTCCTCGGCAGCCTTCTGGCTGACGATCAGGCGGTTGCGCTTCCGGTTGACTTCGAGAATCTTCACGGGGATCCGCTGGCCGACCAGCGACTCCAGGCTGCCGGCGTAAGCGCGCGCGACCTGGCTCGAGGGCAAGAAGCCTCGCAGGCCGAGGATGTTGACGATCAGGCCGCCCTTGTTCTGCTCGCGTACGTCGGCTTCGATGACGGAACCGTCGGCCTGCTTCTCGGCGGCGACGATCCACGTCGTCTCCGCCCGCGCGCGGCGCAGGCTGAGGACCACGTTGCCTTCTTCGTTCTCCGGCTGTAGGACGTAGACCTTGATCTGGTCGCCGGGCTCGAGCCCAACCGAGTCCGCGTCACCCCGGTTGCCGAGCTCCTTGCTCGAGATGACACCTTCGGCCTTGGCCCCGATGTCGACCAGCACCTCATCCGCGTCGACCCGCACCACGATTCCGTCAACGATGTCCCCATGGTTAGGGGTCTTGAAGGCTTCCTGGTCGTAATGGAGGTAGTCCTCCATCGTCATCGCGTAGGCTGCGTCTTCCTGGTCGGGCGCCTCCTTCTGTTCTGTCAGGACAGCACCGGACTCATTGGACAACGGACGTACCCCCTAAGGTTTATTGGTGTGGTGTTGGTCGTCATAACGGCCTCCGCCAATACGAACCGCCATTGTAACTCAGAACCGGCGTTATCCCGGGAACTCCTTTGAGAGATCGTGATTGTCGATCAGTCGCGTGGCGCCGATCCGGACGGCAAGCACGGCCAATGACCCAGGAGGCGTGAACGTCTCCGGATCCACGACCTCGGCATACTCGACCCGCGCCAGCGGCTCGGCATCGAGCAGTCCGCAGAGCATCTCCCGAAGCTTTTCTTGCCTTCGCTCTCCTCTGGCGTAGGCCGCCGCGGCAAGCCGTAAAGCCGAGCTGAGGCAGACTGCCGCCGCCCGTTCCACGGTGCTGAGATAGGCGTTGCGCGAGCTCAGGGCCAGGCCGTCCGGCTCCCGGACCGTCGGGCAAACGCGGATCTCGATCGGAAAATCCAGGTCGCGCGCAAGCCGTTTCACAACCGCCACCTGCTGCGCGTCCTTCTGTCCGAAGTACGCCCGATCGGGCTCGACCGCGGCGAACAGCTTGCTTACGACCGTCGCGACGCCCTCGAAGTGCCCGGGACGGGCGGCCCCTTCGAGCGGGTCCCCCACGCCGCCGACGTGCACTCGCGTGCTCGATCCCGGTGGGTACATGACGTCCACGGTCGGCCGGTAGACGGCGTCCACGCCGGCCCGCCTCAGCATGTCCGCATCGCGGGCTGGGTCGCGCGGGTAGCGTTCGAAATCCTCGCCCTGACCGAACTGGATCGGGTTCACGAACAAGCTGACGACGAGGATCCCGTTTTCGCGTCGCGCCCTCTCGATCAGGCTGAGATGCCCGGCATGGAGCGCCCCCATGGTCGGCACCAGCCCGATCTCGAGACCATCGCCGCGCCACCGCCGCGACGCTGCAAGCATCGCGGCGGGGGCTTCGAAACCGGCATAAGGATGGCTACCCGGCGCCGTACCTGACCTCTTCTCGTACTCCGGTTGTCGCTCGGGCGGATCCGTTGGCCGAGTACGCGTGCTCGGGGCCTGGGAACTCCCCGCTGGCAACCTCTCGGGCAAACCGCTGGGCGGCGTTCGTGATCTCCTCGGCCAGGTTGGCGTACCGCTTGACGAACTTGGGCGCCTTGCCGGTCGTCAGGCCCAGCATGTCGTGAAAGACGAGCACCTGGCCGTCGGTGGCGGCGCCGGCGCCGATCCCGATCGTCGGGATGTGAAGCGCCTCCGTGACCCGGGCCGCGAGCTCGCCCGGCACTCCCTCGAGCACGAGGCTGAACGCGCCCGCCTGCTCCAGCTCCTTGGCATCGGCCAGGATCCGAGCCGCCTGAGCCTGGCCCTTGCCCTGGACCTTGAAGCCGCCCATCTGGTGCACGAACTGGGGCGTGAGCCCGAGGTGACCCATGACCGGGATCCCCATCTCCGTCAGGCGGCGCGTGATCTCGACGATGCGGCCGCCGCCTTCGAGCTTGACGGCGTGCATGCCGCCCTCCTGGAGAAACCGGCCGGCGCTCGCAATGGCCTGCTTGCGAGAGACGTGGTACGACATGAACGGCAGATCGCCGACGAGCAAAGCCTGCCGCGAGCCCCGTGAGACGGCCTTGGCGTGGTGGATCATCTCGTCGAGGGTCACCGGGAGAGTGGTCGGATAACCGAGCATCACCATCCCGAGGCTGTCCCCGACCAGGAGGATCGGGATGCCCGCCTCGTCGAGGATCCGCGCGCTCAGGTAGTCATAAGCGGTGAGCATCGAAAAACGCTGGTGCTCATCCTTGAATCGCTGCACGTCCAGCACTGTTGTCATGCGCGACGTCTCCTTCGGGTCGCTGCCGGTTGTTCGGTCAACGCCCTACGCGTCCGCTCGGCCGCCGCAGGCTCAAGGCCCGCCTCCACTGCGATCTCGAGCGCGATCAAGCCGAGCATACGATATGCGTCCTCAACCGGTGGCCCGTGCCGAGAGCCGCTGCCGGTGGCCAGACCAGAGAGCGCGGAGAGATGGCCCTCAATCGTGGTCACGTCGCCCCGCCGCACCGGTCCGGTGAGCGCCGCCACGGCGCCGCGCTTGCGCACGCTGGCAAGCGTCCCGCCAGCCAGTGCGAGCAAGCCGGACGTAGCGTCTTTTTCGCTCCAGCCGGCGGCCTCGAGCAGCCGGACGCCTTCGGCGAGCAACGCGTCGACGTAGTTCGAAGCGAAGACCGCCCCCGCGTGGTACAGCACCCGGTCGCTGTCGCCGACTCGGCGGGCCCTGGCGCCGAGAGCGCGCGCGAGGCGGGCGAGGCGCTGCCTCAGCAGCGGGCTGCTGGCGTCCACGGCCACGACGATGCCGCGCATCGACGCCGGCGGGCGTGGTTCGGGGAACGACTGAAGCGGGTGAAACGAACCGATCTGATGCCTTGCTCGCAAAGGCTCGAGGGCAGCGAGCGGCAGGGCGCCGCTGAGGTGGACGAACGCGACCGACTCGGGGATCCGCTTGCCGGCCGCCGCCACCAGCTTTGCGGTGGGCAGGACCGAGTCATCGGGAACCGCCAGGAACACGATTGCGTCCGACGAAGACCTCAGGCTCCGGACCAGCCCAGGAATGCCGTTCCGGGCCGGCCGCAGCTCCGCGTGGCGGCCGGCTGCGTTGAACGCCCGCGCCAGCGTGCGGCCGAGGTTTCCCCGGCCGGCGACGAACAGGCGCTGTTGGGGTGCCGGCGTGCTGGCTAGGAAGCGGTCGAGCTGGCGGCCGGCGCTTGCGGCGCGCCGCGCGCGAGGATCTCGTCCAGCTGCCTACCATCGAGCGTCTCCACCACCTTCAGCTGCTCGACCACTATGTCCATCTGGTGACGCTGCTGGGTGAGGATCGCCTTGGCCGTCTGGTAGCCATGGTCGACGATGCTGCGGATCTCCTCGTCGATGATGGCGGCGACCTCCTCCGAATAGTTCCTCTGCTCCCCGAGGTCACGACCTAGGAACACGAGCTCTTCCCGGTGACCCATCGCCACGTTGCCCAATTTGTCCGACATTCCCCACTGGGTTACCATCCGGCGGGACATCTGAGTCGCCTTCAGGATGTCGTTCTCAGCCCCGGACGTGATGTCGCCGAAGACGATCTCCTCGGCGACGCGGCCGCCCATGATGCCGGCGATCTGGTCCATCAGCTCGTCTCGCGAGATGAGGTACTTGTCCTCCTCGGGCAGGCTCATCGTCCAGCCCAGCGCCATGCCGCGCGAGATGATCGACACCTTGTGCACCGGGTCGGTGTGTGGAAGCGCCTTCATCACGAGGGCATGACCGACCTCGTGGTAGGCGATGATCTCCTTTTCGTGGTCCGAGATGCGCCGGCTCTTGCGCTCGGGGCCCGCGATCACCCTCGCGATCGCCTCCTCGAGCTCGTCCATCCCGATCACCTTCTTGTTGTTACGGGCGGCGAGGATCGCGGCCTCGTTGATCAGGTTCGCGAGGTCAGCGCCGCTGAAGCCGGGCGTCTGCCGCGCCAGCACGTCGAGGTCGACCGTCGAGTCGAGCGGCTTGTTGCGGGCGTGCACGTCGAGGATCGCGCGGCGGCCTTTGATGTCCGGGCGATCGAGCGTCACGTGGCGGTCGAAACGTCCGGGTCGCAACAGCGCCGGGTCGAGCACGTCGGGCCGGTTGGTGGCCGCGATCACGATCACGTGGGTGTTGGTGTCGAAGCCGTCCATCTCGACCAGCAGCTGGTTGAGGGTTTGCTCGCGCTCGTCGTGGCCGCCACCCAGGCCGGCGCCGCGCTGGCGGCCGACGGCGTCGATCTCGTCCACGAACACGATGCAGGGCGAGTTCTTCTTGGCCTGATCGAACAGGTCGCGGACGCGGCTCGCTCCGACACCGACGAACATCTCGACGAACTCCGATCCGGAGATCGAGTAGAAGGGTACGCCGGCCTCTCCCGCAACAGCCTTGCTCAAAAGTGTCTTGCCGGTGCCTGGAGGCCCTACGAGCAGACAACCTTTCGGGATGCGCGCCCCCAGAGCAACGAACTTCTCGGGATATTTCAGGAACTCGACGATCTCCGAGAGCTCCTGTTTAGCCTCCTCCACACCTGCCACGTCTGCGAACGTGATTGCGGGCTTGTCCCCGGCGATCAGGCGGGCGCGCGAACGGCCGAACGACATCGCCTGGTTGTTGCCGCTCTGGGTTTGGCGGAGCACCCACCACATGAAGGCGGCGATCAGGATCACCAGGATGATGTTCGGTAGGAGCACCTGCAGCAGATAGCTGCCGCTGCTGTTCTTGTCGAAGAAGACGTCGACGTGATCCGTAGTCACCAGGTCGGTGACCCACTGTGGGTTGCCGGTGGAGTCAGGCACCACGACGTTGTGCTTGTGGCCCTGCGAGTCGGTGGCGATTCCATCCGTGCCGTTGATCTCGAGCGACTTGACGTCGCCATTTTGGGCGTTGGTCACAAGGGTCGAGTAATGCCAGTCGGTGGAGGTCCCGCCACCCTGCAGCGATTGCCACGTGAACCAGAACACCAGGCCGAGCACGACGACCAGTGCGAAATAAAACAGGCTGGAGCGGGGAAAACGGCTCAACTCGACTCTCCTCGAGGGCTGATCGGCGTTCCTAGCCTAGCAACTTTGGCCCTCCAATAGTCCGGCATCGGCGAGATCGCAACATGTAAAGACGGCTCGCCGGCAACTCTCTCCAGGTCGGCGTCCACCGCGATTCCCGGAACCCACGCGAGGCGATCGCCCGCAAAGACCAGAGGCCATGAGTCGCGGTCCTCTCGCGGAACGCGGGCGTCGACCAGGATGTCTTGCAGCTTGCGTGAGCCGCTTCCACGGGAGGGGCGCATGCGCAGGCCAGGCTGGCGAAATCCCACGTGCACGCGCACGCCGGGTCGCAGGTGGGCCGCGTTGGAATCGTCACAGCCTGGGCAGCTTTTGACGTCAAGCCGCGGTCGACTTACGACGCGGGCGCTCGGGGCTGGCGGCACAACGACTTCCATGTGAGAGCCCACGATACGAAAACGGCGGCCGCCAGGGAGGTCGACGCCTCGGCCGCCGGGTCCGCCGCGGACCAAACGCAGCATTGAGCTCAGGTGCGCGCGCGAAAGTCCGGGCTGCAAACCTCCGGCACGTGAGTACAGGACTTTCATCAGCTCGACGGCCAGCGGTTCAGGCATCCCCGCCACGTCCGACCTGGCCGGCATTCCGGCGCTGACCAGCGCGCGGGCCTCTTGTTCTAGGGCCTCCTGCATGATCGAAGCCTGCCTCGCGGCAGCGTAAAAACGCCGGCCGATGCCCGGGCGGCCCTGCTCGAGGGCGGGAAGAATCTCATGTCGCACGCGCGCGCGCGCGAATTTGAGGTCGGCATTCGCAGGGTCGTCGTAGGCAGTGATTCCACGCTGCTCCAGGAACTCCATCACCTCGCTTCTCCAGACCGCGAGCATTGGGCGGACATAAGCGCCGCGGCTTGC
>Ga0208849_1000481_pt1 | contig 37393 bp, 17 predicted proteins | sample NGESurdeep072012_10_FD_184470 | JGI IMG/M metagenome (GOLD analysis project Ga0208849, IMG submission 184470) | Arctic peat soil microbial communities from Barrow, Alaska - NGEE Surface sample 53-3 deep-072012 (SPAdes) | ecosystem: Environmental > Terrestrial > Soil > Wetlands > Peat ... | reverse complement strand
ATCGCCGCCCAGCAAAGCCGCGGCTGCCCGCCTCTTCCCTCGGGCGTGGATAACGCTCGCTCGCTACAGCGCCCTCTGATAGCGCGCTCCCGAGCGTTATCCACCCCCTGCCATCCCGCCACCAGGGGACATTCCTACTTGGGACGATCAGGGGACATTTCTACTTCGCGTTGACAGGTAGGCCCTCTCCATCAACCGTGCGGTCGAGCGACAAGCGTCGCGGGAGAACGGCGAAGCCAAGATTCATCCGCAGATTACGCAGATGCAGGCAGATCAAGGGCTTTCGATCGCCCTCGGCCCTGCGGGCCGGCATGCATCTGCGTAATCTGCGTAATCTGCGGATCAGATACGGCGGCTTCGCCGCGTCACCCGATTGCGTTGTTGCCGGCGGGGGCGCGGGCGGGCGAGAGTGGGGTCACGAATCCGCCATGGCCGGGGGCCAAGTCCCCGGGACGGACGGCGTAGGAAGGCCTTCGCGTTGCGCGCCAGGAAGAAGACCGGCCGGAACGCCCTCGCCCTGGCCCTCTCGGTGGTGACCCACGTGGTCGTCCTGGACCTGCTCGCCCACCAGGTCACGCCAAACTACGTCTTTCCGCCTTCGACGGCCGCGCCGATGGACGTCGAAATCGTGTCGATGCCGAAGATCGAGCCGATACCCCCTCCCCCGCCGCCGCCCAGGATCAAGCCGCCGAAGGAAAAGCCGGTTCCCACGAAAGCACCGCCGACGCCTGAACGGACCACCGCGCCGCCGGCCCCCCAACCGCCAAAGCCCGAGCCCGCCAAGCCGGCGCCGCCGAAGCCTTCGGTCGTCAAACCGGCGCCGGTGAAGCCGGCCCCCACGCCGCCGGCCCCCTCGCCGCGCCTCGCTCCAACCCCCTCGACGCCGCTGGCGCAGACCAAGCCGGCCACGCAGCCGAAGAGCCCCGCGCCGCCCTCGCCCACCGCGACCCCCAGTCCGCTCAACATCCACCGTCCGGCCCTGGCCACGCCTTCCACGGTTCCGACCCTGCCCATGGCCCCCGCCGCCGGCCAGACCGGCCGTCCGGCCGGCGCCCCCGCCGCGCCCGGCGCCAGTCCGCCCGGGGGATCGCGCCTGAGCGGCCTCAACCCGTGGCCGGCCGGCGCCTTTCCCAGCGGCGGCGGGGGCCTGCGCGGCACCCTGGTCGGCTGCGCCAACGCCGACCGGGTGAAACTCACCAGCGCGGAACGAACCCACTGCAACGAGCGCTTTGGGGAATCGATGGCCCACGCCCCGACCCTCGACGGCATCAACCCCGCCAAGCGCGCCGGCTTCGACCGCGACGCCGCCAGTCAGGACATGGAGCGCCGATACCGCGCCAGCACCGTCATCGGCGGCGCGCCGACGGACATCGGCGGCGGCGTCGCGCATGGGCCGGCCTCGACGATCACACCGATCCCCCACGACGAGGGACCGCATTGAACGCGCGCATGGATCTCGCCCGGCCGGCCGCCAGCGTCGCCCTGGCCTCGATCCTGGCCGCCGCCGCCGGCTTCGGCCGCGCCGCCGAGACCATCCGGCCGGGCTATTGGGAATCGGAGAACCGCGTCCTCGCGCCGATCCAGAGCGCGACCACGGACCGGCGCTGCATCGCCGCCAAGGACGTCGCCAAATTCCTCGGCTGCCACATCAACCACCACTACGACTGCGTCTGCCCCGAGCAATCGGCAAGCGGCGGCCGGATCGACTTTCGCGGCCAGTGCATCGACAAGAAAGGCCAGAAGGTCGAGATTTCCGGCCACGGCCAGTACACCGCCAGCACCCTGCGAATGACCGCCGACTTCACCTTCAAATACCTCGGCCTGCCGATCAGCGGCAGCGCCTCGACCGACGCCCACCGGATCGGCGACGACTGTCCGCCGGGGAGCGTGAAGTAGGGCTCGAGTCGGCGGGAGCCAGGGTGAACCGTGGCGAGGTGTCGGTGACGATGAGTCTGCCGCGGCCCCTTACCGGCGTGGGACGCGCAGTCCGGGAACCAGCATCGCCGTCCTTCGGCGATAGGCGTCATAGGCTCCCTCCCCCAATTCCCGGCGCAGGAACGCCTCCTCGAAACGCGCGGTCATCGCGAAGCCGACCACCACGAGGAGGGCGCCCAGGAGAGCCAGTGGGCTGAGTTTGAGCAGGGCCATTGAAACGGCGGCGCCCATGACCCCGGCGTAGATCGGATGGCGGACGAGCCTGAACGGACCGGTATCGACGATCCGGTGCTCGGCCTTGACGGTGATGAATCCGGACCACAGCCGGCCCATGTGCAGACGCGCCCACCAGCAGAAGGCGAAGCTGGCCACGGTCAGGGCGAACCACAGCCATTGCAGCGCGGCGGGCTCGGTGGCCAGAGCGGACGTCGGGACCGACAGCGGGAACGATCGCGGAACGGGCCAGCCGACGCCTCCGGGCCGGGAGGCGAAGCCGAGCAGCAGATAGACGCCGACCGAGCCGATCGCGCGGTGGAAATCCCTCGGCGAAGGGCGCGGTCGCTTCACCGCCCGCGACGCCCACAGGGCCGCCGCGTACCAGGAGACCGCCCACGCGGCCCACAGCCAATAGGTCGCCTGCTCGATGGTCATCGGCGCCCCCGAAATTGATCACCGGCGATTCCGTCGGCTCTCGATCATAGCGGCCGGGGCGGCGGGCCCGCAAATCGCACCCAGGCGCCACGCGGTGAGCACTTTCAGCGACCCCGCCACCGTGCCAAGATGGGCGCCGAACGGGGGAAAGCGGATGATCAGGGCGCTCTGGTTGGGCCTCGTCGCGTTGGCGTGGATCGTCGCCGCGCCCGCTGCCGCGAAATCGCGCCTGTTCTCCGACGACGCGCCGTTGAAGATCGTCATCACCGCGCCGATCCAGACTCTGGTCCGCGCCGCGGCGACCAACACCAACCCCTATCCGGCGATCTTGTCGGTGACGGAAGCTACGGCTCCCGCGCAAAGCCTGCCGATCCAGCTGAGCGTCCGCGGCCACAGCCGCCGCTCGGTGGACTATTGCGCCTTCCCGCCGCTGCTCTTGGAATTCGACAAAGCCACGGCGCACGGCACCCTGTTTCAGGGCCAGCGAAAGCTCAAGCTGACCACCTACTGCCGCCCGCAGCCCGGCTACGACCAGCACATCGTGCTCGAATACCTGGCCTACAAACTCTACAACCTGATGACGCCGATCAGCTTTCGCGTGCGCGCCGCCGACGTCACCTATCGCCGGGACGCGGGCGATCCTGGGGTCACGCGGTTCGGATTCCTGATCGAGGATGTCAAGGAACTGGCCGAGCGCAATGACCGCGAAAGGCTGAAGGCCGCCACCCATCAGGTCGCCGTCGCCCAGCTCGATGCGCTGGCCACGGCGCGCGCGGCGCTGTTCGAATATCTGGTCAGCAATCTCGACTGGGATTTCACCGCCGGACCGGCGGGAACCGATTGCTGCCACAACAGCCGTCTGATCGCCGCGCCGGGCGCGACCGCGGCGACGGCGCGCGCGGTCGTGCCGGCGCCCTACGATTTCGACTCCACCGGACTGGTCGATCCGCCCTACGCCGAGACACCCCCCGGCATTCCGGTGACCCGGGTGACGCAGCGCTTCTACCGCGGCTACTGCGCGAGCAACGGCGAGATCGCCGCCGCTGGCCAGGAGTACCTCGCGCACCGCGCCGAGATGATGGCGCTGATCGACGGCGAGGCCCGCCTGAACCCTGAATTCCGCGCCAAGACCGACCGCTTCATGGATGGCTTCTTCGCCGTCCTGGAAGATCCCGCCCGCTTCCAGCGCGAGATCGTCAAACACTGCCGATAGGGCCGCCGAGCGAATTGCTCATCTCGTTCCGTCATCCCCGGGCGTAAGTCCCGGGGGATCCAAGAACATGGCGGTCCGACGTGGCCGTGCGCGCGCACGGCCAATGCGCCGACGGTGTTCATGGATGGCCGGGACTTACCCCGGCCATGACGGTGGTTGAGGTGGATCATCCTCTACTTCGCCGCACAGGGCGGGGCGGCCCGATCGAGGGCGGCGATCTGGGCGAGGTAGGCGGCGTGGGCGTCGCCGGAGACTCCCAGGTCGAGACGGTGGCCGCGGTGCACGACGCTCAGCGCGTCGCCCTCCTTGATCAGGAAGGCGTGCGGATCGGAACAGCGGGCTGGCGAAAAGACGTCGGTGAGGAGCACGGCGCCGTCGAAGCGCGAATTGACCCAAGGATACTGCTTGGTGTGGCCGATGACGATGTGGCGCACGCTATAGCGCGCCAGCAGCGCGGCGACGTTGGCGGCCTCGGCGGCCTCGTCGTGCTGGGCCAGGCCGCGATACCACAGCGGTCCCTGCTCGTTCCAGAGGATGTCATGGGGGCCGCCGGCGATCTCGGGCTGGTGGCGCAGGGCGGCGATGACCGCCTTGTTCATGACGTCGATGTCGAATGCGCCGAACTGTGGCCCGAGGCCCCCGTGGAGGTAGATCGCATCGTCGATGCGGATGATGGCGCTATGGGTCAGCACCCAGCGGCCATAGACTCCGCTCGGCGACCAGGCCGCCTGGTGTTCCACCCAGCCCAGCGGATGGTCGGCGTCGAACCGGGCGCGGTAAGCGGCGTCGAACACCGGCGGACCGCCGGCCGGCGGTCGGGCCTTCAGGGCGGCGACCACGAGCGCGTAATAGGCGTCGCGCCGGCGCGTGGAATCGCGGTCGGCGAAGGCGGCGAATTCCCCGGGCGTGGTGTAGCGCAGATCGCCTTCCATGTTCATCGCTTCGTGATTACCGATCAGCGCATGCACATAGCCGCCGGCGCGGCGGGCCTGCGGTTCGAGCCGGATCAGGAGATCGAGAATGCGCCGGGTATCGGGCGCGCGGTCGGGGACGTCGCCGATCTGCACCAGGTGCGTGGCGCCGCCGCTCCAGGCGTCGCGGGCGTTGATCAGGCCGGCCTGCATCAGCATGTCGTGAAACTTGGCATAGTCGCCGTGCAGGTCGCCGAAGACCACCACGCGCGCGACATGGTCCCAGGCGGTCTGGGCGCGCGCCGGGACGGCGGCGACGAGCGACAGCGCCGCCAGGAAGGCGGCCAGGAGCCTAAGCATCGAGGCGGGCATAGCGGCTCATCCGGGCGTGGGCGTCGCCGCCTTCGTCGGCGATGATCAGGGCGCCGTCGGTGAGGATCGTCGCGCCTTCGGCCTGGCGATGGTGTTCGCCGAGCCCGCGCGCGGAGAGCAGCATGCCCTTGGCGTCCAGTTCGACCATGCCATTCTCCCGCCCGGCCAGGACGATCAGCCGGCCGGTGCGAGCGTCGAATTCGAGCGACGATGGATGAAAGGATCGCGCCCCAATGGCGTCGGCGAGGAGGACCACGGGGATGGTGAGCCACGGCTCCGCCGGCGCCTCGGGCGTCGCCGGCGACCAGGCGAAGAGGGCGACCGCGCCGCGCAGAGCCGGCGTGTAGTTGGTCTTGCAGGCGAAAATGACCTTCCCGTCGGCCTGATGAAAGGCGAGGCCTTCGATCTCGCCAATCTCTCCCAGCTTGGTGTCGAACGCCTCGAACGCGACATGGGCGTGGTCGTCGCCCTCGCGGAAGCGGTAGAGCCGGCCAGTGCTGGTGGTCAGATAGAAGGCGCCGCCGCCGTCGATGGCAAGGCCCTCGAAATCGCCCCGCAGGACCGGATCGCCGAGCGCGAAACGCTTGACCACGTCGCCGCGTTCGATGTCGATCTGGTAGATGACCGCGATCTCGTCGTCGTGCCCCATCACCCGCCCGTCCGGCGTGAGGGCCAGGCCCGATATCTCCCGCAGGCGCCTGGGCAGGCGCCATTGCATTTCCGGCTCGCCCGCGAACAGCGACGGGCCAAAGGCAATCGGCAGTGGCCGCACGGTGAGGACCCCAAGGCGCGCGTCGCCCACGCGCGGTTCACCCCGCAAGGGGCCACGGCGGCGGCCGGAATGCAAGCCATGGCGCGGGCGGCGCCGTGATGAAGCCAAGAAACGCTATCCGCGGATGCTCTATTTCGGCGCCGCCGCCTTCGCCCGATCGCCCCGCAAGCTCGCGACTGCGGGTTGCCAAGGGGTGCGGGCGCGTTCATCGTGCGGAGCGGGGGGTGGGACGGCATGAGATTACTGCGGCTTCTTCTGTTCATGCTGGCGGCGCCGGGCTTGGCCTTGGCGCGCGCGCCGGGGTTGTTTGACGCGCCGAAGGGTCCGCTCGCCGCGGTCGGCTGGTCCGGCTTCCTCGACATGCACTTCATGGCCGACTCGATCGGCGCGCTCCTGCTGGCCACCGCCCTCGGCGCGCTGATCGGCTATCACCCGACGACACCGCGCACGGTCGATACGCTGCAGGAAGCGGATATGCCGAAGGTGTACATCATGTACGCCTTCGTCGGCGCGGTGATCGGGGTGACCGTGCGCGAATTCGGCATGGTGATCGGTGTCGTCGTGTTCGGCATCGGCGGACTGATACGTTTTCGCACCGACGCCGGCTCGGCGCGGGACACCGGCCGGCTGATCTCGGTCACCCTCTCGGGGCTGATCGCCGGGCTGGGCCTGCCGCACTTCGCGGTGATCACCACCGTGTTCACGTTCGTGATGATCTATTTGTTCGATTCCCATCCCGGCTGCCGGGTCAGAATCTGCGAATTGCCGGTGGATCGACTGGCCGAATGCGCCGCAGCCTATCGCGGCGTGCTGGAGCGCCAAGGCTGCAAGATCATAAGTGAACGCAGATCCATCGGCAAAGGGCGGGTCGAGTTTGTTTTCCGCCTGCCGCGGACGGGCACGCGAGAAGGCCTGCACGCCGCGCTCTGCGAGGCGCCCATCGATGTGCGCGGCGAGATCGATTGGGAAGTGGAATAACGGCGGCCACGCCCCGGCGCGATGAGGGTCGCGTCCCGCCGCCGGGTCATCGTCAGCCACCTTTTCCTTGCCCCGCCCGTCAGCGTCGGTAGGGTTTGGCCCGCGGTCGGAAGGTGGGGTCGCTTGGCATGTCCGAGGTCTTCATTTCCTACGCCCGCTCGACGGCGACGCAGGCCGGGGCGGTGGCCGAGGCGCTTCGCGCGCTTGGCCACCGTGTGTGGCTCGACGACGCCCTCCCCGCTCATCGAGCCTATGCCGAGGTCATCGAGGAACGACTGAAATCGGCCGGCGCGGTGGTGGTGATCTGGTCGGCGGACGCGGTGCTATCCCAATGGGTGCGGTCGGAGGCCGACAAGGGTCGGGCGGCCGGCAAGCTCGTCCAGCTGAGCGTCGATGGCGTGTTCCCACCCATGCCCTTCGATCAGATCCAATGCGCCGACCTGGCCGGCTGGAACGGCGAGCCGGAGGCGGCCGGTTGGCGCAAGGTGGCGGCCAGCATCGCCGACCTCACCGGCGACCCTGGACTGTCGGGCGCCTCGGGGGCGCCGGGGCCGTCGCCACCGCTCCGCCGGCTCTCGATCTGCGTGCTTCCGTTCGCCAACATGAGCGGAGACCCCGAGCAGGAGTATTTCAGCGACGGCATCAGCGAGGACATCATCACCGACCTCTCCAAGGTCACGGCGCTGTCAGTGGTCGCTCGCAACACCTCGTTCACCTTCAAGGGCAGGGCCGTCGATGTCGCGAAGGTCGCCCGCCAGCTGAACGTCGGCCATGTCCTGGAAGGCAGCGTTCGCAAGGCTGGCGGCCGGGTGCGGATCACCGCCCAGCTGATCGACGGGGCAACCGGCGATCATCTCTGGGCCGAACGCTGGGACCGCGACCTGACCGACATCTTCGCGATCCAGGACGAGATTTCGGAGGCCATCGTCGGGGCCCTCAAACTGCGGCTGCTGCCGGAAGAGAAGGCGGGCATCGAGCGGCGAGGAACGACCAGCGCCGACGCCTACAACCTCTATCTGATGGCGCGGCAGTACCTGGTCAGCGGCAACGAGGGCGATATCCGGGCCAGCGAGGCCATCCTTCGCCTCTGCCGCCGGGCCATCGAGCTCGACCCCGGCTACGCGCGCGTGTGGGCGCTGATGGCGCTTGCCGAGACTTCCTTGCGCTTCGTCGGCGGGCGGCCGGAAGACGGCCTGGCCGCCGTCGAACAGGCGCTCCTGCTCGACCCCGACCTGGCCGAAGCCCACGCCATCATGGCCAGGCACCGTTTCCGCCAGGGTCGCCTTGGGGAAGCCGCCGACGAGATCGAGATCGCCGTTCGCCTGGACCCGGATTCCTATGAGGTGAACATGAACGCCGGCCTGGTGCGATTCAAGGAGGGCCGGCTCGCCGACGCCATCGGCCACTATGAAAAGGCGACGGCGCTGATGGAGACGGGGATCACCGCACCGGGCATGCTGCTCACCTACTACGGCAAGATCGGCGATGGGGAGGGGGCCCGCCGCGCGGCGCGGACGACCCTCGCCCGGGCCGAGAGCATGCTGGCGCGCGAGCAGGGCAACGGCACGGCGATGGGCTTTGGCGTCTGCGCGCTCGCGGTGCTCGGCGAAGCCGAACGGGCCAGGGACTGGATCGGCCGGGCCCTGCTGACCGATCCGGATAATATCGGCATGCGCTACAACTTCGCCTGCGCCCTGAGCCGCGACCTTGGGGATATCGACGGCGCCGTGGATTTGATTACGGCGTTCTTCGCCAAGGCCACGGAGGGGGACCTGAACTGGGTCGATATCGACCCCGACCTGGACCGCATCCGCGAGGATCCGCGCTTCCAGGCCATGCGCGCCGCCGCCCACGCCCGATTGGCGGCGAGCGACGGTCTGGCCTCGCCGGCGCCGTCATAGCCATCATTCCTCGGTGACCGCCCGGTGACCGTGCGGCCTATCCCAGGGCCGAAACCACGACCGCGTCCGGCCCGCGCCAGCTCGTGAACCGCACGCGGATCATCCAGAAGACCAGCAGGGCCAGCGGCGCGAACAGGGGCAGGAAGAACACCGGCGGCACATGATAGGGACCGGGCAGGAAGCGTGCGAAGCCGTTGGTGAAGGCAGAACCGGTGGCCGCCGTGAGCGCCAGGCACATGCGCCACAGATGCCGCGCGATGCGCGGCGCGCCGCTGATGCCGCCGGCCAAGACCACCCTGGCGTCGCAGATCGCCGCCAGGGCGACCACGGCGGCGACGCTGTAGGTGGCGATCAGGTGAGGGCCTCTGACCTGCGGCGCCGCGCCGCTGGCCACCTGAAAGAGCAGGAACGCGAAGGGCGCGCAGAGACAGAGGATGACGAGGAGCGCGATCCTTTCAGGCGCGCCGACGGCGCGCTCCTCGCGCCGGACCGTCATCCAGGCCGTGGCCACGAGATAGGCGGTGAACCCGCCGCCGAACAGATTGCCCATCTGTCCGGGAACCGCGACGGAAAGCCAGAGGGCGAACGTCGCCATGACCAGCATGGAGACGAAGAAGACGGTTCCGGCCATGCGGTGGAGACGCCCGCCCTTGGTCGCCAGCGCGGCGACAAGACCCGTGGCGAGGGCGAGGGCGCCTCCGCCGATGTGGAGGATAAAGGCCAGCGTGGTCATCACAGATCCGGCGCGGGGTGAAGCGCCGCACCGTCCAAGAATACATGCGCGCTGGATCGCGCCGGGGATGAGAGCGCTTGATGTCCGAGCCAGCCGGTGAACCGCACGCGGATCATCCAGAAGATGAGCAGGCCCAGCGGCAGCAGTTGCGGCAGGAACAAGACCAGCGGCGCATGATCGAGACCGGGCAGGAGCCGGGGCAATCCGGCGGTGAAGGCCGACCCCACGGCCAGCGTCAGCCCCAGGCACATGCGCCACAGTTGGCGCGCAATGCGCGGCGCGCCCGAAATGCCACCCGCCATGACCACCCTGGCGTCCGAGACCGCCGCAATGGCGAGCACGAGGGTGAAGATGTAGATCGCGATCAGCACCGGGCCCCTGAGCGGGACAGTACTCCTGAACAGGGGCGGCAAGCCGGTCGCCAGCTGAAACGACAGGATCGCGAAAGGCGCGCACAAACAGACGGCGGCAGCCAGGAAGATCCTTTCGGGAAGGCCGATCGCGCCCGGTTCGCGCCGCGCCGTCATCCAGGCCGTCGCCACCAAGTAGAAGACGAAAACGGCGATGAACAGGTTGACGGGATCGGGCAAGACGACGCCGAGCAGGGCGGCGAACGTCGCCATGACCGTCATCGAGACGAAGAACACGGTTCCGGCCGCGCGGTGGAGGCGACCGCCCTTGCGCGCCACCGCGGCGAGCGTGCCCGAGGCGAGCCCAAGGACGCCCGCGCCGATGTGAAGAACAAAAGCAAGCGTGGTCACTGCGTGAAGCAGAACGGTGGTCATGCTTGCTCGCCGGGATGTCCGATACGCATAGTCAACCTATTCCAACGGGCCTCCAACAGGGACTCCTCAGGACCGCCGGCGTCCTCGCCGGCAGCCGACGGAACGTCGGCAGTCTTTCGTCAATTCACAGGCGGCGTGTGCCACGAGAGATAAAACACGGCCGGCTTTGCCGGCTGCCGGCGAGACGCCGGCGGTCCAAACAGGTTATGGTCAAGGCAGGTTGGTACTATCCGCCGTCGTTGCGGTCGGCCATGACGCCAGGGGCCAGGAAGCATGATCTCAGGTAGCAACCGCAACCCATGCCCATGCCCGAGCTGACGGTCGCCGCGGGCCTGGCGAGGGGGCTGATGGCGCTGGCCGTCTCCAAGGGGGCGAACCCGGCAGAACTCGCCGCGCGATCGGCGATTGGCACCGACGACCTCAAGGACGTCGATCGCCGCATCCCGCTGGCCAAATACATCGCGCTGATGCGCGCCGGCCAGGAACTGGCGGGCGATCCCGCATTGGCGCTGCACTATGGCGAAACCAACGACATGGCCGAGGTCTCCGTCGTCGGGCTCATCGCCTATGCCTGCGAAACGATGTTGGAGGCGATGGCGCAGGTCAATCGCTACGGGCGCCTGGTCATCGAGTTCGACGGTCCGAAGGAGCGCTTCAGCGTCGCGCGCAAGGACGGCGGCCTCTGGGCCGTCGACAACCGCGAGAATCCCAATGACTTTCCCGAACTCACCGAATCCACCTTCGCGCGGATGATCTGCGGACCCCGCCGCTTCGGGGTGACCCAGCTGGCCAAGGCCGTGCACGTCACCCACCCCGCCCCGGTCTATCGCGCGGAGTACGAGCGCATCTATGGGGCGCCGGTGACGTTCGAGACCGACTGGAACGCCGTGCTGCTGGACGAGACGTGGCTGACCCACACGATCTCGGTGCAGCCGCGCTACGTCTTCGGTATCCTCGGCGATCATGCGGACACGCTGCTGAGGAGCCTGGAGAGTTCGAAATCCACGCGCGGGCGGGTCGAGAGCCTGCTGATGCCGATCCTGCACAAGGGCGAGGCGAGCATGAAGGTGATCGCCGCGAAGATGGGGTTGAGTCGGCAAACCCTGTTCCGGCGGCTGAAAGACGAGGGGGCGACGTTCGAGAAGGTGCTGGACGCGCTGCGCCGCGAGATGGCGCTGCGCTATCTGGGCGCCGGCAAGGTCTCGGTCAACGAGGCGGCCTATCTCGTCGGATTCTCGGAGCCGGCGGCGTTCTCGCGCGCCTTCAAGCGCTGGACGGGGAAGAGCCCACGCGACGCCCGGGGCGGATGAGCGCCGTTGGAGTATTCTTGCGATAACGCTCCGACGCGGCGGGGCGGATGCAGACCTTGAAACGCCAAGACGCCAAGAGGAGAAGGCAGGAACGGCGCTCCGCGCGAAGCGCAACAGACACTTCTTGTTTTCCTTGGCGTCTTGGCGTCTTGGCGTTCAAATTTCCGGGCCACGAGCCGCATTGTGCCGTGGCCGTTTCCAGGGAGCAGCGCCCCATGTGTCGCAACATCAAGACCCTGCACAACTTCGAGCCGCCGGCCATGGACACCGAGATCCGCGCCTCGGCCCTGCAGTTCGTTCGCAAGCTGAGCGACTTCGCCCACCCCTCGAAGGCCAACGAGGCGGCCTTCGAACTCGCCGTCGAGCAGGTCGCCGCCTCGGCCCGCGAACTGATCGACTCCCTGGTGACCGCCGCGCCGCCGCGTGACCGGACCGCCGAAGCCGCGAGAGCCCGCGCCAGGACGGCGGCGCGGTTTGGAGACGAGCGCCACGCCTGAGAACTCTGGCGGGGTCCGCCCAGGAGCCGTCACCGCCGGCCTCGGGAACCGGCGGCGGTCCCGGGAATTTTGCTGTGAGCAGCGAGGGCCTTGCATGGATGGAGACGTCGCGACCCGCGGACCGAGCCGGCGCGGCCTGATCGGCGCGGCGGCCGGACTGGCCGCCGCGGCGGGCGCAAGGGTCGCGGCCGGCGCGCCCACGGCGTCGCCCTCGGCGAGCGGGGATGTGGACGTTCGTCTGAACATCAATGGGCGTGAAACCCCCCTGCGGATCGATGTGCGGACCTCGCTGCTCGACGCCCTGCGCGAACATCTCGACCTGACGGGGTCGAAGAAGGGCTGCGACCAGGGCCAGTGCGGCGCGTGCACGGTGCTGATCGACGGCGAGCGGGTGCTCGGCTGCCTGACCCTGGCGATCGCCGCCCAGGGCCGAACGATCTCCACCATCGAGGGCCTGGCCGCTCCGGACGGGACGCTTCACCCGATGCAGCAGGCGTTCATCGACAACGACGCCTTTCAGTGCGGCTATTGCACGCCGGGCCAGATCCTCTCGGCGGTCGCCTGCGTGGCCGAGGGTCACGCGACGACCGACGCCGACATTCAGGAATACATGAGCGGCAATCTCTGCCGTTGCGGCGCCTATCCCAAGATCGTCGCCGCGATCCGGCAGGCGCGCGGCTGATGCGGCCGTTCGCCTATGAGCGCGCCGCCGACGTCGCGCAGGCCTCGCGCCTGGGCCGCGACACCGGCCAGGGCCAGACCGACGCGCCCGTGCAGTTCCTGGCCGGCGGGACGACGCTGATCGATCTCATGAGGCTCGACGTGCTGCGACCGGAGCGGCTGGTGGACATCGGTCCCCTCCGCGCCGCCAACGCCGGCATCGAGCCGAGTGCGGACGGCCTGCATCTGGGGGCCGCGGCGAGCATGGCCAAGGTCGCCGGTCATCCCGATGTGCGGCGGGACTATCCGGCCATCGCCCAGAGTCTCGCTCTGGCGGCCAGTGCGCAGATCCGCAACATGGCGACGCTGGGCGGCAATGTCCTGCAGCGGACGCGTTGCACCTACTATCGTGATCCCACCTGGGCGGCCTGCAATAAGCGCCTTCCCGGGTCCGGATGCGCCGCGATCGGCGGCGTCAATCGCCGTCACGCCGTCCTGGGCGTCGATGACAGCTGCATCGCCCAGTATCCGGGCGACTTCGGCGTGGTGCTGGCCGCCTTCGACGCCGATGTCGAGGTCACCGGCCCGGGTGGCGCGAGGCGCCTGCCGTTCGCGTCCCTGCACCGGCCGGCGCAGGGCAAGCCGCACATCGAGACCACCCTGCGGCCCGGGGAGGTGATCACCGGCTTCGACGTGCCGGCGGGGCCGTGGACACGGCGCTCGCTCTATCTGAAGATCCGCGACCGGGCTTCCTACGAGTTCGCCCTGGCCTCGGCCGCCGTCGGGATCGCACTTGATGGGCCGATCGTGCGCCAGGCGAGGATCGGCATCGGCGGCATGGCCTACCGGCCGTGGCGGGCGCGGGAAGCCGAGGCGGCGCTGATCGGCAAGACGCTCGATGAATCGACCGCGCGGGCCGCGGCGGAGGCGGCGTTCACGGGGGCCGTGACCCACGGCGGCAACGACTTCAAGCCCGAGCTGGGCCGCCGGACGCTGGTCCGCGCCCTGCTGGCGGCCGGGGCGCTCCGGACGGGAGAAGGCTAAGGATGCCCAGGGACACCGCCGAACTCTACGGCCGACCGACGCCGCGCATCGACGGGGTGGCCAAGGTCACCGGCGCGGCCCGCTACGCCTCGGACGAACCGGTCGCCAATCCAGCCTTCGCGTGGCTCATCACCAGCACCATCGCCCGGGGGCGGGTGGGCGCCCTGAAGCTTGAGGCCGCCAGGGCCACACCCGGCGTGCTCGACATCCTCACCCATGACAACGTCGGGTCGCTGGCCAGGCCGCCGGCGCAGATGGACGGGGGTCCGACCACCACCACCCTGGAGAGCGACCGGATCTGGTTCGCCGGCCAGATCATCGCCATCGTCGTGGCCGATACCCTGGAGGCGGCGCGGGAGGCCGCCAACCGGGTGGAGGTCGCCTATGTGGCGCAGGCGCCGTCGGCGAGCTTCGACAGCCCCGGCGTGACCGAGGAGGCGCACAGGACCACGCCCGAAACACCCGATCCGCGAAAGGGCGACGCGGTCGCGGCGCTGGCGGCGGCGGAGATCAGGATCGACGCCCGCTATTCGACGCCGACCCAGCATCACAATCCGCTTGAGCTCTTCACCACCACCTGCGCCTGGGACGGATCGCTCCTCACGATATACGAGGGCTCGCAGGCGATGTGGGGGCTGAAGGCCAACGTCGCCAAGCAGCTGGGGATCGACCCGGCGATGGTGCGCACGGTCTCGCGCTTCGTCGGCGGCGCGTTCGGCTCGCGCGGCGGGACGACCGCGCGGACGGCGTGGATCGCCATCGCCGCCCGGCGGGTCGGCCGGCCGGTCAAGCTGGTCGCCACCCGCGGCCAGGGGTTCACCATCGCCACCTATCGCGCCGAGACCCGCCATCGGCTGGCGCTCGGGGCGAGACGCGACGGCCGGCTGACCGCCTTCATCCACGAGGGGCGGGAGGTGACCTCGCGGCCCTCCGGCTACAATGTCGCCGGCATCGAGAGCACGGCGCGGATGTACGCCTGTGCCAACATCGCCACCGACGTTCACGTCGTTCACGCCGACCGCGCCACGCCGGGCTTCATGCGCGCGCCGCCGGAGACGCCGTACATGTTCGCCCTGGAAAGCGGCATGGACGAGCTGGCTCATGCCCTCGCCATGGACCCGATCGAGCTTCGGCGGGTCAACGACACGGCCATCGACCCGGTGGACGGAAAGCCGTTCTCCAGCCGCTCGCTGATGGCCTGTTTCGACCAGGCGGCGGCGAAGTTCGGCTGGGGTCGCCGCACGCCAGCCCCCGGCTCCATGCGCGATGGCGACTGGCTGATCGGCTGGGGATGCGCGAGTTCATGCTACCCATCCAACATCGGGCCGGCGGCGGTCCGGGTCTCGGTGACGCCCGAGGGCAAGGCGACGGTCGCGCTCGCCGCCCACGAGATCGGCACCGGGGCCTATACGGTGGTGGCGATCACCGCCGCCAGGTCCCTGGGCCTGAAGATCCGGGACATGACCGTGATGCTGGGCGACAGCGCCCTGCCCCCGGTCACCGTGGCCGGCGGCTCGAACAACGCCGCCACCACCGCTCACGTCGTCCACAAGGCCTGCGAGGAAATCCGCGAACGGCTGGCCGCGGCGGCGGTTCGCGATCCGGCCGGCCCCCTTCACGGCGCCGATCCCGCGTCGCTCAAACTCATGGACGGCCGGCTGGCGGGGCCGAAGGGCGCGGCCGAGCCGTTCAAGACCGCTCTCGGCCGCGTCGCCGGCGGAGTGCTGGAGGTCCACGCGGAAAACGCCCCCGAGGGGGCCAGGCCGGACGCGGTGGCCGGCCTCTACCAGGGCAAGAGCGCGATGGTCCGGGGCACGGGGCGGAAGGATTTCACCACCTTCGCCTTCGGAGCCCATTTCGTGGAGGTGCGGGTGCATGCGCGGACCGGCGAGATCCGCGCGCCCCGGGTGGTCAGCGCCTTCGCCGCCGGCACGATCGTCAATCCCCTGACCGCCTACAGCCAGTTCATGGGCGGGGCGATCTGGGGGCTGTCGGCGGCGCTGTTCGAGGCCACCGAGATCGACCCCAGGGTCGCGCGCTATGTCAACGACAATTTCGCCGAATATCTGATCCCGGTGAACGCCGACACGCCGGATATCCAGATCGTCATGGTCCCCGACGACGACCACCGGGTGAACCCGCTGGGCATCAAGGGGATCGGCGAGATCGGCATCGTCGGGATGAACGCCGCCGTCGCCAACGCCATCTTCCACGCCACCGGCAAACGCATCCGCGACCTCCCGATCCGGGCCGAGAAACTGCTGTAGGACGCGTGCGCCCGGCGCCGGTGGGTCCAAATCGACTGGCGCAAATAGGGACTTGATCGAATTCGCGCCTCTTCACGAAATCGTTCATGTCCCTTAATTTGCGGGCGCCGGCGCGCCCAAATCGGCAACATGAACGCAATGCGAGAGTGGGCATTGATCAAGTCGCCATTTGCGGCGGCAACTCCAATCGGATGGCGCAAATGGGGACTTGATCGAATTCGCGCCTCTTCGCGAAATCGTTCATGTCCCTTAATTTGCGGGCGCCGGCGCGCCCAAATCGGCAACATGAACGCAATGCGAGAGGGCATTGCGATCAAGTCGCAATTTGGGTCGGCTAGGCTCCGCCTCGGCCGTCAGGGCGATATTGGCGGGAACTCGCGGCCGCCGTTTTCCCCCGCGACCCTCGATCCGCCCGCGAGCGCCGCGGGCGCCGGCGCGCCCAAATCGGCGACATGAACGCAATGCGAGAGGGCATCGCGATCAAGTCGCCATTTGGGTCGGCTACGCCCCGACCTTCTCCGCCTCGGCGGCCACCGCGATATCGGCGGGAAGCGGCTCGATGACGATGGGGACTTCGCGGCTGGCGGCCAGGAGTTCGTCGCGGCGGGCGGCGATCTTCTGGAGGCCACGCAGGTAGGAGCCGGTGCCGGCCGGGATCAGGCGGCCGACGATGACGTTCTCCTTCAGGCCCTCCAGGGTGTCGCGCTTGCCGTGGACGGCGGCGTCGGTGAGCACGCGCGTGGTCTCCTGGAACGAGGCCGCCGAGATGAAACTGCGGGTCTGCAGGCTCGCCTTGGTGATGCCGAGAAGGACCGGCTGGGTGATCGCCGCGCGGCCGCCCTTGCGGGCCGTGGCCTTGACGTTCTCCTCGTCGACCTCGGGCTTGTCGAGATGGTCGCCCTTCAGCAGGCCGGTGTCGCCGGGCTCCATGATTTCGACCTTCTGCAGCATCTGGCGGACGATGGTCTCGATGTGCTTGTCGTTGATCGGCACACCCTGAAGCCGGTAGACCTCCTGGATCTCGTTGACCAGGAACTCGGCCAGAGCCTCGATGCCCTGGATGCGCAGGATGTCGTGCGGATCGGGGTTGCCGTCGATGATGTACTCGCCCTTGCGGATCGAGTCGCCGTCGTGGACCGCGATGTGCTTGGCCTTGGGGATCAGGAACTCCACCGCCTCGCCCTCTTCCGGGGTGATCTTGATGCGGCGCTTGTTCTTGTAGTCGCGGCCGAATTCGACCCGGCCGTCCATCTCGGCGATCACCGCGCAGTCCTTGGGACGGCGGGCCTCGAAGAGCTCGGCCACGCGCGGGAGACCGCCGGTGATGTCGCGGGTCTTGGCGCTTTCGGTGGGCAGGCGCGCGAGCACGTCGCCGGGGCGGCCCTCGTCGCCGTCGCCCACCGAAAGGATCGCTCCCACCGGCAGCAGGTAGCGGGCCTCGCCGCCGTTGGCCAGGCGCTTGTAGGCGCCGTCCGCATCGATTACCGCCACGCCGGGGCGCAGATCGGTGCCGCGGGTCGAGGCCCGCCAGTCGATGATCACGCGGTTGGAGATGCCGGTTGCCTCATCGGCTTCCTCGCGCACCGAGATGCCCTCGACCAGATCCTCGAAGCGCACCTTTCCGGCCACCTCGGTAATGATCGGGGTGGTGTAGGGGTCCCATTCGGCGACGCGCGCGCCACGCCCCACGGTGTCGCCGGCCTTGACCTTGAGGCGCGCGCCATAGGGCGGCTTGTAGGATTCCCGGTCCTTGCCATCGACCTGGATGGTGACCAGCAGGTTGCGGCTCATGCAGATCACGTCGCCATCGACGCCGACCACGGTGTTGCCGGCCGAGAAGGCCACCGTCCCGTCGTTGGCGGCTTCGAAGAACGATTGCTCGGCGACCTGGGCGGTGCCGCCGATGTGGAAAGTCCGCATGGTCAGCTGGGTGCCCGGCTCGCCGATCGACTGGGCGGCGATGACGCCCACCGCCTCGCCGATGTTGACCGGCGTGCCGCGGGCCAGATCGCGGCCGTAGCAGGCCCCGCAGACGCCGACCTTGGCTTCGCAGGTCAGCACTGAGCGGACCCTGGCCGACAGAACGCCGGCCGCCTCGATGAGTTCGATCTGATCCTCGTCGAGATAGGTGTCGGCGGGAACCACGACCGCCTCGCCGCCCGGGGCCTTGATCGCCTCGGCGGAGAAGCGCCCCAGGACGCGCTGGCCGAGGGAGACCTGGACCTCGCCGCCTTCGGCCACCGGGCGCAGGGTGATGCCGCGGGTGGTGCCGCAATCCTCCTCGGTGATGATGCAGTCCTGGGCCACATCGACCAGGCGCCGGGTGAGATACCCGGAGTTCGCGGTCTTCAGGGCCGTGTCGGCCAGGCCCTTGCGGGCCCCATGGGTGGAGTTGAAATACTCCTGGACGGTGAGGCCTTCCTTGAAGTTGGAGATGATCGGGGTCTCGATGATCTCGCCGGACGGCTTGGCCATCAGGCCGCGCATGCCGCCCAGCTGCTTCATCTGGGCCTGCGAGCCGCGGGCCCCGGAGTTGGCCATCATCCACACCGAATTGATCTCCATCTCCCGGCCGGACTTGGCGTCGGTCTGGGTGGTGGAAATCTCGGCCATCATCTCGTCGGAGACGCGGTCGGTGGCCTTGGACCAGGCATCGACCACCTTGTTGTACTTCTCGCCCTTGGTGATCAGGCCATCGGCATATTGCTGCTCGTATTCCTCGACCAGCTTGCGGGTGGTCGCCACGATGGTCTTCTTGCGGGCCGGAATGACGATGTCGTCCTTTCCGAAGGAGATTCCCGCCTTGGCCGCCTCGCGGAAGCCCAGGCCCATGATCTGGTCGGCGAAGATCACCGTCGCCTTCTGACCGCAGTGGCGATAGACCACGTCGATCAGATTGCCGATCTCCTTCTTGGTCAGGCTCTTGTCGATCAGCCGGTGGCCGACCTGGGGATGAGGCGGCAGCAGGGCGGCGATCTTCATCCGGCCGGGCGTGGTCTCGATCACCTTGCGGACCATCTTGCCGGCCTCGTCCATTTCGGTGAAGCGGGCGCGGATCTTGGTGTGCAGGGTGACGACGCCGCTCTCCAGCGCCGCCTCGATCTCGCCGACATCGCCGAAGGCCTTGCCTTCGCCGGGTTCCCCCTCCTTGGACTGGGAGATGTAGTAGAGGCCGAGGACGATATCCTGCGAGGGGACGATGATCGGCTTGCCGTTGGCCGGCGAGAGGATGTTGTTGGTGCTCATCATCAACACCCGCGCCTCGAGCTGGGCTTCCAGCGACAGGGGCACGTGGACGGCCATCTGGTCGCCGTCGAAATCGGCGTTGAAGGCGGTGCAGACCAGCGGGTGAAGCTGGATCGCCTTGCCCTCGATGAGCTTCGGCTCGAAGGCCTGGATACCCAGTCGGTGAAGGGTCGGGGCGCGGTTGAGCAGCACCGGGTGTTCGCGGATCACCTCTTCGAGGATGTCCCAGACCTGCGGCTGCTCGCGCTCGACCATGCGCTTGGACTGCTTGACGGTGCCGGAAAGACCCTTGGCGTCGAGGCGGGCGTAGATGAACGGCTTGAACAGTTCGAGCGCCATCTTCTTGGGCAGCCCGCACTCGTGCAGCTTCAGTTCGGGACCGACGACGATCACCGAGCGGCCGGAATAATCGACGCGCTTGCCGAGCAGATTCTGGCGGAACCGGCCCTGCTTGCCCTTGAGCATGTCGGCCAGCGACTTCAGCGGCCGCTTGTTGGCCCCGGTGATCACCCGGCCGCGACGGCCGTTGTCGAACAGGGCGTCGACGCTTTCCTGCAGCATGCGCTTTTCGTTGCGGATGATGATGTCCGGCGCGCGCAGCTCGATCAGACGCTTCAGACGATTGTTGCGGTTGATCACCCGGCGGTAGAGATCGTTCAGATCCGAGGTGGCGAAGCGGCCGCCGTCGAGGGGTACCAGGGGGCGCAGCTCGGGCGGAATGACCGGGATCACGGTCATGATCATCCACTCCGGACGGTTGCCGCTCTCGGTGAACGCCTCAAGAATCTTCAGGCGCTTGGAGGTCTTCTTGAGCTTGATCTCGGAGGTGGTGGTGAGCAGGTCGGCGCGCAGCTTGTCGGCTTCGGTGACCAGGTTGATCGCCTTGAGCAGGCCCTGGATGGCCTCGGCCCCGATCTCGGCGGTGAAGCTGTCGTCGCCGAACTCCTCCTGGAAGCGCATGTACTCGTCTTCGCTGAGCAGCTGGTGTTGTTTGAGCGGGGTGAGACCCGGCTCGGTGACGATGTAGTATTCGAAATAGAGGACGCGCTCGATGTCCTTGAGCGGCATGTCGAGCATCATTGCGATGCGGCTGGGCAGCGACTTCAGGAACCAGATATGCGCCACCGGCGAAGCCAGCTCGATATGGCCCATGCGCTCGCGGCGCACCCGCGCCAGGGTGACCTCGACGCCGCATTTCTCGCAGATGATGCCCTTGTACTTCATCCGCTTGTACTTGCCGCACAGGCACTCGTAGTCCTTGGTCGGACCGAAGATGCGGGCGCAGAACAGGCCATCGCGCTCGGGCTTGAAGGTGCGGTAGTTGATCGTCTCGGGCTTCTTGATCTCGCCGAACGACCACGACCGGATCTTCTCCGGGCTGGAGAGCGAAATGCGGATCTGGTCGAACGTCGGGGCGGCGACGACCGGATTGAAGATATTCAGGACTTCCTGGTTCATTGTGTATCCGAAGCGTCAATAGTGAGGAAGGGCGAGAGCGAAACAGCAGGGAGGCGGCCTTGCGCCCCCTCCGTCACGGCGCGAGAAAGAGCGCCGCGCCACCTCCCCCGCGAAGCGGCGCGGGGGAGGATGGAATTTTCCTCCCCCGCCTTCTTGCGGGGGAGGGGGCGCAAGGCCGCCGCAACGGAACTCAACTGTTTTCCAGCTCCACGTTGAGGCCGAGGGAGCGCATTTCCTTGACCAGGACGTTGAAGCTCTCGGGGATGCCGGCCTCGAAGGCGTCGTCGCCGCGGACGATGGACTCGTAGACCTTGGTGCGACCGGCGACGTCGTCGGACTTCACCGTCAGCATCTCCTGCAGGGTGTAGGCGGCCCCGTAGGCTTCGAGAGCCCAGACCTCCATTTCCCCGAAGCGCTGACCGCCGAACTGGGCCTTGCCGCCCAGCGGCTGCTGGGTGACAAGGCTGTAGGGGCCGATCGAGCGGGCGTGGATCTTGTCGTCCACCAGGTGGTGCAGCTTGAGCATGTAGATGTAGCCGACGGTGACCGCGCGCTTGAACTCCTCGCCGGTCTGGCCGTCGTAGAGCATCACCTGGCCAGAGCGGTCGAGGCCGGCGGCTTCGAGCATGTCCTCGATGTCGTTGATGTGGGCGCCGTCGAACACCGGGGTGGCGATGGGAACTCCCTTGGAGAGATTGCGGGCCAGCTCGATCAGTTCCGCCTCGTCGTCGGGGAGGATCTGGTCCTTGCCGTAGATGGTCCGCAAGCGGTCCATCAGCGCCTTCTTCTGGCCGCCGTGCTGCCAGGCCTCGAGCAGGCCGGCGATCTGTTTGCCCAGGCCCGCGCAGGCCCAGCCGAGGTGGGTCTCGAAGATCTGGCCGACGTTCATCCGCGAGGGCACGCCTAAGGGGTTGAGCACCACATCGACCGGCGTGCCGTCTTCCAGGTGCGGCATGTCCTCGATCGGCAGAATCTTGGAGATCACCCCCTTGTTGCCGTGGCGGCCGGCCATCTTGTCGCCGGGCTGGAGCTTGCGCTTCACGGCGACGAAGACCTTGACCATTTTCATCACCCCGGGGGGCAGTTCGTCGCCGCGCTGGAGCTTGTCGACCTTGTCCTCGAAGCGCCGGTCGAGGCGCTTGCGGGCCTCGTCGAAGAGGCGCCGCATGGCCTCCAGTTCGCCCATCACCTTCTCGTCATCGACGGCGATCTGCCACCACAGGCCAGGCGCGATCTCGTCGATCTTGTCGGGGGTGATTTCCCCCCGGCCCAGGCCCTTGGGACCGGAGACGGCGTTGCGGCCGACCAGCAACTCGCGCAGGCGGGCGGTCATGTTGCGGTTGAGGATCGCGAACTCGTCGTCGCGATCCTTGCCGAGGCGATCGATCTCCTCGCGCTCGATGGCGATGGCCCGCTCGTCCTTCTCGACCCCGTGCCGATTGAACACGCGGACCTCGACCACCGTGCCGGCGACGCCGGGCGGCAGGCGAAGGGAGGTGTCGCGCACATCGGAAGCCTTTTCGCCGAAGATCGCGCGCAGGAGCTTCTCCTCCGGCGTCATCGGCGATTCGCCCTTCGGGGTGACCTTGCCGACCAGGATGTCGCTGGGAAGCACCTCCGCCCCGATGGCCACGATCCCAGCCTCGTCGAGATTGCGCAGGGCTTCCTCGCCGACGTTGGGGATGTCGCGGGTGATCTCCTCGGGTCCGAGCTTGGTATCCCGGGCCATGACCTCGAACTCCTCGATATGGATCGAGGTGAACACGTCGTCGCGCACGATGCGCTCGGAGATGAGGATCGAGTCCTCGAAGTTGTAGCCGTTCCAGGGCATGAAGGCGACCAGGGCGTTGCGGCCGAGGGCCAGTTCGCCGAGGTCGGTGGAGGGTCCGTCGGCGATGATGTCGCCGGCCGCCATCTTGTCGCCCACCCGCACCAGCGGACGCTGGTTGATGCAGGTGTTCTGGTTGGACCGCTGGAACTTCGACAGTCGATAGATATCGACGCCCGGCTTGGTCGGATCGGTCTCCTCGGTGGCGCGGATGACGATCCGGGTGCCGTCGATCTGTTCGACGACGCCCGGGCGGCGGGCGATGACCACGGCCCCGGAATCGCGGGCCACGACATCCTCCATGCCGGTGCCGACCAGCGGTGCGTCGGACTGGATCAGCGGCACCGCCTGACGCTGCATGTTCGAGCCCATCAGGGCGCGGTTGGCGTCGTCGTTTTCCAGGAACGGGATCAGGGCGGCGGCGACGGAAACGACCTGCTTGGGACTGACGTCCATCAGATCGACCTGGTCTTTGCCGAGCAAGGTCGGCTCGCCGTTGACCCGGCCGGGGACCAGATCATCGACGATTTCGCCATTCTTGAGGGTGATGTTGGCCTGGGCGATGACGTGCTTGGCCTCTTCCATCGCCGACATGTAGACCACCTCGTCGGTGATCTTGCCGTCCTTGACCCGCCGGTACGGGCTCTCGATGAAGCCGTATTTGTTGACCACGGCATGGGTGGCCAGAGAATTGATCAGGCCGATGTTGGGTCCCTCGGGCGTCTCGATCGGGCAGATCCGGCCATAGTGGGTCGGGTGCACGTCGCGGACCTCGAAACCGGCCCGCTCGCGGGTGAGACCGCCGGGGCCGAGCGCCGAAAGACGGCGCTTGTGAGTGATCTCCGACAGCGGATTGGTCTGGTCCATGAACTGCGAGAGCTGCGAGGAGCCGAAGAACTCGCGCACCGAGGCCGCCGCCGGCTTGGCGTTGATCAGGTCGTGGGGCATGACGGTGTCGATATCGACGCTCGACATCCGCTCCTTGATCGCCCGTTCCATGCGCAGCAGGCCGACGCGGTACTGGTTTTCCAGCAACTCGCCCACCGAGCGCACCCGGCGGTTGCCGAGGTTGTCGATGTCGTCGATCTCGCCGCGGCCGTCGCGCAGGCCGACCAGGGTCTTGAGCACCTCGAGCACGTCCTCCTTGCGGATCACGCGCATGTCGTCGGGGCAGTCGAGTTCCAGGCGCATGTTCATCTTCACCCGCCCGACCGAGGACAGGTCATAGCGCTCCTGGTCGAAGAACAGGGACTTGAACATCGCCTCGGCCGCTTCCACGGTGGGTGGCTCGCCGGGGCGCATGACCCGGTAGATGTCGAACAGGGCGTCCTCGCGGATGGCGTTCTTGTCCACCCGCAGGGTGTTGCGCATGTAGGCGCCGACGGTGATGTGGTCGATGTCCAGGACATCGATGGTGGTGAAGCCCTTTTCCTCGAGGGCGGCGATGGATTCGGCGTCGAGTTCGTCGCCGGCCTCGGCGTAGATCTCGCCGGTCTCGGGGTTGACCTCGTCGCGGGCCAGATACCGGCCGATCAGGGCCTCGGGCGACAAGAGCAGGGTCTTGAGGCCATTGTCGGCCAGGCGCTTGGCGTGACGGGCGGAGATCTTGGTTCCGGCCGGGGCGACCTCCTCGCCGGTGTCGGCGTCGATCAGCGCGAACTCGGGCTTCACCCCGCGCCAGCGCTCGGGCTTGTAGGGGGTCGCCCAGCCGCCCTCGGCGCCGTCGCGCTTCACGTAGGGAACGACGTCATAGAAGGTGGTCAGGATCTCCTCGCCATCCATGCCCAGGGCATGGAGGAAGGTCGTCGCCGGCAGCTTGCGGCGCCGGTCGATGCGGCAATAGACGACGTCCTTGGCGTCGAACTCGAAGTCGAGCCAGGAACCGCGATAGGGAATGATCCGGGCCGCGAACAGCAGCTTGCCCGAGGAATGGGTCTTGCCCTTGTCGTGGTCGAAGAAGACGCCCGGCGAGCGGTGCATCTGGGAGACGATCACCCGCTCGGTGCCGTTGACCACGAAGGTTCCCTTGTCGGTCATCAGGGGGATGTCGCCCATGTAGACATCCTGCTCCTTGATGTCCTTGACCGAGCGGGCCTGGGTTTCCTCGTCGGTTTCGAAGACGATCAGGCGCAGCTTGACCTTGAGCGGCGCGGCGTAGGTCATGTCGCGCTGGATGCATTCCTCGACGTCGTATTTCGGCTCCTCGAACTCGTAGGAGACGTATTCGAGCACGGCGCGCTCGTTGAAGTCCTTGATCGGGAACACCGACTTGAACACCGCCTCGATGCCCTCGTCCCGCCGCTGGCCCGGACGGACTTCGCGCTGGAGGAACTGCTCGTAGGACGAACGCTGAACCTCGATCAGGTTCGGCATCTGGACGGCTTCGGGAATGCGGCCGAAGGACATCCGGATCCGCTTCTTGCCGGTGAACGATTGCGCCATCCAAGGCTCCCTGTGGGGACGGGCGGAGGGACTCCGCGCGTCGTTGACATCCATGCGTCCACCCTCGGACCGGACGGGGGGCCTCGTCTCAAGCGACGAAGCCGCATGCCGTCCGCCGGACGCTGGAATTCCCGCGACCAATTGCGGTCACGGCGCCCCTTCGCGCGGGTCGGAGGGCGGCAGACCGCGCCTCGGGGCGTAAGACGCGCGCTTCCGGTCAAGCGGATCGGCGCGCGCGAGTCGTCTTCTCTGGTTTGAGAGGAAGGCGTATCTAGGGGTTCGCTCGGGAAAAGGAAAGGGGCAATTCACACGATGTTGGTCCCCCCGGAGGCGCGCCAAGGGCGCCGCCGTTTTCCGGCGAGGCCATCTCAGGCGATTTGGGCTCTCGGCGAGATGAGGGTCGGGGGGGTGTGGCGCCAGGCTTCGAAAGGAGGCGCGGCGTGGGCGGGGCCGGCGGCGTCCAGACTGGCCATGGCCTGGATGAAGCGGCTGGCGACGAGTGTCGCCGCTGGCGGCGGCGCGGCGGCGGTGGTCGCCGACGGATCGACGATCCTGGTCCCGACCCCACCGGCCCCCAGGCTGGTGGTGAAGGTGCGCCCGACATAGTCGCCGATCAGGTTGATCCTGGCGGTGTGGGTCCCGTCGGTGACGGTGAGCACGCCGCTGGTCGTGGAGCCGCTGAAGGTGGCCTTGGTCACGCCGTTGGTGAAGGTGATGTCCCCGAGATCGAGGGCATTGGCGCCGGCGGTGGAAAGGCCCTGGATCCTGCCCGTGGCGTAGCCCACTGAATCGCCCAGTTCGAGGGTCCCGGTCGAGCCGCTGGTGAAGATCACGTTCTCATTGAAGGCCCCGGCGAAGTCTAGGGTCCCCTTCGCCACGTCGGCGTAGCCCGAGCCGGTGACCGCGCCGGTCACCGTCATCGAGCCGCCATTGACCGCGAAGTGGCCGGTGTTGGCCACCGCGCTGGCGATCGTCATCCCGCCGGCCCCCAAAGCCAGGAACACGCCGGCGTTGGTGATGGTGTTGGCGCCGGTGTCGATGGTCAGCGGGCTGGCCCCATAGGATTCGATGACGCCCGCCGCCTGGTTGACCAGGGTCATCCGGCCGCCGCCCAGCTGGCCGGCCCCGTAGATGAAGTTGCTGGTGGTCAGGGTCGCGCCCGCCGTGGCGCCCTTCAGCGTGTTGTCGGCGAGGTGGAGAGTGCCGCTTCCGGTGAGCGTCAGACCGCCGGCGGCCACTTCGATCGCGCCGTTGTTTTCGACATAGAACACCTTGGAGTTGGCGAACACCCCGCCGATGTCGAGGGTTCCGTTCTGAGTCACCGTCATTAGGCCGGCGTTGCTTCCCGCGCCCGTCCCGTTGGTGACGGTGAACACCCCGCCGGTGATCGCCAGCCTGGCCGTGGAGGCAGTCTGGATGGAGGAGACCGTCTCATTGTTCGAGGCGATGACGATGTAGGCTGTCGAACCCGGCGCATCCAGGAGGGCGTCGTTGGATGAACCTGGCGCGACGCCATCGGTCCAATCGGCCGCCACGCCGAATCCGCCGGAGACCGCCCTCGTCCAATGCAGCGGGATCGGAACATCGACGATCCGCGTTCCGCCATGACCATCCGTGACCGTCGCGAAGGTGGAGGCGAGGTAGTTGCCGGTGAAATGGACGTTGGCGGTGTGGGTCCCGTCGCTGACGGTGAGCACGCCACCGCTGGTGGTTCCTGCGTAGGTCGCCGTCGTGGCGCCGCCGAAGGTGATGTCGTCCAAGTCAAGAAAGGTGTTGCCGGCGCCGGAAAAGCCGCTGATCGTCCCGCCATAGGTCTGGCTGTCGGCCAGCTCCAGAGTCCCGCTCACGCCGACGAAGGTGACGTTCTGGTTGAAGGTCGCGGTGGCGGCGATCTTCAGCGTCCCGGTGTCGATCTGGCCATAACCGGTTCCGCTGACCGCCCCTTTCACGGTCAGGGTCGAGGAATAGGCAAGTAGCCGGCCGGTGTTATCGACGGCGCTGTCGATCGTCGCGCCGCCCGCGCCCACGGCCTCGATCACCCCGGCATTGGTGATGGTGTTGGTTCCGGTGTCGATGGTGAGAGCATTTTTCCCCACCGATTCGATGTAGGCGCCCGCCTGATTGACGAGCACCATCTGGCCGGCCCCGATCCGGCCCGCGCCATCGATCTGGCTGGCGTTGGTCAGGGTCGCCGCCGAGGTGGCCCCGGTGATCTCGTTGGTTGCGTTGTCGCTCATCAGCACGACGCCCGATCCTGTGAGGCTCGCGCCACCAGCGGCGACCGTCACGACGCCGCCACTCAGCGTCACCTCGCCGCTGTTGGCGATCGAACCGGCCAGGGTGACCGCCGCGCCGGCGAAGTCGACGTGGGCCGCGGCCAGCGTGGTCCCGGTGAGCGAGTCGGCTCCCGAGGTAAGCGCCACCGTCCCAGCGCCGGTCAAGGTCCCCGCGAGACTGCCGGCCGCCCCGGTGAGCGTCAGGGTGTCGCCGGAGTTGATCGCCAGCGTCGTCCCGCTTCCGTCGGTCAACGCCCCGGCATAGGAAAGGCTGGTTCCCAGGGTGAGCGTGGTTGCCGCCCCGGTCAGACCGAGGGACGCGACGCCGAGGCTGCTCCCGGCGTTGAGGGTGCTGGAGCCGCCGCCGAAGGCCACCGTCCCGGCCCCATTGATCGCGCCGCCGAAGGTGTTGGTCGGCCCGTCGAACTCCAGCGTGCCGCTGGCCGCGGTGACCGTGCCGGTGTCGGAGACATTGACCGCGATGTGGCTGGTTGCGGTCCCGGCGGTCTTCTCCAGGAGGCCGACGTTGACGAAGCTGCCCCCCGAACCGGCCGAGGCGATGCCCGTGTCGGTGGTGATGTCGAAGACGCCGGCCGCCTCGTTGGCGATCTCCGCCGCCCCGCTGACGCCGTCGCCCAGGGTGGTGGCCGCGGTCTGGGTCGCCGTGCCGAAGTTGAGCCACGCCGCCGCGCCGCCCAGGGTCAGGCCGCCCAGGCCGCTGGCCGCCTCGGTGACCAGTTCCCCGCCGTTGATCGTCCCGCCGGCGAAGCTCGCCGCGCCGAAGAGAGCCAGTTCATGGCCGTCCAGGGTGATCGTCGAGGCGTCCTGGGTGAAGGTCCCGTGGTAAGCCAGGGTCGCGCCCAGGCTCACCGCCGCGCCGCCCGATATCGTCCAGTTCGAAACCCCCAGGCTCGCGCCGGTGTTCAACGCATCGGTCCCGCCGGAGATGGCCAGGGTCCCGGTTCCGGTCACCGAACCGGCCAGGGTCGAACCGGTCCCGCCGAGCGTCAGGGTATTGGCGCCCAGCGCCAGCGTCGTTCCCGCCGCCTGGGTCAAGACGCCTGAATAGATGAGACTCTCGGTGAAGCTCGTCACGGCCCCGGCCGACAGCGCCAGGTTCGAAACGCCCAGGCTCGCGCCGGCATTGATCGCCTGCGTCCCGCCCGCGAAGGCCAGGGTTCCGGCCCCGGTCACCGAACCGGCCAGGGTCGAGCCGGTTCCGGTCAAGGTCAGGGTGTCGCCAGTGGCGATGGCGATGCTGGTCCCGGACGCCTCGGCCAGGATCCCGGAGTCGCCGACGTTGGCGCCCACGTTCACGGCCGCGCCGCCGGCCAGGCTGAGATGGGCGACCGACAGGGCCGCGCCGGCGTTCAACGCATCGGTCCCGCCGGAGAAGGCCAGGGTCCCCGCCCCCGTCACCGTCCCGGCGAAGGTCGATGCGCCGGTGAGGGTCAGGGTGTCGCCCGTGGCGATGGAAAGGCTCGTGGCGGCCCCGTCGGTGAAGGCGCCGGCATAGGTCAGGCTTTCGCCCACCGAAACCGCCGTCCCGCCCGACAGCGTCAGGTTCGAAACGCCCAGGCTCGCGCCGGTGTTGATCGCCTGCGTCCCGCCCGCCAGGGCCAGGGTCCCGGCCCCGGTCACCGAACCGGCCATGGTCGAACCGGTTCCGGTCAAGGTCAGGGTGTCGCCGGAAGCGATGGCGATGCTGGCCCCGGACGCCTGCGCCAGTGCCCCGGAGTCGCCGACGTTGGCGTTCACGCTCACCGCCGCGGCGCCGGTGAGGCTGGCGTGGGCGACCGAGATGACCGCACCGGTGTTCAAGGCGTCGGTCCCGCCGGAGAGGGCCACCGTCCCGGCCCCGGTCACCGTTCCGGCGAAGCTCGAGGCGCCGGTGAGGGTCAGGGTGTCGCCGGTGGCGATGGAAAGAGTCGTTCCTGCGCCGTCGGTGAACGTCCCGGCATAGGTCAGGTTCTCATTGACCGAGGTCGCGGCGCCGCCGGAGAGTGTCCACTTGGCCGCGCCGATGGTCGCGCCGGCGCCCACCGCCTGCGTCCCGCCGGCCAGGGCCAGGGTTCCCGCCCCGGTCACCGAACCGGCCAGGGTCGAGCCGGTCCCGGTGAGCGTCAGGGTGTTCGCGCCCAGCGCCAGGGTGGTTCCCGCGCCTTGGGCGAGCTTGCCGGCATAGGAGAGGTTTTCGCCGAGGCTGGCCGCCGCCACGCCCGACAGCGACCAGTTCGAAACTCCCAGGCTGGCGCCGGTGTTGATCGCCTGAGTCCCGCCGGCGAAGGCCAGGGTCCCGGCTCCGGTCACCGAACCGGCCAGGGTCGAACCGGTTCCGGTCAGCGTCAGGGTGTCGCCGGTGGCGATGGCGATGCTCGTGCCCGAAGCCTGGGAGAAGGTCCCGCCGATCGCCGCATTGCCGCCGACGCTCGCCGCCGCCGCGTTGGAAAGACTGACGCTGGCCGCCGACAGGCTGGCCCCGGCGCTGAACGCATCGGTCCCCCCGGAAAGAACCAGGGTCCCGCCGCCGGTGACCGTGCCGGCGAAGGTCGAGGCGCCGGTGAGCGTCAGGGTGTCGCCGGTGGCGACGGTGAGGGTCGTGGCGGCCCCGTCGGTGAACGTCCCGGCGTAGGTCAGGTTCTCGTTGATCGAGACCGACGCCCCGGCCGAAAGCGTCCACTTGGCCGCGCCGATGGTCGCCCCGGCGTTCACCGCCTGGGTCCCGCCGGCGAAGGCCAGGGTCCCGGCCCCGGTCACCGAACCGGCCAGGGTCGAGCCGGTTCCGCTCAGCGTCAGGGTGTCGCCGGTCGCGACGGCGATGCTGGTCCCGGACGCCTCGGCCAAGGACCCGGAGTCGCCGACATTGGCGTTCACGCTCACCGCCGCGCCACTGGAAAGACTGACGTGGGCGACCGATAGGGCCGCGCCGGTGTTCAACGCATCGGTCCCGCCGGAGAAGGCCAGGGTCCCGACCCCGGTGACCGCGCCAGCGAAGGTCGAGGCGCCCGTCAGGGTCAGGGTGTCGCCCGTGGCGATGGTGAGAGTCGTCCCGGCCCCGTCGGTGAACGTCCCCGCGTATGTCAGGCTCTCGCCGACGGAGGTCGCGTCGGTCCCGGAGAGCGTCCACTTGGCCGCCCCGATGGCCGCGCCGGCGTTCACCGCCTGGGTTCCGCCGGTGAAGGCCAGCGTCCCGGTCCCGGTCACCGAACCGGCCAGGGTCGAGCCGGTCCCGGTGAGGGTCAGGGTGTCGGCGCCCAGCGCCAGGGTGGTTCCCGCGCCCTGGCCGAGAGCGCCGGCGTAGGAGAGGTTCCCGCCCAGGGTCACCATCGTCGCCGCGTTCAGGATCGAGACGTCCGCGACGGTCAGGATGAGACCGGAGGCCAGGGTGTTCGATCCGCCGCCCAGCGCCAGGGTCCCGGCGCCGCTGACCGTGCCGGCGAAGCTGCTGACGGCGCCGGCGAACTCCAGCATGCCGGCCGCGACGCTGATCGTCCCGCTGTCGGTGACGTTCACGGCCACCAGGCTGATCCCGGTCCCGCCGGTCTTGGCCAGGGTCCCGGCGTTGGTGAACAGCGATCCGGCCGCCGCGCCCTTGCCGATACCGGTATTGCCGGTGATGTTGAATTGTCCGCCGGCGGCGTTGGTGAACTTCGCCGCCGAAGCCGAGGCGTCGCCGACCGTGAGCTGGCCGGTCGCGGTGAGAATGGCGGTGTTGCTCGCGCTCTCCGTGCCGCCGATGGTCAGGCCGCTGACGGTGCTGGCGCCCTGGATGGCCAGGCTTCCGCTACCGGTGACGATCGCGGTCGGGCCGAAGCTCGCCGGGCCGGTCAGGGTGAGGGCGAAGGCGCCGGTGTTCACCGTGCCGCCGGCCTGCGAAAAGCCACCGGCGTAGGCGAAGGCGCCGCCGAGCGTGACCGTGGTCCCCGCCCCCAGGACCGAGACGTCGGCGGCGGAGAGGGCGAGGCCCGAGGCGAGGGTGCTGGTCCCGCCGCCGAAGGCCACGGTCCCCGCCCCGCTCATCGTGCCGGCGAAGCTGCTGGCCGCGCCGTCGAACTCCAGGGTGCCGCTGGCGACGCTGTCCGTGCCGGTGTCGGTGACATCGACGGCGATGTGGCTGACCCCGGTCCCCGCCGTCTTGGCCAGGGTCCCGGCGTTGGTGAACCGTGCGCCCGCCGCCGTGCCGACGCCGATGCCGTTGTCGGTTTCGATATCGTAGGTCGCGCCGGATTCGTTGGCCAAGGTCGCGTTCGAACTGGCCCCGTCTCCGAACGTCACTTGGCCGGTCTCGCTGATGGTGCTGTTGTTCACCACCGTGACCGTGCCGCCGATGGTCAGATTGGCGAAAGTGCTCGGCCCGTCGAGCAGCACCTCGCCGTCGCCATTGATCACGCCGCCGAATTGATTGGGTCCGTCGAACTCCAGCGTCCCGGCCTGGACCGAGATCTTGCCGGTGTTGGTGAAGGTGACGCCGGCTCCGATGTCGCTCGTGCCGGTGGTGAGCGTCTGTTCGAGAGTTCCGGCATTGGTGAAGGCGGTCGCGCCGGCGCCGATCTGGATAGTTATCGCCGACTGGAAGTCGATGGTCCCGGCGGCGGCGTTCTGGATCGTCCCGCCGCCCACGCTGGAGCCGGACGGATTATACCCGAGTTCGATCGACGACCCGCCCGCCACGGTGAAGGTCCCCTGATTCTCCAGGACGCGGCCGCCGTCGAGGTAGAGGTAGCTACCGGAAAGGCTCGTGGCGCCTTCGAGCAGGGTCGTGCCCGAGCCCGTCTGGCCCAGGTCGGCGCCCGAGAACGTCGCCGGACCGGTCACCGTCAGGGTCCCCACACCCGAAACCAGGCTTTGGTAACCCTGGGTGAAGTTGGCGAGCGTCACCGCGTTGGCGCCGAGCGCCAGGGTGGCGTTGGACACCTCCAAGGCGCCGGCTCCCAGCGTTGCGCCGGCGCCCAGGGTGAGCGTACCGCCGGTCACATTCACGGTGTCCCCGGCGCCGCCGAGCGCGCCGGCGCCAAGCGTGAACACGCCGCCACCGAACTGAACGGTCGCCCCGGAGGCCAGGGTGACGGCGCTGGCCTTGGCCGATCCGCCGCCGGCGAGGTCGAGGGTCGTCCCCGAAGCCAGGGTGGTCGTTCCCGACCCGCTCTGGGTGAAGGTCCCGTCAAACTCCAGCGTCCCGGTCTGCACCGAGACATTTCCGGTGTTGGTGAAGGCGACGTTGGCGTCGGTCGTGCCGGTGGTCACCGTCTGTTCGACCGTCCCGGCATTGGTGAACGCGGTCGCGCCGGCGCCTTGCTGGATGCTCGTCGCCGACTGGAAGTCGATGGTCCCGGCGGCGTCGTTCTGGATCGTCCCGCCGCCCACGTTGCCGCTGAATGGATTGTATCCGAGATAGATCGTATCGGCCCCGGTCACGGTGAACACGCCCTGGTTCTCCAGGACCCGGCCGCCGTCCAGGTAGAGGTAGCTGGCGCCGGAAAGGCTCGTGGCACCTTCCAGCAAGGTCGTGCCCGAGCCCGTCTGGCCCAGGTAAGAGCCGCCGGAGAACGTCGCCGCGCCAGTCACCGTCAGGGTCCCCGTACCCGACACCAGGCTTCCGTAACCCTGGGTGAAGTTGGCGAGCGTCACCGCGTTGGCGCCCAGGGCCAAGGTCGCGCTCGAAAGCTCCACCGTGCCCGCACCCGCGATCGTTCCCGCGCCGAGCGTGAACGTGCCGCCGCTGAAGTCCAGCGTCCCGCCCACCGTGAAGGCGCTGGCGGCGGACGATCCGCCGCCGGTGAGATCGAGGGCCGTCCCCGAAGCCAGGGTGGTCGTTCCCGACCCGCTCTGGGTGAAGGTCCCGTCGAACTCCAGCGTTCCGGTCTGCACCGAGACCTTGCCGGTGTTGGTGAAGGCGACGTTGGCGTCGGTCGTGCCGGTGGTCACCGTCTGTTCGACCGTTCCGGCGTTGGTGAAGGCGGTCGCGCCGCTTTGGGTGGAGATCGACGTCGCCGACTGGAAGTCGATGGTTCCGACGGCGTCGTTCTGGATCGTCCCGCCGCCCACGTCGTCGCCGAATGGATAGTATCCGAGATAGATCGTATCGGCGCCGGTCGCCGTGAACACGCCCTGGTTCTCCAGGACCCGGCCGCCGTCGAGGTAGAGGGAGCTGTTGTCGGAAAGGCTGGTGGCGCCTTCCAGCAGGGTCGTGCCCGAGCCCGTCTGGCCCACGTAATAGCCGCCGGAGAACGTCGCCGCGCCGGTCACCGTCAGGGTCCCCGTACCCGACACCAGGCTTTGGTAGCCCTGGGTGAAGTTGGCGAGCGTCACCACATTGGCGCCCAGCGCCAAGGTCGCGTTCGACAGCGCCACCGTGCCCGCGCCGGCGATCGTTCCCGCGCCGAGCGTGAACGTGCCGCCACTGAAGTCCAGCGTCCCGCCCACCGTGAAGGCGCTGGCGGCGGACGATCCGCCGCCGGTGAGATCGAGGGTCGTCCCCGAAGCCAGGGTGGTCGTCCCCGACCCGCTCTGGGTGTAGGTCCCGTCGAACTCCAACGTCCCGGTCTGCACCGAAACCGTGCCGGTGTTGGTGAAGGGGGTTCCGGCGGCAATGTCGGTCACGCCGGTGGTCACCGTCTGTTCGACGGTTCCGGCGTTGGTGAAGGCGAGCGTGCCGCTGCCGCTAGCACCAATGCTCGTCGGCGACTGAAAGTCGATGGTTCCGGCGGCGTCGTTCTGCAGCGTGCCGCCACCGACCGTGCCACCGAAGGGATCGTATCCAAGATAGATCGTTTCGCCCGCGCTCGTCGTTGTGAACACGCCCTGGTTCTCCAGGACCCGGCCGCCGTCCAGGTAGAGATAGCCGGCGGCATTAAGGCTCGTGGCGCCCTTGAGCAGGGTCGTGCCGGCCCCGGTCTGGCCCAGATAGTTGCCGCTGGTCGCAAACGTCGCCGCGCCGGTGACCGTCAGCGTTCCCGTCCCGGAGACGACGGTGTCGGCCCCCTGGGTGAAGCCCGCCACCGTCACCGCATTGGCCCCCAGCGCCAGGTCGCCGGTGGTCAGCTCCACCGTGCCCGCGCCGGCCACCGTGCCCGCGCCGAGCGTGAACGTGCCGCCATTGAACTCCAGCGTCCCGCCAGACGCCACCGTGAAGGCGCTGGCGTTGGCCGACTCGCCGCCGGTGAAATCGAGCGTCGCGCCGGAGGAGACCGAGGCCGTGCCGCTGTTGGTGAAGGCGCCCGCCACGGTCACGACGCCCGCGCCGACCGCCTTCAGCGCCCCGGTGTTGGTAAGCGCGCTCTCGATGGTCAGGCCGGCCGCGCCGGTGCTCTCGATCAGGCCGGCGTTGCTTGTCGAGACGGTGTTGAGGACCAGGGCGTTGGTGGTTCCCGTGGCGTCGATGACCCCGGCCGCCTGGTTGACCAGGGTCAGGTTCGCGAAGATGCTCTGGGCGTCGGCGCCGATCGTGCCGGCGCCGGAGATGGTGTCGTTGACATTGGTCAGGGTGGCGTTGTTGCCGACGATCTGGTCGGAGGCGTAGTCGGTCAGGGTAACCTGGCCCGAGCCGGAGAGGGTCGTGGCCCCCTCGATGGCGAGGTCCGTAAAATTGGCCGCGCCATTCAGTGCGATCGTGCCGCTGTTGGCGATCGGACCCTCGACCTCAAGCACCTGGCCATCGGCGATCGCCACGGTCCCGGCGTTGGTGAAGGTCGCCGCCGCGATCAGGTCGGTCCCGCCGTCCGGCGCCAGGGTGGCGCCGGCGACGTTGGTCACCGTGCCGCCGGTGATCGTCGCACCGGCGAGGCTGATGTCGCCGCCGGAGACGTCGGTGACCACGCCGCCGGTGTTGGTCACCGCCGCCTGGATGGCCAGCTCGCCCGCCCCGGCGGCTTTCAGTGTCCCGGTGTTGGTGACGGCGTTCTCGATGGTCAGGCCGCCGGCCCCGGTGGTCTCGATCAGGCCGGCGTTGGTGATGGACGAGGCGTTCAGGATCAGGACGTTGTTGGTTCCCGTGGCGTCGATGACCCCGGCGGCCTGGTTGACCAGGGCCACGCTCGCGAAGTTGCTCTCGGCATCGACGCCGATCGTGCCGGCCCCGGAGATGGTGTTGTTGACGTTGGTCAGGGTGGTCGCCGAAGCACCGCCGACGATCTGGTCGTCGGCGAAGTCGGCCAAGGTGACCTGGCCCGAGCCGGAAAGTGTCGTGTTGCTGTCGATCGCCAGGTCCGTGAAGGTGTTGACGCCGTTCACCGCGATCGAGCCGCTGTTGGTGAAGGCCCCGCCGATCCCGAACACCCCGCCATTGGCCACGGTGGCGGCCCCGCCGCTGCTGCTCGCCGTCTCTTCGATGGCCAGGCTCGAGCCGTTGTCGACGTCGATCGCCCCGGCGCTGCTGAACGTCCCTCCAGAGATCACGTTCGATCCGCTGTCGGCGCTGAGCGTGGCGCCGGCGACGTTGCTCACCGTGCCGCCGGTGATCGTTCCTGCCTGAAGGCCGAGGTGACCGCCGCTGGCGTCGCTCACCGTCCCGCCGGTGTTGGTCGCCACCGCATCGATGGCGAGTTCACCCCCGCCGGCGGCCTTGACGGTCCCGGTATTGGTGAGCGCGCTCGCGATGGTCAGCCCGCCGGCCCCCGTGCTTTCGATCAGGCCGGCGTTGGTCGTCGAGACTGTGTTCAAGACCAGGGCGTTGTTGGTTCCGGTCGCGTCGATGATCCCGGCCGCCTGGTTGACCAGGGTCAGGTTCGCGAACACGCCCTCGGCGTCGGTTCCGATGGCGCCGGCGCCGGAGATGGTGTCGTTGACGTTGGTCAGAGTGGTCGCCGAAGCGCCGCCGACGATCTGGTTGTCGGCGAAGTCGGCCAGGGTGACCCGGCCCGAGCCGGAAAGGGTCGTGGCGCCCTCGATGGCCAGGTCCGTGAAGGTGTTGACGCCGCCCAGCGCGATCGTGCCGCTGTTGGTGATCGAGCCCTGTAGTTCGAGGATCTGGCCGTTGGCGATCACCACGGTCCCGGCGTTGGTGAAGTTCGCCGCCGCGATCAGGTCCGTCCCGCCGTCCGGCGAAAGGGTGGCGCCGGCCACGTTGGTCACCGTGCCGCCGGTGATCGCCGCGCCCTGAAGGCTGATGGCGCCGCCGGAGGCGTCGGTCACCACCCCGCCGGTGTTGGTAACCGCCGCCTGGATGGCCAGTTCGCCCGCGCCGACCGCCTTCAGCGCCCCGGTGTTGGTGACGGCGTTCTCGATGGTCAGGCCGCCGGCCCCGGTGCTCTCGATCAGGCCGGCGTTGGAGATCGCCGCCGCGGTGTTCAGGATCAGGGCGTAGTTGGTTCCGGTCGCGTCGATGACCCCGGCGGCCTGGTTGACCAGGGTCAGGTCCGCGAATTGGCCCTGGGCGTCGGCGCCGATCGTGCCGGCCCCGGAGATGGTGTCGTTGACGTTGGTCAGGGTGGTCGCCGAAGCGCCGCCGACGATCTGGTCGTCGGCGAAGTCGGCCAGGGTAACCTGGCCCGAGCCGGAAAGTGTCGTGTTGCTCTCGATCGCCAGGTCCGTGAAGGTGTTGACGCCGTTCACCGCGATCGAGCCGCTGTTGGTGATCGAGCCCTGTAGTTCGAGGATCTGGCCGTTGGCGACATTGACCAGGCCCTGGTTATCGACAGCGCCGGACGTCGCCGTCGTGCCGTCGAACGTCGTGGTCCCGGACGCGACGGTGAAGGCGCCCGTGCCGGTGGTCAGCAGGGTCCCGCCGACGATGGTCGCGCCCTGCAAGCTCACGTCCGCGCCGCTCGCCGCCTCGAGCGCGCCGGCGCCGGTGTCGGTCACGGTCACGCCGGAAACCGTCAAGGCGCCCGAACCCTTGGCCTCGAGGGTCCCGGTGTTGGCGACGGCGCTGTCGAGGGTCAGACCGGCCGCGCCGGTGGTCTCGATCAGGCCGGCGTTGGTGATCGACGAGGCATTCAGAGTCAGGGCGTTGCTGGTTCCCGTCGCGTCGATCACCCCGGACGCCTGGTTGACCAGGGCCAGGGTCGCGAATTGGCCCTGGGCGTCTTGGCCGATCGTGCCGGCGCCGGAGATGGTGTCGTTGACATTGGTCAGGGTGGTCGCCGAAGCGCCGCCGACGATCTGGTTGTCGGCGAAG